>ERZ1034949.52-NODE-52-length-72256-cov-77.749491_pt1 | contig 72256 bp, 60 predicted proteins | sample MGYA00520590_ERZ1034949 | MGnify/ENA primary metagenome ERZ1034949 (study PRJEB33766, sample SAMN09781752) | gut metagenome | biome: gut microbiome | host: Homo sapiens | place: Madagascar | study: EMG produced TPA metagenomics assembly of the PRJNA485056 data set...
GTTTCATTGTCACTTCTGTTTGTTCCTAAGTGACAACCTTTTTCAGGGAAGTACAACTATAGCCCCTGTTTATCCCTTCTTGCCGTTGATTCTTTATTAAATAAAAAGACCAAAGCACGCAGATAATCTGCGCTAATGGTATGAAAAAAGCACGTTAGCGCTGATTATCTGCATACTATACCTATATAATTATCCAAATATTGCAGACACGGAATATAATGGATAATTGGCAAGCCAATCCTGCTCTCTATAAGGTGACATGGATAGGCGCATACCTTTCAATCCCTGATTGCGCTCTACAAACACCCTCAAACTCTTAGCCTGCAAATTCTCCTCAGCCTTTACCTCTATCGGAATGATTCTTTCTTCATCCTGCACTAGAAAATCTATTTCACCACGTGAATTTTCTGCCGACCAATAATAGATAGACAAGGAAGATTTCTCCTTAAGCTGCTGCAGGACATACTGCTCTGTCAGCGCTCCCTTAAAATCTGAAAACAGCACATTTCCTTCCAGCAAGCTTTGGGCAGGAATATTGCTCATGGCTCCCATCAGTCCCACATCAGACAGGAATAACTTGAAAGCAGAAAAATCCTCGTATGCAGCCAATGGCAACAGGGCTTTCTTACAACGGTTTACCTTATAGATCAACCCTGCATCTTTCAGCCATTCGATAGCGAGCTCAAAATCCTTTGCTCTAGCTCCTTCCTTTACGGCACCATAGATGAATTTCTTGTTTTCCTTGGCAAGCTGGGATGGGATGGATTTCCATACCATTCGGATACGTGGAACTTCTATGGCCGGAGCATGTTTGGAAAAATCACGCTCATACGCTTCAAGGATTCCTTTTTGAATGCTTCTGACTTCAGACAGATTTCCCTCACTGGCAAAAGACTGTACTACAGCCGGCATTCCCCCGACCAGATAATACTGTCGCAGGCATTCCTCAAATTTATTCCGAAACATGGTTATCATATTCCAATCCTTTGACATCAGCAGTTCTACCATACGGCTTTCACCGATTGCATCTAGAAATTCAAAGAATGTGAGGGGATATAAATGCATGAAATCTACCTTACCTACAGGAAAAGAGTCATTCTGATGCATCGCTATTCCGAGTAATGAACCTGCAGCTACGACATGATACTGAGGTGCTTTTTCTGCAAAATACTTTAATGCGGTGATACCCCTGGGTGCTTCTTGTATCTCATCAAGAATGATAAGCGTATTTTCGTCTATAGAAACTCCTGTACTCCATTGTATGCTATTGATAATACGGGGAATATCAAAGTCATGTGCAAAAACTTCCCGGAGCATTTCATTGTCTTCGAAGTTCACATACGCACTACGGGTATAGGCCTCTTTGGCAAATTCCTGCATCAGCCAGGTTTTGCCAACCTGGCGGGCTCCAAGCATAATCAACGGCTTTCGGTCGTTGCTTGCTTTCCATTGATATAGGTATTTGATGGCATTTCTCTTCATAACTATCTGATTATTTGATATTTCTGAATGCAAAGATACATTTTTTATTTCAAAGAGCACAAAAAGTCGTCCTTAAAAATGTATAAAACTACAAAAAGTCGTCCTTAAAAGTGTAGAAAGTCACAAAAAGTCGTCCTTAAAATTGTATTTGCATCATACATCTACCAAAATCAACGCGGACTAGTTTGTTTAAAAGAAAGTCTCCCGACAGGCATCCCAGCAGATTTGAAATCCGACGAACGCCTAATGAGATAATCTGCGCTAACATACTTTTTTCACACCATTAGCGCAGATTATCCGCGAATAATTTGCGCTAATGGGTATTTTTTTATATCTTTGCAGAAGATAAGCTGCACTCGGCAATTTGAAAGCAAGCTTTCATTGCGCTCGCTTGCATTATCTTTGCGCAGAAAATAACGAAAGATATGGAACAGAGACTGATAGGAAGAGAAGCAGAACTCAAACTGCTCAATGAATATATAAACTCCGATAGATCGGAGTTTATCGCCGTCTATGGAAGACGACGTGTAGGCAAGACTTTTCTCATCAGAAAAGCCGTAGAGGACAATTTTGCCTTCTTCATGACAGGAATGAATGGAGTTGCCAAAGGCGAACAGCTTGTCAACTTCAGCATTGCCCTGCAAAAATATACCCACTCCACCACTCTGCAGACATTCAAGAGCTGGCTGCTGGCATTCTATGCCCTGTCACAATACATAGAAACACTTCCGGAAGGCAAGAAAGTAATATTCATCGATGAATTGCCATGGATGGATACCGCCAAATCGGGATTCATACCTGCACTGGAAAACTTCTGGAACAGCTGGGCTGTACTGCGCAACGACATCAAACTCATCGTTTGCGGATCCGCCACCTCCTGGATGATCAACAACCTGATTCGCAACCGTGGTGGCTTGCACAACCGACTGACCCATCATCTGATTGTAAAACCATTCACCCTGCACGAATGCGAAGAATACTTCAAGGCTTACCACTTCGGCTACAGCCGAAAACAGATAGCAGAATGCTATATGGTTATGGGAGGAATACCTTATTATCTTTCAATGATGGATAAATCGAAAAGTCTGGCACAGAACATCGACCAGCTGTTTTTCGCAGACAATGCAGAACTGAAAGATGAGTTCAACGACTTATACAGAGCTTTGTTTAAGAAATCAGCCGATCATATCGCCGTGGTTACTGCCCTTGCTACCAAAGGAATGGGTATGACCCGACAGGAACTGGTCAAGGCATCGGGAGGAAAAGATAATGGAGCCTTCTCTACAGTACTGGAAGAATTGGAACAATGCGGATTCATCCGTCTGTATGAACCATTCAGTACAGCCAATAAGATGACTTCCGACATTCGCCAAAAGCGAAACACCTTATTTCAGTTAGTAGATTTCTATACGCTCTTCTACTTCCGTTTCATCAAGCACAACAAGTATCAGGATTCCAGTTTCTGGTCATCCTCCCAAAACAGTCAGCTATACCATACTTGGGCTGGCTTGTCTTTCGAGATGCTTTGTCTAAACCATATAGACAAAATCAAGCATGCACTGGGAATTTCGGGAGTACAGACCTTGGTTTGCTCATGGCGAAGCAGCAATACAGAAAAGGGAACTCAAATTGACTTGCTGATAGACCGGAAAGATGAAACCATCAATATCTGTGAGATGAAATTCTACAAGAGCGAATTCGAAATCAGCAAGGAATATGAGGAGAAGTTGCTGGAGAAACTGCGTATCTTCACAGAAGAGACGAAAACATCCAAATCGCTTCTCCTCACATTGATTACTTCTTTTGGATTGAAGCAGAACAAACATAGCGACATCGTACAGAAACAGATTACGATGGATGAATTGTTTATTTAATGAGACAAAGAACACACTCAGACTCTTAGCCTGTAAATTCTCCTCACATTTAAATGCTTGATTTACAAAATAATATTAAAAGTTCATAAGTTTGTGGTCCACAACCTTGTGAACTTTTTTTGCTTATGTTTGGAGAGATGCTTCACCAGGATTGCATCCCTACAGAATATTGGGTGCCTTTCATCTGCTCCCGGTTCGAGAAATATGGTAAGAGTATATCTGAGGAATATGCAACAAGAATCTGTGAAACCATAAAGAACTATTCTTCTTATGTACAACAGTTGGCATGGAACGTGATGGCAGAAACCGAGAAAGAGGTAAACGAAGAAACTTTGCAAAGCGGCATCAGCGCCTTGCAGCAACAATGTCATGATCTCTTCGTACGCAAGCCGAGAGCTTAACCACCTATCTGCTCAACTTTCTGCACCTCCTCTGCAGTGGTGTTCACTCTGGCTTCACCGCCCAGACAGTAGCAGAAACCTACCCGTTGGGCAGTAAATCCAATATCGACCGCATCAAGAAAGCCCTCATCGACAAGGAACTAATCACCCCGGAGAAAGATGGCATCTTCATTGCCGACAGCGTGTTCGAGCTTTGGCTTAAGAAGGAAATGATATAAAATGGCATAGAAATAGAATATGAAAGATTTTTTTGTTTTTTGCATTCTGTTTCAAAACTTTTTGCTATTTTTGCACCGAAAAGTATGCAGAAGACAGAAATCTCCGTTATCGGAATACTGCAGATTATTGATTGTCAAACATTTAAAATTAAAGAAGTAAGAAACAGATAGTTACAAACAAAAAGAAACGCAAAGAACTGGATTTTCTAAGAAAGTTCAATTCATTATAGAGAGTAAGCAATTGAGTTCTATGCAACTCTTGGTTTATAAACTAGCGTTTCCGTTCTAAACTTTTAGATATTGAGCTTTTAGCTCTTGTTCTCTAATTCAGAATACCGCCAATATTCAACACACGAGAACAAGCAGACTGAGAGTTCACGCTTATAGGCGTGGACTGTTTGATGCTTGTTGTGTGTATAGGTCACTTGGCGGTAACCTTGAATTAAACAAGTAAAGAACGGTCACACGCCTTTTTATTAATATTATTATGGTTAATTTTACATTTAAGTTTTTTCTTTTATTAGTGTCTATATTTACCCCCATTTTTGCAATGGCTGAAAACGAGGATAACAATGAAGTGGGTGATTTAAAATATGAAATCACTGGTGAAAATACTGTTTCTGTACGAGGATTTGCTAATAACAAATTTGTTTCAGATTTAGTTATACCAGAACAAGTCACATTAGGAGGTCAGAAGTATACCATTACAGGAATAGCTGATGATGCATTTAATGCAGATAATACAGAATATTCTGCTATTAAAAAATTGACGTTACCTAAGACTGTCAAAGAAATAGGTAATAGAGCTTTTTATTGCGTGGGCAGTTTGGTCGAAATAAACTTTAATGAGGGACTAGAATACATCGGGCAAGAAGCATTTTCACTATGCAATAATCTTAACGAAGTATCCTTACCTAACAGCTTGCAAAAAATAGACTATGGTGCATTTATAGGAGACAAAAATTTGGAAAAAATAACACCGTCTAATAACCTCAAATGGATTGATGCATATACATTTCAAGCTACAAAATGGCTAGACAAGCAACCTGAAGGACTCGTCTATTTCGGAAATGCACTACTAACATATAAAGGTACAGTAGAAAGTTTTGCATATGTGAAAGAAGGAATCACGCTGATTGCAGAAGAAGCGTTACGAGACTGCAAATCTATCACGAAATGCATTCTTCCAAAAGGCATTAAAATAATAGCTGGAAGAGCATTTAAATACTGTAATAGTCTAACATATATATATGTACCTGAAGGTATAGAATATATTGGCGATGACGCTTTTGTAATTTATCCAGACAACGGTATAAAGACAACAGTATCTTTACCTAATACGTTTAGTACATATATTCTTAATTGTAGAGCTGAAATAAATTATGTTATAAGATATTCAGACAATCAAAATATGTATATTGCAACTGCATTGAAGCCTGTATTCAATGCGGTAGATAATATATACGTACCAGGAGGTTGTTCTAAATTCTATACAGAAAAAGGATTTACAAATGTAAAAGAACTATACTCTTACGATATTGACTCTAAAGACAACTATATTTACGTAAAAGTTAATCCTAATTATGATTTCGTTAAAATTAACAAAGTAAGTTTTTGGGATAGGGATATGTTTTATTATATGGATATGACTTATGATGAGAATGAAAAAGCTTGGAAATATACTATCAATTCAAGTCGTGGAACTAGAGCTATAGCTATTAATGAAATAAAGACCAAAATTACTTGTACTATAGGGGATTTAACTGCAAATATAGTCTACACTGGAGAAGACAACAAATACATTTCTACTTCAATTGATCCTGTTTATAAAGCAGAATATACAAATAACACAAAACATTACAACATACAAGGCATAGAGATTTCGCCAAACACAAATGGCTTACATATCGTCAAAGACAAATTTGGTAAAGCAAGGAAAGTAATAATCAGATAATATTATTATAAAAAATATATTTGAAATTTTTCATATGTCTTTGCATTGTCTACGACTATAGTATATAGTACAGATAGTATTACATAGTGGATTTATTAATTTTTAAAATATAATTGCAATGAAAAAATTTACGATTTTAAGAACTGGATTGGTACAGATTATTTTTTTGTGGCTATGCTCATTGTCAGCATTAGCGCAAGTTCCATCAGCGATGGATTATCAAGTTATGGCAACAAATCCAAGAACAGGACAGGTGCTAGCTAATAAAGAACTATTATTGAAGGTTGAAATACGCCTGAACTCGGAAGATGGAGAAACAATATGGAGTAAAGAGGAAAAACTGACTTCTTCAAAATCTGGCATTTGTACGATGTCCCTTGATTTAGCAAATATTGATTGGACATTAGGTAGCTACTACGTGAAAGCCTTTATAGATGGTGAGCCTATAGGTGCTTCTCAGATAAAGTCTGTACCTTTTGCTTTGGTAGCCGACGGCATCAATGGAGTTATCACTAAGCATAAACTAGTTGGTACGTGGGTGAGTGTTGATGAAGATGGAAAAGAAGGAAAGACTATTTATACATTTAACTTCAATCAAGATGGTACATTCTCATTTTCAGAGAAAGATGATTATGGAATAGATGCTTATACAGGAACATGGAAATTAAATAATTTAGGAAATATCATTTTTGATATTGTAAATGGCAAGTATCATAGTGGTAAGACTGTTCTGCCAACTGTTTATGATAAGGATGACGGAGGATTATGGATTACAGGAAGTGATCATACATTCTTCTACGAACAAACGATGTTTTACAAACAAAAATAAATTGTTATGAGAAAAATAACATTATTATTGATGATATTCTTTTCTTTGGCAGCATCTGCTGATAAAAAGCTCAATGGAGGTTTTATTGTTGCCCCCATTCTTGTAGACGGCTATGCTAGCTATGGCGATTGCCTTGTGCCAATAGAAACGAAAGATGACAAAGGTGGTTATATTGCAGGAACTTTTATAACAATTATTAATGCTCAAACTATAACAGACATTAAACACATAAATGCAGAGAATGATAATATCTATTATCGTTTAGAAAGCAATTTATTAAAAGTCTTTAGTTCTGCAAGAATATACACCTTTGATGGCAAACAAATCTGTAGTTTAACAGACAATTCACAAATTGATACAGGTACACTTCCTGATTTTTTTATCATCAAGTTTAATGATGGTAAAACCTTTAAGTTGCAGAAATAGAAAGCAATAGTTCGTTAATAATTCTATAATATGCTAAGCATCTTTAAGTACGAGAGATTTAAAAAATCTTGCGAATTACAACACATACTAAAAAAATCGTCTCACCAAATAAGTGTTAGACATCAGTGACTTGAATGAAGAAATAGAATACTCCATTCTCATCTCCTTCATAGTCACTTTAGTAATATGAACGAAGCATTGAAAGCAAAATCGAAAAAATTCGTACTATTAAAGCTATCTAAGGATGGAGGATATGTTTCCCCCATCCTTTTTCATCCACTTAGGAAATACAATACTGATGAAACAGCTTTCCGACAATAGTCATTCCTTCTTAACCAATCAAGTTTACAACAACATATTATTTTTTCAGATATTTGAGCAAAAATCGATTAAATATTTGGAATTTACAAAAAAACAACGTATCTTTGTCATCAGATTTAAGAACAATTAAAATCTAACAAGATGGCAAAGTACATCAACCCCTTTACCGATTGGGGATTCAAACGCCTCTTCGGTCAAGAATTCAGCAAGGATTTGCTGATTAGCTTTCTTAATGATCTGCTAGAGGGCGAGTTACAAGTCAAGGACGTTATGTTCAAAGACAAGGAGCAACTGCCACAGACTAAAGATCAACGAGGCATTATCTACGATGTTTTCTGCGAAACCGACACAGGTGAACGATTCATCCTAGAAATGCAGAACAAGTGGCAACCCAATTTTTTGGATCGCTCCATCTGCTATGCCTGCAGAAGTATTCTGGAACAGGTAGATAAGGGCAAGACTGAAAATCAGGATGCCTATAAGTTTCTGCCGATATACACAGTTTGCTTCATGAACTATATGCCAAAAACTGGCGAAGTAAACAAGTTCAGAACAGATATCATATTGGCAGACAAAGAGAGTAAGGAGCAAGCTTCCAACAAGCTTCGCTTCATCTACTTGGCCCTGCCTCTTTTCAAAAAGGAGCCAGAGGAATGTAAGAGTGATTTTGATAAATGGATTTATGTATTGACTCATATGGAAGCATTAACAAGAATGCCTTGGACGGCACAAAAGAAAATTTTCGAGAAGCTAGAGGAATATGCCGACAGTCACCGACTCTCGAAGAAAGAATGGGAAGCCTACGAGAACAGTCTTTGGATTGCTCGCGATAATTTGGCATGTATGGCTGCTGCAGAATCAGAAGCCAGAGCTGAAGGCATGGAAAAAGGAAGAGCTGAAGGAAGAGCTGAAGGAAGAGCTGAAGGAAGAGCTGAAGGCTCTAATCAGGCAAATATAAATGCTGCACAGCGTATGCTTGCTGATGGTATGCCGAAAGAACTTGTAATGAAATATACAGGCCTTTCACTAGACCAAATCAGTAATATCAATTAAAACGGATTATAAGCTAGCAGAAAAATAAATCCTATAATTTTCCTCAAATTGTACGATATTATTCTTATTTTTGAAGAAATCAAAATTCTTATAATATAATATGATTAGGAAATTCTTCTGCAAATTCCAGCATCTCTGTATTACGATGAATGAAGTGTTTGATAAGAAAAGCCTCTGATTTACAAAACAATGCTAAAAGTTCACAAGTTTATGGTCCACAACCTTGTGAACTTTATTTTTTATCCGAATATTGCAGATACGGAATATAATGGATAATTGGCAAGCCAATGAATGTTTTTCCATAACCAATCGACCTTTACTACATCCCCACTTACTCTTCCATATCGAAAAAAATATAATTTTTATTCAATACAACGATTATATTGAATATTTTTATTACCTTTGCGATGTAGAAAAGGAAGAGCCGGCAGGCTCCTAACCACATACCGGTGAAGAGTGGTGAAGAGTGGGTGAAGAGTGAACAAAAACTCTTCACCACGCCAAATGCCTTGTTTATAGGCATTTACAAAGGAAAGGTGAAGAGTGAAGAGTTTCTGGCTCTTCGCCGTAATAAAAAATATAAGGAATAATGGACATTAAAGGTATTTATCATGCTGACGCCAATCGCTATAGCGACGCAGAAGCGCTCTACAAGAGATGCGGCAAGAGTGGTATCTTGCTGCCTAAAATAAGTTTGGGATTCTGGCACAACTTCGGAGAGGTAGATCCTTACGAAAGAAGTCGTGCCATCACTCACTATGCCTTCGACCATGGTATCACCCACTTCGACCTGGCTAACAACTATGGACCTCCATACGGAAGTGCAGAGGAAACGATGGGCAGACTGATGAAAGATGATTTCAAGCCCTATCGCGATGAACTCTTTATCTCAACCAAAGCAGGTTATGATATGTGGGAAGGTCCTTACGGCAACTGGGGTTCCCGTAAGTATCTGAAGGCCAGTCTGAATCAGAGTCTCAAGAGAATGAATCTCGAGTATGTTGACCTCTTCTACAGCCACCGCTACGATCCGAACACACCGCTCGAAGAAACCCTTCAAGCCATGGTAGACATCGTGAAGCAAGGCAAAGCTCTTTATCTCGGCATCAGCCGCTGGCACAGGGACTTCTCACCGACCGATATCTCAACGGAATACCGGCAGACAGCCGTATGGCAAAAGAGCATTTTCTGAAACACTCTGCTCTAACTCCAGAACTGCTGGAACAGCTCAAGAAATGGAACGCAGAAGCAGGAGAAAGAGACGAAACACTCGCCGAAATGGCACTTGCCTGGATATTGCAGCAGAAAGGTGTAACCAGCGTATTGGTAGGAGCCAGCTCTACCGCCCAACTGGAAAAGAATATGAAGTGTGTGCATGCTAAGACATTAAATTCATAAAAAACTTGCATTTTATTTTGTTATGTGCCAAAATAAATGTAATTTTGCACCTTGAATAGGGTTATACCTTATTATATTTAAGAAAAGAAACATAATTATTAGATAAAACAATGGAATACAACTTCAGAGAAATCGAGAAGAAATGGCACCAGAAATGGGTCGAGAACAAGACCTACAAGGTGACTGAGGATGAAAACAAGAAGAAATTCTATGTGCTCAACATGTTCCCTTATCCATCAGGAGCTGGTTTGCACGTAGGTCACCCACTTGGTTATATCGCTAGCGATATCTATGCACGCTACAAGCGTTTGAACGGATTTAACGTACTGAACCCTATGGGTTACGATGCTTACGGATTGCCTGCTGAGCAGTATGCTATCCAGACCGGTCAGCACCCAGAGGTTACTACCGTAGCCAACATCAACCGCTACCGCGAGCAGCTCGACAAGATTGGCTTCTGCTTCGATTGGGACCGTGAGGTTCGTACCTGCGACCCTAAGTATTACCATTGGACTCAGTGGGCTTTCCAGAAGATGTTCAACTCATTCTTCTGCAACGGCTGCCAGAAGGCTCAGCCTATCGAGAAGCTCATTAAGCGCTTCGAGGAGAAGGGTTCTGCTGACTTGAACGTAGCCCAGAACGAGCAGATTGACTTCACAGCCGAGGAGTGGAACAGCTATGACGACGTGAAGAAACAGCAGATCCTGATGAACTACCGCATCGCTTACCTCGGTGAAACCATGGTAAACTGGTGCCCAGGCTTGGGTACTGTGCTTGCCAACGACGAGGTAGTAAACGGCGTAAGTGAGCGTGGCGGTTATCCTGTCATCCAGAAGAAGATGCAGCAGTGGTGCTTGAGAACATCTGCTTACTCTCAGCGATTGCTCGACGGATTGGAGACCATCCAGTGGAGCGACAGTATCAAGGAAACCCAGAAAAACTGGATTGGCCGTTCTGAGGGTACAGAGGTACTATTCTCTGTAAAGGACAGCGACGTGAAGTTTACCATCTTCACCACCCGTGCCGATACTATGTTTGGTGTAACCTTCATGGTTCTGGCTCCAGAGAGCGAATATGTTCAGCAGGTAACTACTGCCGAGCAGAAGGAAGAGGTGGAGAAATATCTCGACTACGTGAAGAAGCGTACCGAGCTTGACCGTATGGCTAACCACAGCGTAACCGGTGTATTCTCAGGAAGTTATGCCATCAATCCATTCACCGGCGAGGCAATCCCAGTATGGATTTCTGAATATGTATTGGCTGGATATGGTACAGGTGCCATCATGGCTGTGCCAGCTCACGATAGTCGTGACTACGCCTTCGCCAAGCACTTCAACCTGCCTATCATTCCTCTTATCAAGGGTGCTGATGTTTCAGAGGAGAGCTTCGATGCCAAGGAAGGTATCGTAACCAACTCACCTGTAGCAGGCAAGAGCAGCATGGATGGCTTCTCTCTGAACGGACTCACCGTGAAGGAGGCTATCGCAGCTACCAAGAAATTTGTTACCGAGAAGGGCATCGGTAGAGTAAAGGTAAACTATCGTCTCCGCGACGCCATCTTCTCTCGTCAGCGCTACTGGGGTGAGCCATTCCCTGTATATTACAAGGACGGAATGCCACAGATGATTCCTGAGGAGTGCCTGCCACTCGAATTGCCAGAGATTGAGACCTACAAGCCAACAGAAACAGGCGAGCCACCATTGGGCAGAGCCAAGAAGTGGGCTTGGGATACTGAGAAGAAAGAGGTGGTTGACAAGAGTCTCGTAGATAACAAGACTGTATTCCCACTGGAGCTCAACACCATGCCAGGTTTCGCAGGTTCTTCTGCTTACTATCTGCGCTACATGGATCCTCACAACGATGAGGCACTCGTAAGTAAGGAGGCTGATGAGTACTGGCAGAATGTTGACCTCTACGTAGGTGGTTGCGAGCATGCTACCGGTCACTTGATTTACTCCCGTTTCTGGAACAAGTTCCTCTTCGACCTCGGCGTAAGCTGCAAGGAAGAGCCATTCCAGAAGCTGGTGAACCAGGGCATGATTCAGGGCCGTTCTAACTTCGTTTACCGCATCAACAGCGATGACCACGACAAGGCTCCTGTATTCGTAAGCTTGAATCTGAAGAAGGATTACGACGTAACTCCTATCCACGTAGATGTAAACATCGTAAGCAACGATGTTTTGGATATCGAGGCATTCAAGGCTTGGCGCCCTGAGTATCAGAACGCAGAATTCATCCTGGAAGATGGCAAGTACATCTGCGGATGGGCTATCGAGAAGATGTCTAAGAGTATGTTCAACGTGGTGAATCCAGATATGATTGTCGAGAAGTATGGTGCTGATACCCTGCGTCTCTACGAAATGTTCCTGGGTCCTGTAGAAGCCAGCAAGCCTTGGGATACCAATGGTATCGACGGTTGCCACCGCTTCCTGAAGAAGTTCTGGGGTCTGTTCTACGAGAACCGCACCGACAACTTCCTTCCTTCAGCCGACGAGGCAGCGAAGCCAGAGAGCCTGAAGAGCGTTCACAAGCTCATCAAGAAGGTAAGCGAGGATATCGAGAAGTTCTCTTACAACACTTCTATCTCAGCCTTCATGATTGCCGTGAACGAACTCGGTCAGCAAAAGTGCCGCAACAAGGAACTCCTGAAGGATCTCGTCATCCTCATCGCTCCATTCGCTCCACACATCGCAGAAGAGTTGTGGGCAGCACTTGGCGGGCAGGGCAGCGTTTGCGATGCTGCATGGCCTAAGTATGATGAGCAGTATCTGAAGGAGAACGATATGCAGCTCACCATTTCCTTCAACGGTAAAGCTCGTTTCCAGATGACTTTCCCTGTGGATACTCCTAACGAGGAAATCCAGAAGCAGGTATTGGCAGACGAGAAGAGCCAGAAGTACTTGGAAGGATTCAACGTGTTAAAGGTGATCATCGTACCGAAGAAGATCGTCAACGTTGTGTTGAAAAAGTAATTTATTGATAACAGGAAGTTAAGGAGTTAAGGAGTAAAAGGAGTTAAGACAATTGTATATCCTATCAATAGAAGATATACGAAAACAAAAACTGTTGTCTTAACTTCTTGACTCCCTTTAACTCCTTAACTACTTTTAAAATACGAGGAAAATATTATGCAAATAGCAATCAGTCAAACAATTAAGAATGAGTGCAAGGATTATTTCTACATCACCCTTGGACTCTTGCTTTACACATTTGGATGGACCATTTTTCTGCTTCCATACCAGATAGTAACGGGTGGCGTAACGGGTATCGCAGCCGTGATTTACTACGGCACGGGGATACCTATCTATTTGTCTTATTTTCTCATTAATGCCGCCTTGCTGCTTGCAGCGCTGAAGATACTGGGATTCAAGTTCATGGTGAAGACCATCTACGCCATCATCATGCTCTCCGTGTTCCTGGCGCTGGCGCAAGACTGGATGATAGGTGAAGATGGCAAGATGGTGCAGATATTGGGAGAGGGACAGGACTTCATGTCGCTCATCATCGGCTGTCTGTTTACGGGTTTATCACTCGCCATCGTCTTTCTGCATAATGGAAGTACAGGTGGAACGGATATCATTGCTGCCATCGTCAACAAATATCACAACATCTCGCTGGGCCGTGTGCTTATCTTCGTGGATCTCCTCATCGTGGGCAGTTCATTCTTCGTCTTCAATGCAAAACCAGAGTTTACCGCGATAGACGCTGTTAGAAAGGTAGTATTCGGTCTCTGTACGATGGTGATAGAAAACCTGGTACTCGACTATGTGATGAATGCCAAGCGAGAGAGTGTACAGTTTATGATATTCAGCAAGAAATATCAGGAAATAGCCAATGCCATCGGTATGCAGATGGATCATGGCGTAACCATTCTCGATGGCCATGGCTGGTACACGGGCAACGAGATGAAGGTGCTCTGTATCCTAGCAAAGAAGAACGAGAGCGTCACTATTTTCCGTATCGTCAAGATCATCGACCCGAATGCCTTTGTAAGTCAGAGTTCCGTCATCGGTGTATATGGCGAGGGATTTGATGAGATGAAGGTGAAAATCAAAGATAAAGACATTAAAACAATTAAAAGTTAAAAGTTTATAGCGGCTTCGCCGTATAGCAAGAAGCACTATTGCAAGAATGCCCTATAAACTATTAAATATAAATTATAAACTTATGAAAAGGATAGTTTTTGCAACAAATAACCAGCATAAACTCCAGGAGATTCGCGACATCCTGGGCAGCGGCTACGAGGTAGTATCGCTGAAGGAGATAGGATGCGATGTGGATATTCCTGAAACAGGCAACACATTGGAAGAGAATGCCTTACAGAAGGCACAGTATGTTTATGACCATTACCACGTAAGTTGCTTTGCCGATGATACCGGTCTGGAGGTAGAGTCACTTGATGGTGCCCCTGGCGTTCACAGTGCCCGCTATGCTGAGGGTACCGACCACGACAGTGAGGCTAACATGGCTAAGCTGTTGAGAGAACTGGATGGTAAAGAAAACCGCCAGGCCCGCTTCCGCACCGTTATCTGCTACATCGAGAAGCAGGATGTATGTCCTTGCGGCTGCACCAGCATCAAGAAAATTCACCAGTTCGAGGGTATCGTAAACGGTCATATCGCCACCGAGAAGCATGGTACCGAAGGCTTCGGCTACGACCCAATCTTCGTTCCGGAAAGCTATGACAAGAGCTTTGCCGAGCTGGGTGAGGAAATCAAGAACGGCATCAGTCACAGAGCCAGAGCCGTGGCTAAATTGGTAGAGTATTTGAAAAAGAAATAAGATTCATTCTTGTTCAATACAGAATAGAATAACATTATAACAAAGAAAAGGCATCATGATCAGGACACTCAATTCCCTGCGATTCATTCTTATCCTAATGATTGTGATTTCGCATTCCACCCTACCCATATCCCAAGATTTAATCAATTACTTGGGCGAGTTTCCTGTTGCCATTTTCTTTGTTATCAGTGGTTTTGTACTCTCTTTAAGCAAAGGAGAAAAACTACAGAAAGAAGTATTGGGAAACAGAAATTTTTTCCTTTCCCGTATCATCAAACTCTATCCTCTGCATATTCTGATTCTCGCCATTCTCATATTAATGGATTGGCGATTAGGGCGTATATTACCATGGTATCAGATTCTATCCCATTCGCTGTTGATACAAACCTGGTATCCGGCACATGACTTTACGGCTCATCTCAATGAAGCTACATGGTTTATTTCTGATCTTATCTTCTTCTATCTTATATTTAAGTATTTATACGCTTGGATTATGCGACATTCCTGGTTATACTTATTAGCAACAATAAGTATATATATGGCAGTTTATATCAGTATCTCGCTCTGTGCACAAGCAGATTATTCAGCCGGCTACATTTATACCCACCCATTATTCAGAATGATAGATTTCATGATAGGTATCCTTTTATATAAAGTATGCAGATCAGAAAAAGGTAAAAAAATAGCAGATAAGATAACAAACTCACCTTCTTTCTGGCAAGTAAACCTATCGGATATGGGAGTGGTATTGCTGTTTATCGCAATGTATTTCCTATCAATCCATTGCAATCCGAACATTCGCTGTGCCATTATTTATTGGATACCATCAGCCATAACCGTGTTCTATTTTACAGCAAGAGATCAAGGTAAAGGTTGTTTTATTAGGATATTCCATAATAAACTCTTGCTATGGCTAGGCAGCATCAGTTTTGAAATATTTCTCTGTCATAATCTCTGCTTTCGCATCATACAGAGTATACTTCTTAAACGATATGGAGAAGGAAATCCACATCAAGAATTCCAATTCATCCTATCCCTCGCTTTTATTATCCTCACAGCATGGATAGCAAAGAAAGCCATCGTTTTACCCATCCAGCATCAACTTCAAAAATATCTATAAGTATCTGTTTATAAAAACAATAAATAGTTATATTTGCAGTTAATATAGTATTAGGCTTTTAAATAATAGCCAATGAAGACTATAACAATATTATTATATTCAGAACTTTATGAAGAAAACTTGTATACTTATCATAGTATTCCTATTTTCATACCTATCGAAGTTATCTGCTCAGATAGGTACATGGACTATGTATCGCAGTTATTATAATATTACAGAAATAGCTCCTGCTAAAGAAACTGCTTTTGCATTGGCATCAGGTAGTTTATTTTCATATAATATCAAAGATGGTAGTACAAAAAAATATGACAAATCAAACTATTTATCAGACGTAGATATCAGTCATATCAGATATAATCCTACATGCAAAAAGCTAATTATCACATACAGCAATTCTAATATAGATTTGCTTGGGTTAAATTGTAATGTTGACAATATCTCTGACTTCTATCAGTATTCTACGACAGGTAATAAAAATATCAACCATATATACTGTTATGGGCAATATGCCTATCTTTCTACAGGTATAGGAATTATCAAAATAAATGTAAAAGATGAAAGTATCAGCAATAGTTATCTTTTAGGTTTCGAAGTTAACTATTCATATATAGACGGCGATTATCTCTATGCAGCATCAGCGAGTGCAGGATTATTTCGTGGAAAACTGACAGATAATCTGCTAGACAAAAGAAATTGGATCAGAACAGGGGATTATATAAACGTTACGGAAGATTATCTAAACGTATACGACTCAAACTCTAAATACTGGTGGACAACAACATCAGATGGTAAACTGACCTATTATACCATAGATGCAAACCAGGAACGCCAATATAAAACAGAAGGCGTACGTCCTGACGGACCTACATCAAACAGGTTCCACAAATTATATTTAAATAATGGTACTATATATGCAGTACCAGGAAGTTGGTCACAAGAAGGTAATTATAACAATCCTGGTGAAGTACATGTATGGAATGGCGATACCTGGAGTGAATTCGAACAGCCTACAAGTCAAATGATAGGTCATAATTACATAGACCTTCTCTGTCTGGATTTTGATCCTAAAAAAGAAGGTCATGTTATGGTTGGTGCAAAAAGTGGACTATATGAATTTCAAGATCAGAAGTTTGTAAAGAGTTACAATCGTAACAATTCTCCATTACAATCTTGCGTAAATAGCGACGATTATCTACTGATAACAGGTATAAAATATGACAAAGAAGGTAACCTGTGGGTACTGAACAGTTCTTCAGATATAGATATCGATTATCCAATATGGAAATATACACAGAATAGTGATGAATGGACAGCATTCACTCATAATGAAATAACTGATGTATATAATGGAAATATGATTAACTTCTTTGATGTAAGTTATGACAACAGACTATGGTTTATCAACAACTGGTGGGAAAGTTGTAAACTCTATGCATTTGATCCAACTACGGATCAAATCACTCAGTATGGTCCCAACTTCATTAACGAGGATAAAACTGCCCTCAATCCAAGATTTGTACTTTGTGCCACAGAAGATAAAGTTGGTAATATCTGGTTAGGAACAACATTAGGCCCTATCTATCTTTCAAAAATGAACGTAGAAAATGAATCCAGTGAATTTACCCAACATAAAATACCACGTAATGATGGTACAAATTATGCTGACTATTTACTCTCTAATGTAGAAGTAAGATGTATAGCCGTAGATGCAGGTAACAGAAAATGGATGGGTACCACTAATAATGGAGTATATGTTATCAGCGATGATTGTAATACAGAAGTGAAACACTTTACTACTGAGAATTCTCCATTACCATCCAATTTAATAAAAGACATCATCATCATGCCTAATGGTTTGGTTTATTTTGCAACAGATCAGGGATTATGCTCATATATGAGTGATGTTACAGCAACAAACGAAGAAATGACAAAGGATAATGTCTACGCTTATCCTAACCCTGTAAAACCTGATTATACAGGCAGTATTAATATTGTAGGACTAAGCTTTCATGCAGATATTAAGATAGTATCTGTAAATGGTACACTTGTAAACCAAGGTAAAAGTACCGGTGGAAGTTATAGCTGGGATGGTTGCGACCTGAAGGGTAGAAAAGTAGCAAGTGGAATATATATGGTAGAAACTGCTACAGAAAAAGGAGAGAAAGGAACAGTTTGTAAAATAGCCATTATACGATGATAACAGTTTGTATAGCCACCTTTAATGGTGAGAAATATATCAGAGAGCAGTTGAATTCTATCTTATTTCAGCTGTCTCTCCAAGATGAAGTCATCGTTTCTGACGATGGCTCCATTGATGATACAATTTCTATTATCAAGAGTTTTAACGATAACAGAATAAAAATCATAGATGGTGTCCATCGTCACTCACCAACTCTCAATTTTGAAAATGCATTGAAGGAAGCCAAAGGTGACTATATATTTCTAGCAGATCAAGACGATGTTTGGAAAGATGATAAAGTGAAAAACTGTCTGAAATGGCTACAACATTACGACTGCATCATCAGCGATGCAGAAGTAACAGATGATAATCTGAATATTACATCACCATCGCTCTATCAATTAATGAACATAAAAAGTGGAAGAGTATATAATATCCTCTATAAAAACGGATATACAGGGTGTTGCATGGCATTTACAAGACGAGTAAAAGATGCAGCATTACCTTTTCCTAAAGATATTCCCATGCATGATATCTGGATAGGAAATGCGGCAGCCTTTCTATATAAGGTAAAATTCATAGATGATAAACTTATCTATTTTCGCCGTCATTCCTTAACCATTTCTTGTAATGGAAAAGGAAGTAGATATTCATTATACAAACGATTGATGTTCAGAGTATCTATAGTAAAGAACATTATTTTACTTATACACAAAATAAAAGGATTAACAACTCATTAAACATGAATATAGTATACATCATAGAAGACTATTCTGAGAATGGAGGCGTAGAAAAAATCGTTTCTATGAAAGCTAATACATTCTATCAAGAATATCATCATCAGGTTACAGTTATTTCTGTATATGAAGATAAACGGAAACAACAGTATATATTAGACGAAGGTATCCGGCTGATTCATCTTCATGTTCCTTTTGCCAAGAAGACAAGAAATAAAGTATATAAGCTATTAAGCAGAATTATTACACTATTATTAGCAGCTTATAGATTAAATAAAACAATTAAACAGGTTAATCCCGACGTAGTATTCTTTACAACTACATTGGGAGCATTGTTATTACCTCTTTGTCATACCAAGGCTAGAAGAATATACGAATCACATTTGGCACGTTCATTCAATCCTTTTCACTCACTATTCGGATTAATGGAAAGAAATGCTGATGCCATAGTTTGTCTGACTCATGACGATGCTAAAGAATTTCAATCGGCAAAGAATGTATACGTTATCCCCAACTTTATCAACATACCACACCAAAAGGTAAAAGACTACAGTTGCAAAAAAGCTATTGCTGTAGGAAGATTAGAACAACAGAAAGGTTTTGACAGATTGATTAGCTGTTGGAAAGATGTAGCCAAACAATATCCCGACTGGCAACTCGATATTTATGGAACCGGCTCACTTTACCATATATTACAAGAGCAAATTACAAGTTTAGGATTGGAAAAACAGGTAAAATTGTGTGGCAGAGGAGAAAATATGATGGAAATATATCCTAACTATAGTTTACACGTAATGTCTTCACATTATGAAGGTCAAGGTATTGTAATGTTAGAAGCTCAAGCATGTGGTTTACCTTCTGTTACTTTTGACTTTAAATATGGAGCTAACGAAATTATTAGAGATGAAATAAATGGTATTATCGTAAGACAAAATGATAATGAAGCTTTTATCACAGCCATTTGCAAGATGATAAATTCAGAATCACTACGCCATAATCTGGGTATGAAAGCTCAAACCATGGCTATTCAATATTCTAAATTTAACATCTTTCAAAAATGGCTAGAACTATTGAGATGTTATACTTAATTGTACATCGATTGTGAAACAGAATCTAATGGTACGAAAGAAGGACTCAATAGATCATATTTGTCCCGATAATAAGGTGTATTAAGTTGGGATATGTGAAATACTACATTACAGATTTCATCAGTACGGAAAGAACGATGAAGTGCTTTTTTGATATTATTTATAATCGCGGGATATTTCTGTTTATACTTATCAGAACACCATATCATAAAAGGCACTTCATACTGATACTTATATCCTAAATTCTTCATATTATCATCAAAAACAACTCGTCCATACGAATCTCTATAATCATATATTTCTTCACCATGATCAGAAAAATAGAGGACTACCGTATTTTTATCTCTAAATAAATCAATAATATTTTTCAATACGTAGTCATTATATAGAGTAGCATTATCATATTCTGCTATCATCTTTTTCTTTTCATCATTCAAATAAGGCTGTTTGCTACGAATATTTCTATAAGAAAATACATTAAACTGTGATATATGAGGATAGCGTTTTGTTGCCATAACATGCTGTCCCATCAGATGAAAGATAACAAGATTATGCTTACCAATATCCTTAGCTTCCTTGGAAAAATCTACTACTGCCTGATTATCATATTCGAAAACATTCTTACTTATTTGCGTATAGGATTCCTTCATTAGTAATCGATTATAAACAAAAGTATTCATAGAGAACACAAACGGAGCCTGTAATTCATCATCCTTCTGAACATCCCAGAAATAAACCTGATAACCAGCTTTTTTAAATAGAGCTGGAAAATAAGGACTATCAGACCATTTTTCATGGTTACGCAGACTGTTACAACACAACGTATTTTTCATCGTTAAAGTAGTACGATTAAAAGGACTAACTACATTGTCAAATACAAATAAGTTACCTTTTTTCTTTTCTTGATACAGATTCGGAGTTGTTGGCAAATAATATCCATACAACTGAGAATGGCACTTTATATAAGATTCTCCGATTACATAAACTACATTCAGAGAATCACTATCAACTGAAATATGAGACTGTTTAGCTAAGCGTGTTACATCAACAGCATGTTTCATCTCTAAATTAACTAAATAAATATTATATAAAGAATAAAATAAGGTTGTTATCGAATCACGACAACCATATTCTTCAGGCATATCATCTATTGTACTCACAGAAACAATTTCTTTATAAAAACCAAACTGTAGAAATCCACAAAAAATAAAAGCTGATAACAGTAAATTGATTATCTTCTCATGTTTCAGACTTTTCAAGAAAAGAGTGATTTTATCTTTTTTTCTCTCACATAAAACAACTAATACAACATAAAATATCAAGAAAATCAAAGTAAGTATTCCTCCCTTAGATAAAAGAAAAGAATACAAAAACTCTGATGCTTCTCTTTTATTTGTTTCAACTATCAGAGTAATAATATCTGGCTGTAAAGTTTTATTAAACACCAAATGCAAAAACAAGCATACAGCAAATAATAATAACGCAAAAGTGTAAAGACTTATCTTAATAAATCTGTTTCGGATATAAAAAACAAATAAGGTAAAAAGATAAGAGATCGCTCCAGCTCTAGGAAAATCAATAAAAAAGAAATCGAACACACGATTCATAAAAAAATAATGAACGTGCGAAGGAATAAATCTTATCGGCATAATCGTAATTGCCAATAAGAATAAAAGAAAGAAAGGAAACTCCTTAACAATAGGAGTTTGCAATATCTTTAACCATTTTATAATATATTTTTTCAGACTTACCATAATCTTATTTTTTATGAACATATCACTATAGAAAACTTATTACATTTAATAAAACTTTATATATAACCAACAAAGCATTTCCTATCTCAGAGTTTCTTAACAGACCAAATGTACCCTGACCTGTCCATTCTACAGTACCTAGACATAGTAACAGTAACCATATTTTAGTATAAGATGGCGGTAAAATACGATTGATCCATTTCAAAAAGCGAGCAACATATCCCGTCAAAAGACTTGGTAACAATTCACTATAATCTTCCTCCTTTAGAGTAAATAGCACGATAAAAGAAGATAAAGAAGCATACATGATGGTACGAGTATAGTCCGTTGACAATATAGTAAACATAGGAATTAAACATATCATAATCCCTAAAAATAAAGTACTATAACACAGATTCTCTTGCCATTTTTTATTACTAGAAGAACAATACACTATATTTATCATCGTATTCATATAGATAGCCAAAACTATACTAACCACACCACCTATTATATTAGGAATATGGAATACCTTATCCAAGAAATTATAATGAAGATGGAATATCATAACATATCCTTTATCATATGAAAGAAAATCCATCACATTTGGAAATTTCAAGAAAGGTTCAGTACTTTTACGTATCAAAAGATATTGTTCCATACTTCCTGAAAAATGAAGACAGAGTAAAAATACTAGCATAGATGGTATCCAACAACAGATAGTTTTCCACAAACAACGAACTTTTAAACGAGTTATCAACAACAGGAATGGAAAAGCCCAAAATGCAAAGGGTTCGTGGCATAACACAGCTAAAATTGCCAATATATTACCACACAACACCCACCAACGAAAAGGTAAAGACTTCCAAAGTTTTACGATTAGAAGAAATATACACATTATGATAAAATCTCTTCTAAAGAAAGCTAAACCAAAAATACCTACCCCACCCAATAAGAAGGAAACTGGTAAAAACTCTAAAGCATAACCATGCTTATGAAAGTTACGTATCATATAAACAACAATAACAATATATGATAGTAAACTAATTATATAAGCTAAATAGATAGGATTAATTCCCTTGAGATAAAACTGATAGAATACTTCTCCGAGCAACCCTCTACGGATAAATCCACCTTGATAATTGATAAATAAATCGGAAAAATCATAAAACTGAAAAGTATAGATACTATTATAGATTACTGAAACTATCAGTAATCCAACATAAAAGACTGTCCAACGAGACAAAGCCTTCCTTGTATTCATATATCTCAGAAAGTATTTAAAAATCTGCATTTCAATATATTATAAATGTTGTAAATATATTTGTTCATACTCTTTTGCCACCTTCCTATAATCGTGGTATTTCATAACGAAAGAGATACTTTGGTGCGAGAGAGAGGTTAGATTTCCAGGAAGGAAAAAAGCCTGCTCGATGATTGCTACATTCTGAGATTCTGAATACTCAGGACTCACATTGATAATAGGACGTAATTCTGTTTCGCCAATGAACTCATAATATTCTTCCTCTCCTCCACCGATAACCACAGTACCACGTGCCATGGCTGCCAACGAATTCATGGATGGAGTATAACTGTAAAACTGATCTACCAGAACATCTGCTTCATCCAGCATCCGGCAATATTCATCATAGTCTACTCCTTCTACATATTTGAGTTCTATCTTACCAGGATATTTCTTTGCCAGAATTTCCACAAAATGAGCTATCTTTAAAGCACCTTTCAGATACTCGCGCTTAGGTTGTAAACCTACAAGCACTTTGATAACCTCACCATTCCCTTTCTGCCTGTTTTCATCTATAGTAGGAATTATCATCGGAAGAGGAATATAGTAAAGTTTCTTATGGAAATCAGGAACATCGTAGCAGAGATAATACTCATAAAGACAGGCTATCAAAGCATCAGAATGATAAGATACAGTATGCCAGCACTTATCAAACTGAGACATGAAATGAAAAGCCATACGCTCTTTATTCTCCTCGATATTCTGTAATTTACCATTCCAAAAAGTATCAGAATAGGCAGGAATACCCTTGGCCTGTTGTCTGAACAGATGTGGATCATCGGCAAAACAGCCTTTAATGATTCGCTTATTGGTAAACTTGAGAAACCAGAATATCAGCATGTTCCACCACCCCATCAAAGGCACAAATTGATAGTTATGTACCTGAACTATATCATTTCCACATATCTTATGAAGATTGCAGACAATTTTCCACAATACCATAAGCCCGCTCCATCTTCCATAACGCTCCATATTACGGCGCAAGTCGATGTCACGAGGAGAGTTGTGCCAATCATTGCCGTCGGACATCAGCGTTACTTGATGTCCAAGTTCTACTAATCCCTTTTTGAGAGTATTATGTAGCAAACTAGACTCACCTACCAACAGAATCTTCATAACTTTATATGATACTTATTTATAAGATACTTGAATATCAGAAATCTTAAGACAATTCAATATACCTATTTTCTACAATATAATCAGATTTGCGCAGTCCCATGCTTACCACCAGTTTTATGGCCATTTTCTCCAGGCAGAACTTCAATGGCATCCAGCGCTTTTCTTTTTCATCACGCCAAGGACTCATCGCTTTATACTTATCAAATTCTTTTTTCCATGGATGCTGGCAGTTCTTATACCATGGTTTAGGAATACCCGTAAAATGGATGATGGCCGGATGAGCCTGAGCTTCCAATATCTGTTCATCAAATTCCCAGGAGATAAGAGAATAACGCAAATCAAACCAATACTCATTCAGTACATTATATCTGATAGGTAATACCAACTTAGAATCCTTGAACAGATAGTTCAGTACATCCTGATCATGACATTTCAACCTTTCCGCATTAGATTTCACATAATCAAAGAATTTGAGAAGCACCTGCTTTTCACGCCAATATTTCAGATTGACAACTAACATACCTGCATTAAAATACCCCAAAGTTTGGGGATAACGCAAGCGATTATAGTGTTCTATCTTATTATTATAACTATCTGGAACAGCAGCAATTGCATAGTTTTCAACAGAAGTATTCCACAATTTAACAAGTTTATCCACAACCAGAATATCGCCATCTAGATAGATAACCTTATCAATATCAGCAGGCAGAATTTCCGTAAGATATAAACGATAATAAGTAGCAAACGAAGTTCCTACATGATCTACTTGAAAATCCAGACCAATTGGAAAATGTTTGAAGATATCATCATTAATTAGATAGAAATGAATATTTTGCTGATAACGGGCAGCTATGGTTCTGATAGAATCCAATAATGCAGCAGAATCCTGATCATGCAAGAGATGTACATTGACAACTTCTCCTCTGTTGCTCTCAAACAAAGAGGTCAACATGATACCGGTCGGCATGATATATTTACTATCAGTAGAACAAACTATTTCCATTTTTATGTTTTTTGTACTACTATTAATACGTAAATAAAATCTTTTTATTATCTTTGCAGTCATAAAAAAGAATAACTTATGCAGAAAGAATTAATATCAGAGATATCTTCACCATTGGTGAGTTTCATCATTACTACAAGCAACCATCAGAAGGAACATCTTGTAGAATGCATCAATAGTATCCTTCAGCTTTCGCTCAATGCCAAAGAGAGGGAAATAATTCTCGTTGATGATGATAGCGAAGAATTGGTAGCCAGCCAGATAAAAGAGTTGCTGGATAACCTGCTCTATTTAAGAATACCCGGCTTAGGCAGCAGTATGGCACGCAACTATGGCATGTACTTAGCCAAAGGGAAATACATCCAGTTTATAGAAGGAGATGATTATCTTCTTCAGCCAACCTACGAACATTGTCTTGACATCGTGAGATTCCACGAACCAGATATCGTTACATTCTGTTTCAGCAAGGATGATACAGGAGAACCATCTTACGAACTCCCTACCCCAATCAGCGGCACAGAATATCTCAACAACAATACCCTTTTAGGCTCAGCCTGTTCCTATATATTCCGCCGCGCCATTGTGGGTAGCCTGTTATTCTCACCAAACATCAGTTTCGGAGAGGACGAGGAATTCACACCACAACTCTTCTTACGGGCAGAACGAATATTCAAGACTCAGACCTCACCTTATTATAATAGAGTGGACAAATATGCACCTGGTGAATTAGAAAATAAGGATAAGATAGATATCCACATGGACAATAAACTGGAGGTAATTCTACATCTTCAGAAGTTGCTCGATACGGTTCCTGTAGCAGAGCGCCAGGCACTCAACCGCCGTATTGCCCAGCTCTCGATGGATTATCTGGTAAACAATATCCGCTTGAAACATTCGTTGATATCCTTGAATCATGCCATCAGAAAATTAAGGAAACATGGGTTATATCCTCTTCCGAACAAAGAATATACCAAGAAATATATGATGTTCAGAAAGATGATAGGTACATACGTAGGACGAATTGCACTTCTCTTTCTTATCAAGAAATAAATGAATGAAGGCATAAAGATTTCTCCTATCCGGATTAGTATGCAGAGAGATAAGAGCAAATCCTATATAAACAAAAATAGAGCATTCAAATCACTTGAACGCTCTATCTTTATAATTAGATTAAATTTTCTAATATTATTTGTATAAGTAAAAGATGATGAAATGACGTTTCACAACGTCCGTTTGTTTTAACTGATGCAAAGATACGACGTTTTTTGTCTATAAAGTCGTAAATTATGCATTTTATGGTAGTGAAATATGATTTTTTACCCATAAAAAACAATTTTTACCCCTAATCTTATATTTTTTACCACATCATTCTACGATAGTTACAATATTCTTTCTGGTTCGTAGATCAAGATATTATTCTATAATAGCTGTCCATCCACCACCTGGTGCAAGATGTATCTGAAGTTTATCACCAGCGTTTATCTGCTGATAAGTATGCTTATAATCTGTAGCCTCACGATCTGCATTGATACCATCGGCAAAGATATTAGCCTTGCCATTAAGTTTTTCCAATTTATTAGTTTGAGTATTCCATTTCACTAATCGGGAAAGATCAACAGTAAGATCACGAGCCTGCCAATTGTTCATCGCAGCAATATACCACTTAGCGCCCTTTCTCTTGGCTACTACCACATATTCACCCAATTTACCATCCAATGGAACCACCTGATCATAAACAGTTGGTATCTGAGCTATGAAATCAGTACACTCCTGATTCTGCATATACTTAGTAGGACTGTCGGCAAGCATCTGTAAAGGAGCATCAAAGATAGTATACATTGCCATCTGGTGTACTCTGGTACCCTGGCTCATCGGATGATCGTTATTGCCGAAGAACTGCGAGCGAACGGCATTCATCATGGCTCCAGGAGTATAGTCGAAACTTCCTGGCAAGGCGCGGAGATAAGGAATCGTCACATCATAGCGAGGCTGATCGTGCATAGGTCCATCACCAACACGAGGCTCCCATTTAGAATTTTCCAAGCCTTTTACACCCTCAAAATTCACAATATTAGGATAAGCAAACTGCACGCCAAACGGACGCATGCCATGAAGATCGAGCAAAAGATGATGCTTTGCAGCACATTCAGCCACCTCATATACTGAGTTGATGGCCTTCTGGTCGTCTCTATCAAAGAAATCCACTTTGAATCCCTTCACGCCCATATCTCCGTAATGCTTCATGATTTTCTCCATCTTTTCATGACCACGCTGAATCAAATTGCGCCATGAAGACCAGAGAATCACTCCCACACCATTCTGCTTGGCGTAATTGATGATATCCGTCATATCCATCTTATCTGAGAATATGAGCAAATTTTCCGGATCACTCCACCCTTCGTCGATGATGATATATTCAAGTCCGTTCTTCTTAGCAAAATCTACATAATACTTATAAGTCTCGGTATTGATGCCAGCACGGAAATCCACACCTGTGATATTAGTGTTGTTCCACCAATCCCAAGCCACTTTTCCCGGCTTTATCCACGATGTATCCTTGATTCTGCACTGAGGACCCAGCAATTTGGCTATATCGTTACCAACCAATTGTTTGTCTTCATCAGTTACCAATACAATACGCCAAGGCAGCTTGGTAACTTTTTCTGCAATATAATTAGCACGCTCTGTGGGTACCAGATTCAAACGGTTATATCCACCTATCGCCTCCTTTAACGGATAAGGAGGAAAGGCAGCATGCAGCGAATAAGCGGAAGAAGCATGAGATACTGAAGCTGTAGAAGCAGCTGAAGCAGTAGTAGAAGTACCCTTCAAAAGATACATGCCCGGATAGTTTTCCACATCAGACTCCATTACAATAGCCTTCTTCCCTTCAGGTAAGCAAACAGCAAGAGGGGTAATGGCAAGAGAATCCTGATACATCTTAGACAGTGGAGCCTCGTCATAATAAGATTCGAAGGAATAACACCAGCGCTCCCCTCCCCGATTATCATTTACATAGGGTACAAAACTCTGATAATCGCCGGCAAAGCGATACTCGGAAGTTTCATTAATAACCTTGTTAATCATCTTTTTAGGAATGATGCGATAAGCAGCAGCATTCTGAAAAACCCGAAATACTACATCATATCCATTGCAGGAAAGGAGCAATTGCTGATAACCACCATTATCATCGTTTTTCAAATTGGCTATAAATGCTTTACGCACTTTTGGATTCACGCCAAAAGTCTGTTTATCAGTCTGTAAGGAGATAACAGAAGGTTTTAATATCTGAGTTTTACCCTTGGTTATTTCCCAAGTTATCGACTTATCCACATCGATGTTAACAACCAGATTACCCGACAAGGATTTAACAGTATACACTTTTGCCGACAATGGCAGGCAGCATAAAGCCAGGATGGGAGTGATTAATTTTGTATTCATAACTATTTTTTTTGGTTTATCTAATGGTTATTAAACAAGCAAGAGTTCCGTTCAAGAACGAGCAGAAAGCCACAAAGCCCCTATCCCAGGTATAAAAGCTTTTGCCCTTACATGGCGACAGGTTTGCGCCCATAATAACCCAGGGTGTTACCCTGGGCTAAGAGTTTCTGCCCTTTCAGGGCATGTGGAGCTTTACTTGAGGAACTTCCCGGTCTTTTTTATGAAAGAGAAAGCATCTTTTCGATAGGCTTCACAGCATCCTTGGCAATATCCTCTGCCACTTCCACTGTTGGCCAACCAAATTTCAATGCATTGTATATCTTCTTGAGTGTATTCATCTTCATATATTCACACTCGTTGCAGCTGCAGCCTATTCCACCCTCGCTTACCTCTGGAGGTACAGGATAGAAAATAACATCAGGACAATTACGCTCCAGCTCATGCAGGATACCAGCCTCTGTAGCAATAATATACTCCTTGATTTCCGGGTGCTCCTGGGCATAGTGCAACATGGTGGCTGTAGAACCCTTTACGTCGGCTACAGCAAGTACAGGTGCCTTACACTCCAGGTGAGCCATAACAACAGCCTCAGGATGCTCTTGCTTCAGTTTAACGATAGCCTCTACAGAGAATTTTTCATGAACATGGCAACCACCATTCCAAAGCAACATATTGCGGCCTGTAACGCTGTTTATATAGTTACCAAGATTATAGTCTGGACCAAAGATGATTTTTTCTTCCTGTGGGAAACTGTCAATCACCTTCTTGGCATTACCGCTTGTCACTACACAATCAGTCAGCGCCTTTACAGCAGCCGTGGTGTTTACATAGCTCACTACCTTATATCCAGGGTGCTCTTCCTTGTATTTTTTCAAATCCTCAGCCTTACAGCTGTCAGCAAGCGAGCAACCTGCATTCAAGTCAGGACAGATCACAGTTTTGTCAGGACTCAAGAGTTTGCATGTCTCAGCCATGAAATGTACACCACACATCACCATTACCTGGGCATCGGTTTCTGCAGCTTTACGAGCCAAAGCCAGAGAATCGCCCACGAAGTCGGCGATGTCCTGAATCTCACCTACCGTATAGTAGTGGGCGAGGATAATAGCATCTTTCTCCTTGCAAAGCTTTCTTATTTCAGCTTTCAAGTCCAAGGCTTCGTCAACAGGTTCGTCAACGTATCCCTTCTCAATCCATTCTTTTTTCACCATAACATTCATATTATATTTCTTATTTTATTTTTTTAAAAAAGAGAATATAGAGATGATAATATGCCGTGGATAAGTGGATAACATTCTGCATAAAAACTTGCGTATTTCGTTATACAAGTCTTAATCCAGGTTATCCGCAGAGACATTTTATATCTTGTTCTTGTCTCTTAATGTTTTAACCGGTTTATCAACATTTCCCCAATTCGGTGCAAAGTTAATAAGTTTATATCTTTTTTCGGTAAAAAACTGCGAAAAAGTTTCTAAAAACTTAATAATATCTATGTGGATATCCTCTTTTCATGGGTTTGAGATAGATATGTGTGGATATTTACAAACTTATTAAAAGGTTATTATTGGGGTTTTCCGTATACTTATCCACGCTTTTGTGGAAAACAAAAAAGAGCAGAAATCCATCAGGATATTCTGCTCTCTAGTCTGAGTTATTTATATGGTTGTTTTTGATTATAGGATTCTCATCTGTTCCATTCTATTCTATACCTATTTTTATATTGTTTTCTGATACCTTATTATATATAGGAGTTCTTATTTTCTATCTTTTGTTCAAAACAGAATCTATTTTTTCTAGTACCAGTTCTGGAGAGATATTCTTCATACATGCGAAGTCTCCCCTGGCGCAAGGCTTGTTACCATAGATGCTGCAAGGTCGGCAAGGTAAGTCTAACTGTACGGCATTGGCTGGATCCTGATGCCACCCCATGAAGCCTGCGTATGGATGGGTAGCTCCCCAAATGCTTACTACAGGGGTGTTGACAAGCGATGCCAAGTGCATGTTTGCACTATCCATGCTCACCATGACGTGTAGATGACTCATCAGGATGAGTTCCTGTTTCAGGCCATGAAGGTGAGAAGAAGCGTTAATGACCTGTGGATACTTCTCTGCCCAATCGTTCATCACTGGCGTTTCGTCTTTGCCTCCACCGAAAAGGAAGATATGAGCGTGTGGATGATTGTGGATAAGTCGCAGTATAACTTTTTCCATCAGTTGTATCGGATATATTTTTCCTTCGTGTGCAGCGAAGGGAGCTATACCGATCCATGGCTCTGTTATATGCTTGTCTTCTAGCGAGATAGCATTCTCTCCTATTCCGAATACCTCTTGTGGTAAGATATTCAAATCTCCTAGTTTTCCATCCCCATAGATAGATGTAAAATCCATGTGGATAGGATATCCAAGTTGTGCAAAAACATCGGCATAGTTTTGGAATGATGTAGGTTGCTGTACCAGTTTTTTGCCATTAGATGCTACCAGTTTGCGTTTTCCCTTGCGATGTTTGTCGATATGTGCAACCTTGAAGTTATCCAGGTTGAAACGCATACGCAGATAATCGGAACGCAGCACGCTATGCAAGTCGGCAATTGCTGTAAACTGTTTGGCAATCAATCGGCGATAGAGTGCATTGAGTCCTGTAACACCTTTATACTCTCCTTTTATGTCGGCTTCCATGAAACCGACGTTTGGAGCTAAGTCTTCAAAGAAAGGACGGGCAAAGGGACGACTGAGCACAGTAATTCTTACTTTTGGATATTGTTTTGCCAAAGATTGAATTACAGGTACGGTCATGGCTACATCGCCCATGGCAGAAAATCTAATTACCAGGATATGCTCAGTTTTCATCGTTTTTTCTTCTATATATAATATAAGGTGAAAAAAGAGAGTCATACCTCTTATTATATAAAAGGTATATGCACTCTCCTATTCTGTTTTTTATTTCTTGTAGAGTACAGGATTAGTTGAAGGATCGTTGTACATCTTCATCTGTCTGTAAACCTTCATGTATTTGCGTCCAGCCTCGATATCTTCCAAGAGTTGGTCGATGGCAGTAGAAAGGTCTACCTGCTGTTCCAGGAGCACATCCAGTTTGGCTTGGCATTTCGCTTTGTGCTCAGCCGATGCTTCCGGCCGTTCCACCTGCTCCTTCATGTGGTAAATCTTGAGGGCAAGAATACTCAGGCGGTCAACAGCCCATGCAGGACTCTCTGTGTTGATGCGTGCATCATCCAGAACCTTCACGTCTTTGTATGTTTCGCGGAAGTAAGTATCGATTTGCTCAACGAGATCGGTTCTGTCCTGGTTGCTCTTGTCGATTCTGCGCTTCAATACGAGTGCTTCAGCCGGGTCTATCTGAGGATCACGGATAATATCCTCGAAATGCCACTGTACAGTGTCAATCCAACACTTCAGATAAAGGCAGTTCTCGATGCTACCTTCCTGGTATGGATTATTGATTGGTGTATCAATGTTGTCTTTGATATGATAATCGGCTATCGCCTGATTAAATATCTTATTGGCTTTTTCTGTAAATGTCATATGGATTTAAATGTTTAATTAATACCGTACAAAAGTAACAAAATAATCTGAAACGACCAACAAAAAACGGAAAAATTGCTAAAAATATGCACAATTGGGGGGTGTTTGTGCACCATAATGCACTTTTTTCGCCAAAATATTTGTTTATCTCAAAAAAAAAGTGTTCCTTTGCACTCAGATTTTTAATTAGAAATTAATTTATAAACATTTTAAAAGTTACAATTATGTCAGAAATTGAAAGCAAAGTAAAGGCAATTATCGTTGATAAACTCGGTGTTGATGAGGCAGAAGTTAAGCCAGAGGCAAGCTTCACAAATGATCTTGGTGCAGACTCTTTGGATACTGTAGAGTTGATCATGGAGTTCGAGAAGGAGTTCTCTATCTCTATCCCAGACGATAAGGCTGAGAAGATTGCTACTGTAGGTGACGCTATCTCTTACATTGAGGAGAACGCTAAGTAATTTAGCAACTAAATTATATTAAATGGAATTAAAGAGAGTTGTTGTAACAGGTCTCGGTGCTGTAACACCAGTTGGTAATACTCCTGAGGAAACTTGGGAGAGCCTCCTTGCTGGTAAGAGCGGTGCTGCGCCTATTACTCATTTCGATACAACCCTTTTCAAGACCAAGTTCGCTTGCGAGGTTAAAAACCTGAACATCAATGATTGGATTGATCGTAAGGAAGCTCGCAAGCTTGATCGTTATACCCAGTTGGCTATGATTGCTGCCATGCAGGGCGTAAAGGATGCTAATATCGATCTTGAGAAGGAAGACTTGAACAACGTTGGCGTTGTATTCGGTGTAGGTATCGGTGGTATCAAGACTTTCGAGGATGAGGTGAAGTACTATGGTACTCACGAGGAGAATGGTCCTAAGTTTAACCCATTCTTTATCCCTAAGATGATTGCAGATATCGCTTCTGGTCAGATTTCAATCCACTTCGGATTCCACGGACCAAACTACACTACAACATCTGCATGTGCTTCTTCAAGCAATGCATTGGCTGATGCCTTCAACCTGATTCGTTTGGGTAAGGCAAACATCATCGTTAGCGGTGGTGCAGAGGCTGCTATCTGCGCTTGTGGCGTAGGTGGTTTCAATGCTATGCATGCATTGTCAACACGTAATGATGACCCAGAGCATGCTTCACGTCCGTTCAGCGCAAGCCGTGATGGATTTATCATGGGCGAGGGTGCAGGTTGCTTGATTCTCGAGGAACTTGAGCACGCTAAGGCTCGTGGTGCGAAGATTTATGCTGAGATGGTAGGTGAAGGCGAGAGCGCTGACGCTTATCATATCACAGCTTCTCATCCAGAAGGTCTCGGTGCTAAGCTCGTGATGGAGCGCGCACTTGCTGATGCTAACCTCAAGCCAGAGGACATTGACTACATCAATGTTCACGGAACATCTACCCACGTAGGTGATATCTCTGAGGCTAAGGCTATCAAGGCTGTCTTCGGTGATGCAGCTTACAAGCTCAACATTAGTTCTACCAAGTCAATGACTGGTCACCTCCTCGGTGCTGCTGGTGCAGTAGAGGCTATGGCTTGTGTTCTTAGTGTGAAGAACGATATCGTTCCTCCTACTATCAACCACGAAGAGGGCGACGATGATCCAGAGCTCGATTACAACTTGAACTTTACCTTCAACAAAGCTCAGAAGCGTGAGGTTCGTGCTGCATTGAGCAATACTTTCGGATTCGGCGGTCACAACTGCTGTGTAGTATTCAAGAAGTATGCTGAATAATTTTATAGATAGGATAAAGCTCTCTTTCCGTAAGGATAAAGAGCTTTATTTGTCTTTATACGAAATCCTCGGTTTTTATCCTCACGACATCAGCTACTACAAGATGGCGCTGTTGCACAAGAGTATCATGCATCGTAATTCTAAGGGAAAACCTGTGAACAACGAGCGGTTAGAGTTCTTGGGCGATGCGGTTTTGGATGCTGTAGTAGGAGATATCGTGTACCAGCATTTTCCTGGCAAGCGTGAGGGATTCCTGACCAATACACGAAGCAAGCTAGTGCAGCGTGATACGCTGAATAAGCTGGCACAGGAAATGGGCATCAACCAGCTGATTCTTTCTAATGGACACAGTTCTTCTCATAACAGTTATATGGGAGGAAATGCGTTTGAAGCTTTGGTAGGTGCCATTTATTTAGACCGTGGTTATGATGCCTGCATGCATTTCATGCAGAAACGTATCCTGGCACAAATGATAAACATCGATAAGGTGGCTTATAAGGAGGTTAACTTCAAGAGCAAACTCATCGAATGGAGCCAGAAAAACCGCGTAAAACTGGATTTCGTTATGCTAGACCAGCAAAAAGACAAGAATGGTAGTCCTATTTTCACCTATCAGATTGTACTCGAAGGTGTTGAGGGTGGAGTAGGTAAGGGTTATTCTAAGAAGGAGAGCCAGCAGGTGGCTTCTAAGGCTAGCTTGGAAAAACTGCGCAAGGAACCACAGTATATTGATGCCGTATTCTCGGCTAAAGCTAATCGCACCAAGATGGAAGAGGAACCTGTTGAAAACGTACCTAGCACAGAAGTGAAAGACGATTTCATCATCTCGCAGGATGCTGATTCGCAAAACGTACCGGTAGAGGAAAAGCACATCAATGTTTTCAAAGAGGAGGTTTTCACAGAGGTATCTGCTGAAACTGCCCAGGAAACTGAAGTGCAGGTCGAGGTGAAGAATGAAAAGAAGGAGAGTGATGAGTTCGATTTGAGCGACATCACGGCTCAGCCTAAGGAATTATCAAGAGAAGAGATTATTGCGGCTGCTGAAGCGGCTGCTTTCGACAATGAAGAGTAAGCAGTATCTCTTTCTGGATAGAAAATATGATTTAACAGAAGACTCCCATAAGATGGTAAATATCGCCACTTATGGGAGTCTTTTGTGTTGTATATTTCCTTTTTCTATAGTTTATCTTCTCCTTTTGTATTAAAAAATAGTAAAAACTTTCTCTATATCAAAAGTTTGATTTACTTTTGCATCTACTTAAATGATATATATATCTAGATATGAGTTTAACAACGATAGTAAGTAACGTCTTCAAACCTCGGCAGAAGGAGTTGGAGAAGTATGTCTATGATGCAGAACATTTGCAGCATAAAGTGCTTATGCACCTCATAAATAAAGGAAAAAATACTGAATATGGTGTCAAGCATTTATTAAATACCAGCAACAATTATGATAAATTTGTACAGAATGTTCCTGTCAATACCTACGAGGAGTTGAAGGGTGACATCGATCGTATGCGTCATGGTGAAAAGGATGTTCTATGGCCGGGACTGATAAAATGGTACGCCAAGTCATCTGGCACCACCAACGATAAGAGCAAGTTCATCCCGGTTTCTCATGATGGCTTGCATGGCATTCATTATGCAGGAGGCTTTGATGCCGTAGCCTATTATCTGCGCAATAATCCGAAGAGCAGACTCTTTGATGGCAAGAGCCTTATCCTGGGTGGAAGCCATTCGCCTAACTATAATGTGTCGGATAGTCTGGTGGGCGACCTGAGCGCTATACTCATCGAAAATATCAATCCGCTTGCCAATCTGGTGCGTGTTCCTAAGAAGTCAACCGCTCTCCTGAGCGATTTCGAAGTGAAACGCGACCTTATTGCCCGCGAAACGATGAATAAGAACGTAACCAATATCTCGGGTGTTCCTAGCTGGATGCTTAGTGTGCTGGTGCGTGTCATGGAACTTTCCGGCAAGAAGCATCTGGAAGAGGTATGGCCTAATCTGGAGGTATTCTTCCATGGCGGTATTGCCTTTACTCCTTACCGCAAGCAGTATGAACAGCTCATCACTTCGCCGAACATGCATTACATGGAGACTTATAATGCCAGCGAGGGATTCTTCGGACTGCAGGATGATCCGGCAGACCCTGCCATGTCGCTTATGATAGATTATGATGTATTCTACGAGTTTATCCCTATGGACGAATTCGGAAGCGAGAATCCTACCGTTGTGCCTCTCTGGGGTGTTGAGGTAGGCAAAAACTACGCTATGATCATCACCACTTCCTGTGGTTTGTGGCGCTATCTCATCGGCGATACGGTTCAGTTTACCAGCAAGAATCCTTATAAGTTTGTCATTACCGGCCGTACCAAGTACTTTATTAATGCATTTGGCGAGGAACTGATCATGGATAATGCCGAGAAGGGATTGGCTTATGCCTGCGAGAAGACGGGTGCTCAGGTTTCTGATTATACCGCTGCGCCGGTTTATATGGACAGTAATGCCAAGTGCCGCCACCAGTGGCTCATAGAGTTCTCTCAGGAGCCAGCCAGCCTCGAAGAGTTTGCCCGTCTGTTAGACCAGAAGTTGCAGGAAATCAACAGCGATTACGAGGCCAAGCGCTTCCACGACGTTACCCTTCAGCATCTGGAGATTGTGAAGGCCAAGCCGGGACTCTTTAATGAATGGCTGAAGAGCAAGGGCAAGTTGGGCGGACAGCATAAGATTCCACGCTTGAGCAACAGCCGCAAGAACATTGATGAGATGCTCATGATGAACAAATAAAACAGGCCGCATGCTTCTTCCGCCTGGGAGATGATGCTGCAATACTAAGAAGATATAAAGAATGATTCAATTGAACGACATAAAGAGCAAGTTGAAGGCAAATTCTCTGTTTCTGCCTTTCTACGTCTTAGCTTTCCTCATGTTGGCATCCTGTGCCAAGATGGGACAGCCGGATGGTGGCTGGTTCGACGAAACTCCTCCTAAGGTGATTGGAGCTTCGCCAGCCGACAAGGGCGTAAATGTGAAGCAGAAGAAGGTGAATATCTATTTCGACGAATATATCAAGGTAGATAATCCTACCGAGAAAGTGGTGGTTTCGCCTCCGCAGCTCGAAGTGCCTGAAATCAAGGCTTCGGGCAAGCATATTCAGATTTCTCTGGTAGATTCGCTCAAGCCGAATACTACCTATACCATCGACTTCTCCGATGCAATCAGTGATAATAACGAGGGCAATCCAATGGGAAACTATACCTACAGTTTCTCTACCGGCGAGGTCATCGATACGATGGAGGTGTCGGGATATGTGCTCGAATCGGAGAATCTGGAGCCTATCAAGGGTATTCTGGTAGGTCTTTACGCAGATCATGCCGATTCTGCCTTCAAGACCAAGCCTATGCTGCGTGTAAGCCGTACCGATAGCCGTGGCCGCTTTGTCATCAAGGGCGTGGCTCCGGGCTCTTACCGCATCTATGCCTTGCAGGATATGGATGGTAACTATATGTTCAGCCAGAAGAGCGAAAAACTCGCTTTCTCTCATGATATCATCGTGCCGTCAAGCAAGCCGGATGTACGTCAGGATACTACATGGATTGATTCCCTGCATATCAAGTCGATAGATCAGGTTAATTATACTCATTTCCTACCGGATAATGTAGTGCTCCGTGCCTTTACCGAACTGGTCTCCGACCGCTTCTTCCTCAAGGCAGAACGTCAGAAGGCCAACTGCTTCTCGCTTTATTACAGTTATGGCGATTCTATCCTGCCACAGATCAAGGGCTTGAATTTCAACGAGAAAAATGCTTTTATCCTGGAGAAATCGGAGAAGAACGATACGCTTACCTATTGGCTCAAGGATACAGCACTGGTCAACCAGGATACGCTGAATATAGAACTTACTTACCGTATGACAGACAGTACGGGCGTGCTCCGCAACCAGACTGATACGCTCGAAATTCTTTCGAAGGAACCTTACGAAAAGCGTATGAAGGCGCAGGCTAAGGAACTGGAGAAATGGACCAAGAAGCAGGAAAAACTGAAGAAGAAGGGTGAACCTTATGATAGCGTGATGGCTGTAAAACCGCTTGATGTTCAGATGAGTGTCTCTTCTCAGCTCGATCCTGACAAGAATGTTATCTTCACCTTCAATACGCCGCTTGCCAAGGCCGATACGGCAGGCATTCATCTCTATGCCAAGCATGATACGCTATGGTATAGGGCGCCGATGGAGTTTAAGCCGCTGGGCAACCGCAAGTATATTCTGAGAGGCGAGTGGCGTCCGGACATAGAATATAGTCTGGAGGTTGATTCTGCTGCGTTCCAGGACATCTACGGACTTGTATCTAAACCTGTGAAACAGGGTTTCAAGGTCAATTCCCTAGATACTTACGGCACGCTGCTCATTAATGTAACGCACGATTTCGACAATCATCCGCTCCTCGTTCAGCTACTCAATGCGCAGGATCAGGTGGTGAAAGAAGTGAAGGCTGTGAACGGAGTAGCCGAATTCTATTATCTCAAGCCGGAGAAGTATTATATGCGTCTGATAGTAGACCGCAACGGCAACGGCAAGTGGGATACAGGCTGCTACGATAAGGATGAACAGGCAGAAGAGGTGTATTACTATCCAGACGTGATAGAATGCAAGGCTAAATGGGATTTAACCGAGAGTTGGGATCCTACGGCCCGTGAACTTTCCCGTCAGAAGCCTGGTGCCATTACCAAGCAGAAGCCTGATAAAGAAAAGAAAGTTAAGAACCAGAATGCGCAACGTGCCAAGAAACTTGGCATCGAGTACATTCCTAAATTATAAAGAGTTATGAAAACAATCAAATCATTCTGGATAGCATTATTGCTACTTCTGGTCAGCACTACGATGTCTGCCCAGTGTACTTTCCGTAATACAGCCTTTAAGTCAGGTGAGTTCCTTACTTACAATCTGTATTATAACTGGAAGTTTGTTTGGGTAAAAGCTGGTAATGCCAGTATGTCTATCGTCCAGACCACTCGTCATGGTAAGCCTGCTTATCGCGGTTCTCTTGTTACAAGAGGCAATAAGCGTGTAGATGATATCTTTGTGCTTCGCGACACTCTGCTCTGTTACAGCGGCACCGATTTGGCGCCTATGTATTTCCGTAAGGGAGCTCACGAGGGCAAGCGCTATACGGTAGATGAGGTATTCTACAGCTATTCTGGCGGTAGGTGTCATCTCAAACAGCACCGTCAGCAGCATGATGGTAAGCATGTATGGAAGAATGCCACCTACGATGATTGTGTTTTTGACATGATGAACATCTTCCTGCGTGCCCGCAGTTTCGATCCTGCCAACTGGAAGAAGGGTTATACCGTAAAATTCCCTATTGCTGATGGAAAGAACCGCACTCCAGCCCAGATTAAGTTCGACGGTAAGGTTACCATCAAGGCAGATAATGGTGTGAAGTACCGTTGCCTGCGCCTTGCCTATATGGAGTATGAGGATCGTAAGTATAAGAGAATAGTAGATTTCTATGTAACCGATGATGAGAATCATATTCCTATCCGTCTGGATATGTTCCTCAAGTTTGGTGCTGCCAAGGCATTCCTCGTAGGAATGAAGGGTGTGAGAAATCCGGTTTCTTCTATCGTGAAATAAGATAAAATAAAGCTCTCGGTGCATGATGCATCGGGAGCTTTGTTATTAATATGGCTGTGCAAGCTGATTATTTCGGCAGCGATATGGTGAACTCCGACCATTTGCCTTTTTCGCTCTTTATGCTTACTTTGCCGCCATGGGCATTGATTACCTGTAGCACGTAGTTCAGGCCGATACCGAAGCCGCCACGAGTCTTGCGGGCATCCTTTTCGTGCTCAGCGGCGCGCTCAAAGCGGTTGAAGATGGTCTTCAGTTCGCTCTTGGCTATGCCGATACCCTCATCAAAAACCTTGATATACACGTTTCTGTCATCCTCCAGGGTGGAAATCTCAATGTTGATTTCCTCCTTCGAGTACTTGGTGGCGTTATCCACCAGATTGCTGATTGCCTCCTTCAGATATTCCTCGTCGGCTAGGGCAGAGGTGGCTCCAAACCGGGTGATGATATGGATCGGTTTCGCCGATTTCGCCTTGTATTTATCCACCACATCCTCTATCATCGTTTCCAAATTTACTTCCGCCTTCTGAATATGCAGCTTGCCGTGCTCCAGCTTCGAGATGGTGAGCAGGCGGTTGATGAGGGCAAGCAGATGCTGCGCCTCGTCTTCTACGATACAGAAATATTTCTCCTTCATTTCCGGCTTCTTCTCCAGTACGCCGCTGTGCAGATACTTGGTTCCCATGATGATGGAGGTGAGTGGCGACTTCATGTCGTGAACCATTGCATAGGAGAAGTCCTCGCGCAGCAGTCGCACCCTTTCCTGCTCATCGATGTAGTTGATCTGGTCGATGAGGCTCAGGATGATCACCACCGTGGTAAGGAGCGAGGTGAGAACCGTGAACTTGCTTTCGTAGAAGGCAGCGAGTAATGCCTGTGCCCTGACATCCGGTGCCAGGTTCCAGGGCGTCTCATATCCCATCTGATGAACGGTCATCTGGAAAGAATTCCACATCCAGAACAGCTGCATGCAGAGCACGGCTATCAGTGCCGTGGTGCTGAGTACCTTGGCTCTATTCGTTTTCATCTTTCACAAGCATTTCAGGCAGTTTCCTGCTCAGGACAGCGAATCCGCCTATGGTTAATGCCGTACCGGCTATCAGGAGCAATATGCCGAGCGCTTTCGATTCAAAATGGAAGGGAACCAGATTGGATACGAAATAGAGCACGATGAGAATGATGGTGCTGCGAGTCTTGCCGTATATCCAGCTGCAGTAGCAGAGGGTGATAAAACCGAGCACGGTCAGATCTACATTGATATCACCACTGGGTGTTACCGACATCATGCAGGCAGGCAGCATCATGATAGAGAGCGTGAGCAGCTGCACCCATCTCTTCTTGCCGCAGCGGATCAGTTCCTCCTGAATGGCGCCGAAGAAGATATAGACTGGTATAAACGATCCGATGATATTGTAGGGCAGGAAGCCGAGATAGCTCATCTCCATCATCTGCTTGGGCAGGAAGTCGAGATGGAAGAGGTTCATGATGGAATAGAAGACCATGGTAAAGCCCAGAATCGGCATGGTGCAAATGGTCATCGCCTTCCATTTGGCGGCAGGAATCACTTTTCCAAGCGAGAACCTGGAGAACTTGTAATATCCGAAGGTGAGCCATACGATGAGTATGCCCAGAAATCCGATGACTATGATGAATGGATAGATGGATTCTTCCAGACCCTCTATCTGCTGGCTGTGGGAGCCCGAAGGGATGTTCGATGCCATGTAGAATCCCACCAGGAATCCTCCCAGGAAGATGGTGATGAGATATTCCGCCAGGAATAGTATGTAGTATAATATCGCTTTCAGCATGATGATGTCTTTTCTGTCTTTTTTTCTTTATTCTAATTTAATTCTCGTATGATGTTATTAGGGGTGGGGGATGCTTATTCTGCGATGAGCTTGAATCCCACTCCTCTGATGGTCTTCAGTTCTACGCCTGGTTCGTCTTCCAGCGCTGTGCGGATTTTCTTGATGAATACATCCAGACTTCTGGAAGCAAAATAGTCTTTGTCTTCCACTCCCCAGAACCGGCTCAATACGGCTTCGCGGCGCACCACCTCGTTTTTGTTTACTGCCAGCAGTTCCAGAATCTTTGCCTCTCGTGCGGTGAGCATTTTCTGTTTACCATCCTGCGTATCTTTCAGAGTAGCATGGTCGGCATCTAGAATGTATTTACCCAGTTTTATCTGGTTGCTGGCGTTTTCACTGCGGGCTCCGGCTTTCAGTTGGAGTAGGCTATGTATGTGAGCATCAAGCTCTTCTGGAATAAACGGCTTCTTTACATAGTTGTTGGCTCCGGCAGCATAACCTGCCTTCAGGTCCTTCGGCGAGGTGAGTCCGGTGGTAAACAGAATAATGGTTTTTCCATCAACCTCGCGTATTTTCTTCACCATTTCTATTCCGTCCATGATGGGCATGTCGATATCAGATACGATGACATCGGGCTGAAAGTCTTGCCATACCTTCAGTCCTTCCTTGCCGTTTACGGCGGTTTTCACCTCATATCCTCCGATGATATCTTCGAAGCAACTTTTCTCCATATAGGCGAGGTTTTCATCATCCTCTACCAGGAGCAGTTTAGTATTTGCCATAATCTTTTCAGTTTTTGATGATTACTGTTGCAAAGATACATCTTTTTTGCGAAAGAGCCATATAAAGAAGTGGAGATTAACTTAAAGATAACATTCATTCCTGAACTTTTGAAGGCACTATGGATTAGGAACGGGGAGTGATTAGGGGCGGGTATAAATTAGGCACGGATTACGCGGATTACATGGATTTATGGCGCAACTGCTAATAAACCATATCATAATTTCTAATAAAGAGTCGTGTAATCTGTGTAATCCGTGCCTAAATAATTATTGCTTATCCGAGTCGATGAGAGCGAGCAGATGCTCTACTGCCACCTCTTGCGGGATATTCTTTTCTACGCAAACCTGCTTGCGGTAGAGGCTTACTCGGTTAGGACCGGCGCCTACGTAGCCGTAATCGGCATCCGCCATTTCGCCAGGACCATTCACGATACAGCCCATGATACCAATCTTCAGACCCTTAAGATGCTTGGTTGCCTCCTTGATCTTGGCGATGGTTTCACGGAGATCGTAGAGGGTTCTGCCGCAACCAGGACAACTGATATACTCGGTTTTGCTGGTGCGCAGACGGGCTGCCTGGAGAATACCGAAGGCGGTTTCATCTACAGTCTGGGTAGGGATATCGCCATTGTTCATCAGCCAGATACCATCGGTCAGACCATCAATCATCAGGGCTCCCATATCGGCTGCTGCCTCCAGCTGGAAGTCGCTCTTCTCCTCCTTGCTGTGCTGGTACATCTCTGCGAAAACCACAGGGTTCTTCAAGCCGGCATTCATCATCTCGTGAACCAATGCACGCTGGTCGCCCAGGCGGTTCTGATGATTGCTTACGCAGATAACCACCACCTCTGGATGAGCCTTCAGGCAGGCGATGTATTCCTCGGCTGGAGTACCAAACTGCAGGGTGAGGAACTTCACGTCGGCCTTGATGCTGGCGATGAGCGGCATTGCCATGGCTGGGAAGATAGGGTAGAGTTTGGCACCAGTAGTCTCTGGCTTGCTGTTCAGCGTCTCGTAAACATTGTAATCTACGATGTAGCTCTGACCTGGCACAAACTGCTTAGGCATCTTGCCGCCTATATAGATATAATCAGGCGTAGCATCTTTGTTCTCACAAGCGGTGCTCTCGCCGTTGATTCGGTTGCTGATGACCACAGGCACATTATTGCCGCCGATATTGCCAACAGCCACGGTTTCGCGGCGGGTAGGGCGCAGCCAGTCGAATGAAGGACAAGCTGTGGCAGGAATCATCAGATGCCCCTTCTTCTTGCCGATATAATCTACCAGATGACGTGCCACTGGAATCTCTGCAGCAGGTTCCTCGCTCAGACTCACCCGAACCGTATCGCCGATGCCATCAGCCAAGAGGGCACCGATGCCTACGGCACTCTTGATTCTGCCATCCTCTCCTTCGCCGGCTTCGGTTACACCGAGGTGGAGCGGATAATTCATGCCTTCCTTCTCCATTTCTTCAACCAGGAGGCGCATAGAGCGGACCATGACAACGGTATTGGATGACTTGATACTGATAACCACATCGTGGAAATTCTCCTTCTTGCAGATGCGCAGGAATTCGAGACAGCTCTCTACGATGCCCTCAGGGGTATCGCCGTAGCGATTACGGATGCGGTCGGAGAGTGAACCATGGTTCACACCGATGCGGATGGCAGTATGGTTCTCCTTACAGATGTTGAGGAAAGGTACGAAACGCTCCTCAATCTTCTGAAGTTCGTGAGCATACTCCTCATCAGTATATTCCTGCTTGATGAACTTGCGGGCAGGATCCACGTAGTTGCCAGGGTTTATGCGTACTTTCTCACAATAGAGAGCAGCTACATCGGCAACGTTAGGATTGAAGTGAACATCGGCTACGAGCGGAGTCTGATAGCCGTCGGCACGGATGCCGGCATTGATGTTTTTCATGTTCTCTGCCTCGCGGGAACCCTGAGTGGTGAAGCGCACCAGCTCGCCACCAGCCTTGATGATTTCCTCAGCCTGTCGCACGCAAGCCTCAGTATCATTGGTGTTGGTGGTGGTCATCGACTGGATGCGGATAGGATTATCGCCACCCAGGTCGATGGCTCCGATATGTGCCACAGAAGAGGCACGGCGGGTATAATTGAATAAATCTACCATAATATATAAGATAAGATATGCCCCAAAAGAATGGGGCATATCACATATTAGATTAATTACACTTGAAGTCGTATTTCACCTCAGCCAGGTCCTTGTTGGCTTTCTCGATTTTGGCACCGAGACCCGCCTTCCAAGCCTCTACCTTCTTTGCCACTTCCTCATCGGCAAGGGCAATCATTTCGGCAGCGAGGATGGCAGCGTTCTGAGCCGCATTCACACCAACAGTAGCTACAGGAATGCCAGGAGGCATCTGGATGATGCTGAGCATGGCATCAAGACCATCGAGCATACCCTTGATAGGCACACCGATAACTGGCAGAGGAGTAGATGCTGCGATAACACCAGGAAGGGCGGCAGCCATGCCGGCAGCGGCGATGATTACCTTCACGCCACGCTCCTTAGCTCCCTTGGCGAATGACTCTACTGCATCTGGAGTACGGTGAGCAGAGAGGGCATTAACCTCGAAAGGAATCTGGTTGTCGTTCAACCACTTACATGCTTTTTCCATAACAGGCAGATCGCTAGTGCTGCCCATAATAATGCTTACTAATGGTTTCATTTCTTCTTATATTTTATTATAAACTTTATATTACCAATATAGCACAGGCGGTGCCTATCAGAAATCCTGCAACTACCTGTGACAGCGTATGTTGTCGGAGTATCATACGGGCACTTCCTACTGAGCCTGCCATCAGCAGTACGATGCAGAGCCACCACAGCGGATTGAAATCGAAGGCTACAGAATAAGACACCAGGGCTCCTGCCACACCTCCGATGGCTGCCGTATGGGTGCTGATCTTCCACCATACATTGATGAAGGCACAAATCATCTGTATCGCCAGCGCTACCACTACGATGATGCTGATGACACGAGGCGTATTGCGGTATTCCATCCAGAAGAAACAGCCGAAGTAGCATACGATAGAGAGGATGTAAGGCACGATACGGCGCTCCTTCTTGCCCAACTCTCGCGAGGTCCAGCCCTGAACCATACGGTAGAGGTGGATGAGTAGCGATGGAGCAACGACGGTCAGGAGATAGACCATGCCCAGCATCACCAGTTTGTATCCTATCGGTAACAGCGACATATAACTGAAGATGAACAGAGCAATCAGTCCTACCATCGGCAGATAGAAGGGCGTGAAGATCATGCTCATGATGCGTGCTGTCAATATGATATTCTTCTCTTTCATAACACTAATAACGTATATATTCTTTTTATCTCTCAAATATTTTGTGGTGAGCACTGGCTTATTTCCTGAGTCGTGCCACCGGAATGCCCAGTTGCTCCCTATATTTTGCCACGGTTCGTCGGGCGATAGGGAATCCCTTCTCCTTCAGCAGTTTGGCGAGAGCATCATCGCTGAGCGGCTTTTTCTTGTCTTCTTTCTCGATGATGTCGTGCAGGGCAATCTTGATTTTGCGGGTAGACATCTCTTCGCCGTCTTCAGTAGTGTAGCTGTCTGTGAAGAAGAACTTCAGCGGGAAGGTGCCCCATTTGGTTTGGGCATACTTCACGTTGCTCACTCTCGAGATGGTACTGATGTCCAGTCCCGTGCGGTCTGCCACATCCTTCAGGATCATCGGTTTCAGGTCAGCCTCGTCTCCATCCAGGAAGAACTGCCGCTGTATGTCGATGATTGCCTTCATGGTGACGATGAGGGTATGTCTTCTCTGCTTGATGGCTTCGATGAATCCCTGTGCCTTGTCCACCTTTTCCTTGGCGTAGAGCAGGGCTTCCTTATCGCTTCTGCTCATCTTGTCTTTATGCTTCCTGTAGGTGTCAATCATGTCGGTGAATGATGGCGAAACTGTCAGTTGCGGAATGTTGCCGCGGTTCAGCGAGAATGTAATCGTTCCGTCGTCATTGGTGTCGATGATGAAGTCGGGGGTAATCTGCTGCATGTTTCTGCCCTCGGTTTCGCCCATCGATGCGCCCGGTTTCGGATTCAGTTTCCTGATTTCTTCCTGCAGGGTTTCTACCTGTGTATCGTTCAGTTCCAATCCAGCCTTGATCTTGTCCCAATGTTTCTTGGTAAACTCTTCAAAATAGTCGGTAAACACCTCTTCCATCGTTTTGCGGAGCACACCTCTCGGCAGTCGCTTAACCTGCAGCAGGAGGCATTCCTGCAGACTTCTTCCTCCTACACCGGCTGGGTCGAAGGTCTGTAGGATGTGGAGTACATGCTCGATGTCTTTTTCCGTAACATCGATGTTGTGATAGATAGCGAGTTCATCGCAGATGCTGTCTAGATCCTTGCGGAGCAGTCCGTCGTCATCCAGTGAACCGATGAGATATTCCATCACTTTCTTTTCCTTGTCGCTGAGCGGCTGCATGTCCATCTGTTCCTTCAGCTTATCATAGAAAGAGGTGGTGTCGCCGTAAATCATTTCTTCGTAGTCGGCGCTGTCCTGGTTGTTGTATCTGTCTGTATTGTAATCAGGCATCTGGTCATCTTTTCCGATGCTTTCCAGCGCCTGGTCCAGTTCGTCTTTTCTTGCTTCTTTTTCAGATTCAGCCTCGTAGGCATCCTCATCGTTGCTGTTGTCGTACTCATCATCTGCGGGCGAATCATCATTGGCGACATTCTCGTTGAGCATATCGTCTGGGTTCTCGCTTTCCAAAGCGGGATTATCGTCCAGTTCTGCATTGATACTGTCTTCCAGTTCCGTGAGCGGCATTTCCAACAGTTTCACCTGCAGCATTTGCTGGGCTGAAAGTCTTTGAAGTTGCTGTAACTTCTGTGCCTGTGTCTGTATGAGTTTTTGAGCCATAATTACTTAAAGTATTCTTTTAGTTCGTTGGCAAGCTGGTAAAGCTTGTCTGGATTTCCGTTTCCGTATTGGTGCCAGATGTCGCTGCATGCTTCTAGCAGCGGGTGTATCAGTACATCTTCGCGGTTGAGATAAGGATCGCAGTACATGAATACGCCCATCGCCTCGGCAATGACCTTCGGTGATGTTTTGATGAGTTTGCCCAGGTCGATGATTTCCGGTGTTTCCGGCACCATGGTGATTGGTGTGAGCTGGAAGTAGAGGTCGAGGATAATGATGAGTTTTACGGGTGTGAGCGATGGTTCGCCTTCCAGTGGTTCCCAGTTTTTCTCGAATGTTTCCTTCACTTCCACTCCCTCGAAGAACTGCATGGCGTTTCCGCAGCCGTTCATCTGCCTGATGCGCTGTATGTCGCGCTTCAGCAGCTGTGGTTTATCGGCATACTTCTCCCATAGTCGCTTGATTCTCGGAGTCACCATTCTGAGTTTAAACATCTGTTCGTGCAGAAATTCAGGAGGAATGTGCAGTTCCAGACTCAAGTCGACCATCCCTTTCGAGTAGAGAGGTTTCACGCCCATAGGCTTCTTCTGGTACAGCTGCAGCAGCAGGAGCCAGTATTCTTCGTTCCAGAGAGGATGTCTTGCCATAATTTCTTATCTTTATATATCTTCTGCAAAATTACGATTTTTCGTTGGTAAAACAAAATAATTTAGCGGTTATTTTTTCTTAAATTGAACTTTCTCCAGTCTAGGAGTAAAGGAGTTAAGAATTAATAGGTGTAAAGAAGTCAAAAACAAAGAGCGCAACTTCGAATGATTTCGAAATTGCGCTCTTTAAATTCGATATTCCCAAATTTCTCATAACTCAAGGGTTTGTTTCCCTTTCCATTACGGTGCCCGAAGCAGCAATTCTGCTCAGGCGTCATCTTTGGTTATCCCATACATTTGATCTTTTTACCTTCAACTCACCTGTTGAAATTATCCTGTTAATCCTTGAATAAACAATCTTTAAATTTACCTTTAAACTAAAACCTAATAAAAAAACAACTAACAATCTTAAACCTAAAAACCTAATAACCTAAACTTTTTGTCGTCCTTGAATAAACAATCTTTTCTTTACCTTAACTAATACCGTTTCTCTGAATAAACAATCTTAAATTTACCTATAAACTAACTAATAACCTAAAACAACTAACAATCTTAACCTAAAAACCTAATAACCTTTTTGTCTTATTGACGATGCAAAGGTACGACGATTTTCCGAACCCACCAAATGTTTTAAGAGAAAATCACATAAAAAAGCCTCTTTTTTGATATAAATCAACTATGTGTGTGCGCACACACGTGCTATTTAACAGCTATTTGATGTATGTCAACCATTTTAACATTTTCTTCATACCAGAAGTCTGTTCTGTGCCTTATACCTTATATATAGAGAGGAGGATTATGCAGCCTCATGGAACCGTTCATCGTCCTGGGCGGTCGTACAGATACGCCTCTTCGCTCATAGATACGGCAATGGTCTTGAGGCGCAGATAGTCTTCCGACAGGTAGATGAGTCCCTTGTTGCCCCAGTTCTTACCCCATGAATTGCGGCAGACGTAGAATCTCTGCTTGCCTTTCATGAAGGTACCTATGATTTCCATCACATGATCGTCGGTGGTGCGGAGCTGTTCAAACTCCTTCTGTCGCGAAGCCTGGGTCACGGGGCGTTCCATCTGCTGTATGTCGACACAGTTCTTTCGGGGTGCTTTGAATCCCGGTTCGCTGATGTCGCCTTCCCAGCATACCGGATGCCCTTTTTCTACTGCCTTCTGTATGTGGAGCATCAGCTCGTCGAGCGGAAGGTTCAGGTAAGCATCGTGCATCCGGTTATCAGGAACCTCGAGTGCAAAGTATTCTCTGTAAGGATGATGAGAGAAACTGGTGAGTGATACATACTCCTCAGGATAACATACGCTGTGGGCAAACTCCTGAGGGGTATATTCGGCGCCCAGCATGTGTACGGCTTTGGCAGGCATGTAGCCTATTTCTGCGTCAAACAGGTCGTTCAGTTCCTCCTTGAGCTGACCGATGCCCGTCTTTTTCGAGATGGCACCGTCGCACAGTTTCTCCACCTTGCGGCAGAGCACCTTGTAGTTCACGTGCTTCGGATCTTCATAGCTGTCGTATGGCTGCGCGCCATACTTATCTATATAATGTATCAGCATCGGGGCAGTACCGCGCAGGCTGATATTCTTCTTTCCCTGTGCAAAGTAATATTCCAGTGCCTGTTCTTCCAGCATCATGCGGGCTACGTAGGCGATGGAGAGATTCACGGAATCTCCCTTCATGATATGCTCGCTTTCGATGGTGGCAAGCATGCCGTATGCCCAGCAGAGTTCGCTGTTGCCCTGGTCCTTGATGGGTGTAGTACTGATCAGGTGGATATGCTCCGGCAGACAGTCTTCCCCTCCATCAGTCTCAGCGATACCGACCCGCTGCTGCCTGTATCCGCACCCGGCGAATACAAGCAGAGCGAGTCCTATAGTTATGATTTTCTTTCTTTCCATGCCGCAAAAATACAAAAAAGATTTTAATCTGTGGCATTAATCTTTCTTAATTCTCCTTAGTGTCATTGAAATACCTTGCCATAATCCGATTTCGGCATCGTCGGTTCGCTGATACTGAACGACATACCATTTTTATAGGTGTACAGCGGACCCGTATAGATGGTCTTTTTTCCGATTACCAGATGCACGTTGTCAAAACTGCAGGTTTTGATGGCTTTTCCCTCCTTATCCTTACTTTCGGCTGTTACGTGGAGATCTGTCACGTCATTGGAGCCCAGAAGGACAAATACATCAAAACCGACGTGTTTGGTTTGGTATTTTTTAGGGTCGAACGTCCAGCTTCGGGCGATATCAGCATTCTCTTTACAGAATCCGGTAGAAGGGTTGAATACGTAACCGCAGTTTCCGCTTACTGTGATATCATACGAATTGCCGTTCAGAGTAGGCTTGTCGTTGGCGTTGAGTACAAAGCAGCTCACACCACGTTTCAGCGAAACATTCTGGCTTACCGCCTTGCTACCCGATTCCACCTTGATATCCTGATAGCAATATGCCATGTCGCGCACGATATTGTTGGCAAAAGTCATTTCGCTTCTGTTTTTGATGTTCATTCGCTCTTCCAGTTCCATATTCGTATTAACGGCAGCGGCAACGAGAGTGTATTCGCCTGATGGAACATTGAGGCTTACGTTGCCGAAATTGTCTTCCGTGCTTTCCTGTCTTACAGTGTAGCCGGCAGTGGTATTGTCCCCTTTTGGAATGAGGCATACCTCCAGTTCCGTGTAGAGCTGTGCATCCTTGAGCGATTTCGCCTCCTCTCCGGCTCTCGTTCTCGCCAGATTGCTCCCTTCTCCCTGACCAATAGGCACAATGGAACTTTCGAAGAAGCTGAATCTAACTTCTTGGTTCTTTACTTGTGGTGTTGTTTCAAGCATCACGTTTTCTTGAGTGCAACTAACCATTGCGGCCATTGCGAGGAACAGGAACATTCCTGAGAGCAATGTTTTCTTCATGCGCTTTTTCATTTAATGTTATGCCAGCTGTAAACTGGACCAGATTAAAAAAATGAATATCCTGATAAGATATTCTCATTTATGCGCAAATATAAGCAAATAATTTTATTCGATTTGTCAAGATAATCGAATTTCTTTCATTTTTTCTCTATTTTTCTGTGTTTTGTCTTCATTTTGGTGTAACTTTGCACCTGAAATTAGAAAATTGCATTCATGAATACAAAGATAAACGAATTTGAAGTGATGGCACCAGTGGGCTCACGCGAGTCTTTGGCTGCTGCCATACAGGCTGGCGCTGACTCCGTATACTTCGGAATCGGTAAGTTGAACATGCGTTCCCATTCTGCCAACCATTTTACCATCGATGATTTGCGAGAGATTGCTGCCACCTGCAATGAGCATGGCATCAAGACCTATCTCACCGTCAATACAGTCATCTACGACAACGACATCCCAACGATGAAGGAAATCATTGATGCTGCCAAGGAGGCAGGCATCTCAGCCGTCATCGCCAGCGATGTGGCTGTGATGAGCTATTGCAACGAAGTGGGCGAAGAGGTTCACTTATCCACACAGTTAAATATCTCAAACACAGAGGCTTTGAAGTTTTATGCACGCTTTGCAGATGTTTCCGTACTGGCACGTGAATTGAACATGGACCAGGTGAAGTACATCCACGAGCAGATAGAACAGCAGAACATCTGCGGTCCGATGGGCAAGCAGATTCGTATTGAAATGTTCTGCCATGGCGCCCTGTGCATGGCTGTATCGGGCAAGTGCTACATGAGTCTCGCCAATGCCAATCGCTCTGCCAACCGTGGCGAGTGCGTTCAGATCTGCCGCCGCAGCTATACTGTTACAGATAACGAAACCGGCAACCAGCTCGAAATCGACAACAAGTATGTGATGAGTCCGAAGGACCTGAAGACCATCCGTTTCATCGACCGCATGATGGATGCCGGCGTGCGCGTCTTCAAGATTGAAGGCCGTGCCCGCGGTCCTGAATACGTATATACCGTCGTAAAATGCTACAAAGAGGCGATAGCTGCCGTGCTCGACGGCACCTTTACCGAGGAGAAGAAGGATGAGTGGGATAAGAAACTCGCCACCGTATTCAACCGTGGTTTCTGGGATGGCTATTACCAGGGTCAGACTCTCGGTGAGTGGAACAAGCATTATGGTTCCGTAGCTACCGAGAAGAAGGTGCTCGTGGGTAAGGTGATGAAATATTTCTCTAAGTTGGGTGTGGCAGAGGTTGCCGTAGAAGCTTCTACCTTCGACAAGGGCGAGAAACTACTGATTACGGGTAACACCACCGGTGTGATGTATCTCCATGCCGATGAAATCCGCTACGACCTGAAACCGGTAGAAACAGCGCAGCAGGGCTGGAGAGTTTCCATCCCTGTACCAGATAAGGTACGCCCTAACGACAAGCTCTATAAGTTGATTACAGTAAATGAAATTAAAGAAATAAAATAATGGCAACAATTAATGAATTGCAGGATGAAGTAGTAGAGGAGTTCCAGGATTTCACCGACTGGATGGACAAGTATCAGATGCTTATTGACTTGGGCAACGAATTGGCTCCTCTCGATGAGAAATACAAGAACGAGCAGAACCTCATCGACGGCTGTCAGAGCCGTGTATGGCTGCAGTGCGATTATGTAGATGGCAAGCTCGTATTCACAGCCGACAGCGATGCGCTCATCGTAAAGGGCATCATCGCCCTCCTCATCCGTGTGTTGAGCGGTCATACCCCAACCGAGATTATGGATGCCGACCTCTATTTCGTAGAGAAGATTGGTCTGAAAGACCATTTGAGTCCAACCCGCAGCAACGGTCTTCTGGCGATGATCAAGCAGATTCGCATGTACGCCCTGGCTTACAAAACCAAGGAGGCAGAGGCTTAACCGCCTCTGATTATATATAATAAGGTATATTATAATGCGTAAATTAAGAACGATAGAGATGAACCGCCTCACCCTGGAGGAATTCAAGGAAGCCGAGAAGCTGCCGCTGATAGTAGTCCTGGATGATGTGCGTTCATTATATAATGTAGGAAGTGTGTTCCGTTCCTGTGATGCCTTCCGTGTAGAGGCGGTGTATCTCTGCGGAATCACCGCCACCCCTCCTAATGTCGAGATTCACAAGACGGCGTTGGGTGGCGAAGACAGCGTGGATTGGGAATACTTCAAGACTACCGAAGAGGCGGTAGAGAAGTTGAAGCAGAAAGACTACTTTGTGTATAGCATCGAGCAGGTAGAAGGCTCCACCAAGCTCCAGAACCTGCCTGAGGCTCACCCTTCACTCCCCAAAGGCTACGCCGTCATCTTCGGTAACGAGGTGAAGGGAGTCAAGCAGAACATCGTAGATATGAGCGATGGCTGTCTGGAGATCCCTCAGTTCGGCACCAAGCATTCCCTGAATGTCAGCGTCACCGCCGGCATCGTAGTCTGGGAGTTTGCCAAACTTTTGAAACTATAAGTTGAGTTCATGCCAAACTTGCGTTTTTTTGCCAAGGTTGGCATGAACTCATTTGGTAATAACGATATGCAAAATCCCTCAATGAGGGATAAAAATGATTAAATTCATCCCTCATTGAGGGAACTTTTCAAAAGAATTCATCCCTCATTGAGGGATTATTTGTATCTTTGCTGCAGTTTTAAACGATATTCATCTAAAAGAGCAAGATATGATAGACGGGGCATGGAATCATCATCCCTCTCTGGTACTTCGGAATGAATTATTAGAGTCCTGAACTTTCGCTTGTGGTTTAAGAAATTCAATGAGCAATGCAAAAAAATAAAATGGGGAGACCGCTGTCTCCCCAGAAATAATTATATTTGCATTGCTATGTACAAACAAATTATTTCGGAGCAAAGGTACACAATAAATGTGTGTTGAATTCGCGGCGAAAACGTTAAAGAATACTAACAAGGTGTCCAGTTGCCCCACCAACTGGACACCTGAAAGCAAAATTTATACCAAAAACAACAAAAATTACCCCCCCCACTTTCAAATAAAACCCTTAACTTTGCACCTGGATTTTTTATAATCTGTATCAAGTAAGCAATTAAAATGCTGTAAATTATAATCAAAACATAATAGATATGAAGAAAGTTTTAACTAAGAAGAAAAAGTATGTAGCTCCATCTGTGCAGGTACTCGAATTGGAAACTACTCAGATTCTCGCAGGAAGTGGCGAAACCAATTCTACACCTACCGTGAACGGTTTTCAACCCGGTGGTTCTTTAGGCTCAGGTAACATGGAAGAAAGCAGTCCGGCTAGAAGTACTAGCATTTGGGACTAAGATGAATATAAAATGAAATGAATATGAAATTATCCAGTTTATTACCCCAGATGGCTTGCGCCCTTCTCCTTATGGCGAGTTGTTCGCAGGAGGATAGTATGACGCCAGGCGAAAGCCCATCTTCAGTTGGCGGCATTCGCATCACCACGCAGGTATCAGATATTGCTACCCGTGGCATCACCGAAACTGCCACCCTGCAAAACTTCGGCATCTGTATACAGGGTTCCGGAGAGCACGCTTCATCTTTGCAATATAATAATGTTAAGATGACAAAGAACGGCGAAGAGTGGACTTCTGCTACCCCAATGCTGTGGCAGAGTGAGATTCCTTCTGCCGACATCATCGCCTATGCTCCTTATCAGGCTGATATAAGCGAAGCCTTGGCAACCCGGAAGCAATTTCCTGTATCGGTGAAAGCCGTACAGACTAAAGAAGACCTGTCTTCCGACCTTCTGGTGTTCAAGGCTAAGGATTATGCTCCAGCCATCGTCGGCGAGAACAAAGACAAGATTGTAGAGGTGAAGTTTGATCATGCCTTCAGCCAGCTGACAGTAACCTTCAACTTCGATTCCGCCTTTTCCAATGACGAGGTAGATCTGTCAAAGATAGAATACGTAAGGGTAGAGGGCACCGTTTTGTCTGGCGTATGCGACTTTTCTCATGACAAGCCGCAGATAACGGTTCAGGCTGATGCCGCAGCAGAGTCCATTACTCCAGAGAATGTTTCTTTCCAGGCAAAGGATGCAGAGCATGCCAGCATCTCTGCCCAATACTCCTCTCTGCTGGTTCCGCAGACCATCCAGGCAGCCAACCAGCCTCTGAAGGTTTCCTTCCGATTGGGTGAAACCACCTATTCATGGAAGGCGAATGCCGACATCACCCTGGAGCAGGGCAAGTATTATACCCTTTCGCTCAACATCAGGAAGACCGGAGTTGTAGTAGAAGGAACGATTAAAGGCTGGATTCCGGCAGAAGGCAACAATGAATATGTAGCAAATTAATAACTATTAAAATACAACATTTATGAAGAAATTTAGATTCTTATACATCGCTGCCGCAGCATTGCTGTTTGCAGCTTGCGCTAACGAAGAAGACGGTATCGACAACAATGGTCCTGTTGCTGCTACCGTAAAGGCGGATATTTCCAACAATATCAAAACCCGTGGAACTGCAGACAACAACAGCTGGACAGCAGGCGATGCTATCGGTGTGTACGTCACTTCCGCAGGAAACACAAAAGGAACAAATGTAAAGTATGAATTTGACAAAAATGGTGAATTTGTTTCGGCAAATCCTATTTATTTTAGAGATAACGCGGAACAGACATTCAGTGCGTATTATCCATACATTGATGACCCCAATAATGACAAATTCGATGAGGATGGTTGGTTAATAAATGATTGGACTATTGATTACAACAATCCAAGTAATACCTTATTAGCAAACGATTTTCTCTTTGCCTCGGGAGCAATAGCCAGCAAAGCATCGCCAATGGTTAATTTCACTGACTTGAATAATGTGGGTGAATCCTTGCCAGAGAAAGACCATCGCTTTAAGCACAAGATGAGTATGATAGAATTTACGGTCATTGCAGGAAAAGGTATAGAGGCCAGCAAGAGTGATCTTCAAAGTATAACATTGGACAAAATAAAGACACAGGGTAAGATAAATGTAAAAACAGGTGCGACAGAAGCCACCGGGACTTCTTCCCCAATAACCTTACCAGTAACAGGTCTTTTGACCGATGCCAGGGTCTGCAAGTTCATACTCTTCCCACAACAGTTCGAAAACAAAGAATTGCCCATTAGTTGTAATGTGAAGTATAACGAAAATACTATTAACAATTATACAACAAAGATACCCCTACCAAATGGATTCGAAGGTGGTAAAAAATATACTTATACTATCACTGTTATAAATAATAGTATAGTAATAGGAAATGCAAGCATAACGAGTTGGGGTATTGGCGCAGACAATGAATCTCTCGATGCAGAAATAGAATAATAAGGTGCAGAAATAGGAAATACAGGGTTAGTGAGCTTGGCGGCTCACTAACTCACTAACAATAAAAAACTGAAGATTATGAAGACGATAAAACAAAGAATTTCCTATGCGGTAATGGGCCTTATGGCTATGGGCTTTACAGCATGTACGCAAAATGAAGATATGGCTCCTACGCTGAAAGGGCAGGAAATCAATGCCACTTTCTCTGTTGGAGGTATGCAGACTCGTGTCAATACATTGGGACATGGTAACAATTGGGAGGATAAAGATAAACTGAAAGTAAGTATATTTACGGATTCTGATTCTGGTAGTACGACTGTTCTTTCTTTTAATAGTGCAACAAACGAATGGTCTCGTACAGGAAGTTTTCGTTGGTTAGATGAATCCGACCGACATACAATATTGGCTGTATATCCATCTGACACGGATTTTTTGCAAGAAAATCTACAGTATGATTTACAAACAAACCAAAGCAGCGAAGGTAATTTGAAAAACGCTGATCTCATAACTGGATATTGGTACGATATTCCTTTGTCCTATTATGTAGACATTCCTATGAAGCATCGCATGTCGCTGGTCACGATAGTATATCATGTTGGTACTGCGGATTATCCTGATATGGATATTAGTGAACCACAAGTGTATTCAAAAAACAACAGTGTTAGATTTTTTAGAGACCAAGACCAGGGGAAATTTGTAATGAATACACCTTCTGGTAATCCTGATTGGGTAAAAGCCTGTAAGCATGACGGCGAAATGTTTTCTGCAATCGTTATCCCTGGTTCCTACAAAGCTGGCGAGATTTTCGTGAAATTCAAGATAGGCGACCAAAACTTCCATGTAAAAATGAGATCAAATACGGAGTTTCAAGAGGGCCATCGCTACACCTACAAACTCGATGTAGGAAAAGACAAAGTGGACCTAACCAGAATCAGCATAGATAATATGACTGGTTGGACAAACGAAGATGAACTCAAATAATTGGAGGAAAGAATATGAAAAAGATATTTCAATACATCATGCTGGCAGTCGTTACTATAGTAATGGCGTCATGCACAAGTGATATAGAAGAAACTACCGCAACAACAGGCAAAAACAACGTACAGTTGGTTGTTGGTGAATTTCCGGCATTCGGAGATTCACAGACTCGTGCTATAGGTACACCTGATGAAGGCAAGACTTCATGGGCAAAAGGAGATGAGTTGCTTCTGGAGATGACCAGTAAGACTTTCGGGACTAAGTATGCTGCTTTTAAATATAATGGCAGTAGCTGGGAATTGGCAAGTGGAGAGCTGTCTTATAAAGAAGACGAAGTGCCAACCTTTCCTCATGTATATTATGCCCCTAATTACAAATGGGAAGCCGGCAAATTAGTTTTGAAAGAAGGTAAGGTTGCAGGAACGGATGAATACATCGAGGGAACAGCACAAATAACCCCTAATGGTGAGGCTATAACCGTAAAATTTGCCGAGGCAACACGCAACTATTCCCGCTTGCGCATTGCAACTATGCCAAATAAGCCAATAACAGTTACAATCAATTATTTCACTCCTGCGGGCAGCAGCGATATGAAATGGGATCAAAATTATGCCCTTACTTCTGATGAAAAGGGCAATGCCTGTTTATATGGTACTTTTGAAAATAATTCCGAAGTAACAGTGAAATATAGAGAAGCAGCTTTGACAACTCATACATTCTCGCAAGCAACAGAGAGTGCTAAGAGTTATGCTCTGGATGCTACTGTCATTTCGGCAAATAGTGCAGAAGAAATAAAGTCAGCTATTGAGCAAAAAGTAGCAGATAGCAAGACTGCCATAAGACTCAACCTCGCTTCTGATGCTGGCGCTAATGAGTTTAATGCTATCCGTGAAGCTTTTGAGAAAGTGCAAGATGGCACTATAGACCTCACTCTGATAGGATGCAAGGAAATTCCTGCAGATGGTTTGAACAACCAACTAGGAGGACTAGAGGCATTAAAGTCTATTACTTTGCCTGATGTGACAAAAATTGGAAAGAATGCCTTATACTTCTGTGTAGATTTGGAAGAAATTTGTGCTCCGAATGTTTCTGCTATAGATGAATATGCATTTGAAGGATGTAACTATTTGAAAAAAGTAACTTTGGGAGAACTCACGGATGTAAAAGGTGACTATGAACACGGGGGTGGATTTTTTGGCCTCCATCCTTCTATAAATAATATAGATTTGTATTTGCCCAAAAATCAGGAAGTCATGGAGTTTGACGAGAATCAATATATTTGGAAGCCTACGGGTGAAAAATACTTTGCCAGCCCAGACTATTATAATGGTATATTCCTCGGCTATCAATTTAACTCAGTAAAGAGTTGGGAATAAAAGGCTGTACTATCAAGTTTAACTCCTAAGCTGGGCAGGAGTATAAGTTGCCCAGTAAACATATATTCACCCGCACCTCACGGGAAACGACAAGGGTCTATATGCCACGATGATAGGTGGCGTATAGACCCTTGATTATATGGTGATATTCGTAATCTACATCTCCGCTTTCTGTTTTTTATGAATTGCTCAGATTCTTAATGATTTCCAAAGACAGCTGGGTAGCTTTGGCAACCTGTTCGGCAGAAAGTCCCATTGCCAGCAATCGTTGTGCTGTTTCTGTGTTTGCCTCATGTTTGCCTTCTGCTCTACCTTTTTCCATACCTTTCGCCATGCCTATTTCTATACCTTCACGCTTGGCAGTGTCTACGGAATTCTTGATGTCGCGATATGCCATCTTGCTGGTCTCGTACTCCCTCATTTCCTGCGGAGTAAACTTGGCAATCTCGGCTTCCTCAAAGAGGCGGTCGAAGACCTTGTCGCATAGCTCTTTAGGGCGCTGGGTAAGCTTATAGAGGTTCTTCAGTGCATAGAGCCACTTCTCGTAGAGCGTATCCAGTTCTTCCAGGGGTTTGTTGAACTTGGAAATCTCTACATAGATATATTCGAGCTTGTCGTAAAATACTTTGTGGGTAGCTGTGTCGCACAACTGCACATGATGGCGGATTTTCTCCTTGTCGAATGCATCCTCGTTCATGTTGAAGTTGAGCAGGGCAACGGTATAGATATGATTGAGCTTGAAATCCCAGTCATTCCCCTTAGGGGCCTGCTCGCGAATCGGGAAAGTGGAGTAGAAAAGGGCGCGATCCTTGAAATACGTCTGGTAGGCGTTCTGCATTTCTACGATGAACTTCTCGCCGTTTTCGCCCTCGCAATATACATCAAAGATGGCTCTGCGGTCGGTATAGACATCTCCCACATGCTCTGGATTCAGATACGATACGTCCTTCACAACCTGTTTGCCATTAAACAAGCTGTTGAGGAAGCAAATGAGCAAATCCTTGTTCATTGCTGTTCCAAAAATTCGCTTGAAACCGAAGTCGGTCAGCAAGCTGATGTATCTTTCTTCTACCTGCTTCATAATCATCTGTTTTAAATATCCATGCCGCAAAGTTACGACTTTATTTTCATATCTGCAAGGGATTTCTGGGAAAAGTTACGGAAAAAGTTAGGAACCCACATATTTTATGTTATAAGGTAAATATTAAAATATCTTAATATCCCACTTTATGTTCAATGTTTATTTGGTCGTATGTGTAAAAAAGTGTAGCTTTGCATTGATATTACGTGTCAGAAAGTGTAAGCTTTCGACATTATCATGTGTCGAAAAGTGTAATAATCTGACTGTTTCATGTGTCTAAAAGTGTAAAGATATGAAGAGAAAGATATATGCTAAGCTTGTAGAATGGAAAAATCAAGAGTGTCATAAGCCGTTTTGGTGCACACTGCATCTCCCATAAAAAAGCCCTATATCCGAGCTGGGATATAGAGCTTTACGAGATTCATTTATTAAAACGTATTATCTATAGAAGTCTAACTTCTGATGATTCTTATAGAGGTTCTGGTTCTGAAGCTCCTCGTTCAGCGGAATACGGTAGAGGTAGTACTTGCTGTTAGGACAGAAGTCTGTACCATCGTTGAACTTGAGCACATCGTGGCCGGTACCTGTAGCTTCTTCGGTAGTGATGTTTCCTTCCTCATCTTCTTCCTTGATGATGACAGGCCCCTCAAACTCCTTGCGCTCAATAGACTGCTGGTTGCGGATGATGTCAGTGATGGCGAAACCTTCACCCCAGAGTTCCAGGCGACGCTCCAACCAGATAGCCTTCAGCAGATCCTCACCGGTTGCAGTAATCTCAGGAGCAGTCTTGCCCTCTTTCATACGAGCCTGCTGCAAGGTGTAGAGTACAGATTTTGCCTCGTCGGTATGGTGGAGATAATAAGCTGCCTCTGCCTTGATGAGATACATCTCTGAAGTACGCATCAGATCCATATCGGTAATTCCATTGTCAATGTCCTGGAAGGCGAACTTTGAGTTCAGCAGGCGAACTACCTTACCACCCTGTGCGGTGTAGCCCCAATCCTGGAACAGATCCTTGCGATAGTCGTTATCATGATAGTTTTCTACGAAATATGGATCTACGCAGAGACTGCCATAACCATCCAGAGACTTGTCCTTGAAGTTCATGGTGTAGGCACCATCGCTGTCATCCTGTGTTGCAGAATATCCCCAGAGCCACTCGCCGTTGTTGCAGTTGTTGAAGCCGCTCTTGTATTCAGCCTCAGTCATCAGATAAGGGTTCTTCTCCAATACCTTGCTGGCATAATCGTAAGCTGTTTGCCAATCACGAGCATAGAGGGCTGTTCGGGCAAGAATACCCATGGCTACGGTATAATTGATCTTGTAATAATCTGTAGTGTTCACACCGCGATTATACTTCTCCGGAATCAATTCTACCGATTTCTTCAAGTCTGCCAATGCCTGGTCATATACCTCCTTGACGCTGGCAGCAGGTTTACCGGTCAGTGCCTGGTTCATGTCTGTAGGCTCTGTGTAGATTGGAACACAGACTGCATTAGGATCTTTTTCTACAGAGAAGGCGAAGTGTGATGCCAGCATCATATACATATATCCTCTGGTGGCGTATGCCTGCCCCTTGATACGGCTCTTGTCGGTATCGCTACCTGAAGCCTTATCGATGTTGGCTATGATGTTGTTGCAGTTGTTGATGGCATCGTAGCATATATCCCAGAGTACGGAATTGTGCTGGCCACGACCGTAGCCTACGGTCAGATTGTAGCATTGACTGTAACCATAGCTCTTAGCCTTTACACAGTCTGAGCCCATGAAGTCATCGCTCAGGAGAACAGAGAATATGCCAATAGACTGATAAGTCTGTCCTTCATTGAAGGCATAACTCCAGGCACCTCTCAATACATTCTCTGCGTATGTGGTGGTCTTGAAAGCCGCATCAGAGTCGAGTGATGTGGTAGGGGTGGTATCCAGGTCGCATGAAGACAATGTGGTTGCCATCAAGGCGAGGCTCACACCCATTCTTGTTATATATTTATTCATCTTGATACTTCTATTTTAGAGTTTTACATTGATACCGAATGAGATGGTCTTCATAGCAGGATAGCGGTAAGATACAGTACCGTTCAATGGCTGCTCTGGATCCAATCCCTGCTGATGGCTGAATGTCAACAGGTTCTCTGCCTGAATGAAAACATTGACATCTTTCAATGTCAGTGGCTGCAAGAGACTGTGTGGCAATGAATAGTTCAATGTCACGGTCTTCAAGCGGAGATAACTACGGTCAACCAACCATCTGGTAGATGATGAGGTGAAGTAGCTGGTCTGCTGATCTACAATCTTCGGAACGTTGGTATTTCTGTTCTCTGGAGTCCAGCGGTTGATCAAGTCGGCACTCTTGGAACTACCGTTCAGGCCACCTACGCCCATCAGACTGGTATAGTCGTTGTTGTAGAGCTTACCGCCGATAGCGTATGAGAACAGGGCTGAGAGAGTGAGTCCCTTCCAGCTGATGTCGGTAGAGAAACCACCGGTTACGTCAGGAAGAGAAGAGCCAGACTTCACCTTGTCATCTGATGTCAGACTGCTGTAATCTTCTGTCACCTTCTTCTCGCCATTGTCATAGTAGTACCACTGTGGGTTACCATTGTCAGGGTTTACGCCTGCCCACTCATAGAGGTAGTAGTCGTAGAGCGAACCGCCCTTCACCCATTTCTTGCTGCCGCTCCACATTACTTCTGTAGGGAGCTGCTCAATCTCGTTCTTGTAAGTGGTAGCATTGACAGAGAGTTTCCACATCCAGTCCTTGGTATGGATTGGTGTGCCGCTGAGGGTGAATTCCCAACCATAGTTCTTCAGCTTACCGATGTTGTCGTCGATGCTTGAGAAACCTGATGATGGTACCAGACTGCGGCTGAAGAGCAGGTCCTTGGAAGCACGCTCGAAGTATTCGACAGTACCGGTGAGGCGATCGCCGAACATGCTGAAATCTACACCGATGTTGGTGTTCAGGTTGGTCTCCCAAGTCAGGTTAGGAGTTGCCAGACGAGATGCATGTAAGGTAGCTTCTCCATCAAACTTACCGATGCTGTAGAGAGCCTGATAAGCATAGTAGCCTACATTGTCGTTACCCTGGGCACCATAGCTGGCACGGAGAGTCAGGTTGTTCAACCACTTGGTAGCAGGCTCCATGAACTTCTCGTTGATGATGCGCCAAGAGCCACCGAATGACCAGAATGTACCCCAGCGGTGATCTGGATGGAAGCGTGAGGAACCATCAGAACGCAAAGATACGGATGCATAGTACTTCTTCATATAAGAGTACTCGGCATTACCGAAGAAACTCAACAGCTTATACTGGTCGGCATTACCACCGAAATCTACCAGTGTAGAAGCTACGTCTGGTTCATAGTAACCGTCGGCAATCACATTAGAACGTTCACCGCTGAAGTTAGAGGTGTTGTACTCGTAGTACTCCTGACCTGCCATCAGAGTGATGTCGTGCTTCTCAGCAAAGGTATGCTGATAGTTGACCACGTTGTTGATGGTGAAACCTGTAGTACGGGTATTGCCCTTAGCTGACGAACCGATAGGACGCTTGCCGTAGGTAGGGTTGGTATAATCGTGAGTGAACAGACTGTTGTAGTCGAGGTTCATCGTCATCTTGTAAGTCAATCCTTCCATCGGCTTCACCAAAACGAAACCTTGTGCTGTAACTGCATCACGCTTGCGGTCGTGCTTGTCGTAAAGCATAGACTGGGCGAGGTTCATACCTGCGTATGATCCTGAACGGTAGTTACCATAGTCGTAAATCTTGTTGCCGTTGTTATCGTAGAGATAAGCACCGGTCTCTGGGTCACGCTCATAAACAGGATAGAATGAAGGCAACTGACGGGCAAACAATACCACGTTGTCTGTACGAGTATCATTCTGCTTAGGATAACTCTGGATAGAGTGAGAGGCAGAGAGGTTCATACCTACCTGCAACCAAGACTTCAGATCGGAGGTCAAGGTGGTACGTACATTGTAACGCTTGAAACCTGAGCAGATATAGGCACCCTGATCATCCAGGTAGCCCAAAGAGATGTAATATTTAGAGGTCTTGCTACCACCGGAAACGCGGGCGCTCAAATCGGTATAGTGAGCATTCTGGGTCATGGCATCCTCCCAGCTGTCATCCCAAAGGGTGTGAGCGCCGGCTACCAGATTACCATTCTGGTCGATTGGCTGAGGATAAGCAGTACCGTAAGGGTTGATACCCAATGCCTTTACTGTGTTTGCTGAAGCCAAAGTTGCTGCTTCTGCCTCGGTCTTGCCATTGTTGATGTATCTGTTGCGCATACCTTCCCACTGCAGCTTGAAGTAGTCGTCGGTGCTCAGCTGGTCGTAATCTGCTACGGCGCGACTAGAGAAACCATACTTGGCAGTCAATTCGATAGAAGGAGCAGCGCCTGCCTGTCCCTGCTTGGTGGTAATCATGATTACACCATTGGCAGCACGAGAACCATAAAGAGATGCTGCGGCAGCATCCTTCAAAACGGTGACAGAAGCGATATCCTGGCTGTTGATGTTAGCCAACTTACCATCGTATGGAATACCATCTACCACGTAAAGTGGAGTAGTTGAGGCATTTACGGATCCTACACCACGGATATAGACACTGGCATCCTCACCCGGCTGACCGCTGGTAGAGAATGACTGAAGACCAGCCACGGTACCCTGCAAAGCCTTGGATACACTACTAACCTGTGAAGAGGAAATCTTCTCTCCGCCAACAATACCTGCAGAACCTGTAAAGGAAGCTTTTTTACGTGTACCATAAGGCACACTGATCACGATTTCTTCCAATGAACGCTCGTCGGCACCCAAAACAATGTTTAAGTTTTTACCTGCCTTTATGGTTTTTGTGGTCATACCAATGTAGGACACTTCCAACTTTGCATTGGCAGGAACATCCATCTTGAAATTACCGTTCATGTCGGTAACAGTACCCGTTTTTGTACCAACCACCTTGATAGATGCACCAATGATAGGAGCGCCATCTTCGGCTGCGGTAACAGTACCGGTAACTTGAGTTTGTGCCAGGGCCATTCCTATACTGAGAAACAGTCCGGCGAGAAACACCATGAGTCTTTTTTCCATAAGAATCTCTCTCTTGTAATTAAATTAATACTATTATATTCTATGTTGTATAAAAATACATTATTATAAAAATGCAGTTTTTGAATCTGATAATCTTCATTTGTTTTCGTTTGCAAAATTACACAAATTTTTCTATAATCTACTATCTTTTGTTTGTTTTTTATGGATAAATGACGAAAAATATCACAGAATGGTAGTTTTATGTGGCTTTTGCTTCTGTTTTTTAATGCGATTTGCTTGATTTTGTTGAATCCTTATTCAGTATGGATGCAATATTCTTCGTGTTTTTGAGTTTATCTATATATAGAATTGAATTTATCTCTCTATATATAATAAGGTGTAATTCAAGAAATGCAAAGATAATAAAAAACAAGATACAATGAATATGATGAAAAAGAATATTGCTATCGTGATGATGCTGTTGCTTTCTGCTATGGGGGCAATGGCGCAAGGTGGGGAGAATCCTGTAGGTAAATTCTCGGTGATACCCCGAGTAGGTGTGGCTATTGCCAATCTGAGTGATAATTCCATCTATCTGCCAACGGAAAACAACAAGGAGGTGAAATCCAAGAGTCAGGCGGGATTCATGGGTGGACTCGATGTGGAGTATCGTGCCACAGATTACCTGGGCGTTTCTCTGGGTGCTTATTATGCTCGTCAGGGTGCCCGCTGGGGTGATTATGAGATGGCTGTGAATGGAGATACGGGTAATAATGGAATCAAGAAATATACGGGTGTGAAGGATCATCGCCTGAATCTTGACTATGTTCAGGTGCCTTTGATGCTGAAGGCATACGTGGCTCCTCAGTTTGCCATTATGGCTGGTGCACAGGTGGGGGTCTTGTGTGGAGATGGCAAGATGCTGTCGGAAGAAACTGACTTGGAGAAGGATAGTAAGACGGGTTCAACTCTTTACAAGAATAGCCGGGATGTGGAAAGCATATACGCAGCCAAGAAGGTGAATGTGTCTATTCCTGTAGGTTTATCGTATGAGTATATGAATGTGATTCTGGATGCCCGCTATCATATCGGCTTGACCAAGGTGAATAAGGTAGATGGCGGAGATTCCAAGAACAAGGTATTCACCTTTACGGTAGGCTATCGATTTGGGCTTTAGTTGATTATACCACTTTTACTCCTTTAGCTGAAAAGAAAAAGCTCTATATCCTCAGTGTTGAAGATATAGAGCTTTTTTCGAAACGATTATCCTACCTGGCTTCCTGGCTTTACCTGACCCAAGAGAGAGGTAACATTGAGTGAGCCATCGAAGTTAACGGCAGAGAGAATCATACCCTGACTCTCAATACCCATCATCTTGCGAGGAGCAAAGTTGGCAACGAAGAGTACATCCTTGCCAATCAACTGCTCTGGCTCATAGTATGCTGCGATACCTGAACAGATAGTACGCTCTACGCCTGAACCATCATCGATGGTGAACTTCAGGAGCTTCTTAGACTTCTTCACCTTCTCGCAGTTCAGGATGTGACCTACGCGGATGTCGAGCTTTTCGAAATCATCGAAGCTGACCTCTGGCTTGATAGGGGCAGCCTTGTAAGAAGCTTCCTCGTTAGCCTTCTTGGTGTCAGCGAGCTTCTGGAGCTGCTTCTCTATCACCTCATCCTCAATCTTCTCGAAGAGCAATTCTGGCTCACCAAGCTGTGTACCAGGCTTGAGGAGGTCTGTACTGCCCAACTGAGTCCACTCGAAGGTTGGCATATTGATCATCTTGCGGAGCTTCTCTGATGAGAATGGCAGGAATGGCTCAAAGGCGATGGCAAGGTTGGCAACCAACTGGAGGGAGATATTCAAGATGGTCTCCACACGCTTAGGATCGGTCTTCCAAACCTTCCAAGGCTCGCACTCTGTGATGTACTTGTTACCGATACGTGCCAGGTTCATAGCCTCCTTCTGAGCCTCACGGAACTTGAATACGTCGAGATACTGCTCAACCTTCTCCTTCACATCCTTGAATTCAGCGATAGCCTTCTGGTCAACCTCCTGCAATTCGCCGCAGGCAGGAACCACGCCGCCCCAGTACTTCTTGGTGAGCTGGAGAGCACGGTTTACGAAGTTACCATAAACGGCAACCAACTCAGAGTTATTGCGCTCCTGGAAATCCTTCCAGGTAAAGTTGTTGTCCTTGGTCTCTGGAGCGTTGGCTGTCAATACATAGCGCAAGACATCCTGCTTGCCAGGGAGATCTACGAGATACTCGTGCAACCATACTGCCCAGTTGCGAGAGGTAGAAATCTTATCATCCTCAAGATTCAGGAACTCATTGGCTGGTACGTTATCCGGCAGGATATAGTCGCCGTGAGCCTTCAGCATGGTAGGGAAGATGATGCAGTGGAACACGATGTTGTCCTTACCGATGAAGTGAACGAGACGTGTCTCTGGATCCTGCCACCACTTCTGCCATGTACCCCATTTCTCTGGCTGTGCATCGCAAAGCTCCTTGGTGTTGGAGATGTAGCCGATAGGAGCATCAAACCAGACATAGAGAACCTTGCCTTCTGCTCCCTCTACAGGAACAGGAATACCCCAATCCAGATCGCGGGTCATTGCACGAGGCTGCAGGTCCATATCCAACCAGCTCTTGCACTGTCCGTAAACATTGGAACGCCACTCCTTGTGACCTTCCAGGATCCACTGCTTCAACCAGTCCTGATACTTGCCCAGTGGGAGATACCAGTTCTTGGTAGGCTTCTTGACGAGTCCATGACCAGGGTTGTTCTTATTGGTAGGGTTGATCAACTCTTCTGGAGAGAGGGTCGCACCACACTTCTCACACTGGTCACCGTATGCACCTTCTGCACCGCAGCGAGGGCAGGTACCCACGATGTTACGGTCGGTAAGGAACTCGCCGGTAACCTCATCGCAGAACTGCTCTTCTACTTTCTCTTCCAAAACACCCTTATCGTAAAGAGTACGGAAGAAATCAGAAGCAAACTTATTGTGAACCTTAGAAGTTGTGCGGCTGTAAACATCAAAGGAGATACCGAAATCCTCGAAGCTCTTCTTGATGAGGTTGTGATAGCGATCCACTACTTCCTGTACGGTAATGCCTTCCTTCTTGGCACGGATGGTAACAGGTACACCATGCTCGTCGCTACCGCCGATGAAAACAACGTCTTGCTTTTTAAGGCGAAGATAGCGTACGTAGATATCGGCTGGCACATAAACACCTGCCAGGTGGCCGATATGCACACCACCGTTAGCGTAAGGCAATGCTGCCGTAACAGTGGTACGTTTGAAATTCTTTTGTTCCATATTAGCTAATATATTTTTGTTATTTGGGTGCAAAATTACAAAAAAATGTTGGAAATGCGGAATAATTAGGTGTCCTTTTTCTCCTTTATATATATAATAAGGTGTAATTTGATAGTTTTAGATAGGAGAATTCTAAAACTCAGATACTAAAAAAGGCTCTAGCTTTCCAGCCCGAGCCTTTTTTGTACTTGCCCTTCAGGTCTTTCTGATAAGGGTAGCACAATCATTATCATTTACTATTGTCTTGAGTCTTGCTGTTTTAATAATCAATCTTCTTACCTTAATAAGTAGAAAACTTCCTCCTTTATATATCTTACTTTATATATTATAAAGTGTCTTATTTTTCTTTATCGGGTGATGATTACATCACGTTCAAGTAAGCGATAACAGCCAACTCTGCGATAAGAATCGCGAAACCTACTTTCTTGATAACTTCTGTAATTTTAAAAATACTATCCATAGTCTTGAAATATTAAAAGTTTAAATATTGTTGTGTTATACCTACGTTGTGATAACGTCTGTTTTACGATTGCAAAGGTACGTGTTTTTCTGCTTGCAAGGGGGTAAAAATTATCTTATCGGGGTGTATTTAGTTTTTAAAATGGGGATATTTAATAGAAAATACCCCCTATGCAATAAAAAATACCCCTTCTTTGGACGATTTTCTTATATGTTTTGGCTGATAATTGTCTTAGAAGTGTCCTCTTTCTGCCCAATCTCCCCTATCTAGTGTCCGATATCCGATAGCTTCAGCCAGGTGTTGAGGTTCTATCTGCTGGCTTCCGGCAAGGTCGGCAATGGTACGGGCAACTTTTAAGATACGGTTGTAGGCACGTGCAGAAAGGGATAGCTTCTCCATTGCCATTCTAAGGAGGTTGATTCCTTCCTCAGTTGGTTCCGCAAATTGGTGAATCATACGCTCCGTCATCTGGGCATTACAGTGTATTCCCTTGAAATCCTTGAATCTTTCTGCCTGAATCTCTCGGGCTCTGATTACTCTTTCCCTGATTTTGGCACTTGGTTCTCCTGGGGCTGCCTTGGAGATGTCCTTGAAAGGTACAGGACTGATTTCGCACTGGATATCGATACGGTCGAGTAGCGGACCGGAAATCTTGTTCATGTATCTTTGGATCTGACCTGGTGTGCAGACACAGCGGTGGGTAGGGTCGCCATAGTAACCGCAAGGACATGGGTTCATGCTTGCTACAAACATGAAGGAGCAAGGATAATCGATGGTGTATTTGGCTCTGCTGATGTTGATGTGGCGATCTTCCAGAGGCTGACGCAAAACTTCCAGGGTGGTTTTGTTGAACTCTGGCAATTCGTCACAGAAGAGCACGCCATTATGGGCAAGAGAAATTTCGCCGGGTTGTGGAGAGGTTCCTCCACCTACCAATGCTACTTGCGAGATGGTATGATGAGGCGCTCTGAAAGGGCGCTGGGCTATGAGGGATACGTTCTTGGCTAATTTGCCTGCTATAGAATGTATCTGGGTAGTTTCCAGACTTTCAGAGAGAGTAAGGGGTGGAAGTATAGATGGGAGTCGTTTTGCCATCATGGATTTTCCCGAGCCGGGAGGCCCTACCATAATCAGATTGTGTCCGCCGGCTGCAGCTACCTCCAAGGCACGCTTCACGTTTTCCTGGCCCTTTACGTCTGCATAATCGTAGTCGCAATGAACCTGGTTCTCGTAAAACTCCTTGCGAGTATCTACAATGGTTGGGGTGGGGGATGATTTGTCGCCAAGAAACTGGATAACATCAAAGAGGTTTTTCATTCCATAAACCTCCAGATTGTTCACAACGGCAGCTTCCCGGGCGTTCTGTTCTGGTACAATCAGACCTTTATAGTGTTCAGACCTTGCCCTGATGGCGATAGGCAGGGCTCCCTTGATAGGCTGTAATGTACCGTCAAGGCTCAATTCGCCCACCATCATGTATTCTTTGAGATGATCTTCGGGGATGTTGCCATTGGCGCCTAAAATGCCGATGGCTAGAGGTAGGTCGAAACTGCTGCCCTCCTTGCGCAGGTTGGCGGGTGCCAGGTTGATGGTAATGTCGGCTATCGGAAATTTATAGCCGCTATACTGCATGGCTGCTGCGATGCGGTCACGGCTTTCCCTGACCGCCTCGTCGCCTAAGCCCGTAAGGTGATACATTACGCCTTTGTTGAGGCTGACTTCTACAGTTACAGTCGTGACTTCCAGTCCGTTGACTGCTGCGCAATAGGTTTTTACTAACATAAGCTCTTTTTTAGGAGGTTAGAGCTCGCGGTTTTATTTCAGCAGTTGGTCTAGTTTATTGTATAGATCTTGCTTGTTAAGGCCTCGGGCTGTTATTTTTCCATTTTGAAGTATGATGTTGTCGGGCATCGAAGTGAGTCCCAACTTCTTCAAAGTCTTGTCTTCCAGCATTTCACCATTGCATACTACAGCCCAGTTGATAGAGTCGCGCTTCATGTTCTCCTCGCAGTTGCTCTTGCTTGCATCCAGGCAGAAGCCCATCAGCTTGAGTTTGCCTTGTGACGAGCGCTGGCGCTTCTTCAACTCTCTCTGTATGTCCTGACTGTCATAATTGAATGTAGCCCAGGTATAGATGACTGCAACAGGTGAACTGATCAGGTCTGTGCTGGAGATGAGTTTTCCTTTGGTGTCGTATGAAGTGAAAGTTGGTAATTTGGCACCAACTCCTGCATCTTTCATGGCAGAAATCTGCTGCTTCAGTTTACCTACCTGAATATTCTTAGGCTGTTCTTTCTCCAGCAGAGTAAGGAGAGAGAGGGCTTTCTTGTAATCTGGTTGAGGGGTGGCAATGAAGTATTTCTTGATGAGAAAGAGGCTTACTACCGATTTTGCGTTGTCTTCGATGAAGAGTTCTGCCTGTTTCTTTTCCTGTGGAGGAGTATTGCCAAGAATCGATTTGCGGAATTTGGTCATCAATTCGTTGTTCTTGGTACCCTTTACCTCCATTTCCTTCAAGTGGGAAGCATCGCCTTTCAGCTCCACAGATTCTCCTGATTCTGCGAAGATAGGTTGCTCAGAGAAATTTGGGAAAACGATCATCAGCGTACAATCGTCATGGCAGGGCATCTCGTATGTGAATCTACCGCCTACAACTTTGATGGTATCCATGCCTTCCATGCCGCCATCTGTGCTATAAACATAAAATTCACCTTGATTCATATTTAAAAATTTGCCCTCAAGTTTAAAGTGACCACTACTGACACCACACGATGTTAGTAAAATCGATGAAATAAGAAATATGATGTATGCAAATTTTTTCATAAGAAAAATTTTAAGGGAGGAGTGCCGCGAGCGGGACTCGAACCCGCACAGCCATTACTGGCCAAGGGATTTTAAGTCCCTCGTGTCTACCAATTCCACCATTGCGGCATGGTAAACGTTAGAGTTGGAGCGGAAAACGGGACTCGGACCCGCGACCCCAACCTTGGCAAGGTTGTGCTCTACCAACTGAGCTATTTCCGCGTTACTTAATTGCGAGTGCAAAGGTAATATAAATTCCCGGTTCCACCAAATGGATTTACAACTTTTAAGAAAAAACACGCCATTTTTCTTCAAAAACGTGCTTTTTCCTAGTTGAAACCTAATTTCCTACGGTCAGCACGCTGCCAATACCTGTGTATGTTACCCGATATTGCATCAGCATCTTGTCTTCTTTTCCCTGTCCACCGCTTGTGATGGTACCATTTTCTAGGCTATAAACTCTTTTGCACTTGTTGCAGATCACCGATTGTCTGTTGCCAGTCCACTCCAGCGGATAGTTGGTTCCGCCATATTGCAGGATGCAGTTCAGGCATTGCCTGTCCCAGGCTACATAGCCATTGAAGTTGGATGTGCCGAGGATGAAACCATTCTTGGTGGCATCCTTCAGATCGTTTCCTGCTCCCAGATAGCTATAGTTGGCATAGTTTTCCTTGGCAGTAGAGAGGACGATGGTTTCAGTATGGTTCTTGCCATCGTTGAGGGTGGAGTAGATATTCCAGGCGCCATTTACCTTTTTGGCACTAATCATGGTGTAGGTGCCGGCTCCCTGGAGTGCAGTTTCTATGCTGCTTCCCGGATGGTAGATGGTTCGGAAGATAAACTGGCATGGGTATCGGGTGCTGATGCTGTTGTCTGCATCGCAGGATGCCAGTAGCGAGGAGGAAAGAATGAGGCAGATACACAAAAAGGTGAAGAGCACAGCTTTTGCTGCCATACTCTTCACCTTATTATATATATACACCTTATTATATATATGATTATATATAGATGTTTCTTTCTTCATTGAGTTCAAAAGATTCTAATGTATTAAGAGATTTCTTTGATTTCAAGATTCTCTTTGATTTCAAGGGATATCCTTTATTTCAAGAGATTCTTTTCTGCATTCTCCATGCGCTCGAAGTGGAACTCAGAGAGAGTCTGCTCCATAAGTGCCTGAATCTTGTCGTTGCAGAGATTGCCGATACTTCCTTCATGGGTATGATGGATATCCTTGTTTGGCTTGAATTCACCAGCTTCGATTTCCAATCCCACTGTCTTGTACGCATCACGGAATGGCATTCCGTTAGCGGCTAGCTGATTTACTTCCTCTACAGAGAACATCGGATCATAACGAGGATCATCGAGGATGTGCTCGTTGACCTCCATCTTGTTGATGATGTAGGCAGCCATCTGCAGACAGTCCTTCAACTCGT
>ERZ1034949.53-NODE-53-length-72220-cov-62.682630_pt1 | contig 72220 bp, 107 predicted proteins | sample MGYA00520590_ERZ1034949 | MGnify/ENA primary metagenome ERZ1034949 (study PRJEB33766, sample SAMN09781752) | gut metagenome | biome: gut microbiome | host: Homo sapiens | place: Madagascar | study: EMG produced TPA metagenomics assembly of the PRJNA485056 data set...
ATATTTTTTACATTTTATTATTAAAATACATATTTTTGTGTGAAAAAAATATAATTAAATACATATTATTTCGATTTTATTTGAATTAATTAGCATCTTGATGTATTATTTTATAAAGGGAGGAAGATTATTTCGTGTATTACGAACCAAACAGAAAAGGGGACCAAAAAATGATTGTATTAGATATAAGGACGGACAACTTCTATTCTTTTAAAGATTTTCACATGAATATGTCCTATCCTAAAAAAATTGTTAATTCGTACATTCCAGATGAGTATTTGATGGAACGACCAAATTTCAGATACAAAAAGATTAATATTCTTTTAGGTGCAAACGCTTCTGGAAAAACCTCCGTTGGTAAAATGTTGATGGATATTTTTAACTTTATAGACAAAAAACAATATACCACTATTGTACAAAAAATAAATAATCCTAAAAAAGAAGCTTATTTTTCGATGGATTTTATAACTTCTGGTTTCAAAATGTATAGAATTAATGCAATATTTTCACCTCTAAGAGTTGAAAAATATACCGCTGAAAATGTTAAGGTATGTATACGAGAAGTACCTATTACTTTAAAAGACAGTTATGAAACTTGTGCTGAAAAAATTTCAAACCAAAAGTGTAGTTACGATAATAATTTTGTACAGGAATTAGAAAAAGTAACTGATTTATCATGGTTATTTGAATATCCATCAGATTCTTCAATAGTCAACACCGATTTAAATCAGAATGTAGATCTTTATATTAGAGTCTTGCAGAATATATTACATACATTGGATCCATCTATTGAAAAAGTAGAAAAAATAGCTCAGGTAGAAAATGCTTTTGTTATTCGCATGAAAAATAAAGATATTGTTATGCAGGATGGTGAAGTTATCAATAAAGATATCCTCTCTAGCGGCACAAAAGAAGGAATTGCCATTGCCAGCGTGCTTACTTCAATACTTGGAAGAGAATATAGTTTTTATTATTGTGACGAAAAATTTTCTTATATTAATAGCGATGTGGAAAAAGCTATTCTAACTGTTATGATTAATAGTATACGGCAAAACGAACAGCTATTTTTCACTACACACAATAATGATATTTTAGATCTTCCTCTCCCAAAACATTCTTTCTCTTTTTTGAAAAAAGAATTTTATGAAGATGATTTTGTTATTACATGTGTAAGTGCCTCTAAATATTTAAAGCGATCTACGGATTCATTACACAACGCAGTTGATAATGATTTATTTTCGACTGCCCCTAATTTAGATTCAATCTACCAGCTTCTAGACTTTATACATAATTAAAATTTTAGCACAAAAGATTTTTAGTAAATACGAAAGAAGGGCATTATGGGGAATAAAAATTATCATTATTTTGTTGAAGGCGAAGATGAAAAGAAGCTATTAAGTGTATTGAAGACAGATATGTAATTAATTCTTCCCGGGAAAATAGAACATTTTAATATCATCCAAGAAAAAATTACCAAACCTCGTCTTATGACTGTGACATCCTCCCCCACCTATAGAGGTTGGGGCTCCCCATCCTCGGCAAGTTTGGTTCTCGTTCGATAGCACTACTGTGCTAAGCATAAGCGAGCTATCCCCGTGTGTCCCACGGTTTGTATTATATTGTTTAAGGTCATCCTATTACCAGCCGCATTCCTTCATTTCTGATATTTATCGCCGCATTTACATCTCTGTCGTGATGGGTTCCACACTGTGGACAATCCCACTCTCTTAACGCAAGATTTTTCGTTTTTGCATTTTTGTAACCACAAACAGAACAGGTCTGGCTGCTTGCAAAAAATCTACCCACCTTCACAAGCTTTTTCCCCTGCTCCTCCAGTTTGTATCTCAAAAATGTTGTGAACATTCCCCAGCCGTTATCCGAAACAGATTTCCCAAAATTCAGTGACCGTGACATCGCTTTCATATCCAAATCTTCTATACATACGCAATCATAAGCATTGGTTATCTGTCTTGACTGCTTATGCAGAAAGTCTTTTCGTTGATTGGAAACCTTTTCGTGAAGTTTTGCCACTTTAAGCCTCTGCTTATTGCGATTATTTGAACCTTTCTGCATTTTGGAAAGCTTACGTTGTTCTCTCACTAATTTTTTCTCCGCATTCCTGTAATACCCCGGATAGGCAGGTTCCTTACCGTTGCTGTCACGATATAATTCATGCATGGAAAAATCCAGACCTAAAAATTTTTGCAGCTCCTTTTCCTGTACTTGATCTTCATACTCAAAAAGGATACTTGCATAGTATTTTCCGCTTGGTGTCTGACTTACTGTTACAGATTTGAGGCTGTATTCCTCTGGAATAATCCTGTGCTGTTTTAAGCGGGCTTGTCCAATCTTAGGTAATTTCAAATATCCATCAGATATAGTTATGTTCCCATTGATGCAGACTGTGGAATAGCTGTTTTTATTCCGCTTTTTTGATTTGAATCTTGGGAAACCTGTTTTCGGCTGTTTGAAAAAGTTCTGAAATGCCGTATCAAGATGCCTAAGTGATTGTTGTAATGCGATACTATCTGCTTCCTTTAAAAATCTGTATTCTTCTGTTTTCTTCATTGCAGCCATTTCTTTTGCACAAATAGTATATGTTACGTTGGTCTTATTCTCCTCATACTGCTGAATCTTTCTATCAAGCCAATGATTGTATACCATTCTAACACACCCAAAAGTCTTAGCAAACAAAATCTTCTGTTCATCATTGGGATATATTCTGAATTTATATGCTCTGTTCGCCACTCTGTCACTTCCTTTTCCTCGAAAAACCACCTGCGATACTTGAACACAAACACAAGATGTTATCCGACTAAAGATACTATACTATAATTAGGATGCTCTATCAAGTAGGTAGCAGCCGCATTCCTCTCCCACCTTAGAGGTGGGAGTCTTCTTGCTAGAAAAGGATAAAGTCACTCCCATAACGCTATCGAAACAAAAAATGCGAGAATACACGCTATTAAACATAGCCATACAGGGTAAGTTGTGCGAGCCTTTATTATTTTTCTAATTTCAGGATTTACTAGTACGCCACCTAGAACCATTGATAATCCTGAGAAGAACCCATTCGGATTTAACATTACACCTATGAAGATGTATACCCCTGACACACCCCAAAATAGGATTTCAAAAAGTATGTTTAATACCTTTCGGGTCTTTTCTGGTATTTCTGACATTTCTCTTTTTCAACAGCGGCTCCTCTTGTTGTTATAAATTTGTGGCGAAAAAACCACAGGCTTGCCTGTGGGAGCAGTCAGGACGATTGTATCTATCATCCATAATTCACCTCAAAACATTGATTTTCACTAATTACTATTATATAATATATTTAGTGAAATATCTACGAAATGAGTACATCTATGGAACAGATAACTATTACAGCTAAAATTCAAATAGTCGCAACGGAAACGGATAAAGTTTTGCTTGATGAAACTATGTCTGTTTATCGTGATGCCTGCAATTATGTTTCAGACTATGTATTCCATACTCACGACTTAAAGCAGTTTTCACTTAATAAGGTTTTGTATTCTACTTTACGGGAAAAGTTTGGTCTTAAATCGCAAATGGCTCAGTCTGTTTTGAAGACCGTTATCGCCAGATATAAGACCATTCTAGAGAATCAAAATGAATGGATTAAACCCTCGTTCAAAAAGCCTCAGTATGATTTGGTTTGGAACAGAGATTATTCCTTAACACAAAACCGCTTTTCAATCAATACGCTGAACGGTCGTGTGAAGTTATCTTATTTTGCGGATGGAATGTCTAAGTATTTCGACCATACGATTTATAAGTTTGGTACAGCTAAGCTTGTAAATAAGCATGGTAAGTATTATCTTCACATACCAGTAACCTATGATGTCGAAGAAAGTAATATTTCTGACATCTGTAATGTTGTGGGCATAGATAGAGGTATTAACTTTGTTGTTGCCACTTATGACAGCAAACACAAGTCTGGATTTGTTAGCGGTAAGGCTATAAAGCAAAAACGTGCTAATTATTCCAAACTTCGTAAAGAACTCCAAATGCGACGGACATCATCTTCAAGACGAAGAATAAAAGCTATTGGTGGGCGAGAAAACCGTTGGATGCAGGATATTAACCATCAGGTGTCAAAGGCACTCGTTAAAAATAACCCAAAGCACACTCTCTTTGTATTGGAAGATTTATCAGGTATTCGTAATGCTACAGAACGTGTTAAAACAAAAGACCGTTATGTTTCTGTATCATGGTCTTTCTATGACCTTGAGCAAAAATTAATCTACAAAGCAAAACAGAATCAGTCTTCTGTTATAAAGGTAGACCCTCGATATACAAGTCAGTGCTGCCCTTGTTGTGGGCACGTTGAAAAGTCTAACCGCAATAAGAAGATACACCTGTTTACTTGTAAAAACTGTGGTTACAAATCTAATGATGACCGCATTGGAGCTATGAATCTGTATCGTATGGGAATAGACTATCTTGCAGATAGCCAAGTACCTAATACAGTTGTAACAGAGTAAACTCTGCTACAAAGGGTGCTGTCAGCCACCCTATGATGTAACGCCACTTTAGATAGCAATATCTATCGGGGATTAAAGGTCGGAGGTGTAAGCCGTTAGTACGACTGGGCAGTTACAAGCCCATGACCTTTAGGTCGTGGGTAGTTGACGTTGTACCCCTTTATATCTCATGTTTTGCTTTGCCATAATTGTACCACGGATATAGCGAAAATTATAATTCTTTTTTGCAGATAGAACTCGTATATGTTAGAATGATAAAAAGCGTAGGAAGACCAGAAAGGACGGTTTGATTCATCATGATAGAACGTACTCATTATCTTGTTGTTGTAAAAGATATGTCCTCTGACCGGTACCTTGTTTACTATGATGAGCGATGGGATTGCAAGTTGTTTCTAAATTATAAAACGCAGGATAGAAATAATGAATCTACTTTAAAGGAACAGGTTGCGGCAGATTTAGGACTAGATAGCACGAATTTACTTTTTGACTATATAGCATCCAGAGTGCAAGAAAAATATTCTGTCAGCCACGGCGAAATGAGAATATACAATCACCGATTATACGAAATGCATTGTTGCGATTTTCCAGAAAAGTTCAAGAAGGATAATTTTGTAATTAACGGCAAGCATTATTACTGGATGTCCATGCCAGAAATGGAGAAAGACAAAAATATCCAAGAAAAAAATTTGGAAGTTATTGATTTTGTAAAAGAATATATCAAATAATGGTTATAAGGCAGGAATTGGTTTCCTGCCTTTTTTAATGTATGCAAGATATGACAAAAAATTACCATTTATTTATGTACGGCTCTATTGTTTTGTATAGTATAATAGGATTAAATTAACATATGGAGGTTAAAATTATGAAAAAAATGTTATTAGTCTTAGGCATTTTTATGTCTATCACTCTTGTGCCGTTTACAGCATTTGCTGATTCTTCGGAAACTACCACCGAAACGGCATCTGAAACGACTACCGAGTCTCAATCAGAGACCACCACCGAAACAACAGAAGTTGATGTTACCACTGAATCGCAAGAAGATACCACCGGAAATACCGGAGAAGAGTTTTGTGACCATACATGGAGTGATTGGGTTGTGACCGAAAAGCCATTATGTGATAGCGAAGGTTCTAAATATAGGTATTGTACTAAATGTTATATACAAGAAGAAGGCACTATTCCGGCTACAGGTGAGCATAAATGGAGTGAATGGGAAGCAGACCTCCCAGAGGATTGCTTTGCCGAAAATATTCAAAAACGGCATTGTAGAGTTTGCTCAAAGCAAGAGACCGAGATTATTCCTGCTTACGGTAAACACGCTTGGGGAGAATGGCGTACTTGGGACGAACCTAGTTGTTTTGCCGAAGGCCACAAAGAGCGGATGTGTTCTCGATGCTTGGCTATAGACACTTATACTATTCCTGCTTACGGCAAACATAATTGGTCTAAATGGTCTTTTTCTACTTTACCTACTTGTATGTCTGCCGGAAAGAAAGTCCGAACTTGTAAGCGTTGTGACGAAGAAGAAGTTATTAAAGTTGATAGTGATTCTGCATATCACAGTTATACTAATTGGATTGTGTCAAAGTCACCAACTGTTAGTCAGACCGGCATTCGCACGCGTATGTGTTTTTACTGTGGAAAACTCTTCCGTTCGACTATAAAAAAACTTCCAGCCAAAGCTGTTTTGAAAAAAACTTCTCTTGTAATAAAAAAGAACCAAAAAGTTTCTTTCCCCGCTGTTTCCTGTTCTGCCGGGGATAAGATAAAATCATACAGCTCAAGCAACAAAAAAGTTGCGACCGTAACCAAAAAAGGTATTATCACAGCAAAGAAGAAAGGTACTACCAAGATTACCGTTACCACCAAAGCCGGAGCAAAGGCAACGTGTAAAATCAAAGTTAAATAATTGCTATTTCAGCCGGGTATTTATTTTTGCCCGGCTATTTTATTGTTGACTTTTAGCCGTGCAAATGGTATGATTTAAATATAAAAAAGGAGGTGATATTGATGGCAAGAACAGGAAGGCCACGGGTTAATAAGGAATCAAGAGACATTAAATTGACTTTTCGTCTTTCTCAATCGGAAAAAGATAAAATCAGCGAAGTTGCTACGAAACTTGGCACTTCCAGAATCAATGCCGTTTTGAAAGGGATAGAACTTTTAGAACAGCAGCTTGATGATTAATCATTAATTCAAACATTTATTTTTTCTACATTTCAGATTATCTCCCGAATTTAAGGGAATCATTACACTTTCAGAATACCGTGGGAATCTCCACATTTTACCATTTTAAAATTTAATATTTAAGAAAGGAATGTGTTTATAATGCATAATCCATTGCACTATGAGTTTCCTGCGCCAATAAAAGATTACAGGAAATATTATGAAAGATGTATAGGCGAACCAATACCGCCTAGTTTTGAAGTACATCATTTAGATCTTGGCCATTCAAACAATCGCATCGAGAATCTTATTGCTATTCCCCAAGATTTGCACCGAAAATTTCACCTTTTATTAGGTGAATTGCAAAGTCTATCTTCTGATGACGCTTGGTGTTTTGAATCACTATTTAAAGTTGGTGGGAATTTTGATTTTTCTTGGAACGAAATCACTCGGGTCTTAAAATCTTTTTTACCTGTTGCGGAAGAAATTTCTTTCTACGTCCGAAACAAAGAAGTTAAAATTCAAGAAATGGCAATAAAACAATATTATAGCAGGGAGGATATATAAATGACTGTACTTGAAAATTTTGAAAATAATCCGGTAATTATTTCTGAAAAATTTATTCATGACCGAGAACTTTCTTTGAAAGCTCGAGGCATTTATTTTACTTTACTTGCCCTAAAAGAGTCTGATAGACGATTAGGAAAACTTATTAAGACGTCTGTAGAAAGTAAGACCGCTATTCGGTCAGGTGTCTTAGAATTAGAATCTGCTGGGTACATTTCTATGCTAAATGGAAAGATTACTGTTTTGGAGGTGGATGGTAATGCCAATTTATAGAGTTAAAAAATCAAATAATTTTACTACTATATCCAATTATCCTTTTAGAGATAGCGAGCTTTCCATGAAAGGCAGAGGGTTGTTAGCAACAGTTTTAACATTACCGGACAATTGGAAATTCAGCATTGCCGGGCTCGTTTCTATACTTAAAGAAAATAAAACTGCCATAAAGACTGCCCTAAAAGAATTGCAGGATAAAGGATATTTAACGATAACCAAAATTCCTCCAACTAAAGAAAATGGTGGAAAATTTTTATATGAATATTCTTTTTATGAAATTCCAGCTCTTAAAAACAGAAAAAATGTCAAAAATCAAGACACACATTCTCTAGGCACAGAAACCCTATCGCTAGAACCATCAGACCTAGAACCACTGACCCAATTAAATACTAATATATTAAATACTGATATATCAAATACTAAAGGTATTAATAATAATGCTCCATTTAAAAATGGAGAACAAAAATGCACCACTTCTAAAGAAGATGGTGGACGGTATTCTCCTTTTCAGGAGAAAGAAGTCCACTATAGTAATAATAGTAATGGAAGGACTGATTATACTAACGTTGAATTGCATGATTATTTAGTTCAGAATGTATATAACAATATGCAGCCAGATGACTATTATCAAACAACGTCCGATAATGAAACTATATTTTTGCCAGCTGATTTTGACCATAGAGGGGTTCTCTTAGATATTGTCGAATATTTCTATGCCAAATATAATTCAATATATGATATGAAGCACCCTATACTGTCATACGGAGCTTTTGCACGAATCATTGACAATTACCTCATACCACCGAAAATAATGCAGGATAACGAGGCCTACGGCTTTGAGACATACCGTCAAATGATTGATGTATATTTTAGCATTGAGTTTGGCAAGTCTGGAAATTCTGAATATGGAACTGTGAAGCCGATAAATAAATATATTTCCCATTTTATGTCAAATGGCATCAGGGAGAATATTTATCGAAGGTTAATTGATAAACAAATTTAGGATGTGATTTATGGATGAACAAAACCAGAAAAAATTTGCAAAAGATACAAAATAAATTGAACCACGCTTATAAGCATATTGAAATCGCGTTAGTCGAGCTGTCCGAAATAAAAGGATTGCCTCCGGCATTACAGGAAGACATGGTTCACTTTGATATCGGAAAATTGGCAGCATTAATAAATTGGGTGGATATCACAATGGATGAGTTAGATAAAATTAAGCATGAAAGCAATAACGATTAGAACGGAGAGATAATATGAAAATAGTTAAAATTTCAGAACTGGGTGGTGCTTCCAGATACGGAACTTGCAACAAATGTGGGACAAGTTCCCAAAATGATAAAGATATGATTCGAATAAGCCCTGAAAACGGTAGTTCTATTTGTCTGTGTAAAGAATGTGCATTAGAATTATTAAAAGATTTAAAGCAATTGTATAAGCCAGATGAGATTTCACGAGTCTCAAAAGAAGAAAAGGTTTATATCAATTATGGACGCACTGAATTTAAAAGACAGTTATTTTACCCTATAAAGAATCGGGCAGGATTTCCAAAGCCAGAAGGCGGTTTGTGGGCTTCTGACATTAATGCAGAGTATGGTTGGAAAGACTGGTGCAGAGATGAAAATTTCAGGGAATGCAACATTGAAAACAGTTTTAAATTTAAGTTGTCAGATTCCGCAAGAGTTTTGGAGATTAATTCAGTTAAAGACTTGGAAGATTTGCCTCTTGTTTCCGGAACCAAACTTGAGGGTAACCCTTATTTTTGCATCCCTTTAGATTTTGAAAAAATATGTAAAAATTACGATGCAATAGAATTTACCATTAGCAATGATTGGAGATTATATTATTCGTTATACGGCTGGGATTGTGACAGTATTTTAATTATGAATCCCGACATCATACTTCCTTTGAACGGCGGTGAAGATTCATGACAAATCTCGATAAAATGAAAGAGGATGTAATAGAGCAAATAAAAGAAATGGGCGTTGAAGAATTTGAAAATTTGCTAAATTATTGTGATTCTTTCAATGTTGACGAAGACGGTATTTTTAACTGTGAAAATCTTTTTACCTGCAAGGCTTGTCGAGAATTCTTTGGGTATTGCGGAGAAGAAAATCACGATGCTGGATATAATTGTTTGGGGCAATTCGAAAAGTATGCTAGAATGGAGGCAACGAAGCGAAAAAGTTGTTAACTAAATACCCTTTTTGCGCTTCAAGTTTGTATTATGATAACGCGTGCTATCACGGGCTGGCAAAGGAATGAAAGATAACTGAAAGCTTAGCTGTACCACTCTTCAGATTGCAAAAGAAAAGGATAAATTTTATTATGAACTTTTGCAAATACAAAAAGAGGGGCAGATGCCCCTCTTTTGTTCGGCTACAATTGTAACCAACGATTGCTCACGGATATAAGTTGACATATTTTCTTTGTTATGTCAACGGGTCATTTTCTTACAAGCTGCCAGGCACTTATTTCCGAACTTTCCGTTAACAGGCAGTCCGCATTGCTTCTGCAATTTCTTTGTGGCATCCCGTGTGAGATAGCCATAAACTCCGTCATCATCAAGTTTTGTTCCTAATGCCCAGTTTAAAAGGCATTGTACTCTTCTGATTTGTGTTTTGTAATTTTTAAGTGTTTTCTTTCCATCACCCTGTTGGTAATACTGACGTGCGTCTGGAAATGCCGGATATTCCCCTGTATAATGCTGCTTTGAATGCGTAGCAGGCTTTTTGCCGGATTCTTTTTCTATAGAGGTACAAAACCATGCCTCGTCCTTTTCAGTGCCTGTAATGCGGTTTAAATCGAGTTTTCCAGAAATTCCTGGGCAAGTTCCATTTTCAGTAAACTGATGCAGCTCCGCAGTTTTATGAGGGGAATATTTGGTATAATATCTTCCGTCATTTTTTCCATATCTTGCTTCCCAAAAAGCGCAATTTTTAGGCTTCTTTTCAATGATGTCTTTGTATCGGTTATAATCTGCATACATGCAATAAAACATTGTTTTGTATCCCAGGAAATTGATATAATCAAACGCTTTCTTTACGCTGTATGACGAATTTTTCTGCTCTACGTCAAGAATATAGCCCACGAAATAATCTCCGATAATATTTTTGCAGGTTTTTACCATAAATTTTGCCTGTTCCAACTCGTTTCCCGGTTTTAAAAATGTGTATAACCAATACGGAATTTTCTTCTCTTCACATTTTTTTACAATACTTTTCAACTTGGCGTCAACATAAGTCGTTCCTTCCGTTGCTTTTGTAATTAAAAAAGGACACTTATTTTTAACAGTGTCCCAATTTGTTACGGTTTCCCAATGTGAAATGTCTGGATAATAAAGTTTTGCCATAGATTTTCCTCCGTAATTATTTTATTACAATGACGCCTCTGTACTTCTCATTTGTACATTTGCGAGCATTTTCTTTTGATGCGGTTGTTGTGTTTTTTGCTCCATCCGAAAAGCGCCATATTTTTCCCGTCTTTAAATCCCTTAAAAGAACTACCGTATGAATCGGGTTGCCTTCTTCAAATAAAATCATGCGCCCCTTCTTTAAATGAGAGTCTATCTGGGCATTTGTTAGAGTTTTATAATAGGTTGCTGGTTTTCCGGAGCAAATCATATTAATTCCTTTAGAAATTTGCAACAAAGGATATTTTGCTGCGCATTTTAATTTTTTTCGAGCGAATTGCAGACACTGCTGCATATTTTTTTTGACTCCTCGAAATCTCAATGCCATATAAAAAGCGACAAGGCTACAGCCATGCCGCTTAATGAAGTCAGTTTTAAAATTATGTTGTGAAGGGACCGGAATAACCCGGCCGTTGTCTAAGATAATCCTCCACGGAAATCGCTTTTTGTTTTTTTTATTTTTATTTGCTACTATTTTCATTCAGATCACCCTTGCAAATTGCTACCTTGCTCCACCGACCGCGGTATTTTCCAAATACAGGACGGATGCGGACGTAATAATTCTGATGAATATGTGCACACGGTTCGTCATTTAAACTGCACGTATATTCCCTCGTAGCACTGCCCCAGTTCGGGCCGCCTTTCTGATTATGTACATCTTTTTTAAAATTTTTATCCGATGAAATCTGATGCTCGTACCCTGTCACGTTTTCCAGATGTGTCCATTTGTACATAAATTTCCGTTCATTTTTCGTAATTGTATTATATTCAATAGATATCTTTATCGGTTTATGTACCTTTGCACGTAGAAAATTTTTATAATTTTCTATAATTTGTGTTTGCCCTGGCTGTTTAGCAGATACGCTAACTGGAAATAATAAACACACAACTAATGCTGCGCACAGAAAAATATTTTTTGCTTTCATTTTATAATTCTTCCTTTCTGATTTTATTGATTATCATGTTGCCTTTGAATAGATATCCGTTACATACGTATATTTCAAAAGAAAGTTAAGCAAGTTTCCCGTCCCAATCAAGGGCAAACACCTGTATATCCATCATTACTACATTTACAGATATTCTATCTACAGGAGCAATCCGAAAATCAACAGTATCGTTTGCGGCCAAATCTAACAAGATGGTAGTCATAAAAGTACTTGTATAATTACCATTTGTGCAATAATTAGATGTGTTCATAGCCGATCTGGAGTTATTAATGTATGGGGCAACCTCTACTCTTTTGTTTGCCGTTCCAGAATTAATGCCTAATCGGAGTTGAAAAGCATATAGACCGGTTTTATTAATTTCGATCTGACTGCTCGTATTTTTAGTATACAAAGAACTTAAAGTGCCATTACCCACACTGGTAAACGAAGGTAACAATGTATAAGTTCCGTTTGTTGAACTTGAAGAAATGGTACTGTTTCCATAACCGTGAACGACTGATTTTGATTGTTTTCTTTTGCCTTTGATATATTTCGCAATATTTGCCATTGTAATTCTTTTCATAGTTGCGCTTCCGATAATAAGATTGTCAGAATCAGATGCACTGGTTTGTTCAGCTAAATCTTTGATTAATTGGACGATACCGGAAAAAGTTGCCATTTTATTGCTCCTCTAAATGGTTCTTTTGAATAAAAGTTTGAATCGCTCTAATGTGATTAATTAATTCGTTATCAATAGCAACAAAATTGCCTTTGTTATTCTGGCTTATTAAATTTCCAGAAGAATCCAACTCCGAATAAGTGAATGCAATTCTATCTCCTTCTCCTGTTGTTAAATGCGTAAACGATGTTAATTTTTTCATTCAAAAACCTCCAATTCTTTATAAAAATTATTTACCATTTCTGCTGCTTCCGATGCATAATCTATGTCGACAAAATCATCCTCTTCTTCATCAAAAATTTCCATTCTCTCAGACGAAAAATCATTTTGCCTTGCTTTTAATTCCCAAGCAAATTTAAGATTTGGGGTACCATTTATTTCGAAATAATTACTATTTTTTTCTTGTACCCAAATGTCTCCTTTTCCCTCTTTTTGTAAGAATACTTGATACTCAATTTCAGTAGTAATTGTTTCAGAAAAAATATCATCTAACATAATAATACATTTCCCAGAATTATCCAAAATTGCTTCACCTATATCTCCGAACATCGGAGAAGGCATTTCGTAGCAGTATAAGCTACGTGTTGCGTAATTTTTAGTGTCTACTACTCTTTTTTTCGTACCTGTTGCAGAAAGATCTGTCGTTGTCACTTTTGACGGAGTAATCGTTGTCGTCTTTCCTGTATTTGTATTTGCCAGTTGTAAGTGTGATCTAGTCAATACCGCGAGGGTGTTTCCCTTTGCTGCTGTATATGCTGGCGTTCCGTTATCTGTAGAAATTAATAATTCTGATTTAAAAGATATATCTCCGCTAGAAGTAATTTCTGTACTTCCCACTTTTAAATTTCCACTTTTATCCACTTTAAAATTCGTTCCTAAAGCGCACGAACCATCTGGATTTAAAGTAGTGCTTCCAAACTGCGCTTTCCCGTTGGAAAACAAAATAAAAGCTGATGAAAATGGGCCACTACCTGTCTTTTTTTGGCACGATAGCACAAACGTTCCGGATGGGTTACTTGCAAGAGGTGGTTGAAAATAAACTCTATAAGTTGTATCTCCTGATACCACGTCTTTATAAATTGCAGTATCATTTACCACCCAGTCTCCAATTTTGGCCATCTTAGTAACGAATTTTCCGGCATCTAAATCCCAATAATTGTTTTTCCTTTTGTCTGCCAGCATTCCCGTAACAAGATATGTTGCATTGACATAAAGTTCGTTTCCGGACATATAGATTCCTTTAGCGGCACCGTTATTGGTAAGAATATTAAACACTTCCGTTTGACTCAAGTTATCTATGTCAACCACTACTGCTACGGATTGCATATCAATTAATTGTGAAGTTCCGCCAGTTGCATAAAGTTTGCAGCGAATTGCAGAAACATCTCTGGTAATACCAATTGCGTTTCCGGAGCTAGTTGAAACACCTTTTCCGCTGCCATCTGCAAGTACGGCATAGACACTATGCGTGATGGAACTTTCGTTTGAGGAACTAGTATAAATTGTTTTCCAGCTACTTCCATCAGAAGTTTCTTCGATGATAAACCTTCCGGAATAAGCAGTTCGCGAAGTTGAGGTTCCATCTCTATAATAAGCACTGAATGTAATCGAATTAGGCACAATAGAATCATCTCTTGAGCGTTTTAATACGTTTACAGAAGGCTCAATAAAATATGTCCTTCCAGCCGCGCCATCGTCACCTTTAATTTTACTCCAACTATATTTTGTCGGGTCGGTACTATCTTTTTCTGTAAAATCAGTATATTGCCCGATATAGGTTTTATTTGTGCTGTCAGAAACCGAAAATCCACTTTTGCCGTCCGCACTCGTTGCATAAGCAATGTGCAAATAAGATGTTTTACCATCTTCTCCTATTCCAGGAATCCCCTGGTCACCTTTTTCGCCTTGTGCTCCCTGAAATCTACTCCAAGTATATTTTTTAGGATCAGCACTATCTGTCTCTGTAAAATCAACATATGTTCCTATGTAAACATCTGGTGTCTCTTTCATCTGTGAAGAGCTTGTTGGACTTGATACGGAAGAATATTTTATGTGAAAATAAGACGTTTTTCCGTTTGCTCCGGGGATTCCTTGTTCTCCTTTTTCTCCCTGTATTCCTTGCAACCCTGTCTGCCCCATCATGCTAACGGAATATGCATTATCGCTTGTATTGTCGCTGTAAGTGAAAGTTGTCCTTGTCCACAAAAATTCCCCTGCTGGTACAGAAGGAATTGTGGTTTGCCAAGTTCCTGATGGAACTGTTGTTCCTGAAGCACTTCTTTGATAAGTAACAGAAGTACCGGTAACACTTCTGCCGTCTTTCCCATCTGTTCCGTTTATTCCATTTGAACCATTTGCTCCGTTTTCTCCCATTCTGCCAACCGAATAAGCTGTTGTTGAAGTACCGTCTGTATAATTTGTTACTGTTCTGGTCCATAAGTACTGCCCTTCCGGTACAGAAGGGATTGTGGTCTGCCAAGTTCCTGACGGAATTGTATCCCCACTTGAGCTTACTTGGTAAGTTATTTCAGGCGTTCCAGAAATCCCTTTTCCGTCTTCACCCATTGCTCCTGCGTAAAGTTTCGCCACGGTTAATCGTTTGACAACAGAAAGCTTATTAAGGTAGGTCGCCTTGATATCAACCCATCCAGAATCCGCCGTAAGAGCTGTAACAGTATAGGTTTTCTTAGACAAATTCCAATTACCTTGAATGTTGTCGGACTTAACAATATCATACGTGCAATCATCTGTAATATCTGAAGAACCATACATTACAGTTGGGCTTGTTGCTACATCCGGGAACACACTATACTGCCCTTTATCGTCCACAGGAATTGCCTGATAATCATTATTAAGCTGCATTGTCATGTTTTTTGCTAGCGCAGCTGCATTTAAAGCATCCTTGGAATTTTGTAATGCATCGCTAGAATCTTGCAGTGCCTTTGTAATATCAGTATCTTTCAGCTGTTGCCACTCATAGCCTGAACCATCATTTCTAAAACGATAGGCGTGATTATTTCCATCATAATACACATCTCCAACATGCTTATCTTTTTCTTCATCAGTCTCCCATTCATTCGCTGGATAATTTTCAAGGGTAGGCGCAGAAGTTCCTGTCCAGGTCTGGATATTTCCATCAATTTGCCCCTGTAAATTATTTACTTTGTCGGTAAGATTTCCGCCGCCGATTTGGATATATTGCGCATCAATTATCACACTTCCCGTATCCATATCCACAGAAAATACCGTTTTTCCAGAACCATCTTTAACCGTTAAAGCCCCTGTATTAATCCATTCTGCATTAACTCCCGTCGCTGTGAGAATTCTTGCAATAACGTCTCCGTCAACAGTCATTCCTGCATTCCAAGTTTTTCCGCCGTCTGTAGAAACGGCCCAAGCCTCTGCTGTCATTTTCCAAATCATGTCAGAGTCGTCCAGGGATGGTTTATTATGAAGATAATAAATTTTCGCTCCTGATTCCGTTTCCTGAACAGTAGTAAACACTCCGTCGGAATCTTCCAAGCGCTTCGATAAATCTTCTATGGCTTTTTCTCGTGCCGTTTTTTCTTTAATGACCGCATTTCTCGCGTCTTGATAGATTCGTGTTATTAAAGAATACTGTACAGAACTGTTTCTTTCAGCACTTTTCGCATTATTTGAAATACTGTGCGTGCTACCGGGCTGCATAGTGGCGTTCGTAAGATAACTTTTATACGTCTTGCCTTTTCTATCGGTAAACACAACTGAATCTCCTGCTTCTAACTCTAAATTCGTCATGCAGGAACCCGTAAATGGTGTAAAAGACATGCCGACTATTTTTTCTCCGATAATAGCAGCTACTGTTTCTCCTGTTCCAATCGGAATCATTCTATTTTCAGAAATTTCAAGAACGTAGCCTTCTTTTCCATAAAGATACTTTCCGGCAACAATTTCTGTTGTAGTACCATCTTCGTTTGTAATTGTTGTAGCAGAATCAACAAATTCCGTTACTCTAACGCCAGTAATCACAACCGGTTCTAAATTTGGAGTTATAGAAGTTAAATCAAGTAATGCACAAGCATCAAAGTCTTCTGGATTAGGAATATATTCTGTGTTTTCTGTATTTCTTTCAAATTTTACTCCGGCAATGTAAACCGTGCCTCCAGCATTTGAAGTACTATATGGAATTCTAACAGGAGTCAGCGTTTTCAATCCTGTTGTTTGGTTCGAGGTGAGCCATAGCACAGAATAACGTACCCACTGTGTTGTCAATGCGGTTTCCACTTTTCCGTCCGAAGATAATTGATATTCCCCGTTTTCGTCTTCAAATACAACACAGTTTGTTCCAAATAAAGATTGAATTGTCATTCCGTTTTTACTTGCCTTTGCATAAAAAGATAACGCATAATCTGTATTTGGCTCTGGATTATCGAAATTATCCCATTTACATACGTCAACATATGATGTACCGCTCGAAGGCGCATTACATCTAAGAATACTTAATTTGTTGAATTTTTCCGAATCCAATTCTCCTGATACTATTCCCTTTGAAAAATTTTCGGTTCCTTTTAAAAGATTTGGCCCAACTCTAAAATTGTAGTAGCTTATATCTTTTTGAGAAAAATTTACATCATACAAATTCACGCATAATCTGCCAGAAGCATCACAACGACCATACTGACCTCCTAATTGCAGAACCCATGAGATAACCTGTCTAAACGTCAAATTGTCATTAGAAGGTTTTTCTTGCACGACGTAATCATCTCTATCAAAACTTGTAGTTTGCAAATTTACTCCGCATACATCGCAAGCATCCTTTACAATCTGTAATCGTGTAGCCGGATAAGTAATTTGGCTTTCAGAATAATCCTTATCAAATTTACGCATGTTGTCTTCGCATTTCAAAGTAATAATAGATGAATCTTGATACGGCGCTTCTACTACAGTCCCTGTACATACGGCAACTTTTTCAATTCGGCTGTTCGATTCATTACCATTTGCCAAATCAAATCCTACCGAGCAAGATACTGTTGCTCCTTCAAAGTTTTTATCAGTAAACTCATCATTAATATTGTTGATTGTTAATGTAAATGAATTTACTATCGCTGCGCCAATTGAAAAAGAATCTGTTGATGAAGTTGAATCATCAAAGCTAAATCCTTCAGACCACAATTCTTGATTGGTAAGATTTAACATTGTTCCATCTTTTAAATTCAGAGTAGCAAAGCGAAGATAATCACTTTTCCCGTTATGTTGCTTTTCTTTAAATTCTGTTGATAGATTTCTCATCTTTGTTTACCTTTCAATCAAATCAAAACTAAGCCCTTCCATGCGTTTGTTTCCGACCCACCAGCATTTCCAAGGAGATGAACGGTCTCCGACGTAAAATGTACGCTTTTCGTGTTCATCTCCAGAAAGCAAGTCCGGATACTCAACCTTGATATATTCCGGATTTACTGCTTTTATAATTTTATGTGCTGTTTCAAAATCTGGGGCATTCCATCCGATTGATAATTTTCTTTTTTGCGCCACTCTGTTTTTATGCATTATGGCGTCGTCTGTTCTGCCCGATTGCGATGCCGAAACATCTTGCAATCCCCATGTGAATGAACTTGGGCAAGGTAATTCCGTTCCATCTACTTTGATAAAATATTCATCTGCCATAATTACCTCCGTTCATTAATAAGCTGGGGATGGTTCAAATCTGCTATTTAAACTCTGCTGCCCTTTTGTAACTGCCCTTGCTAAAACTTCATTATTTTCTGTTCTAAGCTCAGAATACACAGTAAGATTAATATTCCCGTTTGCTTGATTGTTCATCATAGACATTGCAACTCCTTGTGCTACAGCATCTATAATTGTTTGCTTATCTATTCCTGTTCCAGAAGGCATACTATTTGTAATACTTTCTGCGATCATAGTCATTGTGCGTTTATTTGTTAAAGGGAGTACTGCTTCGCTACCTGCTTCGCCTACACCGATGAGAGAAGCATCTGTAAAAAGACCACCTTTTTTATACCAATCTACACTAATATGCGGTACACTAAGAGGGTCTAAGCTAAATTTTCCTGAAATATCAAAGTGCGGTAGTTTAATCTTAGGAAGACTCCAGCTAAAACTCATAAGACTTTTAAGTTTTTTTACGGCCGAACTAACTGTCTTTTTTATCGAGTTAAATCTGTCAGCAGCATCTTGGTCCATGTCCCCCAAAAGATTCCCCATTATATCTGCTGCGCCTGAAAAATCTCCGTTCATCGCCTTTTTAACAGCAGACGCCATTGAGGAAGCGTTTTTAGAAATATTTTCTCCTGCGCTTTTTGTTGAAGCCATAGAATTTTTCCATGCATCTTTAATCTTAGATTCTACATTCCCAAATGTTGTAAATGCATTTCCTTTTATTTCTTTTGCTTTAGAAAGAAAATCATTGAATATTCCAGACCAATAAGTTTGCGTGTCATTTCTGACTTTTTGCCAGGATGTAGAAATGTTTTTCTTGGTTTCTTCAAATTTATCATGCGCATCGCTTGTTATATTCTTCCAAGTTTTGGAAAGGTCACTATAAATATCATTCCAGGTTTGGGATGCATTTTTCTTAACACCTTCCCATGCATTGTTGACCTTTTCTGCAACATCATTTGCTGCCGATTTAATGTCGTCCCAGTGTGTAACAATTAATGCTACTCCAGCTACTACTCCTGCAATAAGTAAACCAGTTGGTGAAAAAATAACGCTGCCAATTCCGCCGAGTATGCTCCCTAAGGTCCCGACGAGAGAAGATGCTCCACTAACTAAAGCACTCATCACGCCTCCACTTGCGCTAAAGGTTCCCAACATTCCTGTTTCCAGCGTTGCTTCAGTAGTCGCAACGATACCGCCAGTGCCGCTAATTGCACTAATAATTGTTTGCAGCAATCCTTGCCCTGTAAAAAGGGTCGTAAACGCAGATGCAAGCTTGATTCCGCCAATTGCTGTCGTAAGGGCAATTTCGAGTTTTCCAGCAGTGGTCTCTGCCAGTCCAGAAATAAGTCCGCCAATTACATTTGTAATGATGCTAAAAACATCTTTAAAAATTGTTCCCCAGTCTATATTAGAAAGAAATTCGCCTATTCCTCTTCCTAGTCCTTGCCAATCAGTATTTTCTGCGACCTGTTTAATTGTTCCTAATAAATCTGTTACAAACTGACTAAATATTTGCCCGTTCCCTGCCCAATCAACTCCGTGAATCATTGTATTTAATCCGTTCGTAATGTTTTGAGCAATATCATCCCAGTTTACCGTTGTTGTAAAATTTTTGAGTGTTTCAAAGGCCCCGTTTATTCCGCCAACAAGAACATTTGCAATCGTCGTAAAATTAACTTTATCAAAAATACCATTAACTGCACTTGCTAAAGAAATTCCAAGTTGTGCCCATCCCGTTAATCCGGCATCGCTTTTTGAAGACATATTTATAACAAACCCATCAAGCATCCTCCAGCTAACCATAAAGCCATTACCTAAAGCATTGCCAAGATTTGTCCATTGAATTTGGTCTAGGGCTCCCCTAAGTCCTGTTGACAATTTGTTTCCAATATTTTCAAAATCAATTCCTGATTCGGGGTCTGTAAGAAGATTAAACGTATTTACTAAGTCGTTAATTCCTTCTCCTACTGTTCTTCCTAACAAATCCCAATCAAGATTATCTACCAAGCTGTTAAAAGTTTTTGTGAATGCAGTTGTAAATGCAGTAATCTTAGGCCCTACATTATCCCAACTAATGACATCGTATACTTTTTGCAAGCCTGCATTGAGCATGTTTGCAATTTCTTTTCCGAGCCCTTCCCAATCATGGTCGAGAAAAGCTTTTCGAATTCTTTCGGCCCATTTATTTACGGCATCTCCGTTATCAGCATCAACTGTTTTAAACATATCTTTTGGATCAACGCTGTAAGCCCCATTTCCACTATTGGATGTAGATGAAGTGTTTTTGGTAAGTTGGTTCAATTCGTCAAACGGCAGTACGGACAAAGATTTTTTTAATTTGTTTGCTTCTTTTGACGCTTTTGATGCCGAATTGCCTACCTTTTCTAGGCTTTTTGCGTAATCGTAAGAAAAAGAAATGGCTTGCGGTGTAAACGTTTTTCCGGTAAGTGTTGCAAAAAATCTGCCTACTGCGTTCAGGGCTGCAGACATAAGGTTTAAAAATTTAGTTATCAATGGAGCAACCACATTTACGATTGGAGCAAATGCTACGCCCCATGCATTTTGGAGCTTCATTAATGTTGCGAGCATCATGGACAGACTTTGATTGTACTCGTTAGAATATTGTGCTAAATTTTGAGCTCCAGTTTTGAGTCCCGTTGTGATTGAAGAAATTGCTGAAAATACCGAAGAAAAAAGAATAGATTGTGCAAGCATTCTTCCTAAGCTCATTCCAGTATTTTTGGATTCTTTGTTAAAACCAGTAAGCGCAGAATATGCTTTTTGAACACCACTTGCTAAACTTGAAAACACATTTTTAATTTGTCCTGCATAAGAAGAAAGCGAGCGAAAAGTTTGGCTCGTTGCAGATGCTGCTTTTTGAAGCCTAGACCATGATCCTGTGTCGATTCTTGTCTTGCTTGTCTCAGCCATTTTTTTTCTCATGACATCGAGCTGGTTTGATACTTTAGAGATATCATATTGAAGATTAGAAAAACCTGTAGAATTAAAATTTCCACCAGTTTCACGAACTTTATCTTCTTTTTCGTATAATCTGTCCAGCTCATTTTCTGCTTTCGTAATAGCTTTTTCCAGCTCTGATGTATTTCCTTTAAATTGGAAATCTGTGCCTACATCCTTGAATTTGGCTCGCAAATTTTCTATTGCAGAATCAATATTCTGGGTTTCTACTTTAGGTTCAACAGTAATATCATTAAGGTTTTCAATCTCTTTTTCTACATTTCTGCCTTCAAAATAATCTGGTCCCGTTTTAGCAATTTGGGGTTGTGAAAAAGCCGTTTGTGAAGGTTCAATATTTTGCGTTGTAGCTCTTTTTATTGCTTGTTCAAGTTTACTTGCACTTTCTGAATTAAGTTCAGCCATTTTTTCTCGTAATACATCTAATTGATTTGATGTTTTTGCAATATCATATTGTAAACTTTCAAATCCAGAAGTATTGAAATTCGAACCTAAATCACGGATTTTATCTTCTTTGGCATATAATCTATCCAATTTACTTTCGAGACTCGAGAATGTTTTTCCCAATTCAGATGTATTTCCTTTAAACCGGAAATCTGCGCCTACGTCTTTGAATTTTTTTTGCAATTCAAAAATTTTAGAGTCTATATCTTTGGTATTTATTTTGGGGGTAATTTTTTTGGCGCTTTCAGCAGCTTTTTTTAAACGCTCGATTTCTTTTAAATCATTGGAAAAATTGAAAAAACTTTTGCCTTTTGTTCCCCAGCCGCCTTGCATTTCTTTTTTTAGTTTTCTTAATTCTTTAGATAAATTTTGAAGCCCAGTGAGTGCTTGCTGCGCTTCACTGGCAACTTTTACTTCAAGAGTATCAACTGTATTTTCTGCCATAGTTCACCTCCTATTTTTTGAGGTTAGCGACTTTTTCTACTTAAAAGCCGGTAAATAAAAGAAGGGACGAGCATTATTATTTTTGCTCGTCCTCATTTTTGGGGTGATTCAGTTCAAAATTCGCCTGCATAAGTTGCAGTTTCATTAAGAAATTATTTATTTCTTTTTGCTTTTGATCTTCGGTTAATAATTCTTTTTCGTTTTTTTCTTCTATTGACTCGGTCAAAGGCTTATCTGGATAGTTTACTGTAGGGTTTTTACTTAAGATTTTATCTATAACGGATGCGATTGCGGCTATCGTGTAAAAGCCATTTTGCCACTGGCCACAATCTTTCCGTTTCTCTTTCAAGTTAAATGCTTCTACATATGGTTCTAATTCATTAGGGGTAGAATCCATAAACTTTTCTTCAGATACCCCAATCGACAAGAAAAAAGGAAGTATTTTGCGATTTACTCTTTCGGTAAAAGTTTTAAAATCAGCACCTTCTACCTTTTGGCATTCTCCTTCTGAAGCGCGGATAAAAAACCGTTTTTAAACAGCTCCTTTTGCAGCTTATCGAAAAGAATATATCCATTTTGAGGATTCTCTTCTGTGCTTTCGTCCTCATAGTCGTCCATAAGATCATAAACTTTGTTTAAAGCTTCCTTTTTCTCGGTTTCGGTTTCGTATTGAAATTCTGTCTGTTTTTTTTGTAAACCCGCCAGCAGCAATTCTGCGACCAGTTTTAACATTTCTTGAAAATTTGCATTTTCCTCGCTATTTTTTCCTGTCTTTGCAATGCGGTCAATGAGGTCCGTTCCGCATAGGGCACTGTATCCAAATCTTATTTTGTATTCTTTGCCATTTACATTAAAGCTAAACATTATTATATCCTCCCAATTAATTCTTGCTAGCTCAATGGAGCATTAAACGAATCTGCCACCGCTTTTGCATCGTCAAGTGCTAGTGCACTTGCTTCAGAAACAACTTTCGTGTCTAATCCCTTGTATTCTTTTACAACCATAGAAATTGGCAATGTTGCCGCTGAAGCCTGAGAAATATCTGGAAGTGGAATGTTGGTACCTGGGTCTGCAATAACAAAAAATGCATCGGAAAGCCCAGGAAAAACAATTTCAAACCAAATACTAAATCCACTTGCTTTTGCTGTTTTTGCGTCAGAAAACAGCTTTTTGATTGCTGTGATTACATCGGAGCTCATATTAAACGTAACCGTCCATGAACCGCCAGTGTCCTGTCTACCTGCTGTATACTGTGCTATATAGTCTTCTAACGCTGACACATCAATCTGGTCTGTGTCAAGAGAGATTCCATCGATTGCATTGCATCTTTTTAGCCATGTAAAAGATGTTGGCTTAGAGCCAGCTTTCGTTTCCACTCCATAATGAATGGTTACGCCTAATGTGCTTAAGTCTGACATTATATCTCCTTTCTACCCCATAACTGTTTGGGGTTAGCGACTTTTTCTATTTAAAAGCCGGTACCAACGCTTAACCCTGCGCCCGGGAGATAAAAGGATCACCTCCTTTTATTCTTCTTTTCGATTCTGTTTAATAAGTTGATTTCCGTATACGCTTAAGCCGGCAACAAGTATTCCCTGCACAATAGCAGTAAATAACGCCATGGCCGCTTCTTGTTCAGTATGAATATTAGTTGTAGCAACAACATAAATACCACAAATAATGATGCCCGTAATTCCCAGTATCCCTGGAATGAATCTGTCATTGACAATTTCTGCTCTCTTTAAGCCGATGCCAATAAAATATAGCGCAATTGCTACAACGATTAACTCCGGTTTCACATATGTCAAAACTTGTCCTTCCATCTTACTTCTCCTTTCTTCTTGTAACAAAATAAGTACAGACTTTTTTGTTTGTCTGTACTTTATATCAATAACATTATATATTATATTTACACTCATTTTTAATTCACATTTCCAATTCTCCCATGTAGACGCGGCTATATCTACTTACAATTCTTTTAATGCTGTTGTCAATATTATTTTGTTCTTCTGGTCCATAAGTTCTCCGAAATCCCATAGAGATCATCGCTTCGTGACTAGCATTATCAATATCATATACTGCGGACAATGACTTGAAGCCCGCGGCAAATGAATCTACTTGAAATGACGCTGTTGTAGCGCATTCGTCTCCCTCTAAATCTCCGTTAATGGTCGGATTACCTAGTAAAAAAATACGGGCATATTTTTTCTTTCCGGGAGCAACGGATTCGCTTCGTTCCATTGCATAATTTCCTTCCCCTACAACATTCTTTACTTTTTCGGACCATTTTTTAAATACTTCTAAAGCAGGATTTTTAATGGTTTCCAAAATTACACCCCCATTAACTTTCAAATACTTCTTTTGCTATCTTTCGAATTTGCTGAATCATTGTTTGGCTTGCTTTGTATACAGGCATTGTAGCTTTTGTACCAAAAGACTTTATATTTTCTCCGGTGTCTGCTGTATAATACCAGTGGTCTTTTTTTCCAAGGCCTTTTCCGTAAGAACCAATTGTATATCCAAATTCATTTCCCTTTGGATGAGGGCTACTTCCTGCCGAACCATTATAATGAATTCCTGCTCCAAATTCTATAAATAACAATTCTCTTCCCTCAACGATTAACTTTGCTTCCGAATGCCCCTGATAAGAATTCACTTGGATATATGTATTATAATTCTTGTCAGAATCACCTGTAGAAGAAGAAATATTTTCCCTAACAACCGGAATTCCGACCTCGCAAAGCCTTTGAACAAAAATTTCATTTTTATTCAAAAATGTATCTTTATATTTTTCTAATTCATCAATAGCATTTTGAATCGACTGCGGAGAAAGTTTAAAAACTATTTTTTTACTCATTATCATATCCTGCAACTTTCACAATGCCGTAGCGTCTAACGCTACTTTTTTGAGTATTTATTTTTTTGACAATTCTGTAATCAGGAGGGGTAATTAGTAACCCATCAGACGAAGTTAATAATTCTCCATTTGCTTTTAATTGAGGTCGCACATCAATCCAGCAAACCATTCCTTCCTTAGGCTCAAATGAATTCCAACGACTTTTCCATTGCGTAATATAGCGATCATAATTCGGAATTAAACCAGCCGAAGTCTCTTCGCTTGTTCCAGATGTATCAGAAACCGTCATTTTATACATTTCTGGTGCGGAATATGCGGGGACTGTATCGATTCCGGATACATTTTCAGAACTTATTGTTGAAAACCATATTTTTTGTTGCTGTCGTTTATTAGATCTCATACAATCACTCTCCATAAGTGGCCTGCAAACATTTTTTTGCAGCATTAATTGAAAAAGTTATACCGTCAGATGATATTTCGGCCACTTTATTCCAATTATTTTTTTCTGCATCTGTAACCGTTCTATGTGTAGCATCTCCAGTAAGTTCCGAAAGTTTGGATGGAATTAAAGTATTTGCAGGAAGAGCTCCAACCTCTTTAGCTGTATAGGACGGCTTTTGGGATTGTTTTGCCCAATCTGCTAAATCTGTTTTCTCTAGAAACAGCGAGGTGTCTATCATTGCCCCCATAGCATCCCATCCATCTTTTGTCCATACAACATTCATTCCAGCTTCGCCATAAGAAGATTTTTCTTGAATATTGTACATCCATCCAATTTCAGGTTTTTGCGGAAGTTCTGATTCATTTTTAACACTTCCTTGATAAATCACGGGATGTTTTATTGTTTCTATCGTTCCATTAATCTTTACAATCTTTCCATTAAGAATCGCATAAACTTTTTTTGCTGTTAATGACATAATTGTCCTCCTCTACAGTTTGTACCAAGTATCTGTAGATTTATGGTATTCATATAATTCTGATGTATCAAGGCATAACGCAGATGAACCGCTGTCTACGTAATGTGGTAGCTTGGAAACGTCTTTTGAAAGCCCTTCATAGTCCCTTTTCATCCCTACCGCTTCCACGCATTCAAATGTGCCTAAATCATAAATTTCGTCCCCTGCATGATATGTAATTCCATCATAGACCATTGTTGTTTCCGCTTTTGCCATTTCTGCTCCTCCTAGCCGTCGATATTGCCATAAAGAATATAATTTTCTTCTTCTTTGGTGATTTTTCCATTTTCTTTAAGTTTCAAGACCGTTTCTAGCGATACTTTATTTTTTTCATAAAGCCTTCTAAGACTAAGTACTAAAGTTCTCATGAAATTACCCCCTCTTCAATAAGTTGTAATGTGTATGCATCTATCGCATCTTGTTCTCTTTTTAACTGTTCTAGGGTTGGTTCTCCTTCGGAACTATAATTAAGATATTTTTCTATGTTAGATTTTACATCCTCTTCCGTAATAGAATAAACTGTTCTAAATTGATTTCCGTCATATTGGAATTGTATAGTGGAAGAATTATCATCTTCATTTTTAATAACAACTTCGGTTTCGTTGGTTAATACCGTTACATCTGTTTTTCCATTTGGCAACGGAATCACCAGTACATTAGGTTGCTGCGATGTAAATAACATTTTGGCCATGGCTAATCATCTCCTTACATATTTTCACTATTTGTAAAACCTTATTCTTCTTTTCCCAGTGTCTGCAATCAGAATTTTTAATCCAACCATATCTACTTAATATCCTTTGCGCTTCTTTTCTGAAAATTGTTTTTGTTTTTCTCACTTTTGTAATTGATTTCCTAAATCTTAAAAATATTCTGCTTCTTACGAGAACTTTTGTTCTTGAAATAAGAAAGCCCATCATATCAATATATCCATTTAATAAATCTATTATTTTATCAGACGGCTTTATCGTTATCTTAAGTTCTTCAAGTATCCACTTTTTAAATATTTTTATTGATGATTTTAAATATTTTAAAGAAGTAGAAAGAAATAAAATATCGTCCATATAAATCAATACACAAGAAACCATATTTACAACTTTGTTTCCAGTTTTACTCCTTCTTGTTTTTAAAAGTCTTTCCTTTGCATAATGATAACCAAATGACATGTAAAAATTTGCAAGATATTGGCTCAAATAAGACCCTATTGATAATCCTTTTTCAAAGCTATCAATCAATTTGAACACCAGCTTTAATAGTGCTTGATTTTTTACATATTTTTTAAGGAGTTGCTTTAGTTTAGGAATATGAATATTTTCATAATAATGTTTTGCGTCGCCTTGCCATGCATAGCGCAAGTTCTTATTTCTTAACCATTTTTTAATTGTTTTCATCCCCATAACTTGTCCTTTATTAGGAATTGCAGCGCATTGATAATATCCTATTCTTTTAGAAAATAATTCCGATAGCCCTTCAACAGCTATATAATCATATAACTGTTGCTTGACATCTTGTATTCCTATCTTTCTAACTTTATTACACTCTCTTTTATAAGTATACCAACTCTTTTTCCAGGAATATTTTTCTGTAAGAATTTCTTCTCTAATTCCGTCCACCACTGTATTTATCATGCCCTCAAACATATAGAATTGTTTTTCTTTCGCAATTTTATAAATTAAACCATATGGTGCATCTGAATATTGAGAAAACATTCTCAATACATCCGGGCGGTCCATTTTATTTTTCAGACATTTGCGAACCGCCCGATTTATTAATTCTCTATTTGTTATATCAATATTTTTACAATATCGTTTCATTCGTTTCTAAATTAAGGAGTTTTCGGTTTTACTACTAGCCCCAACATAATTCCCTTTCGTATTATATTTCTACTCGTACCGCCGTACTTTCGATTCCCTGTAATATCATTTAAGTACCGTTTCCGGTAATCCGATTTCACGGACGGAATGATGTGTAAAGTCGCTCAAACGACACATTTTTTTAGAAATACAGACCGCGTAGTTCCACCTAGCATTCGACAAGTCGTTCCTGCCATTCAAGTACGAGAGGCCGGCACCCGACCCATCCCCGAGATACCCACGCTCACATCAAGCCCTACATTTTTTTGAGGGGAAAACCCCTCTTTTGCTACGCAAAATTCACCCCTACAGGGTTAGGAAACGCAGACCGCGAAGTACCACCAAGCATTCGACAAGTCGCCCCCGCCATTCAAGCACGAGAGGCCGGCATTCGACCCATACCAGAGATCCCCACGCGACAAATGTTCTCTAAATCCAGTTCCTGTTCCTCCAAAATAATATCGGTCTCCAGTTCCTACTGAATCACCGCTTCCTATGGTTCGCGGAACTTCTGCACCTGTCTCTAAGTCGATGTCGACTTCGCCTATCCAAAAATCTGTTGAATCTTCTTTTGTAAATTCGCCAACTTTTTTATAGTTTGTCAAAATCAAATTATCAGAGTGGTGGTCACCATAATTTTTATGGTAAAAAACAGTTTTTGTAGCTGTTTCTTTATTCATAACTTCATTTGAAGAAACCATATAGGCGCCAATTCCTTCTTCAAGCCCTTGTAATTTGAATGCATGTTTTCCATCATTCGCAATATATCCATCATTTCCCAAAACATCATCTGTTGTTCCAGAATGTAATGGCATCGTTGAAAGGTACGAATCTGCCGTTAAGTTAAATGGAGTTTCAACATCAACATATATTCTGACAATTTCGTCGGATTCTGTTTCAATTTTTGTAATCAAAACCTTGTCAGCAATGTTTCTCATGTAAGAATTTCCGCGATCAAGATTATCTGTATGCCCTGTCGCATCTCCGATAGAAACATCTTCTCCTACATAAAATCCATTTGCATATGATGCAGAAACAGGAAAATATGTGACATTTTCAATCGCTGCCGCTGTTTTGATTTGTTGATTATTTGCCATATTTCCTTGAAAAACTTTTTGTGAAGAAGAAAATGCATATTTTATCCTTAACATGGTTTTAAGATATATGCTCCTTTCCGAACCTGCTCCAACATATCCGGTCCCTAGTTTTGCCATTTCTGTATGCAAAGACATATAAGAAATAAAGTTTTTTACCGGAAGCCCAGAAGACCCATATAATTTTCCGTCGATATCTCCTGCATAATAAACAGGGAGAACGCCGTATGGCATTTCTTTTCCTTTATTATCTTTGCAATGTGGCATTAGTACTAATCCAAGTTCTCTATTTGGCTTATCTGACAAGTGCCATATTTCTCCATCTGAGACTTTGCTAATGCCATAATAAAGTGGAGGTGTTAATATTCCCACATTCACTTTCCCCGTACGTGAGAAATTTTTCTGCCCTTCAATCGCCGTAATTGTCTTTTGCCCATCATCACTTACAGAAAAGTTACAATAACAGAACCAAAAAGCATTGAAGGATGCGAAATCATCTCTATTTTTTACTAAATTTGTAGATGGTGTGCATTCTTTACCAATAGAATCGTTCATCTTTTCGCCTTGTGCAGTATTGGTTACTGATAAATTATAAAATTTTGTAGAAAACAATTCTCCTGTTGCTCTAGCATTAAAAAAAGCCTGCCAGTCAATAGCAGACACGTCAAATACATTTGCATAAATTCTTTTTAAATAATCAAGTATTTCTTCTTGATTTTCTAGATTTCCAACATTGATTGTAGACATCTCATTCTCCTTCCTGTGTATATGTTATAGATAAACATTTTTTAGATTCATTTATCGAAAATTCCATTCCCCCAACATTTAAAATGGACAGTGTTTTCGTTTTTTCATAATATGTTTTTGCAGAGTCGGAATATTCTTGCGCTTTGGATTCACTTGCGGCCGCTGCCTGTCTGCTATCACTTGCATTTGAAGCAGATGTCTTTGCAGAGTCTTCAAGTTTTTTCAACATCAGATACATAGTTGTCCATTTTATTCAAAAATTGAACATACCAATCTTCTTCTGGCTTTTCAATTCCTCCAGATAGTGCCAAGCCTTCTTTAACGTCATATTCCGCATATATTTCTTTTAAAATATAAGTGTTTCCAGAAGAAGTCGTCCCGTGAATAAATGGCATTATCTTCAAAATACCATCAATTTCTACAGCTTTAGGAGGAATAACCCATCCAAAACGCATATGCAAATTTGAAGCAGAAACATCTACTACAGGGCAGTTGTCTCCAACCCCATCTTCTCTTTCGTAATGAACTTGAATTAATTTGTCAATCAAATCAATGTTATCCTCAAAGCGATTTACTTCAAACATAATATATTGACTATTTGATTCTCCTGAGACACTTATTTGCTGATCTAAATTCCCAATTTCTTTATTGGAAATGATAATTATTTGAGAATCCTTATATTCACTTGTTTGGTATCCAGGAACAGGAGTAAACTGTTCTTCTTCATAAAAGTCTGTTTCATTCTGTTCTCTTAGAAGTTCTTCTACAGTAGGCAAGGTTAAATCACCTCCTGTTCTACGATTTCTTGATTTGTGCAAATTCTAATTCCATCTTTTTCTCCAATTACTTGAACTGAAAAGTCTCTCCATGTAAGTGCTTCATGCGGAATAATACATTTATTTTTTATAATTTTTGCTGGATGTTGTTCTTTTAATCGAGTGAAAACAGCAACCTTAGACATTCCCGACCAGTCACTTCCGAAGCAAAACACCGCTTCAAGATATCCCTTTGTCCCTGCTACTATTCCAGAAAAATCACATGTATTATCTTTTTTAATTCTTTGTCCGTTTACATAAAATTTTAATTCTCTCATGCTACATTCGCTCCGTCCCATGCTGGTTCTATACAAATAAAGTCATTCCCAAGAACATCTCGAGCTATTTTTATTGCAAAACAACCATAATTTGCTATAAAATTGCACACCCATTCTTCGGCTTGAATCCAGAATTCTCTTTTTACCATTTTGTGCAATTCAAAAAGTAGACCGCAACTAAACATGATGCAATGTCCAAGTTCATGTAAGAAAACATGGTTAAGTAATTCTTTGTTTAATAAGTTGGAAATAAAAATAGATTTTTCTGAATAATCAGATGTCGCAAGAGTCATTTTTCCCGTTCTATCAACCAAATGCTCGTCCCAAGAGTTTACAAAAACGACCTTCCACCAATCTCCATTTATATAAAATTCTCTAAACATAAAGCATCATCCCTTAAACAAAAAGCCCTCAACCGCAAAGCAGCCAAGAGCTCTTATATCATATTATTGCATCTGTTGAACTAATTTTGTAAAATCATTTTTCAATGATTGACGTAACGTAATGTCTGCGTCTGCCCACAAATTTTTTATATTTTGAATAACATCGTTTGTATAATCCCTCATCGATTCTTCCATTTTGCGTTTAGAATCTTGGTCGTGCGAATCATGGTAATGTCTACGATATTCGCTATATCTATCGTAGACCTCTCCGTGTTTTGAAGGAGTTGAATAGATTTCTTTGTCATTATGATATCCCATTCGATAATTCTTATCCATAAAATCTGGATTATTCAAATACATATTCATCCAATCATCCGGTTCCATCGGAAGATATGGTGTATATCCCCGTCTTGTACCATGACCTTTTGGAGCAAATCTTCCATCTGAATAACGATACCGATCGTATCCGGCCCTTACGCCCAATTTGTCAAGAATTTTTTCTTCTTCCTCTGCTTCATCCATTGCTTTGATTATTCTTATGTTTTTATCATATTCAACAAGATCTTTTGCAATATCAATCCATTCTCCAAGTTCTTTTAAATCTGCGCAAGATACATTGTCGATTCCTACTGAATCAACTTTTGATTTTGCGCAATCTACAATTTGTTTTGCAAATTTATGCATTATACCGCCCCTTTCTTAGTACTCTTTGCACTCGTTGTAACTAAAGTACCATCTCCGTTTATAGCTCTAAGATTATCTGTCGGAACGCAGCATACATTTTCCAGCATTCTAAATGTTCCTGAATCAGAAGTAGTATATACCCTCATAGCATATTTAGTTCTTGTTCTTATTCCACTTGCTGTAAGTTGAGTGCAATTTGGTTTTGTCACAGGATAAAGTACCGATCCTGTCCCTATTTGAATTACCACTGGGGCATTTATAGTTGTGGTCGCTGGAATACTTTGTGCCACAACAATGCAATATTTTTCTTTGTTTTCATAACTTCCAGACGGCAAAGTGATTATTAATTGCCCATCAGTAAATGCCACTGATTGACTTATAATCAGCCTATCGCAAAGTTTACATACATTTTTGCATCCCATATTTTCTACCTCTCAAAAAATAAGAGGTGGGATTTTACCCACCTCTTAGAAATTTAGTCAACCTCTAAGGGTGAGTTATTAGCAACATCCATTATTGCATCCGCAAGCATTATAATACGCGTTTGGATTAGGAACTACATAAGCCGGAATAGCCGCTGGATTTATAGTGTTAATAAGTTGCTGTGTCTGCGCTGTCATTGCTGCTGTAAGAAGTGCACTCTGTCTATCCTGAGATGCGGCATGTCTCAAATTGTTATTCTCACTCTGAAGAGATGCGATTTTTTCATTACACAGATAATCAAGGATTGCTCTTGTGCCCGCATTCTGACTATCAATAATATCACGAGTGTTATTATTCATAGTATTCTGTAATGCACAAGTATTAGTTGCCATGTTGTAGTTTACGCCCTGAATAGCTTCTCTTGTCTCACAGCAACAATTTGATAATTGATTAGCGAGAGCGTTTGTGTTCTGCATATTAGCTACAGTATCAGCATTAATCGCCTGCTGAATTCCAAAAGTGTTCTGCATTCCAGCAATAGTATCCTGCTGAATTGCGTTCTGAAGTGTATTTGTTCCTTGGAGCAAACTTGTGTTCATGGCGTAAAAGCCGTCACACAATCCGTTTGTAATTCCATCTAATTTGCTGATAACTGCCTGATTATCAAAACCTCTTTGGATGTCGGCTTGCGTGGCCGCTGTGGCAACGTATCCGCCGCCATTTCCACCAAATCCATTTCCAAAACCGCCATTTCCCCAACCAAACAGAAGGGCAAAAACAACAATAATCCAAAGCCAGTTTCCATCTCCCCACATTCCATCAGAACGTTCTGCGCCGCCTGTGGCAGCTGCAATATCCGCTAAAGAGTATCCACCTGAATTCATCATAACAAAGTCTCCTTTTTATATATTTACAATTGGAGACAACCCGGGACGCCTCCAAAATTGTAGCGATTTTAATCACCCAATTCTGGGGAGGTTAAAGAAATTATTTTGCTTCAAATTGTTCTTTTACTTGTTTGAACATTTCATCGGCATTTACATTTCTTTCTTTGCAAAGATTTCTTGCCAGTTTTTCAATTCCGGCACCGTCACCTTTTTCCATCATTTGTAATGCATTATTCATTACGGGATTATTTCCTGTTTGTTGTTTTAATGTATTCACCATCATTTGTTGAGGGTTTTGAGCATTTCTTAACATTTGTATAAAATTCATTATCGGATTTATCATTTTTGATTTCCTCCTCTCTGTTTGGAGGAATCATTTGCTGCCTGTTGTGCAGGTAACATACTTTTTATTCCTGAAAGTTCAGCAATTATGTCAGTTTTTAATTGAGAAAATAAATCGCTCAGCATGTTTGTATCAACTACTGATTGATTAACATTTACTTGCTCTGAATTTTCTGGTAAAACCAATTTATAAGTAAGTATTTGGCTTCGACCATCAGGCTGTAATTGCTTACAATATACTTCTGTGCCATCTGCTTTTGGATACCACGTCGCCATGCCCGACATATCAACATCTTTTGCTTTAACCGCATCCATTCCATCTACAATCTGTCCTGGCAGCCCTTGAAAAGTAGGCATATTTCCAGGTATTTGAGTTGAAAATGTTTGCTGAATCTGTGGTTGATATTGGGGCGTTCTCTGCATTGACATCTGTGGATAAGGTGCTTGATACTGAGAATTTGCTGGATAAGCACTCTGCCAGCTGTTTTGATAAGGCATCATGTCAATTCCTCCCTTGTTTTTATACCTTTATTTTAATATAAAACAAGCATAAATAACACGACACTAATCCGCCATATCGAATTCATACAGCAAAGCCGTTTTTTCTATTTTTCTTTTCATATCACGATTTATTCTATCTATTGTCCTTAAGCTATAGCCCATTATATCGGCTGCTTCCCACAAGGTTTTATCTTCATAAGCGCGCAACTTAAATAAGCAAGCTTCTCGCGAATTAAAGCCCGCCATGTGCAAGTAAAATTGTTTTTCTTCCTCTATGAATCTTTTGTAGAAATTTCTTTTACTCAAGTTAAAACGCCTCCCTCATTATTACATACCTTGTACAATAGATAATGCAATTAATCCTATGATAGCGACACCTATTGCACTGCCTATTGCAGAAATAATTGCAGAAGTAAATTTATCAGCATTTTTAGAGGGCTTATCATTTATTTCATCAATTTTATTATTTATTTCCTCTGTATACTTATCAATGCGCTTAAGTCTTTCGAAAATGTGTTCGGTGTTCGACTTATGAGCTTCGTTTGCCAAAGTTAATTTTTCAAATTTGTCATAAAATCCTTTTTTGTCTTCTCTATCTCTTTCCAATCGCTCTTCGATTGCTTTAATTTTCCCGGAATTTACTGCAACTTCATTTTCAATCCTGGATACCTTTTCTGCTAATGTACATTTTTGGCATTCTTGCATACTTACACCTCGCTGTACTCCCGTTTTCTTTCATTTCTCCCCTCCACACTCGCGAAATGTCCCTGCGACGCTCCGGGAGGTTTTGCGTCACGCTCCGTCTTATTTGTTATTTTAAACTATTTTAGCAACAGGTATAATTCCTCTTAATAAACTTAATGGAGTTCCGGAGGTTTCATAGGAGACAGAAGTTCCTGATTCAGAAAAACTAACAACTCCTTCTTTTCCTTGTTTGTCATAATAATATTGTGCAATTTTTCTAATTTTACTCTTGTATCGTTTCATGGCATTTTGTTTAGCTTTTTCCATTTCAAAATCTGTCTCAAATCCATATGGATACATTCCTCGCGCCACTTCTTCTGCTGCATCATCTATTAAAATTAGCAAAAAAGAAGATTGTTCTGGTGTATAATCATCACCAATACACTCAATTAATTCGTTTAATATTTCTTCCTTCATAATCATTCCTGCTTTCTACGCGAAGTTTTAGAGCTGGAATTTTCTTTTTCTGCTTTTCTCTGTTTGTCCTGTATTCCTTTAGAAGTGCCAGAGATTAAATCCGGCACTTCTTCCCCTGCTGCGTAGAATTTTCCGTTTCTTTTTATAATATGATCATAAATCACTTACTTATCCTCCTACTTTACTTTAAGGACATAAGTACTATCCATACCTTCAAATGACGGAAGAACGATTTGAGAAGCAGTTGTAGAATATTGTACTGGTGGACCGTAATCTGTTTTGACAGCAACAGCCACCCCTGTATCAACAATGCTTACATCCACATTTGAGTCTCCAAGAAGAGTTCTTTCCTCCGGTGTCACTCCATACCAAGTATTTCCAAGCTGTCCAGCCCCGATAATTGTTGCGTAACCATCTGGATAAAACTTCTTTTCTTTTCCGTCATAATCTGTGTACATCTTATCATATAAGATAGGCTGCAATCCTGTTTGCGTCGCAAATACATCTTTTGCTGCTGCCTTAGATAAAAAGTCGACATTTACACCCGCACGAGTCACAAATGCATTCTTAATTTGCTTCATATCAAGCAAATAATTAAATGTAGTAGTATTCATCATAATGTAAGTTGGCACGACACCAATGCCTGATAAATAATCTACTCCTTTTTGTACGTCATTTAAAGGCTTCGCGGTTTCCGGATTATTCCATGTATCACTCCCGGTAAGCTCGGCAAAATGTTTTGCTTTCCAAGTATTATCAGAATCATATTGGTAACTGTAAATTGTATTATCTGCTTTTCCGATATCAATTTTCATTACTCCGTCAATCGGCGCAAGCAGTTGCATACGCATACGTTCTGCGGAAATATTTGCTCCATCAATAAGATTACCTACATCGTCATAAATGCGTTCAAGAACTTCATTTAAATATGGGTCATTTGAGTCAGCCGCTCTCATAATTTGGGCCAAATCCTGCTCTTTAATGACCATGGACTCTCTAAATAAAGGCATTTCTTCCAGAGTTACATTAAACCCTTGTCTTGGTCTGATTGTCGCCAAAGAATCATAGGAAGATGGTTTTAAGGCAATTCCAAGACCCTTGTGGGATTTAATCCATTTTAAATCAATTCCTGTTTTCTTTTTATTTGGGAAAAATGCTGCTCCGGCAAACGCTATATTGTTACTAGCATCAACAGTTTCTCTATACGCTACTGCCTCCGCTGAAAAAACGTCAGTAAATAACATTATATCTCCTTTCTACCCCATAACTATTTGGGGTTAGCGATTATTTGTATAAAAAATAATCGGTATATTATTTAAGCCAATACTTCTGGTTCTTCTAACACAATTCTGCATCCAGATTTGGAAAGCTCTGTAATCAGAGCTAAGTCATAAGTTAAACTTGAACTATTTTGTGCTCTTGTGGTATTAACATATGCTTTTTTCAAAATTGCCTGTTGTGGGTGGGTTTCGTAAGTATCGTGAAGCAAAATTCCTACTGCACCTGTCCACGGAGTAGTTTTTACTACTTGTCCATCTTTATCAATTGGTGTTCCGGCCTTCACTACGAGTCTCCCTGCCTCGTCTTTAGTCGAAACGTTAGAAAAGTCAATTGTATTTGAAATAGCTTCGAATTCTTTTCTATTTAAAATTTCTGTTTCCATGCTTACTGAAAGGCTGTCAACCTTCATATCTCCTCTAGCCATGTTTTTCCTCCTTTACATAAACTGTTTTAAAGTCTCCACATTTACGCCACCTGCACTTTTCTTAGCTAATTCCTTTGCCTTTTGAACAGCTAAGGATTCTTTTCCATCTCCGTGGCCCGCTTGAAGCTCAGGTCTTTGTGCATAAAATTCTTGTTCGAGTTTAGTTTTTATAGAACCAATATGATTTGCCAAAGCTTCAAAAGCTTTCTCTGAATCTCCATTTGTTAAGGCTTCTGCAAAAGATTTTGCCACATCTTTGCTCATACCAATCTTGGCGTCCATGCAGCGTTCTGTGTATTCATTAACCTGCATTTTTGCTTCAAGTTCAGCAATTCTAGCATCTTTTGCTTCTTCTGCCTCTTTTTTTGCGATTGCTTCTTGTTCATTTGCCGATAAAGTAGAACGATATTTTTTTGTAATTTCTCCTTTTTCCTTTAGAGTCTTGTCCAAATTTGCTTTCAGCTTAGCGCTATTTGCCCTCTCCGCTGCAAGTTGTTGTACTAATTCATCAGTACTTAATTCGACCTCTGATCCTTCTTCTGCTGAAGAATCTTTTTCTGATTCTCCCGAAAAAGCCCCGCCACCTGTTTCTACTTCTTCAGGCATGGTTTTAAATCGTGCATGACCAAAAACTCTGCTTTCTCCGTAATGATTATTCATAAATTTCATATTGTTTCCTACCTTTCTGTGTTTTTTAATCGGCTTCTCTGCCAGCTTTTTTGTGTTTATACACTTCTCTGTGTTTTTTAATTTGTGTTTGATTAACGTCACTTCTCTGTGACACATATAACATTAATAATAGATAACACTACATCTGCAATTTATAATTTCAGAAGAATCCGCTCCCAGTGAAGCATCTCTTGGGTAATTTAATAGTGAATCTCCTACAACAAATGGATCATTTATTTTTACAATTTGCCCATCTGCTTTCTTGTGGTCTAACCTGGTATGTCCATCCATAATAGATACCCATCTTTTGTATGTTTTATTTTGCTGCATAGCTTCCTGATTACATTGAAAACTTCTGACCGTATTACTTTCGTTTTCTGCAATAAATTTTGCTCTATCCAAAGAAAAATAATAAGGATTATTCGTGTTTTCTTTAGTGGATTCCGTCATCCTATCTGCTTGCATTGAAATATATTGTTCAAATTCTGAATCTGTCGTTGCGTAATCATCTATAGATTCTAGGTATTTTTTTACAAATTCTTTTTTTGCAAAATCCCAATTAAAAGAATTGTATTGTTGCATAGTAAAAAGTAAAATCATGACATATGTAAATTTTTCTTCCATGATTTGAGCCAAAGAAATTCGTTTCTTTTTTTCACTTTCAGTTAACTCCATTTCTCCAAAATACTTTTCATATGGCATAGACCTTTTTGCTTTTATCAATCTATTTAATTCGTCAAAAGATGCCGCCGGCAACATTTAATCACCGCCTTTTGAGTCTTGTTGAATAGCTGTTCCATCTAAAATTGGACTGTTAGAAATCTGGTCACTGTTATCTGCTGCCAATCTTTCGTTTGTATCGACATTTTCATCATCGTTTTGGGCAGTAGTAGATGAGATTTTGGATTGTTGAATAGCTTCAACTATTTCTTTGCTATCGTTCCAAACTTGTTCAACATCTGGAAACACTTCTGCTTCTTTAAGGACATGGCGCCCATTAAAACCAAGATTTATCATTTGAGCAACAAAATTAGCCTTATTAATCAAATCATAATTTCTTCTGCGATTAAAATGAAAATTCACGTCTGTAATGTGAACATTGCGAATAGGATGACCCATAGGCAAAACATTTTCAGGAACGAAAGTTATAGCTTTCAGAATCAATTTTAATTCTTCTCTTTTTCCACGTTCTGTCATTTGCTGTTCTCTTCGCGCATCGAGCTCTGTTGCGCTCCACCCAGAAGACATATCTGTAGCAATTCCAGTTGAGCCACCGCCAGAGCTATCATATTGAATGGGAACTTTGCAATCCTGAAAAATTTCTGTTCGAAGGTTTTTTATTGCTGCCAATGTTCCAGAAGTATCAAAACTACTTGAAAGAGGTGCGATTTTGGCTACTTTGCCATCTGCGCTATATGTCAAAATCCAATCTCCAGATTTTGGCTTTATAGTTTCTCCTGTTTTTTCATCCTTTTTAAAATCAATGTTATCTCCCCACCACATTTCCTGTGTTCTTTGAGAAACGTCATTTGTGAAATCAGATAATAAAATATTGAGTGCATCCATTTTAGAAAGTTCTCGTTCAAAGCAACCAGTACGATCAAATGAACGCTCATACTCTACAATAGGCACTGCTTCCATTGGATTTTTTTCTTGTCTAATAACTTTTCCTGCTATAATTTCAAATCTCCATTTATCTGTAAAGCATGTAAAATAATTTTTTCCACCGGATTTACGAAAGCTTACCCCCATAAGTTTTTTTTCTCCCGGGCCATTATGGTATACGCAAAAAGCATACCTAGAATCCAAAGAATATACATTCACTAAGGATTCCACGAATTTTTCATCTTTTAAAACCGGATTTGAAAAATCTGTTTTAATGTCAACCATCTTGTATCCAACGCCGCATATCTCCACAAATTCACCCATAGATTGGTCTTTATATGCAATGTTTTCTCCATTGCAAAGCATTTCATTTAAGCCAGAAATACCAGAGTCATCAATCATTGCATTTGTTGCATGCATTTCTTTATCTCCGCGTTGAACTAGCATAATAGGATCACTCCAGTTATATCCTAATTTGAATTCTTTTACATGATTAGCCAAATTGCTATTCACGCGAACATCTATGTCTGATCTGATTTTTTTTTCTCTTTTTAACGGCTGTATACCTCTTTCATAATCAATCAGAAAATTTATCTCCACCACATTCATTCTGTGTTTAGCATAAGATTTCCCAAGCACTTCAATGATGTTATCAGCCGTGATTTCTGAATAATCTGTATAAATTTTTTTTCGTCCTAATAATCTCACAAGCGCTCTCCTATTATTTGCGTAAAATAAAAAGCGTTCAGAAAGCCTGAACGTTTCAAAAATGTTTTTTGATTTATTACATATATTATTATATTACACATCTACATCTACTTTTAGTTCACATTTTCCTTTTGTCGAGCAAATAAAAGAAATACCTTCTTGCATCAAAAAATGCCGAGTAGCTTATCGGGATTTCCGCAACGCTTTGCAAATAATAGAATGATTGTTCATAGCAGGCGGATTTAATGATATATTCCCACAAATCAGGAGACGCTTCTTGTGCTGTCTCCTCAATTAATTTAACTTTTTCTTCCATCATTGCCCTTCGAATTGCTATATTGGCTGTCTCATCTACTTTTGCATTTGTCTTAGAAAAAGGCATTCCTGTGATATTTTGTGTTTTCGGAGAAATGACATCATTTCTTAACTCTTGCAAAAATTCTGGATATTGTTCGCAAAATCCTTTTAATTCCTTGTAACGTTTTTGGGAAATTCCATATTTTTTTAAAGTCCCATGCCGTCTTTTATCCATAACACCCTCCTATATTGGACTGCTCATAATCATTGTTTTTCTATGTTCGGGAGCTGCAACATATTCTGCCATCATTGCCAAACTATCAGGTCCATCATCATGTAGTACTTTTGTTTTTGTTGTATATGTAGTTACATTTTCCATAAATAATCCATAATCTGATTTTGGCTTATATTGGCTGGGATGCAAAAAATAAAAATGTTTTTTAATATAATTTGAATTAACAAGAATCTTCGTCTCTTTATTTGAGCTAGTAAAAACCGGGTCAATTTCTGCTCTACATTTTCCATTTATTATTTCTTGCACATTATAAGCCACTCGATTTCCGGCATTGTTTGACTCAAAACGAATCATATGAGGATTATGTCTTATTAAAATATTTGCCGTTTTCTCGTCAAGAACTCCATAGTCTGTATTATCGTCGAATACTACATCTGGAATAAAAAATTTATCTCCGTACTGATATGCAATAGGTAAAGATTCGAAGTCGGTTCCTTTGTCTTTTGTATCGCATACAGCCCATATTGCATCTGCTTCTCTATTAGGAGCAATAATATATTGATCTGTACAACCTGCCGGAACATCTTCTTCATTAAAGAAAAATCTTTGAAGGGATTCTGGTGAAAATAGCAATCCTTCACGTTCTACAGGTTTTTGCTGATAAAGGCAATTAAAAGAAATTTCATCCATAGATTCCTTGGCGTCTATAAAATACTTTTCGGAAAAACCATTTGTTGTAAACAAAAAATTGCTCTTATTATCATCAGTTAATGCCGGAACGGCGATAAATCGTGCTCGCGGATTGCCTTCGTATAATTGCTGCAATCGCCCAATAGGGTCATGTACCGACCACCTGGTTGCAATGTAAAATTCTTTGCAACCTTCAAGCCTACGAGAACGAAGGTCATTTACCACTTTAGTCCAAAGGGTATCCAGTCGATTTTTATTTAACGCTTCTTCAATTCCAGATACAAGGTCGTCTGCAGTAAGAAATCTGTTGCAGCGTGTCGCTCCGGTAAGCGAGCCATCAATAGATCTAAAAGTCCATGTTTTAAACCTTCCGTTTCTTTCCATATTTACGGTTGTTTCTTTCGCATTAGTACCTTGTAATTTTACATCTGGAAAAATTTCATGCCACGTATATTCCACCGGATCATTTATAATTTCAAGAACTCCATCGTAAAGCGATCTGGTCAAAATACTACTGTGTGCAGAAGACAAATTAAAATCATTTGGGAACCACCCTCCCACCAGTGAGAGAAAGAAATCTTCTAAAGTGCTTTTGCCACAGCCTGGCGGCACACTCAGGCAGAATATATCTAATTTATCATCCATTAAATCTTGTAGAGATTGAATGATTCCATGCTTCAAAAAAACTTCTCTTCGTGGTTCATAAAATCGCTCAGATGGGATCCTGTTTTTTTCCAAATACAAAAGCCCGCTATCAACTTGATAATTTTGAGCTTCAATAAGTAATATTTTCCAATACAGTTCTTCGAATTTTTCATCTCCCGTTTTTCCGGCCATCTGTGCGGCCATCATATGATTGTACCGGCAAATTTTCATCGCGCAATCTCTTGCTTCTTCATTTTCTTTAAATGAAAAATCCATTTTCATATTTAGAACAAGATTGTATAAAGAATTTTGCTCAGAATATTTTCGAAGTCCGGTTTTCATGAGATTATTTGCTACTTCTTTATACCATTCTATTAATTCGCCCATAAAAAGAGCCAGGACCCCCTTTCTATATAGTTCTGGCTCTCGCATGGCTCTCTATTATTTATTTTTTAATCTAACTATTTCTTTTATATCAGATCTGTAAAATGGAGAATGATTTGAAATTGTTCTGTTTTTCAATTCCGTAAAGATTGTTCCCTTAAATATTCAATAGCTTCTTCCGCTGTCATTATTACACATCCTAATCAACCATCTGCATAATCCTAGCTAAGCCATAAAACCAAGCAAATCCGCCAAATATAGCAATGAATATGACGCCAAGAATCGATTCGAGTTCCACCGCAATATATACCATGAGTTTATCCCATAGTATAGTGCCGACTATGAATATAACTATTCCGGTCATCAAGTTTACCAAAAATCACCACTCCTATCGTCGTCAGACATTCCATAATGCAACCCGGCAAAAGATCCAATAAGTACTCCTGCTACCATAATATCACTCCTTGCCTGGTACTTTCTTTATACACGCTGGTTGAATAATATCCCAATAAGGAGAATCTTCAACAAAGAATGTAAATTCCTTCCATTCATCAAGTTTATGTCCCCATCTATGATTATAAATATTAAGAAGAACTTCACCGTTCATAAAGATGCTTCTCTTTTGGTTATAAGAACTTGGAAGGAGTTGAATCATCTGCCACCAGATTTCTTTATCTTTTTTACCAAAGCATTTTATGTTACCGTTTTTATAGCGTAGATTACCGCCGTTCAGATAAACATCTCTGAATACGTTCAATGCGTCAATTATGTTTTTTAACATGTCTATCGACTGCTGGATACAGATATGTTCTGTAGAAAAATCTTCCAGCGTAAATTCTTTATCAGCAATCTTGTGCATAGTACTGCAAGAGTTTGCGACGGTACCCACTTTGTAAGTGTCAAACTCTTTCCACCAATATAACGGAGCAGTAATGTTACACCAAACAGGAAGCATTCTAAGATACTTTCTATGTTCTGACCCAGCTTTAGATAAACTCTGCATTAGGGATTTATCGTTCGGTCCGAGTTCAAGTCCATAATATTCATGGCAATGCTCTCGTTCTGGATTGCCTTTAATACAACTCCCATCTCGCTCTATATGACCGCAAGCTCTACAGTCAAAGCCAGCATAACTATCGCTCTTATTCCAGCTGTTCATTGGGTTTCTCATCCCCATAATAACGAATTCAATCTGTTCCGGACTTGCAAAGATACAATCTTCAATTTTAATACCCATCTTTATTTACCTCCTTAATTACAAATACTGATAAGTCTTTCCACACTTAGGGCAAGTTGCCTCATGCTTACCTGTATCATAATAAAAAGGCGTTCCACATTTACCGCATACCATCTTGGGCAGTCCGACTTCTTTATAAGTCTCATTAAGTTCTCCTCGTCCATACAATACTTTCAAATGCTCTTCAATCGCATCGCAAATAAGTTTATGTTCACATCCAACATGAACAATAAAACTTGTTGTTGTCATTGGGGTATTTTCCTTATTATACTCCGTTTCATCTGTTCGCATCCCAGCCTTGAAATATGGGCAGTTTTGGCATTTAGTATTTAAATCGCTCTGAATTTTTATGCTCATTATTCATCCCTCCATTTATTAATACTGCGCATATAATATGGGCAATCGAAACACTCGATACAATCAACGCCATGACATCCTTTTTCATCGACTAATCCGAATCCTGATTTTTATTCAAAGCATTTGTCTCGGTCGTCATAAAATATACTGAAAAGAATAAGTGCAAGAAACACTACACCAATAATAATCCAAATCATCTCTTTTTCCTCCCTATAGGGTTGATATAAGATTCAGTAGCCGGCTCATAATAAACCGGCTTTTCTGAATTTTTATTACAAGGTTCTCCCAAACACTCATTACATGAATCCATGATATCTTCAATTCCCCAATGTTTACATTTTGGACAATACTTATGAAAATTTACTTCTCGGTATTCTTCGGTTGGCATATTTTCCCCTCCTCTGGCAACATCTGTTTTGGTGGTTCTATTTGTTTTCCGGGCATAACATGATGCAATGTGTCCGTTTCATTTAATATTTTATCAGCTAACTCTGCACCCTCTTTGATCCCAGGTGTAAGTGGCATTTTGCTGGTCATGTGAATCTCCAAACCGCATTTAGGGCAGCAAGTATGTCCTCCATTTTTATAAAATTCGTACTTACTCGGAATGTTAATACGATTGCTGCAGCATGGACAAATTATTTCATATTCTTTTTCTTCTTTTAATCTATTACGAGTAACAATATCATTAATTGCATTGTTTACAGCTTCCCCCCCCCAACTAGCGAAAAGTTTATTTATGTTGATGGGTTCGGACTTTGATTCTTCTTCAGGCTTAATCCACCGTTTTATTCCTTTATGAAACGCTTTACTGTCATTTCCTGTTACTTTCTTACATACTGCCATTGCTAAACCTTTTTCTTTGTCGAAAATATCATTTTCACAGCATTTGACAACCGTCTTAGTTCCATCACTCCAAAATACAATTGTTGCTGGATCGTTGAAAATCACATCGGTAATATGAACTCCAGTCGAGAGATTGATAGTAATTTCAGGATCATTAATTACAGGAAGTTTAATCTCAACTTTAGGGTCTCGGATGCCATATACATTGCACATATGTCGAACAATGTCATTGTGTAATTCTTCAGCCATTGCTCTAGTTTCTGTTTCAGTTTCAAATTGTGTGTTTGAAATTATTTTGGCAGAACTATCATAGCCGTTCACTATATAATACGTATTACAACCCATACTACGAATAGAGTTAAACACTCTATCCTGTTGTTCATGAAATTCCAATATTCCTTGAATACCGACCTCTAATTTCTTTGTCTCTTCCATCTGCTTCATAATTTTATCAATACGCTGGCGATTCATCACCTTTATACCTCCATATAATTTGGCGCGGTCTAGTATCGAGTAAGTGCCATTCTCGAAAGCCGCATAAAACGAGCGTCTAAAATTCGAATAATTTACGGGCACAGCTCACTTAATAACATTTTATTTTAATGTGCTATTACCGGGTATTTAAACCTTCCTCCGAGACACATATTCACTTGATTAATTATTAATTTGTGAGGGATTATATCTATCGTATATCCCCCTATAATTTCGTATAATTCTTTTTTCGTCTCTGCATTGTAGGAAAGGCTGCCCCGACTAAGATTGATCAATTGCCATTTTCCATTATACATAGCTAAATAAGTAATTGTTTCTTTTGTTTCTTCGCATATTGTAAGCAAAACGTCTCCTGGTTCTATATTTTGAAAGCGTTCTTCCATAAACTTCTCCTTTGTTTTCGATATTTCAAAACAATTTTATATTTCTTTTTGTGATTCTGTGTCAATCAAGAAATGTCTTTTGCAACTTGAGCCCTTGCATTGATACAATAAATTTCTTATTTTTGTATTTTCTCCAACTGGAAACTGCCGTTTGCCGCAATAAGGGCACTGTATCCAATATTCTTTTTTTTTGCCAGCTTCATCATCTGGTGTTTTAAGTCCTTTAATTATTAACATTCCATTTCCTTCTTTTTGGGTCGATTGTGTAAAACCACTTTTATTTGCCCCTTAACCGCGACGTCTCCATTTTCATTAAAATATTTTTCAAATTCAATATACGGCATTAACTCATCGGACAAATTTCGTAGAACACATTTTTGGGCATAGCCAATAGCCTCCGCGTCATATTCAAAATCGCGAACAATATTTTCCCCTGCCAGAGTTAAAATTTTATATTCTCTCGATTCCAAAATAGGCTGCCGAACCATTGGGCGAGCGATTTTTTTCAGTCTTTCATTCTCTTTTTTTATTCTTTTATATTTTTGTCTAAGATTCATTGCTTTTCCTTCTTTCAACAAAATTATTTATATCCTATCAATCGCAGCCTCTTTTCGTTTGTAATACTCTTCTTTAGATATTTCAGTCCAGCTACCCTCTTCGTCACCTTCTGGTTCTCTGAAGAATCTATTTATTTCAATTCTCTCTTGATTGCCATCCTCTGTTTTTATGGCATAGAGCACACCAACCGTATCGAAATCACCGTTCTTTTTATCGGTTAAGAAATCCTCACAATAAACTTTGATTGGTTTTCCAGGCATATACGGCATTGCTATAGGAAACATTTCATCAATAATTATTCTAACTAGCCCAGAAGAATACGTACTGTTTGGATTATGAACGTTAACACAATACGAACTGTTGACATCATTGTATTTAACAATTCCGTCGGCATAGATTTCCTTAAATAATGAACTCATTCGTTTACACTGGTATGTTTCTGGATAGTCTTTAGGGCGTGAGCATTTATTCCAAATATCATCCGCATCTTCGATAGGTGTTAACGGTTGTCCGTCTAAAAGGCGAACTAATATAGCCTGCGTCATTTTAATACTGAAACCGGAGTGACCGTCTTCACATAAGCTTTCGAAAGCTTATAATGCACTTTCGTAGCAGGCGCATCCGTAATCAAATTCACCTTCTTTTCTATTTGGATTTTCTTTCTTGCAGGCAATCTCAACTTCTCTTTTTGCCCAATCTAACATGTTACTCATACTTATCTCCTTTCAAATATCAACACCCATCTTCTGAGCGAACTCTTTAATCTGTTCCATAGTCAACCATTCAGGTTTGTCGCCATCCGGGAAGCTATTCCAAATATAAATCATGGTTTGAATCTGCTCTTTCTCACTATCCGCCCAAAGGCAATTAGCTGACCCTCCAACTCGCAAGTAGAAATCACAATCTTGTCTTAATTTGTCCAATAACATATAACGGAATTTCGGTTCTTTCTTAGACCAGTCTTCCATTGTTAATCGTCTCCTTTTAGTGGGCATTAATTCTTTTCGATCTTCATACATGGCTAATTTCTGTATTGCATTATCAAGGACTTCGTACCTGCTGAATTTACTCCACTCTGCGTCCGAACCATAAAGTAAATATGCTTTATCACAATTACGATACGTTAGCCTATCTAAGTTTTGTAGATCATGGCGTACATTTGGGCGTTCCCATTCTTGATTGCATTTTCCGATATAAGCAACTGCCCGTTTATATAGCCAGCTTTTTAAACTCATAGAATCTCCTTTCTTAAATCACACCTAACAACTCCTTAGTCGTTATTTAATATAGTAACAAATTTTATCATATTTCCTCCCTATAAATAATTCCAGTGGATTAATCTTTTTTTAATATCACCGGAACTTTTTATATATATTATTTAAAATTTTTTATTCCATTCTGCCCCCATTCAAGGCAGTTAATAAATGCTAACGTTTTATTTACTAATTTGAAGGGGGATTTAACATTTAAGAAAAGGGTAATTTATGATAATATGCCGCTAGAATAACATAGTCGCATAAATATCATAAATAGAAGTGGTGGGAATCGAACCCACTACACGCTGGATATAAGCCAGATGCTCTACCAATGAGCTACACTTCCATAAATATCCACTCAGTCAAGATGCATGATTTTTGAAATTTATTGATAATTAACTAAAACGGTTTCTTTGTAAAAATGTAAGTCACATACATTAGACATAAGGAGGTACTATTGTCACTGAGCGGATAAACGAGACCAGCTGGATTCGAACCAGCAAATGCAGGAGTCAAAGTCCTGTGCCTTACCGTTTGGCGATGGCCCCAAGAGCGATTATTCGCCGCTATATTTTTTTAGAAAATTGAATTGTCCGGATAACTTCTCTCGGAATGGTAATAGTCCCTTGCTCTGTTTCTAGTCGAAAAAGTTCCGTTTCTTTATCGTAACAATATCCTGAATTGCCGTGAAGCACATATGCTTCTGTTTCTCCTGTAATAAATTTGATTTCTACCATTTTTACCTCATCCATATACACGCCATTGAAAACGTGTATCCTAAAATACATAAAATCAAAAAGAAATTTACAAAACTGAAAATCTTTCCTTCATTATTTTTTACAGTAGAGATTAATCCCATAATATGAAACGCGATATCCCAACTGCATAAGCAGGTTGCAATTATTTTGAAACAGAACATTTAATCACCCATTATCCTTTCTAAGATTCTTTCAGCTAACTCTTTTGTGTCTCTTAAATGAGATTCTCTAAGAACGGATTCTACACTGCATTCAAATGCCTTATAAAATCCTTCCCTCTTTAAAAGTTCTTCACGAATTGTCTTTACAGCCCTTGAAATTTTATTTTCTTTGATATTTCCCAGCTTTCTTCCACAAAACGGACAATTATAAATACGGATTCCTCTCGAACCAGAAAACTTTTTGTGATTATAAAATAAGAACCAGCGCCCTTCGGAAATTTTTTTTAAAAACCATTTATCTTCGTCATTTATAAGAATGTCGCATTCTCCATTACTTTTTATTTCTTGGCATTTGCATTTCTCATTTTTCATTTTTTGATCTTTCTCCCTTTCTGCATAGCTTTTACGTTGGGATAATTTAAGGGTAAATGAATCAATGGTTCCGCGAATGTATCTTTTATTGCTTTTAAATCCTCGTTACAAACAAGAGTCGCTTCTGAGCTATATATTTTTTGAAGCTCAACTGTTTTGCTGATGTACCACTCAGCCCTCCTTAAATACTCTTCGCGTTGCTGTTTAGCAAACATATCGTGATACTTCCGTGCATTGCACTGGCAAAAATTAATAGCCCTATGTATCCCAAATATGATTACCATTGCATCTATACATTTATTATCACAATCCATATTGAATTCCGAATAATTCATATCATTGGTCATATTTAAATAAGCGTTTTAAATTTTTGTTGGGATTTTATTGATTCTGAAAGTGTTTTTGTAATCTGATGTGTTTTTGATGATGGCTGAGATGCATATGATGCTCGCATATGAAAGACCCCTTTTTGTTTTTTGGGAGTTCGGAAGGGTCACTGGCGGCTGGGGCGGTCTTCTTTTAGACCCCTACCCCGAAAGCCACTGTGTTTCCTTTCATTTCCATTTTCAACTATTCGTTAAACATAAGTTTTGCGAATAGTTAAGCTGTATTTGATATACACATTGCACAAAATACAAGGGCTGTTTTGTATATATTTATATATCTAATATTCAGCCGCCTTATTGTGTCTATTGTTTGTGAGATAACTATTATTGTCTGACTATTTATCTATAATTCCGGTGGCTCTGGAGCTGGTAGGTCTGCATATGCTGCATACTTTGCAGCTATCTGCTCCCTTGTCTCGTCCGGTAACGCCTCCGTGTTAGCTGTTTGAACAGGTGCCGTTTCTGCCATTCCGTAGTTTGCTTTTGCGATGAATATTAGATTGGCATTAGCCCCAGCCTGGTTGTGAAGTCTGTCGATCGTGAAGCCTTTGCAGGTGTCTAACCACATTTTGACGGTTTGTTTATATATATTACTCATCTTAGCGTTATTATGATAATTATTAGATATCACTGTATTATTTAATCCTGTTAATATACAAAACATATTAATTGTTGGCAATCTATTATACTTAACACATAACCTTATATATATGTTAAATATTTCATTTAATAATTCAATATCATTCTTATCTGGTTTAATTATATTATTTTTTATATAAAATAACATATCATTAAAATTATCTCTTACAATCTCTTTGTAATTATCATCGTCAGGTATAATATTTAAGGTGTTTGTTATATACTCATCAGCATAATAAAATATATCATGTTCGTACACATCAACCCCCTGGGCTTCCGTTGTATTGTCCTTCATCTTCTCACCACACTTTCACGCGTTAAATCAATACAGAATGATATATAAATAATATATATTTATTCAAACTATCGTTTCCTTCTTCCTGACATCCTGCACACGCTCCCGCTGTTCTTTCTTTCTCACGATCCAGAAAAAAGAAAAGCGCTAGAGTTTTATTATTTATAATCTCTAACGCTTTTTGTAATCATTTATTAAATTATCTACAATCTATCATAATTATTTTTTTATGTCAAGTATTATTATTCTAATAATTATTATTCATTTTACTTTTGATTAACATTTTTATATGATTCAGGCAACAAAAAAGCACCTGCCGAAGCAAGTGCTTTATCTTCCAGAATGGAACTATTAATGTTTTTAAGGTCCAAATTAAACTAACATTTACATCCCAAAAAATGGAACTATTAAAAACCTTATCTACATCCTACTCCCCTTTTCCGTATTTGTCAATGAGTTCTTTTACCGCATCTATGTTTTCTTGCACGGTATCGTATTCAGAATTACGATGTCCCCCAAATGCATAATAATCATGGTAATAATATCCAATACTAATGTATCCGTTTGGCATTTTTATTCGAAACTCATTATTTGACTTAAAAACCATGTCTTCAGGCAAGGTAGCTAAGAATCTATCTAGTTTTCTCCTTTTATTGAATTTTAATTCTTGCATTTCTTTTCTCTCTTTCTTTGTTTATTTAGTGCCTTTCTTTAGTTGATCAAAACGAAAAGCTCACCCGTTTCATCAACAAATGTGCGCTCACCTCGCTCTTTCAAATTTACATTGCTTGCATATAAGCAAGGTATTTTGTTAAAAATGCGTTGTCCTTTTTCGTTTATATGATATTGTTCGTTTAGATAGTATACAGTACCCCCCATTTTTTTGCCGCCTTCTCGTTCAAAGAACTTGCATTCACTTTTGGGTATGTAAATAGATTCTTTGATTGTTCCGCTTTCCGCAATGGAATAATCAAACTCCTCAACGGTTTCGACATTTATAAAATCTTCTGAGCGTCCAAATGATTTTATATCATATATACTCTCTAAGATGTCCCGATAATCGTCCGGGCTACTTGCCACTAAATGCAATGTTAGCTTGATATCGTTTAACAAATCCACCATCATAGGAATTTTTTCAAAACTCTGATAATGACTTAACTCAAAATTCAACTCATCTTTCCGAACAGTTAAATTTTCTATCTTTTCATCGTAAGGCTTTCGAACAAGCCTCTTTTCTTCTCTCGTTAGCCCCTTTCCCTTTGTTTCTTTTATACGAGCAGTTTTCAGCTCTTTCAATTCATTGTTTATTTTCTCTAGCTCGTCTTTCATGCCAAAAAAATTATCTAACATTTCTTTTTCCAAAACTACGAAACCTTCTCCAGTTCTTAATTTACGTTTTCCAAGCGCACCACCCATTAAGGGTTTTGCAATTTGAATATAAGCATTTGAAAAGGCGTTCGGAGCGGCAAAACGCACAAAATAGCCTCTATCATATTGTATACGGTCATAAACATACTGATTTGTATATGTTCGCCGTGAAAGGACTCCATATTCCCCCTTTATACCAATGTGGATTGGATGGTATTCCCCCCATCTTGTCGCCTTATGAATCCCTCCTAATATTGTTGAAATGGGAGGAAGGGGAAATGTGTTCCTTAATTTTATCTGTTCGGGTTGCCTGTAGTTTGCTGTAGTTTGTGTTAAAATGATTTTTATTACTTTCATTGATTCTCCTTGCCCTCGTAACCTCCGGGGCGGGAATTTAATTACTGAACCTCTATATTAACGATATTAACAAGTGTGCAATCTGCACTTTCTTCCTCCGAATTGTACTCGCTTTCAATTTCAAAAGAAATTGAAAAATGGTCGTCAGAATCAGGAACTTTATAAAAGATATTTTTATCCTTTACAATATCATCCCACGCGCCCTCATCATTTATCCAGTCCAGTTCAGAAGGACACCCAAGCCTTGTCATGATTTCGTCTAATTCATAAAGCGATACTGTGTTCCCTGTTAATTCTCTTCTTAAAATCTCCAACATAATAATTTTTCCTCGTCTTTCTTTCTCCGGCGGATTCCGCCGCCGATCGTGTATTTATTATAAAGATTCTATTTTATCAGCAACTGTCCAGAGGATTTTTTTAATTAAACTTCCTCCTGGATTCTTACAAAACCAGTCTTCTTTTTTACAGTCGTAATACAATTTAGCTCCAAATCCCCAGTCAACAAGGCTTAATGCTTGACGCTGTGCAAAGCTTTTATATTCATCTGTGCAGATGCCATTAATGATTCTTCCACGTCCCATAGTTTCGGGTGTGTTAGTTTCCTTAACTTCCAAATATTTCTGAAAGTCATCAATATAGATACGTTTCATATCACCCTTTTCCCATATTTTATAACCAAGCCTGAGAAGTTTTTCTTCCATTGTCTCTTTCATATTCTTTACTTCCCTCCATGCTTTTTTAAGTCCTTCGGAGATAGAAAGACCTGCTGTCTTTACTAAGTTCCACGCTCTTTTCATGATTTTACTTAAATTATACTTCTTCATCTTTTTACCTCCATTGTGTTTTGTGTTTCTTTCTTAATTTATCTTTATTATAGCACGTCATCCGTTATGTGTCAACACTAATTTTAGTGTTATATCAAAAATATTTTATTTTTTCCTCGTCTGTAGGGATTATTTCTATTACGTCTGACGGCTGGCAGCGTAATAATAAGCATATTTTGTTTAGTGTATCTGTTGTAATTCCTTTCCCTTTTCGTAAACTTTGCATAGTTCCTTCGCTTAAAATCTTTTCTTTCCGCATCCTCACACTGGGGTATCCTCTTTTTTCTAATTCTTTCATGATATTTATTTTGTACACAAACATTCTTTTTATCCTCCTTTTTTACATATTATATACTATTCTATTTTATAATGCAACACGAATTTTATCATTTTATAAAACATTAATTTTAGTGCTGACATTTAGCCGTTCAAATGGTATAATGTAGACAGTCAGAAAAGGAGGATAGAAAAATAAGCAATAAAAAAGCCGGCTGTTAAAAATCACACACACCACAGCCGGCAACGCCAAACATAAATAAATAGAAAAAAATGAAAGGCATCTGTATTATAACAGATGAAATGGTGAAAATCAATGAAATACTTTAAAAATGTAAATTCTTACAACGAATTAAAAAAAGGCATACAGAGAACTTCTTAAAGTGAATCACCCAGATAATGGTGGCGACGTGGAAGTTATGCAGGTTATCAACATTGAATACGAGGCACTTTTTCCAATCTGGAAGAACAGACAGGAGAAGGAAAGCGGCGAAATCGTCAACGAAACAGCGTCAGAATCCATTACGCTTCTATGTGCCAGGAATTGACTGCGGTTTTAAAGGAAAGCCCTATCGAAATTTACAAGACTGCAGAAGAAGCGAGCGAAGAAGATGAGCTTGCTTTCATCAAAAAGGCGGAGCGACATGGTTTGTGGAATTTAACCTCATGGACCCGTGAGGTTTTTGAAAGTGAATACAAAAAAATCACAGAAGAGCACGGGAATTTTTGATTTTTCTTCCAAAGCTATTTTCAAAGTCTATTTTATCACTCCCTGGTATGTTCACAGAGGAATAGAGTGCAGGAAAATCATATTTCTCACATAATTCTGCCCCAGTCAATAAATATTCTTTCATCACATCGTATGCCGTATGAGATTTTCCCAGCATTATATCCCCCCTAGTAAAAAAAGAGATAACAATTTTCTTGTTATCCCTAAAAGTAATCATTTATTTTTATTATTTTAACATACAAAAGACTTGCTATCAATGTGTTATTTTTAATATATAATAATATATGCAACTATTTTTCGATTTATGTTGAGGTATTTTTATGGATTTTAAAAAAACTTATTTTGATATTTGGAAAGCAGCATGGGATTTTCATAAGAATTATTGTAATCCTTATGAAAATTCTGAATATTGGGACAAGGTGGTGGATGAAGCTTATAAAATTAATGCTATGTATGAAAATTCTTCAGAAAACAAATTTGTAAACGACCTTGTATTGGCCATTCTAGCTGAATTAGAACGAAAAAACGTAAAAAAATAACAGCTTCCTAGCTGTTTTTATGTCACGCACACAAGTTCTCCTCCTTCTTGTGTATTTATAATCTAATATGTGAATGTATGTTCTGATACCCTAATTGATACCCTGAGGTATTTTTCATAAAAATAAAAATCTCAAAAACCGCTATTTTATGCGCTCTAATGAGATTTTTAAGAGCAGGGGATGAGAGAATCGAACTCTTTTTAAAACTCTCAAAATCCGCTTAAATACTGGCTTTTTAAGAAATGCCGTTGATACCTTTTGATGCCCAGGGTATCAATTATATCTTTATAGCCTTCTGAACCTGTTCTTTTTGATGCGCTGCTGTTTTATTTGAATAATAATAATATTTGCGGCTTGTATCAATCGACTTATGCCCCGCCTGCTTCGTTACAACAGCATCATCACATCCGGCATCTATTAGAGTGGTAATGTAAGTCCTTCTGCCTTTGTGCGTAGATCTCAACGGCATTCCTAGATCAGTCAATGCCCCCTCCAGACGCTTGTTGAATGTATTTCCTCTTGTACGCATTCCTCTTTCACTTTGCAGCAAGTACTCTGTATGAGGGTTTAATTCGACAATTCTGTTAAGTGTTTCTATGCCTTTCTCTGTGAGAATCACATCTCTGAAACCTGCATCCGTCTTTGGGAAATCCTGTACACCAATAACTGTCTTTTTGTTTTCATCCTTATATCTTGTTTCGGTACGGCGAATTTTCAGAACGTCTCCGTCCCAATCTGAACGTTTTAGTGCTGCCAATTCCCCAACACGAATTCCAGTTTCAAGAAGCAATAGCACTCCTAAGTCTCTTATAGTACCTCTCTCTTTTAAGTATTCACAAAGCCTTGGCAATTCATCTTCGTTAAACACCTGTTTGTCCATTTCAACTATTTTTTTTGTAAATGAATTCTTTGAAAGCTCCAGGTCGTTGAAAAATGTGGATATTGAAATTGTGGTCCATTTTCTTTTTTTGGCAAATTTAAAAATTCCTCGAACAACAAGCCTTAATCCAGAATAGGTTTTTGGAGTGAGCTTATTTTCTATTATCTGTTTTTTTACAAAAGCTTCTAAATCATCTTCTGTGATTGTTTTTATTCTCCTGTCTGCAAATCCGGACTTTTCAAAAAAACGAATAAAATCTGTTTCATATCGGTCAGCGCTCCCTTTTTTGATTTCCTCAAATTCCAGCTTATTTTCAAGCCATTTTTCAAAAACCTCTGAAATTTTAGGATTTTCCTCTTGCTGCTTCCAGTATTCTACGATCAAGTCTTCGAGTTCTTTTTTTGTCTTTCGCTTTCTAGGAACTCTTTTTCCTTCGTCTGGAAGATAAGTATGCCATTTTCCATCTTTACTTTTCCAGATGCTATAAGGATGTTTTTTTAATAATTCTTCTCTTTTTGTCATTTCAATTTCTTCTTGTATGCGTGACAAATCAATTATGCCATTTTCTATAGCATATTTCAATACTTCATCCATGAAAACAGCGAGGGGCCTAAATAGCCCCTCTATCCTCCCTTCACATCACGTTTGAAGCGAATCTTTGTTTTAATTTATCCATAAAGTCTTCTGGCATTGGAGAAGCATTGTCGCTCCAGCTTCTCTGTGCATTATTTTTATCCTCCAGTTGCGCTTGGTTCTTACTTTCAATTTGATTTTTGCAATCTAAAATATTCCTATTTGCAAACTTGCCCTTCTCGGCTCTGTATTGCCTCATAAATCCATTCTGATAAAAAGACGAATGTTTCTCCCATTGTTCATCTAAAGCCCATTCTCGAAGCTGTCTGGGGCTTACAACAGCCTTTTGGATTAACGACGGTAATTTGTCGAACTCTTCTTGCGAATTGCTGCCAGAATTTTTAATTGCTTTTAAAACTACTTCCCAAGCCTCTAGTTCGTTCATTTCGTTATCTTTTCCAAAAATTTCTTCTACCCTAGTTGTTAATTGCCCAATACTTGGAGCGAATCCTGAAGCATCATGGGTAATAAAATCACGAAGCGCCACGCCAATCTGCTTTCTGTCATAATCTTTGAGAAGTGTGAACCATGTATTTATCGTAACAGTTTTATCTTCTGGTTTAAAATTGGGATAGGTGGCTTGTATTGTCATTAAAATCTCTTTCGTTTCATCTCTCGTCATTAAGCGTCCCTCCAATCATCAAATACCGTTTTCTTTGCTGGACCAGCATTGTGTTGCCGATTATCGTAATTGCCATCTAGCACTTTAGGAAAATTATTTGGTCTTACGAACCAGTCAAAAGTTATCTGCCAATTATTTACTTTTCCTTGTAGATAATCACTATTTTTTATCTTGTCAATGGCTTCTAGTACTTCCTCTAGGCTATATTGTTGCAATCTTGCCTTCAAGCTATCCCTTCTCTGAGTGCCTGGCTTAAGCCCTCGTAGTGTTTTTATTCCATATTTTTCTAATTCGTTCCATTTTTTGATGATTTTATCCTCTGTAAAAGGACAAAGAATTTCTTTAGAAATTCTATTATTATATTCTATTTCTATTTCTGATTCTTTATTCTTATTCTGTTGCGTGACGTCACGTGACATGTCACGTGACACATCTTTGCTTTTGGAATTTTCTAGTAATTTGTTTTCTCTTTCCCTCTGCTTTTGCTTTCTAATTCTGTTTTGTTCTCTAATTTTTTCCATTCCTTCAACATTCTGATATTCTCCCCATCCCGGAATCAGTAATAAATCCTTGTCTCTGGTAATCATATCAAATTTTTCTAATGCATTTAATGCCAGCTGGACCACACTCTCGTCAAATCCCAATTCATCGGCTAAAGTTTTTGTTGTATATGGGATGTTTTCAGTAAGGAATATCATTCCGCCAGAATTACATTTGCCTGCCATTGTCAAAAGCATTACCCATATAAGTACAATATTGTTGCCTTCTGGCAAATTTCTAATACACTTAATTTTTCGATTATCAAACATATCAAGCGTTATTTTAATCCATTTTACGTCTGCCATAATGCTGCCTCCGTTATTCATTTTTTGTCTTTGGGAATTGCCCGGCAGATTCGCCGGAATAATCTAAGAAGTGTATTTATAATCTAAAAATAAGTTTAAATTTTAATCGTTTTTCTTTGTTAATATTTCTACAATTTTTTGCCCCGATTCTTCGGGTTTACAGAAAAGAAAATGGCAGCCATATTTTAGTTCCATTGTCTTACAGGCTTTTGCTAATTGCTGTCCTTTCATGCAATTTGGATATTTCTGTGTCTTTCTATATTTCGGTCTTCCGTTCTTATAAAACCCAATTTGCTGATTGGTATTCACAAAAATTTTGCTTCTAGGATTTACCCATTTAAACAAGTCATCTACGCATGTAATGCCATCCTTGTTATCCACCAGAATATATAAGTCAACGCCATAGTTTTTGGCTCTTAAAAGTCCTCTATGAAAGAACCCTTGTCGCTGTACATATAGTTGTTGCAATTTACTCTGAACCCCTTCATTTATGCCGTTTTTGAAACAATAATCTGTGATTTCTCTTTCTGGAAATCGTTCAGAATCATCATCGCAAATCAAATGGTAAATCACCTCCTTATGTTCAGATTTTTTAAGACCTAAATTATTAATTTCTTCAAGAATTTTGCTCTTGGCTTTCTTTTTTACTTGCACATCTCCAATTAATTCCTGAATAGAAAATTTTGTATCAACAGCTACGTTTCCTTTACCTGGAAGTTGGTAATCTCCACATGTCAAACAGCTTCGATTCCAATGAATTCCGTTCCGAATAAACCATTGATGTTTGACTTTATGTTTAGATTCTTGCTGTCTTGTATCTTCCAAAATTGTAATCATTTTCTTGCTTCCTCCACAAAAATATTGAGTTTTTCTTGACAATCTTTGCATAAATCAAGGACGCCAGCACCTAAACTTCTCAAATTTTTTGTAATAGAATATTTCCTGTTCTGAATTGGAACTTCTAGCGTATAATATTTCCCACATCTGTCACATCTTTTTGCATTCATTATTTTACTTTCCTTTCTTAGTTTTATTACGTTGCCTTTCTCCACGGGCATCGTTCCCTTGGCAAATACGAATCTTCGCACCTGTGGCACAGCCTTTTTTTATTTTCCCAAGGCATAATCCTGTCCCCACAACGATCGCAATAATTTCCACTGTCCATTTTTCTATAAAGCTTTATTTTTTCTCTTTGTTTTCTGTCACCAAGAGCTATAAGTGATTTCTTTTGATGTAATAAATCATACTCATCACCGGAATTATCTATTTTAATATTCCACGGAACACGAGAACATTCATTACTAATTACATTTATAATAGAATCAAAATTAATTCTGCTGAATATTCGATTCTCTGTTAAGTCAATATTTGATTTCATTATTATTTTCTCCGTGTTAAAAATGATTTGATATTAGTAAACACATTTTTCTTTTTTGTTTCATTGGTGACAATATAAGTATTATTTTTATTCTCAAGAGAATCTAATTGTTCTTTAAGTTCTATAATATCTTTTGGTGTAGAAATTGTTTTTGTAATATTTCTCATACCTACTTTTTCAGTTTCGTTCACCATTTTATCAAGAGTCAAATCACAATATTCATCTTCCCAATCTCCGATATAATAAAACCTATCAATCATCGTTCTATTCGATTGGTTCTGAAATGTTCCAAATAAAATTGGATCTTTTTCTCTGCGTTCTTTTTCAATTTGTCTTTCGACTTTTCCTGTATAATCAGTAAATACAACGTATAATTGGTCAAATTTATCTTTAACTTTTTCAATAATGTTTACAATATCATCAGGAATTTCTCTTTCATAATTCTCCAATTCTATAATTTTTACCGTATCTTTTGCAACAGAATCAATATATTCCTCAATATCGTCTTGATAAATAAAAGTATTAATACCCATTTTTACAATCTCACGTTCCTTTTCTATACACTCAAGATGAAACATGAGTTTCTTCATACCTTTTTTCTGCCCTGTTATTTTATACTTATTTAGCAATTCCAAGCAGTTATCGTAAACTTTAACCAAAACATCATCCGTAATATTATGTTTTCTTTCTTTTATTTTATTAAAATACTGTTGCGGAGTTAATTCTTTTTCTGGGTATTTACCTTTTGCTATTAAGCCATTACTCATGATGTTTCCCTCCTTAATCTTCAATTTTTTCAAATTCAAAAATACTGTTTGCGGTTTCTATGATTAATTTTCTCTCCAATTTATTTAAATTAGTAACAGAGCTAGTTATTAGATGCTTTTTGCTATAATCAGAACCGTCCGCATCAAGTAAATAGTTTAAATTCATCGGCTTACCCACTCGAATTTGCTGGACATCTAAATCAACAATTCTTCCAATTCTCAAAGGGTATCTTCCGTCTTTTCTAGTTTCGCCTCTTTTCCCGCTATTTTCCGTATGAGAAATATTAATTATCTTATATTTCATAGATTTACTCGCTCCTCCTCCTTATTTTTTTAACTTGAACATTTCCGCACTTAGGGCAGTACAAAAGAACACCCTCTACTTCGTGTTGAAGCTCTACACTATAGGAATTAATACCGTAATCAAAATCAGCCAAGTATCTCAGCTTTTTTAGTTTACTTTTGCAATAATTACACTTCGACATTTTAAGACTTCACCTCCTTCCCGCTCCTTTGTATTCCCTTTCTTCCGGAATAACTGCCAGATGTTCTTCTGTTTTAATTTGTTCTTGCAGCAAATGTCTGATTCTTTTTACAAAAGCCTTGTTGTTATTATCTGAAGCAAAATTATGAATTCCTTCATATAATTTCATAATGTCTTTCTGTTTTCTTCGCTCTTTCAGTTCTTTCTGCCAGGCTGTTGCAAGCTTGTTGCGTTCTGATTTATTTTTACAATCTTCCAAGTCGTGTGTCCACTCATAAGTTTTCTTGTTAAATCCATCAACTTGCGATTTTGAATTTAAATATAGATCATGACTCTCATCAAGTAATTTTAAAAAATCCCTAATAATTTCAGACGGTTGTTTATCCATATAGTCGCCTCCTATTGAAATGGTAATTCTTCTTCAACCCCTTCTGGGATTGTCATAAATCCATCTGGAGCAGCCGGACCTGTAGGCCGAGGCTGATACTCGTTCGACTGGCAATTATTTTCTACAGATGCACTAGACTTACTTTCTACAAATTCATATTTTTCCGCAAAACAATTATTTGTATATACCTTTTCTCCATTTTTGTTGGTATAACTTCCTGTCTGCCATTTTCCTTCCACGATAATTTTAATTCCTTTTCTCAAATGAGTTTCGACAAAACTAGCATTTTTTCCGAAAGCAACGCAAGAAATGAATGCTGTATTTTTCTCCCCTGCTTTATAATAACTGTCCACCGCCAATGTGTGTGTAGCCACTTTAGTTCCTTTTGTGCTTTCTCTTACTTCGGGATCTGCTGTTAATCTTCCCATTAAAATTACTTTATTCATACATTTTCCTTTCTTTATAACCCAAATTTCTTATAAAATTTTTCAAAATCGTCTCTTGACATTTCTCCAATATCGTTATCATTTTCCTCCTTTTTCTCCCTAAAATGCTTTATGGAACATTTATGACTGTCAAGTGCATCTATCTTCATTCTTGTATGCGTGACAAATCAAAAATCGACAGCTGTTCTGGCGGTTCAAAATTCATCCACAGCACTTCTTTTATCGTCCTGAGTGCTTCATAAATTTTCTGATAATCCATTTTGCCTGATCACCCACTAATCTCGCTCCAGTCAAATTTACAACCGCATTCACCACAATATTTATTTCTGCTTTCTGCATCCGCCATTACTTGCCTTCCGCACAAAGGACATTCATAGTCAACGTCTCCGTTTGATGTATCTAAGATAATCGGTTTCACTGGCTTAAGATGTCTTTTCAGTAGCTCAACTACTTTTTCGCACTGTTCTTCATTTTCACAACTAATAATAATGTCATTGCTGTCATCGTATTGGCTAAATGTTCCATCTTCGTTCTGGATAAGCATAATTTCTTTATCTGACATTTTATTTCTCATCCTGATTCGTACTCTGCTTACAAAGCTTTTCTACTCTCTTTAAATATCTAAGTTGCTGCTGCACATATTGGTCGTTATCTTTCCCTCCAGCCGCTCGCCAATCTGCAATCCTCTTGTCTACGTCTTGAAGAACAGATGCAGGGATAAACTCAAAATCTATATCTTCGATACTAAGCTTTTTCATCTATTCAACTTTCCACTCCACATCGTCTTCTCTCCAATCTATCTTTTGTCCACAATTAGGACAGTAATCATATTTTTCTTCATCAACTTCATGTGCCGAACCACAATTTGGACATAACCACGTGTCCCATACAAAGCTCCCATCCGGTGCATAACCATCTCCTTCGAGTGTGGGCTTTTGAGGTATATTCCTTTCTTTTATTTTCTTTAACTCCTCATAATCTGATTTCCAATTATCAATAATATCTGCAGCTCTGCTCATAACCATCTGTAATTCATAAGCATAAAAATCGTACTCACTTCCAGTAAAATTATAATCTGGCAAACATCCTCTCCTGATTATTCTAATCTTATCTGCAATTTCTTTCATTGACATGTTTTTTACGAGTTCTTTCTGTTTATTGTAATCTGCTTTATCGTACGTCCTGGCACACGCTCTATTCTTTTTCATCTGTTCCACCCTTTCATTTCCTCTCCTTATCCTTCATCATTAACTCAACCCATTTTCTCGCTATTTAACTGCTCAAATTCATAGTTTTTCAACAAACGCCCCAGCATATTAAAGCTTTGATAGCCTTCTTCTCCTGTTCTATTATTTTTGCATTTAATATATGTAGGATAGGCACCTCCTCTACTATTCCTTCCGACCGATTCAATTGGAACCGTAAATATAACTATATCTCTGACCTCTAAGGTTTTGAATCCCTGTGCTTTGGATTTTTTGCTAATTGATACACATCTGGCAATACAACTCATTTTCATAAAATTTTCCTCCGCAATTATAACCAACTTTTAATATCTTATCTCTAGTTTAAATAGGATATATTATAAGAATTCTCCGCTTTTAAAATATCCTCTAATGTTAGAGCTTTAAATCTTCTCAGGTCAACTCTGCCCCCAGCTGCTTTCATTATATTGTCTTCTACTGTACCTATATTCGGGTTCGTATTTTTGCTAAAATCAAAAAATAGTCTTTGACCTCTTTCTGTATCTATCACGAGATAATTGCCATTTCCCCCTTTCCACTGCTGACATTTGTAAAATTCTTCTGCTACAAGTTTATCTTCTAAATAAAATAACGCTCTCATCTCATCTTCTCCTTAATCATTAATAATTTCGTAGATAATATCATCACGGTAATTACCATTCAGATCTCTAACAGAGTCTTTTAGAATATGCTTGTTTCCTCCATGTTTTTTGCAGAATTTATCGTAATGCTTTTCAACAGGATTTCCACCAACCATGCGCCACTCAATTTTACGGAGCTTTTTTGTTAGCTCCTCCATCTTGTTAAAAAGTTCTTCTCCGACAACCGGATTTCCTCTATCGAAAGATAAAAGTCCAAAATTATACGCCTTGGAGCAATAATAGTCAATGTGATAAGACAAATAGCCTATTAATCTGTTATTGCTAACAATAGCAAAATCAAATTTTCCTTCCTCTGGGTTTGCTGATATATCCGGACACCATTGTTCTAAGCATCCAGTTAAATACATCATATCTTCAGTGAAATAGATTCTTTGAAATTCTGTTATTATTTGTTCTTTGAATAATATTGCAGGTACTAGCATTTGACTCTCCTCTTTATTATCATATATTTTCCAGCTTCTTCTCAGCTTCTTCACGGGTGAGGAACACGGTTTTACCAATTTCACTCACTGGAAAAGCTCCTGTTATTTGCTTTATACTCGCAGTCCTTGCAACTGAATCCCATAGCTTTAGGTGTCCACTCATTCGGATTTGTTTCTTTTAGCTTGCATATTCCTTCTTTTATTCCAAACTGACACTCCTCACACCTTCCTGTGCAAGCTTTTTTGATTGTTTCTAATGCGTTAATCATTTCTTTTCTGTCCATTTTTGTTCCTCCCTAAATATGCTCATTTCTTACCCTATTCCCCCTTAATAATTTCTTCCGCAATAAGAGAGTCCTCAACGAGTTCTCCTGCATCTTCAAATTCACTTGCGCAGTGAACACACAGCCAAGCATTTTGCGGCGTATTATCTAATGCTTTTTCTATAGCTTCTTTTTGCGAGGACGCTTCGACCTTACAAAGAAATTTTGAGAACACATAGTTCCCATATACTTTATATTTCATTCTTACCACCTTCTTCACTTTATAAATAAACTGGTTATTATTTCTTACGCATAATGGTTTTTTGTCAAGTATCTCTTATTTTTCATGTTATTTTGTAAAATTTCGCTTATATATGCTCATGCGACTCAAACGGTTCTGCGTGTTTTTCCGCTTCTTCTACAATTAACCTATTATACCTTTCTATATACTCTTCTAATGATATCTCCTTCTTATAAAAAGCTAGTGCTAATTCATTATAACTGTACTTTTTGCCTTCTGTTTTATTCCTTTCTTGTCCTAAAGTTTTCATTTTTACACCTGCCTTTCAATTTAAAAAGATGGAGGCCAAAAAATTAATTACTGCAAATACAGACATGGCAGTCCCTGGTCTTCCTTCTTCTCTTTCTTTCACGTAACATAATGTGCATATGATTCCTACTGAAAAATTAAAAATTTTCATTATACTCAGCATCTGTCCTCCCTCCTTAAAACGGTATTGTATCAAGTGAAATTACGCTCCCCGAATTAATGATTTCCACATTGACAAGGCTACCAGCAACTTTTTTAATTCCTTGAAGCATAACATCAGGATTGCTCCAATCCTCGGAAAGATGACACAATGCAATATTTTGTAAATCCGATGTTTTGTTCGTCCTTATAATTTCTTTTACAACAGATAAGCTGCTATGCCCTCTAAGGCTATGTTCAAACTTTACCTCGTTTTTATCTACCAATTCATCATTGTGATTGCATTCTATTAAAAGATGATTTAATCTCATCTTTTCGAATCTGTATGGTAGCAGTAAAAAATCAGTCGCATACAACAATCGGCTTCCGTCAGATAGTTCAATTATGAATGCGTAGTTTGGAACATCATCGTGTGGCACATAAAACGGCGTAATTTCGAACTTGTTTTCAAGATTTATCGTTCTTTTTTCTGGAAGACCAGTCATTAGTTCGCCAGAAGTAACTTCAAAATATTCCACAGTTTCATCATTTGTGTAAATCGGTACGCCAGATTCCATGAGTTTTTTGTAGCATAAAGAGTGATCTATATGCCTATGAGACATTAAACACCCCCTTACATCTGATAAGCGATAATCAATCATTTTGAGAATCTTCTTCCAAGGAATTCCACATTCTATCAATAAAATATCCTCATCATCCACAATGGCATATGCATTGCCGGTAGAGCCTGTTCCGCAGCATCTAAGCTCCATGTTTACCCTCCTTTCTCTTTTGTTCTTCGTGCCTTCTATCAAATTCTTCTTTAAATTCCTGTGGAGAAATTTGATTTTCAAGAAGCCGGGCTTCTAATTCTAAATATAATTCTGTCAAGCAAACCCTTCCTCCCTAATAATAAATTTCTTCCAGTTCCTTCTTTGCTTTCAGAAGTTCTAATCGCGCAACTGTAATCATGTTCTGGATGGAATTCAAGCTATCCACGCGCTTACTTGCAGGTTTTATTGCGTCATCTTCTGTTACCAGATTGTTTACAGCAATGCTGATACTTTTAACCAATCCCTCTACGGTGTTTATTCTCTGTTGTATCATTAATTCTTCTCCTTGTTTTCTAAATTTTCTGCAATAGTTCTTATTACATTTACAGTTACGCCGTTTCCTGCTTGTTTGTATAATTGACTATCTGAATTTACAAACTCGGCCTTTTTAAAATAATCATCGGTCCACCCTTGTAGTCTAAAACATTCTAACGGCGTTAGTCTTCTGATTGCTATGTAACATTGATATTTTTCATACCAGACCGCATACACAACCAGTTCTTCCGATACCTGAACGAAGATTCCCTGATTACAACTCGTGTCGAGTGTGTTGGCGATTTCTTGTCCGACTCTTCCTCTTCTTGTCTTGCTGTTTGGCATTGAGGAGTTCACGCTGTCAATTCCCACTCTGCATTCTGTATAACCTTGTTTTGTTGCTTCTTTGACTTCAATCGCGATTCCGTGCCGGTCCTGTCCTGTCAGTGTGAACATTGGTTCTCCATCTTCTTTGAACCTTCTTCCGTTCTGACGTTTCTCTGTCCTGTCTGGTGTAAGAACAGGAATTGCAATCTTTGGATTATTCCCGTGCCCTGCCGAATGGCAATTTGCAATACCATCAGTCGAAAGAATTTTGCCGTCCTGAGATGAGTTTATTTCACCGATAATTTTAATTGCTGTTTTAATTCCCTCTCCTTTATTTGTTGTTAAAGTAGGGCTTAAACCAGTCGAATCATACACGTTTCCGTTCATTCCTTTTCCTGACGGATTCACATTGCATACTACTCCGACACTTCTAGGCTCTTTATAATCTCTGCTTGTTAGTGTCGGACAAATATTTTCATATATGCGTGCTTTTCCATCTTGACCAATATAACTTGTATCAAATAATATGGATACTTTGGGTTCTGTGTTTCCTCCCGGCTTCGTACTGATTGTTGGTGCTAATCCATCGCCACTATAAACTCTATCTCGCTGTGAATTTCTACCATTAAGACAGCCAAAAAGATTTAACGAAACACTATTTTTTCCGCCTGTTCCTTCGATAGGAAATATTTTTGAGGTACTTCTCCCTCTAAGATGTCCGATAATAAAACACCTTTCCCGGTTTTGTGGCACTCCGAAATCTTTGGAGTTGAGCACCTGCCACTCTGCATCATACCCCCCCCTGCTCCATTTCAATGAGCAGTCTGGCGAAATCCCATCCTCCATTAACACTAAGCAAATTCTTAACGTTCTCAATGAAAAGGTAAGTGGGTCTATTTTCTTCTTCGAGTTGTCCGATAAGGTACATAACTCTGAAAAACAAGCTTGAACGGTTTCCTTGAAATCCAAGTTGCTTTCCTGCAACTGAGATGTCTTGGCAGTTGTGGACGATTGCTCCGTTTGCAACATATGATTCGTCTTCTTCAACACTGATGTTATACACCGTTCCAAAATCATCAGATTCTTTTGGCTGGTACAATTTTCTACAAACATATTTTCCACGATAATGCCCCTTAACTGATCTTTTAGATATCCTGAAAGTATAAGTATCTCTTTGTTTGCATTCTCTTCCTTGTATAATGCATTTTTCATCTCTTCCAGTGTAGTAGACAGCTGGAACAGACTTTCCGAGTCGCTGTGCAATAATGCACATACCAAGAATGAGTGCTGCACTTGTGGATGTTGCTTCTTCTCTGTCTTTTCGTCCATCTCCAGACATATATCCGTTGTAGAAGTACTCTGCTTTTTCTCTTGATAGACATACTGCTTCTCGCGGTATCCGTTTTCCATGTGCGTATTTCCCGAATTTTTCAAGGTATTCGTATAATTTGTTATTGCACACATGATATTTTCCACAAGTTCGTTCTTTTGTGTAAGTCCCGTGTAATTTTGCTTCTTCAAGCCTTTGCTCAAACTCTGTTCTTTTCTCATTGCTGATTGCAAAAACAATTCTTCCGCCGTTCGGTCTGTCTTTTCTTCTAACTCTCCACCCATCAGCAAGATAGCGTCCGATAATCCACCACATTTCTTTGCTGTATTCATTGGATTCTTCGTTAGGCAAAACCATTGTGGAATACCAATCACCATCGAGTTGTTTGACTTCTCTAAATTCCATTGGAGCATCTGGTTTAGTGACATAATATGGATGCTCTGCCGTAGTTCTTGTTGGCAAGATTCCAAATCCATCAACGCCCCAAATTCTGGCATTGTCTCGTTGCATTGTTGATGTGACTTTTCTCCATCTTCCTTTGTGTGTAAGGACCTTATCTCCAACAATAACCTGTTCAATCGGGATATATCCTCGTTCCGTAAGAATGTAAGTTCCTTTAGCGAAGCAAGGGAATCCGAAACACCAGCAATCTGCCCTTGGAATGTCTCCGGCATATACTCTTCTAATGTCATTTGCGTACCATTCTCCATTTCTGTATTCCTCCTTCAATATTTCTTTTCTCCGTTGTTTTAAAGGCATTTCATTTAAACGTTCTCTTTGCTCTAACGTAAGCAGGTGCATTGATGTGTAACTTGCGGTTGCAAATTTATCGAATTCGCAAAACCCGACGCATTCATGCCCCGCTAATTCCATTCCTCTGCGAAATCCTCCGATTCCAGCAAAAAAATCAATAAACTTCATATTTTAACCTTTCTGCGCCCTACGCGGTGGGGCGCGATTGTTAGATTATCTTGCGATTACACAAGCCGGGGAGAAGCGATTCGCCCAATACGCGCTGTAGTTGTAGAAGTGGCCGCTAGTGCACACGCACCACGTGTTATTAGCGCCGTCACGATTCGCGCTACGAGTCCAGTGCCAGTCAGTTTCTCCATTTTCATCAACCTTTACTCGGTCTGCTTCTGTTTTGATGTACTCGTAGCCACCTTCTAATTCTTCTTTTGATAAGAGAAAAAATACGTCATAAGTTTCTTGGGATTCCCCATTATCTTTGTAAACTGGAGAAAGAAGTTTTCTGAATCCTGGTTCAAAGCGTTTAATAAAACTATCGCTTTGAAGATATTTACGAATATCAGAATCTTCCCATTTGCTATTACATCCTGCGCTAAACGGCATTTTCTCGAAGAGTAAGTCACGCATCCATAATGTCATGCTATGTTTTCCTGGATCCATAAGCTTTTCGGCATCGTATCCGATGATGTCAAAAGCAACCGCTCCTACACCCTCCATTTCTACAGAGATACTCCCTTTGCCGCCGAAGAATTCTTTCGCTTTTCCCGCTTCAATAATTTCTTCTAATTGTTCCCAAGTAACTTTATCTTTACGTTGTTTTATGCAAACAAATTCTTCTTTCATTGGCTTATTGGCTTTACCGATTAGTCTCAGTAAAGTTTCTCTTTCGTCGTTTTTTAAAGCATCTAAATTCACTGAAATATTCATATTTTCACCCCTGTCGTCCTATTTCTTTTCATCTTTCTCCCAGTGCGGATCTGTACTTAGTAAATCAGTCGGAAGTAATTTCCCCATTTTTTCGGCTAGCATATCTCTGTAATCGCTATAACCTACCCATCCCCCCTGTATCGAATCGTGTATGCTACAAAATCTATCCATGTAACGATTTAAGCGAGTTCTCCCAAAATCAAATTCATCATGCAGAACAGATAAAGCTATTAAAATCTGTCCCTCATTTATAAGAATTCGCATCGGTTCTGATGCTTCTTCCAGTTCTTTTAGTGTCAAATTTGTATCCATGTTATTATTTTTTCGGAAACGTTGTTCTTTACCGATGACTTTCAATGCCTTATTCTTTTCTTCTTCAGTCATCTCTTCGGAATCGAGAATGATTTTGCAGGCCAATTTTATACCATCATTCCTGGCTTTTCTGTACTCTTCCAATCTCTTCTTTTGATTACTCACTTGTATCTCCTTTCTTTTTTTATACTGCAATTATATGGATTTCTTATTTCAAACTAACATTATCAATATTTCTAATAATAATTGTCGATTTTCCTATTGCATCAGTCTTAATCTCAAGACTAGCTCGCTTATTGTATACTTCCATAGGAATTGAAATTTCAATTCCACTATCGGTTACCATGACCTGCTTTTCTAATTTCTTTACAGTACTTTCATTGGTGACAGTAAAGTTATCATATTGTAATTCGTACTGTTCCATTTTTTCATTAAATTCTGATTTTTTTTCTGGACTTTTTCCGAAAAGTTTATTACCTATTTCTTCTATATCGAAAGATTTGTTATCAACGTATTCTTTTTGAAGAGCACTTTTTGTATCCATTTTTGTTTTTAAATCCGCGCCATCATACTTGTTAGAAATATTATTAATGACACGGGTAAGAATATTTAACTTCTTTTTTGGAGAAATATTGGTGCGACATACAAGAAATTTTTCGGACAGATAGTAAACCTTCTCACCGTTAACTTCATATCTCTTTTCTAATAATTTTATGCTGCGGTCACTCAAATTAATGATTGCAGCTTCTGGAATTCTGGAAGTTCCAGATAAAAATGAGCGAGTTCTGGAAATTTCTACATTGTGAAGCAAATCGTCTTCATATTGTGTTAATTCTCTTTCAACATGATGTGTATAGCTCATTTTGTAATTCATTTTTAAGAGAGCAAGATAAATGGTTCCTTCTGCCTGGAAAGTTACAAATAATAAATCAGCAGCAGGAATATCTAACCCTTCACCCATAGCAACGTATAACTTGTTGGCAATAGCCTGACTAGTTTCTATAAAGGAAGTTTCATCTGATTCATCCCAAGTTTCTAAAATAGAGTAGATTGGAGAACATTCCGGGTCAAACTCACAGCTTTTTGTATCATCGCTTGAAACAATTTTGTAAATATGATTTCTAATGAAATCGTGTAAGTCAGGACCGGGATTTAGGAGAGTGTTAGAAAGTATACATTGTCCTCTATTAGTATCTAAAATATGTAAAATGGCTTTTCTTATAACAATATCATCTCTACATATCATTGCTTTATGCCTCGCTTTCTCTTATTCTTTTATTTACTTTCTTTGTATGTTCGGCCACCTTTTTGCAACCTCTTTTCCAATTGTTATATGCAATTTTGAACTTGCAAGGCTGGTTCATTCCCTTGCATCGGTCTCTTTCCACGCATTTTATACACGGATCAATCATTCATATCCTCCTTTCATAAAATCGTTCAAAACCTCTCTTTTCCATAATGGAGAATCTTCTTTCTCGCATTTTTCAGCTGTGTACGGCTCAGGAATCGACATCCAGGCATTTACAACACACCCCAAAGATGTGTATGTTATGTGATTTGTAAATGGAACATAGAAATCTTCTTCGTCTTCTCTATACACACCTAATTGTGGCTTTTTTCCCTCGTTTTTAAACGACAAAAGAACTCGTGCCCCATTTTCTGGTTTTTTCTTTTCTAATGGTATCCATTCTAATATTTTAGGCTGCTCCTCAATCATCTTAATTACGTTTGTGCCTACAAATAATCTTTCTTCGCATTCTTTGATAAGCCTTTTTTCATCAATCATTATTTACTCACTTTCTTTAAAAAACAGTACAATTTATGCCGAATATCCCATTTTCTTTCGAATGTCTCTGCATGTTGTGTTCCAATCGTTTCTAAACTTTTCGGCTTCCAAAGTGCTTTTAAACATTACAACCATTTTATCTTCAATTTCTCTAGTTAGCTTTTTAGGTTCTGCTCTTTCAGCTAATTCTTTATTTATTAAGTCTATTTTCTTTTTGCTGCGCGGAATTTTTTCCAATATAGGAGTTGCTTCCGTTAATTCCTGCGTAGAAAATCCACTTACTAAAGCATTTCTTAAATATTCTGGAGTTTCATAAAACTTGCGTGCGACTTCGTTTTCTATTGAATTCCACATTTCTTTTGTTAATCCGTATGGCATTTTTCTCCTTCCTCTGAGCTCAGCCATTGTAATGCTTCTTTGTATTTTTCTGTATACAGTGGAAAATTTATTTCAAACAAACCCGACTGATAATCTTCCATAATTTGGTCTAAAAGCATTTTGACAGCTTCAATTTGAATTTCTTCTGTCTTTTCAAAACCTTCACTAAATCTTTCGTAATTTGTCATGTATCCCTTTCCGGTGGCAAGCCTTAAATATCTTGCCACCTGTTTAATTTACGCCTCTTCCATTGTCATGAAGTCAGGTAAATCTGTTTCTTCTGCTTTGCTTACTTTCTTATCCTCAATTTCTACTTCTTCTGCTGGGATTTTCTCCACTTCTGATTCTGGTTCTACAGAAAATTCTTCCTTATTTGCTTTGGTTTCAACAATATTATTCACTTCTGCTACCACCATGTCTTCGTGAGAAACTTCCTCGGTTCTTGTATCGGCTTCCTGCACAAATGCATCGCCATGAGTATTAATAATCTGTTTCAAAGCTCTGTTAGTTACAGTCTTCTTTACCATCTGGTCAGCAAATTTCGCATGTGTTGTATCCTGACTATTTCCTTTATATCCATAGCCCTGCTTCCAAGACTGTTCAATCTGTTTAAAATTCATTACTTCTAAATATTGAATTCCGTCTTCCATTGTTATAACGGCGTATGCGCCTTTAATTTTGGTGTTATCAATATTCATGAAATCCTGATTGTGTTTTTCAAAGATTTTCTTTCCGTTTTCAATACGGTACTGAAAATCGTCTCCTTCATAGATAACCTCTGCATTAATCTCTTTAAGCCCATATCGTCTTGCAATGGTGATATTTCCAAAATACGAACGTTGAAACTGACATTTTTTGCCGTATGCAATGAAATATCCTTGTTTTTTCTGAACAGACAGTCCTAGGGTAGCCATGTCCATTAAGGCATTTGCGATACTTGCCTGGCTACATGATTGTAACAATGGAACTTTGTTTTTATCCTCTGTTTCTTTGAGTACGAGATAAGCCCCCATCAATGCATTTGACACATTATAATCTGTTGGAAAGCTCATTCCATATTCGCATTTTTTGTTCAGCTGTTTTACGAGCCCGTCAATAAACGAATTATTCACTACCATTGCCGCCTGATGTTCTTCTTTTGTTTGTACCACCTGATTCTTTTCTACTGTTTTTGCTGCTGCCATAATTAATCCACCTTCCTAACTTCTTTTAATTTGTCTTTATATGAATAAACTTCCTTTTCAGGAACATTTATTTCCGTAATTACCGCCATGCCTCCGTCGGGCTGTGCTTTCACAACATCTCCGACCTTAACGTCGTCATTGCATTTATATGTGTATTCCTTACCGACCACTGTATCGTTTTTGAGAAATCTAGTTTTTACAAACATCTTCTACCTCAACCACCTTTCCGTTAACCATTGTATACCAAATATTTTCTTTGATTTTCTCTCCGTCAACCCTTACCATTTCGGCTCCTTTTAATCTCCATTTATCCTGCTCCCAATAGCGATTCTCATCTCCTTCCCAGTCCGCCAAAACAAGATATGCGCCTTTAACACCCCTTGCTTTTCCGTGATATCCCCAGGCCACAGCAATACTTTCTGGATCTGTCGCTGACGATGCCCCTTTGTATCCTGTCGCTGACGATGCCCCGCAGTTTCCTGCCGCTGACGATGCCCCGTAGTCTCCTGTCGCTGACGATGCCCCTTTGTATCCTGTCGCTGACGATGCCCCTTTGTATCCTGTCGCTGACGATGCCCCGTAGTCTCCTGTCGCTGACGATGCCCCTTTGTAT
>ERZ1034949.55-NODE-55-length-71997-cov-258.480707_pt1 | contig 71997 bp, 51 predicted proteins | sample MGYA00520590_ERZ1034949 | MGnify/ENA primary metagenome ERZ1034949 (study PRJEB33766, sample SAMN09781752) | gut metagenome | biome: gut microbiome | host: Homo sapiens | place: Madagascar | study: EMG produced TPA metagenomics assembly of the PRJNA485056 data set...
TTATTTGCGGTTCGCGAGTTCGAATCGTCAAGAGTGGATATCTTTAACGCTTACTTTTGTCATCAGATTCGGCTTTATTCTTAATGAATTTATAGCTAAAATCTGGTGGCTTTTTTGTTTTTAAAGGAGTTGCTTACACGATTTATAGCAAGGGTGTTAGTAAATTACACGATTGCACTTTATGACTTGTTGTTCGAATGTTAGATTTCTCAGTTAATAACATCATTAATGAACTTAATTTAAAGGATATCTCTTACCAAAAGTTAGCGGAATATGGTCATTTTGGTAACGACATTTATCCTTGGGAGTATGTAGATGGAAAAGTCGAAGAACTCAAGAAGGCTACAGCCAAAACGTCTGCATAACTTCTATAAATCAGATGTACGGCACAAGGTGAGGGAAGAGGTTATCTTAAGAGCAAAAGGAAGATGTGAAGTCTGTGGTAAGCCTGGGACGGAGGTCCATCATAAAATACACTTAACGCTTGATAATGTAGATGATCCATCAATTGCTTTAAACTTAGATAACCTTCTCTTGCTTTGTAAAGAATGTCATAACAAGATGCACGGTCGTTTTAATGGGATACTACCTAAATACAAATGGAATGATGATGATGTCTTAATTGAAGTTAGGGAGGAAGAGAATAGATGAAGAAAGCATTATTTTATTTAGTTCAATGGACTTGGGGAATCATCCAAAATTTACTTGGATTGGTTCTCTTTTTATTTTTAGTAGGAAAAAAACATAGGCTCTTTCATGGAGCAGTGATTACTACTTGAAAGTTAGGAAGTTCACTTAATTTAGGAATGTTTATCTTTACTGCTAGACCATATGATTTAAAACTTATCCAACATGAATATGGACACACAGTTCAAAGTTTAATCTTAGGACCAATTTGGCTTTTTGTGATTGGTTTACCAAGTCTTATTTGGTGTGGATGTTTTAGTAAGTATAGAGAAGCATAACATCAGCTACTATGATTTTTATACTGAAAGTTGGGCTAATAAACTTGGCGAAAAATTAATTAAAATTGGTTCTTGACAAATTCTTGACAAATTAAATAATATTTGTATATAATCAGTTTACTTGTCAAAATATAAAAAAGAGAGGGAATTAATTATGTTATTATGGTCTTTAGCGTTAACAATAAGTACTTGTTTAAGTGGTGGCTGTGGACAATTATCAACAGTTAATAGGGTAACCGCAATTAAAGAATCAGCAGTAGAGATAGTGAAGCAAACTATTGAGAACTTTGATTATGGCTACTATGACTTAAGTTTCTCTGAACAAGAGTCTTTTTCAAAACAAAAACTACTTTCATATGCAAAAGAAAATCAATTATTCACTGTTGATGTGTTAGAGGATTTGCAAACTTTAATCAAAAAGGATCCTAATTTTACTTATTTTGAAGATGTTGATGAACTATTTATTCGAAAATCTAACGTTAATCCAAGAATAATAAATGAAAAGATTAATAATATTGGTAGTAAGTTAAATAATGATATAAGGGCAATATCAACTCTGGATAAAGTTGCTATGGATAGAGACCTTATTGTTAACAATAATTTTAGTGACATTTATTTTGATGTTGGTGAAACTGGTGGGCCTAGTAATTCTGCTGGTAATAATGGTTCAGATTCTTCAAACGAAACTGAAGTAGAAGAAACTCCTGAAACGACTAATGAGGATGAAATTTTTAAACTACCTACTGTTCCATGTGATACTAATAAAATTTCTACATCAACTAATGGAAAGGTAAATGAAGTTGATTTCTTTGGTCTTCTATGCTCAAAAGATGCTTGTGCTAATTTGTATAACACTTTTGCTGGTTGGATCAATAAACGGGCTATGTATCAATCTGGTAATGGTATCACACCATTTAAAATAATTACAGAAGCGTTTAAAGAGTTATCTTTTATAGCTAGCACAACTATTATTGGAGCAGCTGTAGTTACAAAAATAAATACTCTTATTGCAACAATAACAGGTGCAGTATCAGGTATTTGGACTGCTTTTGCTTCGCTTTTCACGGCTGGAGGTCCTATTGGAATATTAATTGGTCTTGTTGTGGTACTATTAGGGGCTGCATGCATTTGAACTATTGTTGCAATGATTGTTTATGGTTATCTTGGCAAAGGATTTGCTATTGGATGGAAAATGTATACAATCTGGGTTTGGGATTGGGAATGGTTTTGTGGTGATATCTATTAATGAAACTTATGAGCAATAAAAAAACAAAAGAGGCTTTATTTTATAATCGATTCGTTGAAGAAGAAAAGATAAAGGCAATCGCCGATATTAACATTCAAAGAAAATATTGGGTATATTCATTTTCTATAGCCTGCTTTTGTTTATGCAGCGCTACATTTCCTACTTTTGTTGGATATAATTTTGAAAATACATTTTCGATAGCTATGTTTTGTTGGGATATGTTCATGTATTTTTGGCTATTTTATTTTTCTATAAAGTTTGTGAAGTTAGACATAAAATATGGTGTATTCAAAAACAAAAAGTATCTCTATATAGTTCCATTACCTTATATTCTTCTTTCTATAACTTTTTCAATTGTTGCCATTTTTACTACTCATTTTACAACGTATCCCGATACTTCTTTTTCCGTTAAGCTTAATCCATGGTTTTATTTCTTGATTTTTATTCCTTTGTTCCTCATATATTTATATTTTTGCTACTGTGCTTTCATGAAATGTTTTGCTAAATATACAAAAAGTGGAAGGAGCTCAAATAGAAATGTTTAAAGTTGGTGACTTTGTAGCTTTAAATCGAAAACCATTCTCAGTTTTTATAGTAACTAGAATATATGACAATGATTTTATGGCAGTTGGAACTTATGATGTGTTAGATGGAATGATATTTAATGAGTACAAATTAAAACAAAAATATTAAATTTTTTTACAATTTTTTCATTAACAAGTATACTTGGCATAATATATAATGCAGTTGCAAAGTTAACTTGGCAATAAAAGAAGAATATATTAATGAATAGAGAAGAAATATTAGCAAAAGCACAGAAAGAGAATAGAGGGAAAGATTTTGCAGATAAATCTGCCCAGAAAGATGGCACTTGGATTGCCTATACAGTTGGAGTCATATTAATTATTTTAGATGATACAATTAATGGATTTGTTTTGCATAATGTTAATAGAGGAGCAGATTTTGCGTTATTCTCTATGACAATTACGGTGTTTTTAGTAAAATATATAAAATTAAGAAGAAAACATGAATTAATTCCATTAATTATTTAGGGAATACTTTCTATAAGTATGTTAGTTTTATGGGTTCTTCAGTTATGTGGAGTAATGTAAGATGGAAGATTCATTAGTGTTGCATAATAATGTTGCGTCTATCAGAAAAGAAAAGAAATTATCTCAAGCAAATTTAGCTAAATTAGTTGGTATATCTAGAAATACAATATCATCTATTGAAACAGGGCAATATCAGCCTACTGCGAAATTAGCTTTATTATTATGTATTTCGTTAGATAAAAAGTTTGAAGATATATTTTATTTTTAATTAGGTAAAACAATAAACCCAATTTATCTATTAATTTATCTTGTTGTACATTAACAAAACAGGGTGTTTTCAAAAAGCGAAAGGTGTTTGCATTTGTATTAAAATGGTTCATCTTTGCCATGATTGAATTTAAATTAAATGATACCTGGCGGTATCATTTTTTTCTATCTATTAAACCTCAAAAAAATTCATTCATTTCCTATAATTATTATCATTTGAATTCATAGAGAATTAATAGACGATATTCAATTCAATTCCCAATAGCCGGTCTTCTTAGATCCAATTCTTTTGATTTTGTTCTCTTTAATCAAAGTATTCATGTGTCTTTGAATTGTAGCCTGAGATTTATTTAAATCAGTCGCCAACTGGATTATAGTTATGTATTTATTATTCTGAATTTCTTTAATAATTTCTAAATCTAACGGATTTATTCTATCATTTATTCTATCATTTATTCTATCATTTAAAAAATCACCATTTCTTTTAAAAACAAAAGTAAAGCCAAAATCATCATTATGGTATGAATATTCAATATTATTATCAGCACATAATGTAAACGCTCTATCAAAGCCAGTACCAAAAGCATCTATATATCCACACTTATAAAGAACAGAGGAAATCAATGGATTTCTAAGTTTGCTACCAATGTCTCCTGAAGCAAACTTTTTAGGATCAATATCTTTAAAAATTGGGCCTGGATTATAAATTCGCAAAGAAGATTTAAATATAATAATGGAATTAAATTCTTCACTAGCATAAGATCTATGTGCGAAAGAATTCAAGACAATTTCTCTAATTGCTTTTAGAGGAATTTCACAAACCTCTTCTCTTTGAAATCCTATTATACTAGATTTAAAGTTTAAGTGATTTTGAATATATGATGTCGCTTCTTGAATACATTCAAATATATTTCCTTTAAATTCTTTGATTTCACCAAATTCAGTTCTTTGATTCGTTGGATAAGCAGCTTCTTTTAATAATAAAGGTTTATCCTTAGAAAAAAGATAATAACCTGCATTATTCAAATATCCATCTTCTGTAATCAATCCTAGTTTGGCTAATGCAGTCAATGAATTATTATAAACATAATTTAGCCTACCTTTTTCATTTGCTTCTCTAATGCACTTCAACAATAAATCCTCATCTATAGTATCTACTCCATATTTAGTATCTTCTTTTTCCCACTTAGAATATGTATCTTTCTTAGATTCGAAAAAATGCTCCAATTGTGATGAATGCATAACAATATCAGAATCGTTTACTCTTATATAATATCTACCATATGCAGAATAAGGTGTATCAGTTCCTCCCACTGTTACAGCTATAACATTCTTTTCTTGTTCTTTAAATGTTTTTATTTCAATTTTTAGAGGAAGGGGCTTTAAATTGTTTTGGATTTCATGAGTTATATCAGCTATTGTTCTTTTCCCAATATCAACCCCAACTACTCTACTATCATCATTAATTCCAAAATACACAATTCCTTTATTTCCTTTGTTTAACATAGAACACATGGAAATAATCCCTTCTTTTAATTGTGTCAATGATTTCTTTAATTCTACTTCTTCATTTTCTTGATACATAGTAGCACCTCTTTTCTATCATTTATTCTATCATTTATTCTATCATTTATTCTATCATTCTCATTTAAGCTGCATAATTGAGCTTAAACGAGAACTATATAATTAGTCTTGAATTTAATTGAATTTTCTTGAATTTGTTTGTATCATGTATTTGGTTAAAGGAGGTATACATGTTTCAATGGTTTTCTAAAAGCGAAAAGAATGCAATAGCAACTATTTATTCGACTAATATAACTATTAACAAACCTGGAGTAGATATATTAGCTAATAGTTATGCTGTTATGTTAGGATTGGATGAAAGCAATTATAAAATTGCTCTTCATCCAATCAGTCAAGATGATTATGAGTCTAAAAAGTATCCAGAAGAGAATATGTTTGTTCTCTCTGGTGGGAAATCATATGTCAGAGTATCCTCTACAGATTTTGTATCAAAGATTAGGAATCTTATAAATCATGATTTCTCAAAAAGTACTCTAAAATATGAATGCCACTATGATCAAAAAGAAAACTTATTGATCATAGATTTAAGAAAGGAGATTAAGTAATGACTGAACTTACAATAATGTTAATAGTTTGGGCCGTAATCTTCACTTTAGCTTTAATGGCTGAGCTGTTGACTGAAGCTTTAGTTTCAGTATGGTTTTGTGTTGGAGCTATAGTAGCTTTCGCCATAACTTTTATTCCTGGAATGCCATACTGGGGTGAGATTATTGTCTTTGTTGGAGTGTCATTAATAACTTTCTTAGTATTAAGACCTATACTACAAAAGAAACTTGTTCATCTTCATTCCAAGACAAATGTAGATACTATGATAGGAAAAAAAGGAATCGTAGTAAAAAGAATAACTTCTCTAGAAAAAGGTGAAGTAAAAATCAATGATATCATTTGGAATGCTATCAAACGAGATGAAGATGATACAATAGAAGTCGATTCAATCGTAGAAGTTATTTCCATACAAGGAAATAAACTTCTTGTCAAAAAATCTAATTAAAGGAGGATTATAAAATGCCAACAGTAGCAATAATCATTATTTCATTCTTTGCAGTAATAGTATTTATACTCTTAATCATTTTGCTTTGCTCACTTAAGATAGTAAACCAAACAGATAAATACGTAATTGAAAGATTAGGAAAATATCTTTGTACTTGGGACACAGGAATTCATTTCCTAGCTCCGTTTGTGGATAGAATTCAAAAGAAAGTCTCGATGAAGGAACAAATTTATGATTTTCCTCCTCAACCCGTCATCACAAAAGATAACGTCACTATGCAAATAGATACAGTCGTCTTCTTCAATGTGACTGACCCTAAATTATTCACCTATGGAGTAGAAAATCCTATCGCAGGTATAGAAGCATTATCTGCCACGACACTGAGAAATATTATCGGTGATTTGGACTTGGATCAAACCCTAACCAGTCGTGACATCATAAACACTAAGATGAGACAAATCCTTGATGACGCCACCGATCCTTGGGGAATCAAAGTCACGCGTGTCGAAGTCAAAAATATCTTGCCACCAAAAGATATTCAATCTGCAATGGAAAAACAGATGAGAGCGGAACGTGAAAAGAGAGAAAAGATATTGATAGCTGAAGGTGAAAAGACCTCTGCAATAACTATCGCTGAAGGTAACAAAGAGGCAGCAATATTAAATGCAGAAGCTGAGAAAGAAGCAACTATCAAAAAAGCCGAGGCTCAAGCTGAGGCAATTCTCAAAGTCAAAAAAGCTGAGGCTGATGGTGAATTGATGGTGAGAAAAGCCGAGGCTGAAGCAATAAAAATGATAAATGAGGCCAATCCATCTAACGCTGTATTAACAATCAGATCCTATGAGACATTATCTAAAGTCGCAGAGGGTAAAGCTACTAAGTTGATCATCCCATCCGATATAACTAAAATATCTTCCATAGCAAATGTTGTCACAGAATCCATCTCTGCTATGAAAGAACAAGATGATAAAGTAAAGAACGACGATAATAAATAAGAAAAATTTGATTTAAAAAAGCTCAATGATTAGGTCATTGAGCTTTTCTATTTTACTTATTCTTCTCTTTTTCTTCTAATTCTTTACGTCTCTTATCATTCTTTTTCTTCCTAAGAAAAAGAACAAACAAAACAATTGCTAGCACGATAAAAACAACGAGTAGAACAATAGAAGTATTTCTCAAGTTTGTAGCTAATTGCTCGGACCAGAATCCATCGACTTTTTCCCAAGGCTTGTTAACCAAAACAGCATTGCCAAATATCCGGAAAACACACAAAGAACTAAACTCACAATAGACAAAACTAAATAAATCATATTTTATAATTCCTTTCTATAACTATATGTATCATCATATTATACATGATTATTATATCACTATTTCAAAATCGTAATATTGTCTTCTATTTAATTATACTATTTAAGCTTTCCATTCAGTGTTATACATGTTAATCATATCATATGTAAAAGAAGTGGCACAATTTTCTGTCTTGACTAATTCACAGGCCTTCTTATATTCATCTAAAGTACAAGTATGAATATTTACTTTAGTTTCTTCATTTTTCTTATTTAATTTCATCTGTGCTGTATAAACACCCCAAGATGAAGTCCAGCCACCAGTTACTGTGGTCTTATAGTTCCATATGGTCCAACCATATCCTCTATCATCGTACCAGTCGACCAAACATTTCTTCCAACTATCCAAATTTTCGAACCAGCTAAATTCACCTATATAGATAGGAACATCATAATCGTGACCTAATAATTTCGAATCGAAGTAAGATTTGAATGTTTCCAAATTGATAAGATTGCTATTCCAATTATATTGATGCAATTCATACATGATGTTAGACCATCCATATTTATCTGGATTAGGGCATACTGAATAGTCCCACATGAACTCTAATGTGATAAGATACTGATCATTGTTTTCTCTTATAACCTTATATAATTTATCTTGATAATCAGTGCAATATTTATCTTGATTTTTATTCTTTGAAGATTGAGGTTCATTTATGACATCATAAGATAAAATCCAAGGAGCGATATCTTTTCTATTATTTGTGTAATGTTCACTGACATAGTCCCATAAATCTATGACAGCATTCTCGTATGTCTCATTATGCCAAAATGTTGGTTGCTCTAAGAACAATCCCGAATGCTCAAAACCGTTTTGACTTCCAGGAACACCATGCAAATCTAAGATAGCATATAAATCATTAACCTTACATTGCTCTACGAACCAATCTAAATAAGAGAATGCAACACTTTCATCTTTTCTAGTAAAATCGTCATTTAAAATATTTCGCCAGTAGAAAGGAAGTCTAATTGTATTGAATTGTAATTTTTTAACTTTCTTAAAGTCATCTTCAGAGAAGAAAGACTTATAGTAAAGATTCATTAATTCATCTTTGCTATCTTTTAAATTTGGATTATTTAGCAATCCTTCTTCAAAGTCTTCCTGAGTGAACTCCGCATAAGTTAAATTACCATCCTTATCCTTTATAAGATTTCCATCTTCATCTTTCTTAGGATCATTGTCGAATGGGCTCATCCATCCTTCTTGAACAAGTATATTCCCAGCATTGATGCCTTTTATCTGCAATCTATTACCGTTCTTATCATAGATTGCTCTTTTTGTACCATTCTCATTTCCTTGAGTTACGAATTCGCTTTTCGTATCTATATTCGGCTTTTGAGTATTAGGTTTATACGTTGCAGAACGTATATACAAAGCGCATATAGTTCCTCCTAAAATAACAACTAAAGTCAATAATATTATCAATATAGATACTATCCATTTTTTAAAAGTAGACCATTCTTTCTTTTGCTCTTTATTGTTCGTATCGCTCATAATAGATTTCATTCCTTATATTCATTGTAAGATGAAAATCAAATACTTAAACAAGTAAATGATTTAACTGATAAAAGATAAAACTAGATAATTGACTAAAGGATTTAAACTGTCACTTATTAAACTTGTTTTGGCTTTGAATCAAGCTCTTATAAGCGATAGCTTCATTAGTATCGAACAAGACATAATGACCTGGAATAACTGCTTGGAATGTTGGTTTCTCCTTTGAATAATCACGTTTCTTCGATGAATCATAATTGACTTTATGATCACCATCGTCTTTTTCAAAAGCCTTAACAAAAGCTTTTCCATAAGGATGAATAGGATTGTTCAAAAGCTCATCCTTCTTTGCTAATTCGACCATATCTCCATCATGAAGAATGCTGATAGTATCGCAAATTTGCTTAGCCAAATTAAGATTTCTGCTCATGAAAAGAATAGAGATCATTCTGCTGTTTCTAAGTTTTCTCAACAACTCAATAAATTCCTCTTCTTCCTCTTTAGTCAATGTCTTAGGAAGATCATTGACTATCAAAAGTTCAGGGTTAGCAGCTAAAGCCGCGGCCAATTCAACTTTAACTGCTTCAAAAGATTTCAAATCTTTAACCGATAAAGAGAAGTAACTTGAAACTAGTCCGACTTCTTTCAAAGCCTTAGAGCTTCTTTCTGCAATAGCAGCATTGTTTAAAGATTTGATTCTACTAGTCAAAACATCTCTAACATTCATATCAGGGTCTAATGCATTTAAGAACAAAGGTTGTATTTGAATTCTCAATCTATAATCATTATTTTCATTATCGAATTTTATTTGCTTGATTTTTCTTGTCTGTTCTTCTTTAATCAACTTTATATTCATTTTTACTGTATTAATTCTAGATTGAATCAATAGAGCTAAATCGTTAGTTGGAAGTAAGGAATCCAATACGTCCTTCTCAGTCAACACTTTAATTCTTCTCAATAAGTGATATCCATTCTCATTAGCTTCCTGATCATTTATAAAGAAGTATTTGCTTCTATCATAAGTACCACCGATAAAACTCTCGGCTAATGCTTCTATATACTTCAAAGCATAATCAAAGGAATGCCCTTTGCTCAATTCACTATAGATTAAGAATCTAGTAGATACTGCATATTTAGAGCGAACTAAAGAATAATCCAAGATTTCTTTTCCTACATAAAGGTTATCGACTTTAGAAGGATGATTCTCAACTTCTTCTACGGTCTTAGCGTTCTTTAATCTTTCGATTTCCTTCTTTCCATTTTTCTTAGACCACTCTATTTCCTTCCTGTTCCATCTGTCTCCAGCTGCAATACGTGCACCTTTAAAATAAACAGCACCAGAAGTTATGCTTTCTTCCCCTACTATAGCTTTAGCCGTAATAGTCTTTCCACTTCCCTCTTCTCCTACTATTCCAAAGATTTCACCTTTATGAATTTTAAAACTGATATCATGAACCGCTTTGATGTATTCCTTCTTTAAGAAGTGTTTCTTCTTATAGAATACTTTTAAGTGATTCACTGAAAGGAGTACATTTTCACTTATATACTCACTTTTCAATTTTACATGCTTATAAGCAAAAGGTAAGCTATCGTATGATTTAGACTTATCATGCTCCTCTGCATCATCCAATATATTCATATAATCTTTAGCTTTTACATTGTTCTTAGAAGTAAAATAGCTTTTTTCCATAACAGTTTCTCCTTTGATCCTTTATTGCTCTTGTGTAAGCACTTAACTTTTATTATTTTATCAAAAATATAAAAGACTGATTACAAAAAATATTAAAGAGAATCAAACAACCATATTTCATATTATCGATGTTTATTTGACAAGTGATGCTTGTGTTATCTAATCACTTGACTAAGATAATTTATGCCTTTATAATTTAGCCCTCATAGATAAAACGAAAGGAATAAAAACAAATGAGAAAAAATAAAATAGCTCTTTCTACACTAATATTATTAACATTGCTAGGATCGTGTGGCAAGACAACAGAACCATCTACACAACCTTCTACCAATCCTAGTACTACACCCACACCAAAGCCTAACACATCAGGCACAGGAAAAGATACAACCTCTTCTAACAAAGAGCTCCATACTGATGACAGAATTAAGCTTAAGATGATGGGAAATCTCTATCCTAATCAACAAAGATCTATCTATGCAATCGTAGATGAATATGGAAACAAGGATGTCAATTGGACTTCATCCGATGAAAGCATAGTTAGAGTTTCTAGATTAGAAAATCAGGAGCAAGAGGAAGCTTTGCTAACTTCAATGCCTGATAAGTTTGGAACTGTAATCATCAAAGCCACAATGGCGGATGATGAATCCGTCTATTCTGAGATGGAAGTAACCGTCGAAGAAGGTGAAGCTATGAACGAAGACATGTTCAAGACTGTCACCGGAGCAGTTAAATTCAATATTAACGAAAAGCTCTACGATTATGACTATGAATTGAATTCCACAGAAAAAGGTGATACTGATTTAGAAATCATATTCGAAGAAAATGACGATTCATATTTATTTAACCTTGAATACAATTTAACTGATGCATATTCAGTAACTGCATACGATAATATCAAGCAAAAAGAAACAATGAACCAAGCCTATGTAAGAAATGGCTCTAGTCTTTCCAAAGAATACATCGATATAAATAATAAACTCGCAAAAGAGACTTTGACTAATGAGGATGGACTTAAAAGAGGCTTTGACACTAACTACGCCAACTTCTTAGGAGTGACTGGAGGAGAAAGTGATTATTTCTCCTATGAAGACTTCGCAACATTCGATGGAGGAAAAACATATCACTACATCGGTGGATATTACTATGAAACTTTGATTCCTTTAATGTTGTTAAGAAGATCTAATGTAGCTTTGGATGACTTGTATTTCTCCGTCACAAACGGAGTGATCGATGGAGTCACCATGATCGTAGATCCTGCCGCAACAAATGAATCTGATCCTGACACCAAATACGGATTTATAGCTACTGGAACTATTTCAGAAATAGGCACTGCTAAAATAAAACATATAGAGCCTTTCACACATGAGGCTTATCATGACACTATCGAAACAGCAAGAAATGCTTCAGCTTCAAGCCATAACTATACAGTTAAATACTCATTGGATTACGGATCGTCAGTCAATATGTACACAATGAAGTTTAATGAAGATGCTATTGACCAAGTAGTAACTATAAATGGTAAAACAACACATACTGGTATTAAAAAGACTGATACTGGATACTATGAGTATAGTTACAATGATACTACCAAAGATTTATATATTGAAAAGACTCATACAACTCCATTCCAGAGCGATACAGTAAATCGTTATCCAACCTTTGCTTTCTCAGCTGATATCTTTGCTGATAAAAATTCTAATGGTGCATATGTATCACGTGGTGGAAATGGAAAGAATGGTCAATTCGTAGGTCAGTGCTTATATCTTCCTTATATGAATGGTCAATATATCGATCAAGGAAATCTCTATATCACTGATGGATATGTATCTAAGATTTCTACAAAACTAGAATCCTTTGAGGAAGAAGTCACAATCGAAGCCAATTATTCTAATTATGATTCTACTACCATCGATATAGACTGGACCAAGGCTAAAGAACACGATGAACCTACTTCATTCCAAGAAGCAAATAGTTCTTTATATAATGAAATGGTAGCATGGAAAATCGACAATGTTGTTCCTTACTTATATGCAAAGCCAGGATGGGAAAATACAATCGCTCATACAAATTCATTATATGATGCCGGTCATAACGATTGTTACTTTGAAACCAAGAAATTTGAAAATGAAACTGCAAGAGATGAATTCATAGAAAACTATAAGGCAAAATTAGTAGAAGAAGGTTGGACCTTAACCGACAAATCAAATTACAACAATAGTTACGCCGCCTATAAACTCTATACAAAAACTATAAACGGAAATGTATACGAACTATCAGTGAGTCCATATTTAAATTGGAATGGTGTCGCACAAAACTCTGTAAAAATTCATGTATTCAGCAGTGTTTTATCAGTTCCAGATACTAATTGGTAATCAATATTGTCATCAAGCAGCCATTATAGGATGGCTGCTTTTTGGTTTAAATCAAATTGCTTAAATCTTCTCTTGAATAAATATCGCACAATAGTGTTAAATCTTAAGGCCAATGAAAGAAGGAAATCATGAAATCTAAACATCTATCTATTTTACCTTTAGCTTTGTTGTTGGTCGGTTGCAGTGGCACAAACACAACCCCCAACACATCTAAGCCTAGTACAAACCCATCATCGACTAACAAACAATCCACTAACAATTCATCTACTTCTAAATCGACTAAGTCCTTATTCGATTTGTTCGAATCCATGAAAACCGGATTGACTATAAATGGAACCATCAAAGATTTTGATGGTGATGACTTAAATCAAACAACAACATTCACAACTAAATTTAGCGATGATTCTTATCACTACGATAGAAAAGTCGGAAATGAAAAAGGAAGCTTAGATTATTTTAAAATCACTGAAGATTCTAATGAATATGTCGGAACATATGATATAGATGAAAATAACAATCTAGTATTGACCAAAGCCTCAGATGGAGAAGGATCTTTATCCTGGTCAATGGTATCAAATCCATTCTACGATGAAACAAGTGATTCAGGTTTCTTCGATAAGGATAATGATGGTAACTATTACTTGGATTTCTCAAAAGATGGTCAAACAGCAGGTAATAGATATAAGGCTGCTAGAAACTTCACATCAAAAATAGCAATCTTATCCATAATGAGTTTTGATGAATTCAAAATTATAGTTAAGAACGACTCCATAGATTCATTCCATATAGTTAGTAAGGAAGCTAATGATAAGGATGGATCTCCATTCCATTATGAAATCGACTTCACTATTAACAATGACAAAAACGTTGATCACGAAGCTAATAAACCTGTTCCATATGAGCACAAAGACTATCATGATGCATTGAAATCAGCTTTTGATAACTTATTTAGCAATCCTTATAGTTTTGAAAGAAATGTATCAAATATAAGCAATGTTAAAATGCCTCATCTCGAAGGGTATATATCCTCCTTTGTAATGTTCTATCAAATCGATGATAATAATTTCAGCGGTGCTTTAGTCAAAGATGGATATGTGCATGAAATCACAAAAGAGAATGGAACATACTACTATAAAGAAGAAAAAGAAAAGAATAGCGATGGATCTTATATAACTCATTTATCCTACTCTATGCCTAGAAGAAGTGAGCCAATCGAAGCCTTCACATTCGATAAAGAAACAAATGTTTATTCATTGACCATAATGCCAGATAGATTTGCTTATTACTTCGACTCGTTCTCTGATTTAGATGATTCTTATCATGTTGAAGATGTCATCAAAGCCGAGATCAAATTATCGAATTCAAAAATCGATACAGTCAAATTCCTTCAAGAAAATGGAGGATATGTCGAATATAAGATCTATTCTGACTCTTCTAAACTTCCATTTGATATAAATCCGATAAGTGAATTTGATTCTTTGAGCAAAATGTATGGAACATTCACTGGATCATTCTCTTCAACAAGTCCATTCAAGAATCAAAAAGTACAAATTAAAGTAGAGAAGATAAAGAATACTGATAGGTATTCTAAAGATGAATATGTATATTCAGTCACATTTAAAAAAGGCTTCAATTTAGATGATGAAACAGAATATGCAGGTACAAACGTATCTATTTCAGATAATAATCTATCATTTGAGTGTGGTGGATATTCAATCACAATAGCATTATCAAATAACGAATATAAACTGACTATTGAATCTGATTCGGGCAAGTCTGATTCGACTATCTTGATTAGAGAATAAATAAACAAAAAAAAATAAATAAATAAATAAAAAACTGGATTACACTGATAATCCAGTTTTATTTTATGCTACATCTATTGCAATGGCTAATGTCTGATAAGTGGTTCCTGACGCAACTTCCAATCTCAATGTCTTAGTCTCACCATTGACTTGAATTTCTTTTGTGAACAAATCACCAGAGAAATGAGTTCCTTGAGTTTTAGTAGCTATGAACCCTGCGTCTATCAATTTAGTCTCGTATAGATTTATTTGCTCTAATCCACTTATTCCAATCAACCTATATTCTATTCCATAATACTTCTTTTTTGTTTCTTCACCATCATCATCAACTCCATCGGAATAATAAAGACCTGCTACAGATTGTCTTCCTCCAACCACTGGAATGAGATTCAAGTTATCTTTTCCACCAATTAATTCTTCTAATCCAATCAGTACCTTAGAATAACCTTCGAGTAAAGTCGATAATTCAACATCAGAACAATCAGTTTTTATTTCTATACTATCAGCTATATTAGATTCATTCAAGAAAGTATACTTGATCTCTTCTATATTTGTTGATTTATCAAATCCGATTTCAAACAATACTGAATCATCATCGAAAGTTACATTCATCGAAGTAACAGCTAAGCCTTCACCTGAAAAATTATAAGTCTTCGTCTTTAAGAAATTTGCTCTACCATCATATACATACTTATTATCATCAGTCTTATTAAAGAATATAGAAGACATATCAAATGATGGAAGTAATGGTGTTATAGATGAATTGATAACTGATCCATAAGCATAATAATCATTTCCAAGTTTATTGGCTTGTTGGATTTGATTGTTTCCGACATTCTTATATAAGAAATTCATCTTTGACGTTGAAGTCTCCGATTCAAATATCAGACTAGATCCATCTGTTTTACCTGAATATTTCGATTCGACTGTCTTATTGCTGTTTTCATCAATTGAATAAGTTGTATCTACAAAAGAATACTTGTTATTCCTTAATTTAGAAAAGACTTGGTTCAACTCTTCTTTTTCTTCACCAGTCTTAGTATATTCAGCTTGTTTAAATTCAAAATCATCACCTGGAATTACTTGACCTTGAATCTCTAATTCAGTATTAGAGAAAGATTCGGTGATAGGATTGAACACTATATTTACATCAAATCCATCATTATCCTTGTTATAGATGAAAGAAAATTCTTTGATAGTTCTGGTGTATTCATGCAAAAACTGAGCGGCTAATAAAGGAAGATATGTTTTAACATAATCATCCTCGACATCCAGTGTATAAGTACCCTCATCATCTAAATAATTATCCTTTTCAAAATATGTGAACATATTCTGATATCCTGAGTCGGACCATTCGAGATTTTTGCCATTGATAGTATAAGGATAATAATCTATCTTATTAGAAATATCTAACATAGGCATAGATACTAAAGGAGTGAAAGCTTCCGGATCGTAAGAATAGAAATATTCTACATATACAGAATTTCTATCTGCTTCTTGATTTTGCTTTGAATCATATCTAATGAACTCATATCCATTATCCTTTACACCTATATCAAGACAATAATTTGAGTATCCATCACTAGTCAATGTTGTGGCAGTAGTTTTAAATCTATATCCATAAGCCATATCAGACAACAACTTATCGAATTTATCATCGATTGTTTCTGTCTTCTTTGTCGATGATACACCGGTTTTTTTATCCGAAGTGGAAGATATGGTCGAATTGCTAATAGATTCTTTTCCACACGATGCAACACTACCTAATAACAAAATCAAAGCAATTAGTTTAAATTTCTTCATATAGAATCCTCACATTTTATTTAGCTGTTATGTTGATCGTAATATCGCTATAAATCATATAAGCGACACTAGTCATTCCAGACACAGCTACAACTTCTTTGTTTTCATTATCCAACACTTGAACATTGTAATCCGATGGTTTTGCATATCCATTTACAAATATCTCTAGTCTTGCTTTCCCATCATCACCGGGAATCAAAGTATCATCTAAAGAAGTGACTGGCTGATAATTGACTTTAAACGTTAGATTTACACCATCAGGTTTATTGATAGTAGCTTTAAAGCTTTTTACTTGTGCTTTTTCTTCTACTGATACAACTATATCAGTAAGTCCTTCTTCTACCGAAAATGAATATGATCCATAATTAGATTTAATCTCTTCTTCTTTTCCATTGACTATCTTTTTAACAATAACAATATAATCATCTTGATACTGTGATTTTAAAGTTACCGGTAGTATGGTTATGTATTCTCCAACAATGAATGTTCCTAAGATTTTATCTTTATTCATTCTAGTTAAAGATTTATTTCCTTGAATTTCAATGGACTCGAATTTATCCAAATCTCCAATTAAATTGACATCAGCTTTTTCTACTTCAACTATTATGGCCTTGAGCTTCAAAGACTTCTCAGGCATAGTGAAGTATCCGCTATTCTCATTCATGGTAGTCTCTATAGTCTCACCTGTTTCTGAATCTATCAATTTATTAAATCTATAGAAATTTGATTCTGTTTGGATTGTAAAATAGACTCTATCGTCTTTTCTAAATGTATCTCTATTAATAGTCATAGAACCATGATCTATTTTGTCTATATCTATAGTGAATCCATCATCAGTATTTATTTCTATCTGACAGTCTCCAGATTTAGGCATTCTCATTTCGATAGATTGAACACCATAGCTGTCATCAGAGGGATAACACCAACTACCCTTTGTTCCGTTAGAATCTATAGTTCTAGCGGCAGTAATAACTTTTCCTCTCTTCATAGTAGGATAGAAATTAAAGAGGGCTGATGAAGCACAATAATCAGTTTCTATATTGTTCTTTTTGATAATATAAGAATCAAGATCATGGTTATCTAATACAGTGATTTTATTATTTATTTTTGCCGGGAAAGTAATAGTTATATCAGATAGACCTATGGTCAATTTAAAATAAGTTTCTGTAACGTCGTCATCATTTACTTCCACACCTTCAAATGTCGGCTTGCCAGTCAAAGTATATTTAGGATGAGGCTTGAAGGAGACACTATAAGTGTCGCCTTCAGTTCCTTCATAATATAAAGAACTAGTAATAATGGCATCTTCATTTATATATGTTATCGTCCTAACGCCTGTAAATTCACCTATAACTTTAATTTCAACATCTGCTGTTATATTCAATATATATAAATTACAAATATTGCTTATATCAAACAAAGAATAGTTATCAGTCCATTGACCATCAGCTCCTATCTTATATTGAACAGATGTCACTTTATATCCAATCTTCCTCACCAATCCACCATAGAATCTAGTATATTTTTCTTCTGGATTATATGCGATTAAATCGACATATTCATTTTCATCTAAAGAAACTTTAAATCCTTTGTTGCTGATTTGATTGTTTCCAGTAGAAATAATAATAGATATGTCTTTGTTGGGCATAACAAACGATAGGCTCATAGAGGTGGCAGAACCATTGATAGAATCAACCAATGAAGGATGGTAATATTCATCATCTATTTGAATATATGTGTTAGATACATCTGATGATGAAAAATAAGATCCTGACAATATGAGTTCGACACTATCTCCAGCCTTGAATTTATCTCCTTCTTTTAACGAAGCATCATAAGATGAATAGTTCTTCAATTCTTTAATTCTAAAAGAATCTAAATCCTTATCTTTCAGAATCACATCAATGACCACATTCTTTTTAGGCATTACAAAAGATGCTTCTATGCGATTTGATGTAGAACTATTGATTTCTATCGATACATCGTCACATTCGAATCTATCGAATTCTTTAGATTCATTGCTTATATTCAATACTATAGAAACCAACTCGCCTTCTTTATACTTGTTATCGGAATGATCTAATTGAATAGAGCAGTCAATAAACTTGTTAAAAGACACTAAATATCTATCGACACTTGAATTGCTATTGTCACCACCAGTTATCGATGGTGTAGTAGGATTGCTATCGATGGAAGACGACTTACCACATGAAGACAATAAAGCAGCACCTAAAAGGATAATAGAGTATAACTTCTTTCTTTTATTCATAATTCTATCCTCATTTCTTGATTATTATATTAGAAAAACAAAAAAGTGCACGCAAATGCGTGCACTAATATAAGTTTAAATTACTTGGTTGTAAGCGTGCTGCCTACACTGAAGTAAATAGAAGCCCAATCAGCTTCAAGAGTAGCAGTTGCTGAGTAGTTGTAGTAACCTGCTGTCATTTGAACTTCTTTAACTGTTCCATCTGTTTTAGTAATTACTATATAAATATCATCATCTGTTCTGTAATCAGAGGTGGTATATGTGAATGTCAATGTATCACCAACAATCCATGTCATAGAAACATCAGTCTTACCTGAATTGTAAGAATACGAAGGTGCTGATGAAGCACCGTCTACATTAATAGTTACTGCATAAGCTTTACTAGGCATCTTAGTTCCCAAGACAGAAAGGGTTACAACTTGACCAGCTTCAACAGTACCAGTCAATGTCACATCATAATCAGGCATGATGAATTCATAATAAGTATTTCCATTATCATCAGTCTTTTTGTCGACTTGAACATCAGCATGATCCTTGATAGCTAACGATTTTACTGTATAACCATAACTAGCAGTTGCCATTACTTGAACCTTTTCGCCGACAGCAAATGAGGTTCCACTCGTAGCACCTGAAGGGAAGGAGAAGGTCAAACCATCAACGGTATCAAATGTGACCTTCTTTGCATCTGCAGTGGTGAAGCTGATGTTAGCAACACCATTTTTAGGCATTGTGAACTTAAAGTAAGAGAATCCATCACCGTAATTATATGTAGCCTCAACTTCAGTGGCTTTGAAATCAGTACCATCACTCATACTAGCCTTGGTAACAAGTTTTCCATCTACAGGTTTAGCTAAAATATAGAATTTCTTACCGGGAGCAAAATCATTGGCTTTGCTTGCATCTTGTGACCAACTTGCACCAGTAGAAATCTTAGATTCAGAGACACCAGCATTCTCAGCGATTGTTATATTTCCATTTTTTACCATACTTATAACAATTGTCACATCACTTCCATCAGAAGGCATTGTGAACTGGTAATAAGTATTTCCGTAATTTTCTCTAACATCTACAGCTGTATCATCCTTGCCCTGAATTTGTGCTTGGCCTAAACTATATCCACTGGCATCTTCCTTCATTTTAACAAATACATAGAAGGTCTCACCAGCACCTATAGCATTATTAGCTAGGTTATCTGATGAATAATAACTCTTGGATAAAGATGTAGACTCAACATAATTCGAATCTACTTGTACTGTTATAGTTCCGTTTTTGACGACATTAATATTGATAGAAACATCACTTCCATCAGAAGGCATCTTAAAATTATAATAACTTCCACTAGAACTATTAGTTACTTTACATGTAGTATTAGTTCCATTATTTGTAATTGTAGCATCACCTAAACTATAACCATCCTTAACCTTCACAAACATATAGACGTTAGCATTTGCACCAAATCCGTTATATGTCTTTTCGGAAGTAGATGAAGCATAAGAACTTGAATAGTATTTGACTTCAGTTATGGTTTCATCTTTTCCAACTGTATTTTCGATGTTGATAGAACCATTCTTTTCCACTTCAAATCCAATCAATGCATCACCCGATTCTGGCATAGTAAGTTTGAAACAAGTATCATAATTACCCATTGTTACCTTGTGTTCCTTGTCTCCGTTTATATACGCAGCAGTGATTGTATATCCAGCCTTAGCGGTTGCGTATACATATAATGTAGCTCCAGGGTTTGCTGAAGTGATTTCATTTGCATAGTATGAATAGGAAGAATCTTTTGCAACTGCACTTTCCACACCTTCAATAGTTTCAAAAGTAATCTTTCCTTTATCGGTAGCTGAGAATGTGATAGTAACATCATTTCCAGGCATGTTGAATTGAATATTAGTATCAGTTGAATATGCTGTGTTTGTAGCACCTTGAATATCATACTTGATAACCTTGTTTGCATCGACCCCTGTAAATGACAAACTGACAGGATCTCCTTCTACATAAGTTGCAGCAGGTTGTTTATTAAAGGTTACGACATCACCATTGACAATTGTCAATTTGTGACTTGCTACCTTCTTTCCTTCAATCTTTAAATGAAGATCTCCAGTGACTGTACCACGATTTAAATTGCTCAAAGAAATAAAAGAGATATTGTCTGTCCATGTCATCGATAAAGCCAACTCAGTCCATTCAGAAACATTGTCTGCCTTATAAGAAACCTTTGTCACAATATATGAATCAGTTCTTGCTACATAAAGACTATTAAAAACATAACTATATGTTGAATCATATAAAAATTTTTCAGAAGAGAAAACCTTGATTCCTGAAGGAGCTTCATCGATAACAATCTTATTAATTCTCTTATCAGCATCACCAGATGTCATATCCACTGCCTTAGGCATGACATAGATGTCGACATCCTCTGCAGGCATTGTGAAACTCAAATTATCGACAGTTGTCACTGAACCGGAAAGGCCAAGGCTACCCAAATCGATAACCTCGTCATTGATAAAGATTGCTTCTCTTCCAAGAGTAGAAGCGTAAAAGCTAGAACTTGCAGCGCTCAATGTGAAATCTACTTTCTGACCAAATTCAAACTCATCTCCAACATTAAAACTTAGTGTTGGGTTATAGTAACTCATTCCACTATCGAAATAAATAGAGTTGATTTTGAATTTCTTGTTCTTGACCGTGACAGCAACATTCACTGCTTCACCGGGCATGGTGAATGAATAAGAACCATCATCATTCAAAGTGCAATCGACATCACCAGCTTTGACTGAATCTGCTTCCTTTCCTTGATCAAGAGTAAGTGTAAATGTGACTGTCTCACCTTCCTTAGCAGTCTCAGGCAATCCCTCAACCTTATAACCTTCACCCTCAGTAGCTGTGATAGCATAAGAAGGCTTAGGTGCAGGTGTCGATGGAGTCGAAGGCTTACTGGGAGTCTGAGAATTACCAGTGTTGTTGGTAGGAGTAGACGAAGGTTTACTACTTTCTTTACCACCACATGCTGTTAATGAAATAGCAGCTAGCAAAGAAATAAGAGCTAATTTTGATGTTTTTTTCATGTTTAATACTGTCCTTTTACTTGAACTGATAGTATTATATCATCTTTTAAAATCTAATTATAGTTTTTAATTATTTTTATTTTTTGACCATATCCTTAATTAAAGCTTAAAAGAAAAACTGATAGCCTTTCTCGGCTATCAGCTTAAAGAAACAAAATGCTAGAACAATTTGATTTCGACTTCTGAAGTCAACGGCTCTTCAGAATACTGAGATAAGGCTCCAATAGAGATATGGATCGATGACTTATCCGCCGACAAAGTCAATCCCGTGATAGATAATGAATATCCACCCATAGAAACAGGTCCAGTAATAGAAGTGCTGTTTGAAACAACTATTTCTTTGCTTGTAGAATCGTAAGCATAGTCAAACTCAAGTGTTCCAATAGTTGTGTTTTGATTATTGACCATTGTCAAGGAGGCGTGGGTCGAAGTAAAGGAGACACTGACCGTGCAGTTACCTGCACCAGTAATCCAACTCAAATCATTATTCACCAATGTCTTTCCATTCAAATAAGAGGGAAGGTTACCTATATTAATTTGGCTAGATTTATCCACTTGAAATTCTCGTTTCTCATATCCACCATTATTGTTGATGAAGAATATTCCCAAAGTATTAAAGTCAGAAGATACTCTAATATTCTCAGCCATCACACCGATATAATACTTAGTAGATGAGTTGAATTTTTGACCTTTATAAGTGACAGTGTATGTAGAATTTGAAGTAGAGCCTTCTGAATCTCCAGTATCGTCATTTTTATTAGATGTAATCTTAATTTCTTCGACATCGTTAACCTTGATTTTTCCATCAGCGATAGTCACTGCAATACTCTCGGTTTGATCTATTCCAGAACTCTCGTTTTTATAAGTATAAGCAATACTTGTATTAGATGTGAACTTAAGAGTCTGGACTGAAGTACTTGTAGTTACCTTATAAGTCTTATCCTTTACATAGTTATATATCTCAGTATCAGACAAAGGAGATTTAATGTTTATAGTAAAGATATCTTTAGTAGAAACAGCAGTTCCTTTAACTCTGATTTTGAAGCTATATGTTCCAACCTTGCTTCCAACAATATAGTAATAGAAGCTAGATAAGCCATCGATGTTTCCATCTACATAGTGATCGATTTTCAAATCCGATAGTAAGGCACCAGTTTGAGAGTCTATAGCTTCGTATTCATATTCACTCTGATCATCATTAGGTGAAGCTTTTAATGTAAAGTAATTTGAATTATCATTCAAATAGACATCACCAAAGTCATTGTTGCTAGGCTTGTTGTCCTTGACTTCTATAGCATTGATAGTCTCAGTCTTAAATTCGACTTTTATAGAAGTAGAAACTTTATTCTTTGCTGAAGTTAAAGTAAAGATTGTGGTTCCTTCTTTTACGACATCCTTATAGCTTCCATCATCTTGTTGCACTCTTTCAGTCTTAGGTTGGAAAATAACTAGTCCGTTGCTACCTATGGATGAGACAATCACATCTTGGTTATCTTGAGTCACTGTTATGCTATCGATGATAGGATTTCCAAGTTTTGGATCTATACGCATTGCCAACGATTTATATTTAGGAAGAATATAAGCATTCTCTTCAGCGTTGAAATCATCACTAGTTCCATACTTATCAGTGTTGGTGTAGTCACCTACAGAATCGACATTAGTTCCACCTAAACAAATTAGATTTAGAGTCTTGTAATAGAATGTATCAAAAGACAAATAGGATTTGTTGTTATCTTGACTATCGATCTTCTTTTCTCCATAAACGAAGTTAGATCCTTCAAGACTATATTCAATCTTCTTTTCTGAAGTTTGAGACAATTCAGTAAACTTAAAGGAAGTAATCTTACTTCCGTCGAAATTCACCGTCAAATTCAATTCATAATGTGTAGAACTATAATCGAAATTAGATACTACCTCTGCCTTTTCAGCAGTTATAGTGAAAATGGAATATGCATATGCTGCATAATTTCCAAAGTTGACCAAACCAGTATCTAATCCATAAGATGAATCGAACAAAGCTTTGATTCTATTAGCAAATCCATAGACAGGCGCATGATTCAACAATGCGAAGGACTCACCTAACTTTTCTGAACTACCAAAGTTATAGAAAGTTCCAATCTCGCTGCCGTCATAATCGAAAAGATATGTAGAATCATTTCTGAATCCGGCAAAATAATGCTCATTGGAATCTCCAGTCACATTGACATAAACGGCATCGATAAACAAAGCATAAGTATAGGATTTTTGCTGTGTTTCAGGATTTATAGAAGCATCAGTCAAATCAGTAGTCTTAGTTTCTTCAGTAATTTTAGCATCGGTCAACGAATTCTTCTCGACAGCTTCACATCCTTCAAACTTATTGAAGAAGTTAGCTTTGTTATCAGCATTAGTATCGATGACATCGAATTGAATCGGCATCTTTATATTCTTGCTTTCGCTATCTCCAAAAGAGCAAGTTGCAGTCAAGGTTCCACCTTCAAAGCTACCTATTCCTAAAAATTCAGCTGAATTAGTCGTATCTGCAATATTTTCGACACTGCATACTGTTTGATCGATATCACTGGGAAGAGTCAAGCTGAATGTGACGCTAGGAGTCATAAATCCTTCTTGAGAATTAATAGTAAGTATTACTTCTTTTCCTAAAGGAAAACTATACTTTCCATCGACAGGAGAGACTTCATTTCCATCGATCTTAGCACTGAAGGTCAACTTGTCCTTGGAAGGAATTCTCATGCTGACCGAAATCTCCCATTCAGCTGAAAGACTAGGATTTTCAATAGAAGTAGCAGTGATGGTAACAGAACCTGAAGCTACACCATGAACCTTTCCAGTTTCATCGACAGTTGCAACTGTCTCATCAGAAGAAGACCAAGTCACTGCAGTATTAGCTATGAGCTTTGTATCTTCTCCGACTATTAAAGTCTTCGTTCCATTTATTTCTACTTTGGTGACAGGCTTTTTATCAGTAGGAGTCACGGTCGAAGGAACACCTGTCGAAGGCTTCCCACTAGTGTTTGAAGAATTAATATTATTGTCGTTGCATCCTATAAGGCAAGTCAATAATAACCAAGAAGATAAAGCAGGAATTAATTTTCTTTTTTTCATAAGTATCAAATCCTTTCTATTACTTGTTAGACAAGTAATTCTCAATTTGCTTCTCTATAATTGGATTGGAAGTAGTTCCGATATCATAGTAAGTCAAAGCAGCATATCCGCTTTGAAAACCATCTGACATAGTGCTAGCTAATATCAAAGACAGTTTTTTCGAATCGGCTTTATTTGAAACTTTAACTCCAACACCTAAAGGCAACAATGATTTAGTTTCGGAATAAACGTAATCAAATATCTTTTGACTTAAAGTATAGTCGTTTAAATTCCAATATGTAATTCCACCATATGTTCCTATGTCATACTTATCAGTATTATATAAGTCTTGAGAGAATTCAGACATATAATTCAATGAATTCTCATCGCTATAGACTTTTCCAATACCGGGAAGCTTCATATTATGAATATCATCCGCATAATCTGTACCTTTGTTCACAACAAATTTCTTGACAATCATATCATTGTTTGAATCATATATAATTTTTCCGCTTGTATCAGTCTCATACTGAACTCCAAAGGAATAAATATGATCACCGTCCTTCAAGTATCCTTCATTGGTATTAGGATCTCCATATACTTGAAGGAAATAATAGGAGGGATTATAGAAGACTTTAGCCATACCTTTACTTCTCACCAAAGTGTCATAAGAATAGTTGTTTCCTTTAAAGGCATCCAATACAGTCTTCAAATCATCTTTTGTTTGAGTCGAAGGCTCATCGCCTTCGGACAAATAATCTGTAACCTCAGGAATTGATGTGTTGTTGACGTCGAAGAACTTAGCTTTAAATTTACCATATCTGGTTCCAGTATTCTTGCTATATAGATCAAAAGTAGCAGTAAACTCAGCTTTGTCTTCATCTGTTATTTGAATAGTGACACCATCTACACTGAAATCATCCTGCACATTGATTTGACATAGATGAGCGAAATAATAAACGAATTGACTATCAGTCAAATAATATATCTTCTCTTCATTATTCTTCACATATCCACTCAGCAATGAGAAATCAAATGAGCTGAAAGAGGTCCTATAGTCTCCGTATATGGATTCATAGAAATTGCCATCCGAATCAGCAATAGGAGTACCGATTATGCTCAATTTATCCTTTGAATCTAATTTAAAATAATTCAATGATCCTTGATCCATCATCGCACCACTTCTCTCCCCATTAGAGAAAACATCCAAAATTCCATATTGGGTGCGTTTTTCAGTGTAATCAAGCTTATAAGCTGAAGACAAGTTAGTCATTCCAGTTCCATCTAATGAAATTGTATAGTTATCGTTACAGTTCAAATATTTATTGAACACCTTATAGAAATCAAAATTTAATGGATCCTTAGCTGTCTTTCCCGAATCTATATAAGATTTGATTTGAGCATTTGTCGTACTGTTTATATCATAAACACTGGATTGAATTCTCAAGTCCAAAGGATTGTCTGATGATTCTCCATAAGTCAAAAGAACCGAATCGAACAAGATAGAGTCACCGATCGTCTTTATTTTGAGAGACTTAGGATACAAAGAACCTTGAGTCTGTCTAAGGAAGACTGTCATGATGACCAAATCATTAGCTTCATTTCCTTCTTGGCCGAACTCATAAGGATAATATCCATCGTCATCAGTCTCAGTCGGGAGTTTGGACAAATCCAAATTAGCTACACCGTTGATATATGAATAAATTTCATCATATCTTACCCCGGTGTTATAGTTGACCAAAGGAATTCCAGCATCGACATTTCCTTCGTCATCCAATGTATATCTATAGATGAATCCATCACCTTGAGCTATACCTTGAGAATTAGTATTGTTTCCTTGTTGAAATGAATAATTGGTGAAGAAGAAGTTCATATCGGATTCACCTTGGTCATAGTAACTTACATGATATCCGATAGAGAAGTTAGAATCCTTCTTTATTTCTTTCATCAATCTTTGTAATTCACCTACAGGTTGATAATCGCTATCGCCAGTATTGGATGAATTATCGCTAGGAGTTGTAGGAACAGGAGTTGTCGTTCCATTGGAGCAAGAAGCCAACAAGGAAATCAAGGATAAAGAAACGATAATATTTTTAAATTTCATTAGAAACTCACCCCCAATCCAGTCAAGAATGTCTCAGTGACAGTATGAGAAGTAGAGCCGAAATTGCTATAGGTGTAATAGACCGAGTGAAGTCCATATGTTCCTTGATAATTTGCTTGCATCTTCAATCCAACTTCACCGCTAGTGATTTTTCCATCGCTATCCTTAGTCAATTTAATATAGGAATCCTTGACATTGCTCATCCAATTGGTAGTAGATTGCCAACCCCAACCAAATAATCCATTAGCCCAACCAGACATCAATTCACTATTATTGGAATGATAATAGTTACTATCAGTAAGGCTTTGTTCCAAATAAGCTTCGGCATATTGAGTAATTCCCATGTTATAAGGGTAGAAAGTAGCTTGGATATCGTTGACATAGAATGCACCGACATCGTTGTACCATCCAGAATATCTAGCCCAGGAATATGTCTCATCGTTTCCGCTCTTCTTCCATTCGTATACAACTTTGATATTAGTTCCTTCTTCCTTAACGATGTAAAGAACATTCTCTTTACGCTCACTTTCAGGAATATCCTTCAAGTATTCATACTCTTCATTGTACTTTGTAGTCTCTGTCTCGACAGGCCCATGGAAATAATCGAAGAATAAGTTTCCATTATTGTCAGTGATGAATCCATAACAAGCATCATAATTCAAAGTTTGAGTAGTAGGTACTAACTTTGCCTTATCGTATTCATCGCTTGGATTTTTTGTATAGTCGTAATCGGCATTCTTAGAATAATAAGTAACTTCTGTTCCTTTCTTAACTAAAACATATCCAAAGTCATGATATGAAGGATTGCTGAAGTCAAAATAGAAATAGTTATTAGTACAGTAAACCGTGTAAGGATCAGCTTTCAATTCACTTCCATTAGATAGATGTATGTTATAACCTTTGATGGTGAAATTATTTTGATTCAAAACATCCATGAATTTAGTGACATCATCATATTTCTCAACACCTTTTAAAGTCTTTAAAGCCAACTTTGATTTTGTCTTATCCAAAATCGAAGACTTATCAGTCAAATCAGTGAAATGGCCAGTTATCGATCCATAACTTCCTAAATCGATTTGACACTCAAATTCGAGACTATCCATATCGAGGATATTGATATAACAAGTAGTTATATAGTTAGATATGGATGATCCATACGTGGTCATATATTGAAAGACCGAAAGGACATCGGATGAAGTCAACATATATTTGTTAGTCGATACTTTAGTTCCGATAGACACTTCAGCAGTGCTAGGAGTGATTCCGTCCAAAGTTGAGAGCATGCCGACAGTAGCTAGGTTCAAAGGTCCGTACAGCGTGTCATCGATAGTCACACCATCAGTCGTATATTTAGTATACTGATAAAGCGAAGGGGTGGGATCATAGTCATCATTCAAATAGTATTTGAATAATTTATTGTTTTCATCCAAGGCCAATCCAAAACTAGCCGAATCATCTTCGTGATCTAAGTTATACCAGCATTTAGAATCAAAGTAATCTATGAAATGACCTTCATTATTTTGAACCGTGCTGGTGACTTCATAAGAGTAGCGACTCACACCCGAGACACCGCTCAAGAAGCCGTTCAATACACTATCGCTATCATCGATGATGTCATCGTCATCTTGATTTCCTTCTAATCCCCTGCCGGAATTGTAGTCAATAGGCTTTTTATCCGTCTTGTCAGAAGGAGTGGTTATAGAAGTGCTATTGCCACAGCTTGTCAAGCTCAACAAGGAAAGCAATGCTAAAGAGAAGATTATTTTATTTCTTTTCATATTACTTAATCTCTCCTATTGAAATAGTCTTGGAGAAAGAATCTCCTGTATCTAACAAACCTTTAGTCTTATCAGATGACTTGTTAATGAAGAACTTGCTATATGTTCCAATATCGAATGAAGATCCTTCCTTGAACAAAGTCTTGGAAGTTTGATATCCACCATTGCTAAACGAATCGACATTGTTGGCTTCTATAACTCTAACTTCATCGAAGAGATTATCATTAGAATCAACTCCAAATCCATAGTTGTATCTGCTCGATCCTCTATCGTTAGACATAGGAAGAATAATCTTATGTTGAGAATCGATGGTATCACCGGTCTTATATTCTTTAGAAGTATAAGTTCCATCATCTTTCTTTGAATTCACATCGACCACAAATTTTCTATTGTCGATATGATAGATTCTCACACCCTTATCGTTCATAGCTAAAGGTCTATCAGAAACACTTCTTCTAGAATCATCATAGTTCAATCCTTCATTTGTGTATAACTCGATTAAAATGTATTCGCTGAAAGGATCGAATTCATTCTTGTCATTGATGACATAGGAATCGCCAGGAATAACTATCAAAGCATTTTCGTTTTGCATGCTCTTCAAATCAATAGTTGCATTTCCAGTCACCAAATAAGGTTTGGTCCAACCCAATAGCATCTTGGAATACATGTTTTGATCGATGATATTTGAATCCATCATATCAACTTTTCCAACAGGGTTATAGCTAGAAACATCAGAATAGTAATCGTTCAATCCCAAGAAGTGACCTGTCTCATGAATATAAGTGTGTGTGTCGATTTTGCTAATGCCGTATCCTTCATACATGAAGTCGTAACTGGCCCAACCGAACAAGTTATAGATTGGCTTTGAAACATCGGGTTTTCTATCCTTTGTAGAAGTTTGATTTCCCCATGATGTATAAGCCCAGAAGTTATTATCTTCTCCTTTAGGTCCACCGTTAGAATAATTAGGGCAAGAATATATACACCATATTCCATCGATGTATCCATCTTTGTTATTGTCGTACTTAGTCAAATCAAATCCCTTGGTGTCAGACAACCAATCGCAGACCTTGTTTACGATATCGTAAGTATCAGACAAAGTAATATTAGCCGCATTGGTGTAACTATATCCCAAGTCATCATTGATCTCACAATAATCTGTGACTTCACCACTAAGATTCAATTTCCCATAACTGGATTGATAGTAATAATCTTTGACCGAGCAATAGACATCATCTCTTCCAGAAGAGAAGAAAGCTTTGTCTAAATCAGACTTGACTCTTTCGCTATCATCGATTCCATCACCATCGATATCGATTGTTTCATATCCGGGTACAATCAAAGGAACTACAAGGATGTTCACATCACCAGTAGAAGGGAGAACTCTAGTGTTGTAGAACTTCTTATCAGTCAATGAATCAAAGTTTTCAGTCAAGGTGACATTTTCAGGATTCACTACCTTTCCACCAGTAGCCCCACTCACTTCAACACTGACCGAGTGCTTATATATACTATCGTCAGGAGTTTGACTAGTATTATTAGATGGATTGCATCCAACTAAGAACATAGACATCGACAATCCGATAAGTCCAAATAAATTTTTCTTCATTTTTACTCTCCTTTATCTTCTACATTGAGAACTTTTACTTTAAAAGGAAGCTCGTTTCCATCATCATATGTATAACGTCCATTGAAGAACTGATATCCATAAGACATGATGTCAAAAGGCTTACTTTCAGAATAATACAATGTTTGATTAGTCATCATTCCATTCTTATCAAAAGTATTGATTCCACTGGATTCAAGCAATCTGATTTGGTCGAAGTAATCGAAACTTTGGGGTAATTGGAAATTTTTAGATTCACTCATATTGTTGGATATAGGCATCAATATAGCTTCATCATCTGCGAGCATTTGACCGTCCCAAACATATCCGTCTACGTAGGCAAGTTTTTGTCCACCCATATAATCGACAACTTTACATTTAAAGATTCTAGAATCGATGTGATAGATTCTTACACCAACTTTATTTGCCATGGCAGATCTATCAAAAACGTAAGGTCCATAAGTATCCTGTTCATTGTTTCCATCAGGTGTATACAAATCAATCATCATATATTCACTGAAAGGATTGAATGTATATCTAAATTTATCGATTCTATTTCCTTTGATTGCGTCTTCGACACTTTGAGAGATTTCAGTGTAGTTTGAAGGAATGACTATTACTGAATTTCCACTGTTTTTAGAAACATTTGTAATAGTGATTTCACTAGTTCCATACACGACATAAGGAGTGACCCATCCCAACAACATCTTAGAATAAGAATCCAAATCTCCGATGTTTTGATCCATCATAGTAGATTCGCCAGCTGGATGATAGCTAGAATCAGATGAAGAATAATAGTCCTCCAATCCTAGTAGGTGACCAAACTCATGAATGAATGTATGAGAATCTAATTTGATTTTAGATAAGTCAGATAAATCCGGAGTATCATTTTTATTTCTTTCACAATATGATGTGTACATCATATCGAAACTAGACCATGAAAAGCCGGAAGTTGCGGGCTTATCATTTATAGATTTAGAATAGAAATCCCAATAAGTGAAATTCCAAAAAGCTTGATTCAAAGTGGAAGAATCAAACTGAGGATTAGATTCGTGTTGAATGTAGTTTTCTGTCGTCCAATCCAAATGATCGTAGACTAAATAAACACCGTCGATGTTTCCATCTTCATTATTATCAAAATCTTTTAGATTTATTCCTTGAGAAGAGCCAGCCCAATCCACTGCACCTCTCAATATTTTATTCACGATTGTTCCTTCAGCCCCTGAAGTTATGTCTTTGACATCAGAGACTAATGTAGTAGCATCGAACCAATCAGTGACTGTTCCACTCAAATTAAACTTTCCATAACTTGCTTCACTATAGTATTGCTTGACCGATTTAAATCCCAAAGAAGAGTCATCTTTGTCTCCGAAGAAAACCTTCTCAATATCAGATTTAACTTTATCAGTCTTGTATTCATTTCCACCAGGGAGATGAACAGGAATTACTAAAAGATTAGCATCGCCTAAAGAAGGCATGACTGACTTGTTGTTAGAAAGAGTTCCAGACAAATCATTATAATTTAATTCAAGATCCACCTTATCAGCTGGAACAAATCTACCATTGGAAGAATAATCGTTATTCTTATAAATTCTAACCGTAGCTAATCCACTGGTATCTGTATCGACTTGAATATCACCAGTGTTGCTACCATTTTCACTATTTGCTCTCTGACCACAACTAGTCAATAACAAAGAAAGCAATGAAACAGTGGTAATTAAAGCTTTTTTCTTAATGAACATATCGTTTCAAATCTCCTATTGCTGAAAACTGCATAATTATATCATTCATGGATAATTATATTCTTATTTATTTAGGTTTTTACTTTAATTAATCTTAAATATGTAGAAAGGTTAACTAATAATTGGAAAAATTCAAATTATTACTTAATATAACATTAAATTTTTAGCAATAAATATTATTAGTCTTCGCTATTTATAACTTTGATTGGCTTTTTAGTAATAGACTTTACTATTGCACTAATTGAAGGAATTAATCCAACCACAATCACAAATAACAACAAGAGCAAAATATAATCGATTTTAATTAAAAGCAAAGGAACATAAAAATAAAGTCCATCGAGACAAGAATCTATTATTCCTATTCCAAATAAAACTAATAAAAACTCCAAGATACTGATTCCAAAACTCAATAGCAATGCAATAGTCAAAAGCCCGTCTTTAGAGCATCCCAAAGACTTTAGTATTCCTAGATTATGATCTAAATCTTTTATAGCTGAATAAAGTAATGACCAACTTATAAAAATACTTATGATAAATAAAGCTAAATAAATTAATTTTTCTATCAAAGAAGGAATAGCAGAAAACATAATATGATTCTTTTTATATTCAAGATTATAAGACATAGATGTGGATATTCGAGTATCAGGAGCATCAGTTAAACTCTCTTTATCAATATCGTTTAAGAAATCCATATCTTCCTTAATGTTACCTTTGATTTCATATAAAAAACTAACAAATCCATTCACAACATTTGTCTTTTCTTCTTCACAATCTTTCGAGACATACACATAGCCAGATAGAAACTCTCCATTCAAAAAAGATTTGTCCTTTTCACTAAGGTTTTGATCTTGACCATCTACCTTAAGAAGAGAGTGATTCTTTAAAAATCCATCCAGTTCATGATTGGTTGCGGAGAAAATTCCGACAATCTTCTTTCCTTGATATTCTTTTCCAATCAAATCATCGACTGACTTTAAATCATTCTTATTGAAATCATCGTACGAATCTAGTCTATACTCAGTACTATGAAATAAGATCTCGGCGCTTATATCAGATATAGCAATCTCATCAGCATTCTTAGGATAACTACACTGAGTTTCAGTTTTTAATTCCTTGAATTTCTCTAAGTAAGGGAAATTATCATCTATTTTAATTGCTTTTCCTTTTTTTGATATATTAAAAAAACAAGAATCCACTTCTGTATCCTTCACGAAATTTCGAGAATTAGTGAAACCACAATCACAAATATCCCATTTCCTAACATTGTGCCTTCTAAACACGTCGTTGAGATATAGCTTTGAAGCCTCAGGAGAATACACTCCTGTATCCGTAGTCAAGAAAGCAGTCTTAGTTCCGCTGGAATACAATGCCCTGAGCAGTCCCTCGTTGACCGGCGTCATGCATTGATAGTAAATAGAGAAAAGAAACAAGGTGACAATTTGCAGTACCAAAGATACAAACAGCCTAACCTTCTTTTTCCACAAGGACCTGAACACCAGCTTCATGGTGTTCGAAAAGCCAAGACGTCCTTTTTTCTTGCTATCGAATTGCTTCTTATTGTTTTCTTCAATCTTATTTATTGTTTTATCAGATATGACATCCCCATCTTCAATCTCTATGATCCTGTCTGCAAAGGAAGACAAGACATCAAGATTGTGCGAAGAGACTATCACCAGACAGTCCTTTGATATGTCCTTAAGCCTCTCACCTATATGCTTTGAGTTCTCCTCATCCAAGGCGGCGGTAGGCTCATCCAAAATCAATACTAAAGGATTCTTCAGAAGCGCTCTGGCGATGGATACCCTCTGCTTCTGACCACCGGATAATTCCTTAGGGTGTCTGGACAGGAAGTCATTCATTGATATCTCCGTGTCAGGAAGATTAACCTTCTTCAGGGTCTCTATTATTAAATTCTTGTCATACTTCCTTCTGGTTAAGTCGAAACTGACCTCCAGGTTTTCCAATACGGTGAGCTCTTCTATCAGATTCAAATCCTGGAAAACGAAAGACGAGTAATAATTCCTGTATGAATCCAAATCCTTCTTCTCAAGCTTTTCACCATCGACAATTATGTCACCGCTTGTCTGAGAGTCCAATCCGCCCAATATGTTCAAGAGCGTGGTCTTTCCAGACCCGCTCTTCCCACAAATCAAAACCAGGCCCTTGTCAGGTAGTTCCAAATTCACATTGCTCAAAGCTTTCTGGAAGCTTTTATTCTTTAAATAATATACTTTTTCAAGATTAACAATTTTTATCATATTGAGAAATAGTTATAATGGCAATCCATAGTCAATTTTTGACTATTTAAATTATCAGCATAAGAAATATATTGTTTACCGCCAGCACAATATGAAAACGTTATTGAGGTAGCAAACCAATTATTAGAAATAGTTGCTTTGTAAGTTTCTCCTTTGTTCAAATATACGTTTTTCACATCTCTTAAGTTGGTCCAATTTTTTGCGTCGTTGCTAAAGCAAAGCTTCGAATTATATTGCACAGTAACTCCATAATTAAGCGGATTAGATACTATTATTGCCCAGCTATTACTAGAACTACTATCCATTCTCAACCCTAAATAATCAATAGGCAATGAGCTCAAACAATAACTATTTAAATAAGCAAAGATAAAATCATTTATGATTATTCCACCATTATAGTTAGAACTGTCATATGAATGTATACCACAGACAAAATGATTTGCCAATGAAGTTGATACAAAATAAGGACTACCACTTTGTCCATCTGTCGAATCCAAATCAACATGATAGCTATAATCATCATGACTAGTCATCTTTCCCACTGAAGTCCACATCGTATATGGTTTATCATCCGGATATCCATATGACTCAACAGTGACGTTAGCTTCATAATAATTAGCCACTTTTCCATTCCATCCAACTTCATACCCGATATCTCTATCCAATTGAATTGCAGCCCAATCATAATCTTTAGATCGAGTTAAATAATATTCTTTTTGAATATTTATTATTTTGGCCTTGGCATACCACTTATAAGAAGATCCCTTTTCCACATCCGAATACTTATCACAGCCAAAATAAAACTCTACAGAGCTTGGAAACATAAAACCAAGTCCATTATTTTTTCTAAAAACATTATGTCCAGCAGTTGCAACAACATTAGGACCGACTAGAAAAGCCGTACTTCTAAAAGACAAATTTTCTTTAATTCCATACGTAACATTAAGAACATCGTTATATTTAACAATCATCAATCCGACAGTTGTACAAGGATATTTATCGTGTTCAGTATAAACATAATTTCTGTCATCATTTCCTAAAATATTGCATACGGATGTTTTGTTATTATTGCTAAAAGGATTATAGCCCTCAACATAATATGAATTCGAATCTATATTGTTCATTTCATTTGCCAAGCTAATGTCTCCACTTTTAGTTTTTTTGTTGAATTTATAATTCTTAGAATTGAAATTTTCACCTTTAACAGAATTGAAATCACAATTAACCATATTGTAGTCTTCACTAGTTTCAATCGGTTTTACGCTCATTCTTCTTTGCCTAATCGACGAACAAACTTCTTTTTTATACTTGGAATCCACTATGTTTCCAGCACTAACGAACAAAGCCATAGAAAGCAAAGACAAATAAGATAATACTCTCCTTACTTTATTAATTCTAACCATATCACATGTCCTTTCTTCAATGTAATTATATCACCTTTAAAAAATACAAATAATAAATCTGTAGTATTTTGTTTTTAGTTATTTATTGTTTTGATTGCTTTTTGCTTTATTGTTTTAGCTGTACTTAATAATGAAATGACTAATCCATAAATCAAGATCAAAAGCAATAAAGCAAAAACAAAATCCAATTTAATAACAAATGCAGGGTAATAGAAGAATAGTCCGTCCATTGAATAGTCAAAAATTGTAACGGCAAATAAGACAACCATATATTGAATTAAACTCAAAGCTAAGCAAAAAGCACATGACAATAATATGATTCCATTTTTAGAGCATCCCAAAGCTTTCAATATTCCGATGATATGTTCTGTATTTTTAATGACAGAATGGAATAACAATATAGAAAGCAATAAAATCAAAGCCAACAATGAATAACAAATATGCATTAATACTTCTTTTTGAAATGAAATATCATAAAGATAATTTACTTCATTGCTAAATCCAGACATGGGGCAAAAAATATTAGCTACATATACAACACCTTTTTCTTTATTCTTGAATGAATTCAAGAAATTCATATCATCTATTAAATTTCCTTTCAATTCATATAATGCTTTCGATGAAATGTTCTCACCTTTAGAATATGTAGGAGATACAAACACATAATTAGACAAAAACTCTCCTGAAAGATAAGAAGTATCATGTTTATCAAATTCTATTTTTTCATCGATAAATTTAGGATGCTCACTCAAAAAGTTATCCAAAGAATTATCTAACACCGTATAAATTCCAACTATCTTGCATCCATTGTAATTAAGACCAATCAAATCATCAGGACACTTGAAATTCGTCTCTTCATATATACGAGACTTCGAATCATAAAACTGATGACTGTTCATTATTATCTTTGCAGTTAAATCTGTAATTGCTACTTCATTATCATTTATTGGATATCTACATTCAGTCTCCGGCTTAAGTTGATCATATCTTTGTAAGTATTTAAAATCACTATCTATTTTAATGGCATTATAATTAGTCACCACTCGGCTATAGCTTTTTCCTTTTTCATTTACATACTCTATTAAAGCTTGATTTGAAAACTTACAAATAGACCATTTCTTGATATCTGATTTTTTAAAATCATCATCCGATAAATCATATTTAATACCATAATTATCTATATATTTATAGACTTCTAAAAAAGCAGTCTTATTTCCACTTCTATATTGTGTTCTTAATAAAGCTTCACTTTGTGGAGTTGTTAATAATTGATAGCATAATGAAAGACAAAACAATGCGACTATATTTAGTATCAAAGTGCTTATCAATCTTTTTTTCTTTTTCCAAATAGACCTAAACACAAGTTTGATTGTATTTTTAAAGCTGAGCTTCCCACCTTTTCTATTTTTAGATTCAGCACATTTAGAATCACTTATATTGACGATCTCATCATTTACGATTTCACCTTTGTTCAATTCGATAATTCTATCAGCATAGCTAGAAAAAACCTTTGTATTATGAGACGATAAAATCACAAGACAATTCTTTGATACTTCTTTTAAAATCTCACCTATTTGAATCGAATTATCCTTGTCTAATGCTGAAGTAGGTTCATCCAATATCAAAAGGGATGGATTTTTTAAAAGAGCTCTGGCTATTGCGACTCTCTGTCTTTGTCCTCCAGACAATTCCTTAGGGAATCTACTCAAGAAATCACTCAATTCAATCTTAGTGTCTGGAAGATTTACTTCCTTTAAAACTTCTATGACTCTATCTTTATTAGGCTTCTCTCTGATTAAATCAAATGTAATTTCTAAATTTTCTAAGATAGTAAAATTGTCGACTAGATTTAAGTCCTGAAAGACAAAACTCAAGAAGCTATTTCTATATGAATCCAAATCTTTCCTTTCTATTTTCTTGTTATTGACATATAGATCTCCGCTTGTTTGATAATCTAATCCTCCAAGTATATTTAATAAAGTAGTTTTACCAGATCCACTTTTTCCAGATAGAAGAACTAGTCCTGTGTCAGGAAGTTCAAAATTCAAGCCTTTTAAGGCTTCAAATCTTCTTCTTTTATCGCTATATACTTTTACTAAGTCTTGTACTTTTATCATTTTTATCGATTAATCTATTTCACGATACATTCTTATATTCCACTCTTACTATTTTTATTATAACATAACAAAATAAGTCAAACTTATAATCATTATTATTCAGTCTTCACTATCTATAACATTGACTGGTTTCTTAGTAATAGCCTTTGTTATTCCTATTATTGATGGAATCAATCCCTCTGTAATAGTAAATAATAGTAAAACTAAAACATAATCATATTTAATCAAAAATAGTGGAACATAAAAATAAAAGATATTAATACACACATCAAATATTCCCATTCCAACTAAAACAATGATAAATTCAATAAAGCTAATCACAAAGCATAAAATCAAAGCAATACTGAACAAAGCAGTTTTAGAGCATCCCAAAGACTTTAGGATTCCTAAATTATGATCTAAATCTTTTATAGCTGAATAAAGTAATGACCAGGTTATAAAGACACTAATTATAAATAAGAGTAAATAAGCCATCCATTCCAATCCATAATAAGAAACAATAGTTTCAATTTTAACTTCCTTATTCTTTACTTTAAATGACATGGATGTTTTCAATACAACATTAGGATTATTAATTAGACTTTCTTTTTTAATATCTTCTAATAAACTCATGTCATCTCTTATGTCTCCTTTTATTTCATACAAGAAATCTACATAGCCTGAAATATTAGAATCTATTATTTCTTCACAATCTTTCGAGACATACACATAGCCAGATAGAAACTCTCCATTCAAAAAAGATTTGTCCTTTTCACTAAGGTTTTGATCTTGACCATCTACCTTAAGAAGAGAGTGATTCTTTAAAAATCCATCCAGTTCATGATTGGTTGCGGAGAAAATTCCGACAATCTTCTTTCCTTGATATTCTTTTCCAATCAAATCATCGACTGACTTTAAATCATTCTTATGGAAATCATCGTACGAATCTAGTCTATACTCAGTACTATGAAATAAGATCTCAGCGCTTATATCAGATATAGCACACTCGTCTTTATAGATAGGAAACCTACATTCAGTCTCGGGGTTTAATTCACTATATCTTTCCAAATATGGAAAATTGCTATCGATCTTAATAGCACCTTCGTTACTAGCTATGTAAGAAAAACATGAGTCTACATTTGTATCGTGGCAATAATTATAGAAATTAGAATAACCACAATCACAAATATCCCATTTCCTAACATTGTGCCTTCTAAACACGTCGTTGAGATATAGCTTTGAAGCCTCAGGAGAATACACTCCTGTATCCGTAGTCAAGAAAGCAGTCTTAGTTCCGCTGGAATACAATGCCCTGAGCAGTCCCTCGTTGACCGGCGTCATGCATTGATAGTAAATAGAGAAAAGAAACAAGGTGACAATTTGCAGTACCAAAGATACAAACAGCCTAACCTTCTTTTTCCACAAGGACCTGAACACCAGCTTCATGGTGTTCGAAAAGCCAAGACGTCCTTTTTTCTTGCTATCGAATTGCTTCTTATTGTTTTCTTCAATCTTATTTATTGTTTTATCAGATATGACATCCCCATCTTCAATCTCTATGATCCTGTCTGCAAAGGAAGACAAGACATCAAGATTGTGCGAAGAGACTATCACCAGACAGTCCTTTGATATGTCCTTAAGCCTCTCACCTATATGCTTTGAGTTCTCCTCATCCAAGGCGGCGGTAGGCTCATCCAAAATCAATACTGAAGGATTCTTCAGAAGCGCTCTGGCGATGGATACCCTCTGCTTCTGACCGCCGGATAATTCCTTAGGGTGTCTGGACAGGAAGTCATCCATTGATATCTCCGTGTCAGGAAGATTGACCTTCTTCAGCGTCTCTATTATTAAATTCTTGTCATACTTCCTTCTGGTTAAGTCGAAACTGACTTCCAGGTTTTCCAATACGGTGAGCTCTTCTATCAGATTCAAATACTGAAACACGAAAGACGAATAATTGCTCCTGTACGAATCCAAATCTTTTTCCTCAATTCTTTTATCGTCGACATAAATGTCACCATTTGTCTGATAATCCAATCCTCCCAATATGTTCAAGAGCGTGGTCTTTCCAGACCCGCTTTTTCCACATATCAAAACCAGCCCCTTGTCAGGTAGTTCCAAATTCACATTGTTTAAAGCTTTCTGGAAACTTTTATTCTTTAAATAATATACTTTTTCAAGATTAACAATTTTTATCATATTGAGAAATAGTTATAATGGAGATTCATTGTCTTACTATCTTTATTGAGATTATCAGCATAAGAAACATATCTAATAGAATTTATCTTATATGACACAGCTACACTTGTTGCAAACCAATTAGATCCTATTTCAATCACACAGCTAGATCCTTTATTCAATTTTATTGTTTTGATATCTTTGAGGTTCTTCCATTCTTCCGCATCTCCATAATTACACATCTTAGAATTATATTCGACTGTTATATTTTGATTCAAAGGATTTGTTACTTTTAAGGACCAAGTAAATCCATCTTTCTTAATAATTCTCAATCCCAAATAACTATCAGGCAACGAGCTATCGAAAAGAGTATTTAAAAAAGAAAAGATAAAATCATTTATTATTGTTCCTGCATTATAGTCTTCATATCCAGAAGTATGGATACCACAGACGAAATGATTTGCCATTGAAGTTGATACAAAATAAGGACTTCCGCTTTGACCTTTATAAGAATCTAAATCAGTAATATATTTATATTCAGTTTTATTCTTCATATTACCGATAGAACACCACATAGTTTTCGGTTTATCACCAGGATATCCGTAAGATTCAATCGTTGCACCTTCCTTATAGAAATTAGCTATTCTTCCATTCCAACCTAATTCATAACCAATGTTTCTATCCAATTGAATGGCAGACCAGTCATAGTCAAAGCTCGTAGATTCGTAATATTTTTTTTGAATATAAGCAACATTAGCTTTTGCGTACCACTCATACGAAGAGCCTTTATCTACATCTTTGAATCCATCCGCACCAAAATAAAATTCTATTTTATCTGGAAACCAAGGATCAAAAATTCCATTATCTAAATCTTTTGTTTTAGAGACATCAGTGTATACACAATGACCAGCAGAAAGCACAATATTAGGTCCCACCAAAAAACCAGTGCCCTTATACGTAAGAGTTACCTTTTTACCTGTTTTTTTGTTTAGAACATTATTATAAGTCATCACCATTAAAGCTATCGTCCTACAAGGATATTCTTTTGCTTCAGTATAAACGTAATTTCTATCATCATTTCCTAAGATAGTGCAATTAGATACTTTTTGATTATTATCTATTGAAGGTTTGTGCCCATCAACATAATAAGATTTTTCATCTATCCAATGTACATTTTCTGTTTTTTCCAATAAAGAAGTTGAAATCATTTTTTCTTCTTTAAATAAATCACTATTGAAGAAATTAATATGCTTTGTCGTAAAATCAAAACTAGCCATATCCGGTTCATTACTAATATTATTAGATTTTATTTGTCTTTTGGTTAAAAGATTCACATCTTTTTTAAAGTAGATTTCATCACGTTCATAATTAGCATTAAACCCTATCATCAGTAAAGATAGAAACAAGATAATTATTTTCTTAAGCCTCTTAAACATAATTTAATTCCTTCTTTCATTCATATCTTATCACATTATTATGTCTTAAATAATAATTACAAAGCGGAAATGTATAGATCATAAATATCCTGTCAACCAATAAGATGTTAAATAACATAAAAACTGAGCCTTTCGGCTCAGTAATTCAAATAATTTGATGTCTATTTTCGACTCAGTTTTAGAACATAATAAGCAATATAAAGGACAAGTGCTAAGACTGTGAGACCCACCAAAGTATAAGTGATTGATAACAATGTCACTTTCCACCAAGGTGATTTAACTGAGACTTGATCACCGGCTTTATATCCGTTCATAGCATAAGAATAATTACAAATCACATATAAGATTCTATGAGCTGATTCCCTAACATTATTAGCAAAGGCAGCTGATGATTTAAAGCTATCTAATTTATCAGATCCACCCGAGCCTAAGAACAAATTAGTGCCGTTCATAAATCCATCTTGATAAGTCATGTAATAAGCACCATTAGAGCTTGCCATATCAGTAATCACATATCCATCAAAACCCCATTCATCTCTCAATAGAGTTTTTTGAAGATTAGAATCAGCACCTGCCCAAATAGATCCTACTCTATTGAATCCGGACATTACTGCATGACTATTTCCTTCATCGATAGCTAACGAATACTCAAATGGCTTCAATAAGATTTCTCTAGCTTCCTGCTCATTTAAGAACATTGAAATTCCATTTCTAGAACTTTCTTCTTCATTGAAAGCCAAATGCTTTATATGTGTTATAACACCTTTGTTTTGAAGTCCTTTGATTTCAGCAACTGACATCAATCCTGATAAAACTGGATCCTCACTGAAGTATTCATGATTTCTTCCTCCAAAAGGAGTTCTATGAATATTTACACCACCTGCATATATTCCAGTAATACTAGAATTGATGCAATCTTCACCAAAGGCATCACCTAATTTTTGAATAAGTTCCGTATTGAATGTGCTAGCCCAAATTCCTTCACTTGGAAAAGAAGTAGATGTTTTAGTCGAAGCTAATCCAGTAGGGCCATCATCTTCAGCGGTTGCAGGTTTAGATATACTAGTCAAAACAGGTGTAGAAAACTGACCAGAAGTAATTAGCAAACTTTGATCCCCATAAGACATTTGATCTAATAATTGATCATACTTTTCATCATCATAAGCTATAGGGTTTTCTTCAGTCGATTTCAATTCAGCAAGTGTAAGACCATTGTCTTGATTGTATTTGGGCATCTCTTCACCGTTTTCTACAATAGTTTTGTTGCTAGATAAATCTGCCTTGATTCCATCGTTTAACGTTATGGTAGCTGCAGCTGTAGGATATGTTCCAGACCAATCGTTTCTTGAAACATAAGTGACTGAATTATCACCTCTATTCGAATACTTGTTGATGTCAGCTTCATCGAATAAATTTGTGATTTTATTTTTCGCATGAGAAGAAACTGAATAAGTAGTAGCGTCAAATGTTCCTTGCTTATAAGTAAAGACAAATTCGCTATTTCCATCGTCATCCATCTTATTAGATGTATTTGCTACTGTTTTACCTTCATAGGATAATAAATTGTTGACTGCATCATGACTATCTTTGCCGACAATCAAATGATAATCACCATCATCGAGAATATATGTTTTAGCTTTATTGGAATCATAAGACTTAAAATCTTCTTTCTCGATGATGATATTTAATGTCTCTTCCTCATTTGGATTTAATTCTTTTGTCTTAGCAAATCCAACTAATTCAACACTACTTTTTTCAACTAAGTTATCTTTATCATAGTCAGTATAAGGCTTATTCAAATAAACTTGAACAGTTTCTTTTCCTTTTACTGATCCTGTGTTTTTTACTTTTACAGATACATCGAAACTCTTTCCATCGTCCGAGGTAGTTACAGTCATATCAGAATATGTGAAATCAGCATAAGATAGACCCGTTCCAAAAGGATAGGCGACTGCAGATGAATAATCGAAATCACCTACATTCTCTCTTCCAATCACATAATCGTAATATCTAGTCTCGTAATATCTATACCCAACATAGATTCCTTCTACATTGACACCATAATGGCTTTGAGTGTCATTCAAGCCATCAGCGTTAGCGTAAGCTTGAGAGAAAGTTTGACCAGGATTCTTAATCCAACTAGCCATGGCAGGAGAAGAAAAATTGTCGTAAAGAAGAGTATCTGACATTCTTCCACTAGGATTGATTGTACCTGTCAATGCTTCACTAACAGCATCGATTCCATTTGTTCCAACATTTCCAACCCAAAGCATAGCATCAACTTCGATTCCTTCATTCTTCAAAAAATCGACTTGAATCATTTGAGATGAATTCAGTAGAACTATAATTTTCTTAACTTTTCCAGCTTTTTTCAAAGTGGTCATCTCTTTAAGCATCTCGATTTCTTGCTCGCTCAAAGACAAATAACTTCCATCTACAGTATCTGCATTCTTTGTGTTGATATCTTTTCCTTCACCTGAATCTCTAGATATAGTAAAGATGACGTTTGAATATTCATCGATAGTATTCAATACATCTTGAGAATAATCAGAAAGTCCAGCTTCTTTAACTTTGTAATTAGCTCCTTTTGTTGTTCTTTTAAACTTCGATAAATCATTCTTAGCATAGTCCCACAAGCTATTATTAACTTCCAATCCAGCATCTGTTAAAGAAGTTTTTAAATCTTTATAACTTGTTGTATCAGCTTTTGATGATCCGCTAGTTGCATAATTGAAATTGACTGATCCGTTGAATAATAAACTAACTTTAGAACCGCTAGTCAAAGGAAGAGCGTTATTGTCATTCTTCAATAACACCAAACCTTCTCCTTCAACTTCTTTACCTGTTTTAGACAAATAATTCTTCAATTCATTTTCATCAGTATAATCTTTTTTGAAATAAATAGAATCTTCATCACCATCTGATTTGATATCATTTTTGATTCCTAAAGATTTATTTATTTGGCTTTCATTTTTAATTGCTACATCAGTCAAAGCTGAAAACACACAAAGAAATGAAGCACAAGCTAACAGTGATCTTTCTATGATTTTCTTTTTTAATATATTCTTCATTGATTTTCAGCCTCCTTGATTTCGACTTTGACATCTTCCTTTTCTCTCTTTTCAAAGAAGAAAGTGAAGATTGGCGATATAAAGCTCAATGCTGAGAACAAACAAATCATTACGAATGTAGAACTGATTCCTGTTGTATCTATTCCAACAAAAATATTGGCTATATATGTATCTTGAGAAACTAAATATTCCAAGAATCCATATAAAAACATTAAGAATGGTAAATACAAAGTTATTCTTAACTTAGGTAATATCAAAGATACCACAATGAAAGCAAGTCCAAGGGATAAGCCCAGTATTACATTCAAACTCAAATTAGGATTGAATTCAGTAGTTCCATTAGTCGTATAAAGAATCAAAGCTATCAATCCAAAGACAAAACTCAGTCCATTGAAGATGAATAGAAACATATGCTCCTTTAAATACTTCAAAATCATAGATTCCTCCTGCAATTATTGAATGTTTCCTTTATATTCAGTCATCGTCAAATTAACATCAGTAGTGATGTAAATACAATCGATCATAGGAGCAGTAGCACCCATAGATCCTGCTCCAACTTGAGGAGATTGATCGTTATTGACAGTCAATTTGATGGAATTCTCGCCCTTCTTCAAATTGATAGTATTAATGTAGTGATTTGTGAATGGACGTTTTTCTTCACTAGCCATATCAGTGACGACACCGCTAAATGTGATGTCCTCATAACTGATTTCTTTATCGTTTACAGAAACAACAAAGTCATCACTAGTAATACTGATGTTGAAATACTCAGCAGATAATCTCAACTGCAATGAAGCACCAGTTACATCAGCATCTGAATTAATTTTGAATTCAAGATAAGCTCCATTGTAGTAAAGGTTAGTAACATAGTATCCGTTAGAAGCTTGAGCTTTTACCTTGTCACTATCTTTTCCGATAAGCATCTTTCCAACTACGTTATTTGAATATCCAACACCTAATTTATTTCCTTGTGCATCACAAGTTTCATCAGTATCAGGATCAAGACCAGTCAATTGAGTATACTCAGCTTCGAATGTGTAGCTCTTCTTCCAAGATGCATATAGTGAGACATTAGAATCCTGACGTTTCATAAATGAGAATTCTTGTGTGCATGCGGCATCGCTGTACCAACCAGAGAACAAGTATCCATCTCTTGATGGATCTTCAGGTTTAGTTACTCTGTTATTCTTTTCAAAGTAAGATGTTTCATAGATTTCAGAAGGAGCTCCTTCATAGTTATAATAAAAAGTTGCTACTAATGAATTTGCACTATCAACCCAGCCTGCATAAACAGTTTTCGATTCAGTTATTGAAGTATCAAAATCGAATTGGGAAGTCTCGTTTGCATCAACATACCATCCCGTAAAATAGAATCCATCCCTCGATGGGTCTTCAGGTCTAGTAACTTTTCCGTTCGATTCAACTTCTTGAGTGAAATTAGTACTTCCATCATAATTCAAATCAAAAGTAACAGTATATTTTTGTACTTCTGAAGGAATATTACTATTGGAACCGTCATTTTTGGATGATGCACTAGAGTTATTGCTAGAACATCCTCCAACACTCATCAAAGATATAACAGCCATTAAAGGAACAAACAATTTATTTATTTTCATATTTATAAACCTCTTTAAATAACAAGAAATATTGAACCCTTTTCGGGTTCAATATTTTCTTAACAAGTCGACTTTCGATTAATGCTTCTTAAGGAAGAAGAACAAACCAATGCTTACACAAGCAGCGACTAATCCAACACTACCGATAGCTAATCCAGAAATAGCTAAAGCATCATTACTCTTCGTTTCAACTTTAATATCTGTATCAGTCTTTGGAGTATCATCAGCTTTCTTGATTTCTTCCCAACCAGCGTAGTAAGTTACATTTCCAGTAACCTTGCCAGACAAGTCAGCTGCATTGGTCAAGTTAGCATCAGTGTACCAACCAGTGAAGACATATCCAGTCTTAGTAGGATTATTGAATGCGGCTATGGTTCCATCCTTTTCAACTATTTGGCTGGAAACTGCAGTTCCACCATTGGTGTTGAAATTAACGGTGTATGTTGTAGCCAAGGGCTTCTCACCTTCTGCAATAGTCATCGAGACGGGGTAAGAAGCAATAGTTGTCGTATCTCTTCCGCCACCGAAAGGACCAAATCCACCAGAGCCTTTCTTTACAGCTGTGACCTTTACAACGAAGTTGAAGGTTCCACTTTCAGTAGGAGTTCCACTGATGGTTCCATCATCGGCAATAGCAATTCCGTTAGGAAGATCACCAGACTCGAGTGAATATGTCACAGTATCATACTTTCCACCGGCAGTAGTGAAGGTAGAAGAATTGATCTTGGTCATGAACTCTTGTCCAACCTTCATGGAATTGACATCATCACCATCAGCATCAAGACTAAATGTAGAATTGACATTGATCTTAAAATCAACAGTCTTCTTGACATATCCATCGATCAAAGCTTGAACAGTGAAATTGAATTCACCATCTTCACTTGCAGTACCTGTGATTTCTCCGGTGTTGGAATTGAGTGTCAATCCGGCAGGTAGTTTTCCTCTGGTGATTGAATAAGTAGCATAACTACCATCAGTCAACTTCTTATCATCTACAGCAACGCTCAAACCTGAAGCTTTCTCATATTGATTAGCACTCAAAGTTGTACCTTCATAAACTAAGGTAGTGTATCCGTTTTGCATACCAGTGGTATCTGTTCTGTTCCAAAGGACACGCATAGCAGCCATACGAGTGTAGTAATACTGGTTAGGTGATTCTTCCAAAGCACCATTCTCGCCAGTCTTTACATCGACTCCACCTTTACCATTACGATAAGAGGTGTTCCATACTCCAGAAGGTGTTTCGTACCAGGGGGGTGTACGAAGCTCGAGTTCACATCCAGCTCTATTCATCATATCGGGAGATGTAATATCGATCCATCCGATGTATCCATCTGTATCCAAGGCACCTCTCCAACCCCATTCTTCTTTATAAATTCCAGTCAAGAGGTTGTAGTTGTTGGTGTTAGGAATTCCAGATACATGACCATATCCGACCATACCAGCTTTAGAATTACCTTCCTGGAAAGCAATTTGGAATGACTTCAAATCATTCTCGCGCATTGTCTGTTCGTCGATCCATTCATAAGTTTCACCACGATGAGTTTCCTGATCATTGAAAGCAATGTGTTTGGAATAAGCGACAACACCTCTAGATTGTGCACCTTGAATTGCGTAAGAACCAATAGTTCCACAAACGAAGGCATCTTGTGAATAATACTCAAAGTTTCTTCCAGAGAATGGTGAACGATGATAGTTGAATGCAGGTCCGTACCATCCTGTATCACCTTCAAACATACACATATCGCCCATGATTTGGCCTTGCTTATAGATGAGTTCTACATTGAAGGTTCCAGCGAGCAAAGGTGAGTCTCCCCATTGGAATATGTTGTTCAAGTTAGTAGGTCCATCTGCTTCAAAGTCTTCAACTTTTCCAACATTGTCGAGAGCAGTTGTCCCGTAACCACCATACTCGACTACTGATGCAATTTGATTCCAAGTCAATTGATTCATGAACTCAGTCCAAGCTTGCTTTCCAGTCTTTCCTTGGAGCTTACCAGAAGCGATTACTTCATCGCTTTCATAATCGATTCCAACCATATCGCTGAATTGAATATCGGCCTTGGTTGTTGAATCAGTGGATTGAGTCCAGTCTAAAGGAATGTTCTCATTAGTAATGTACCATGGATCAGATTCCTTATCCTTGCATCCGGAATCATTAGCCCAACCCAACCAATAGGTTGTATTGGAGTACCACTCCTTCTTGAAAGTTCTATCAGCAGCAGTAGGAGCCTTAGGGAATGTGCCTTCAAAATCTTTTCTGGACATGACAGTTTGTTCAGAGGCACCATCAGCCATGATTTCTTTAGTTCTCTTTGAGTTGAAGTAATACTTATGCTCAGTTGCATTAGCATCAAATTCTTCTTGATAAGTGAACTTGTCACTAACTTCTTTCAAAGAATAATCATCAGCAGTCATATGAGCATCTTCAGTTAATTTGAATGAAAGCTGATCATATGCGTCTACAGTAGAACTTAAATCAGTAGAACGATCGAAATGAGAGGAATCCATGACTCTCAAAATATAGTCACCTTTTTCAAGAGTATATCCACCATGTAAATTAGATCCATCTTCACCTACGAATGAATAATCAGTGTCCCAACTTGCCATATCTTGAGTGTTGAACTCAATTGTGACAATCTCAGATTCACCAGGTTGAAGCATTCCGGTCTTCGCAAATCCAACAATTGTGTGTTCAGCCTTCTCAATCTTTCCAGTATATGGTGAATGAGCGTAGAGTTGAACAGACTGTTTTCCTGCGACAGTTCCTGTGTTTTTGACTTCAACTTTAACTGTCATCTTATCGATGTTTGCTTTCTTACCAGCAGAATTTGCCAAGTCAGAAGCATCAATTGTATCACCATTGTTGACCTTGTTTCCTTGAGAAGTCTCAACGGAAACAATGTTCATCGAGAATGATGTGTAACTCAATCCGAATCCATAAGGATATACGACATTGTTTTTGTACCACTCTTCACCTTGAGATGCATTTTGATCATACATATCAGCATACCTAGTCTCGTAGTACTTGTATCCAGTATAGATTCCTTCTTCATAATCTATCGAATACATAGTGTAGCTGAGATCAGAACCATTATATGATTTAGCGCCATCCATCTTGGTGTTATATGGGTAGTTATCAGGATCATCATCACTCTCACTAGCAGTCATCATTCCGCCGGGGAATCCACCGGGGAATCCACCGCTTCCGCCACCACTTTGGACTTTTCTCTTCTCAGGGTCGAGCATAGTTGAACTGGCATTGACCTGAGAGTTATCACCAAAGTTGTACCATACAGGATCTGCTGTATGATCTACATCCCATTCATCTTGAAGTCTTCCTGAAGGGTTGACTGTTCCATTGATAATCTCGCCCAAAGCAAATATTCCATTCTTACCAGGACGAGATACATCGACGATTGCATTAATCGCATCATCGTTTTGAAGACCTGCGACTTCCATAGGATTGGAAGTATTCAACACTACTACGATTTTCTTATAATGAGCTTTGACCAACTTTACCAAAGCTTCTTCACTATCGGTGAGCATCAATGAATGCTTGTAACGTTTAGTTACAGTTTCACCATTCTCGACCACAGTCTTCTCTTGAAGAGCTTTATGAGTATCAGTTTCACGATCTACAGTCTCAGATGTGACTGTTGATTGATCGCTTCCTTCACCTCCAGCACGACTCAATACGATGAAGGCAGCATCGTTGTAAATATCCAACGAATTCATGACTTTACCATTGAATTCTGTTATTTCTTCACCGATTGCTGAGGAATCAGCATCATAGACAGATTTCAATGTCGGATTGACTTTGAATCCAGCTTTAGTCAATGAATCAGCGACACTTTCAGTAGTGACGCTAGCACCCATATCGAAAGCACCACCAGTTGAGCTTCCACCGACCAAAGAATCATTTCTAACGCCAAAAACGGATACTCTTTCGTTTCCGGCCAAAGGCAACGTACCGTCATTCTTCAAAAGTACTGTACCTTCCTCAGCAATTTCCTTGTTGAGTTCAGCTGCAGCCACAAGACATTCATCCACGGAGTTGTAGTCGTTGTAGTACTTACCCGGGGTATGTACTACATTAGCTCCCAACGCCAACATGGAAAGAACCAATAAACTTTTTAGCATGTTCGCTCCTTTTCTATTTAACGCCTGACGACGTTGAGATTGTAATTTTCTTAGAAAGGGGTTACAGCTAAAATTTTATCAATGGTCTAAATAATTTTGATGAAAGGAAAAAGCTGGTCGACGAATGGTCGACAAGCTTCGCCAAACGGCATTAAGTTTCAATTAAACTACGATGGAAGAGCTCTTAGTATTCAGCAATTTCAGATATTCTTCTCTTACTTCCTGTAGCTTTCTTCTAGCGATAGGTAGCTTATCACCGTTATCCATTATCACTTCTTTATTACCTATCATTTGAATATGCTCATAATTGACTAAATATCTCTTATGAATCCGGATAAACCCAAACTTCTTGATATTGTCATCCAAATAGTTCATCGATGATGACAAAGTCAGAGATTCTTTAACTCCTTTTTGATAGACATTTTGATAATCACCATACGCCTCTATATAAAGGATACTATGAAATTGAAGATGTATTATCGAGCCTTTAGTGACAATATCTATAGATCCTTCTTCATCTCTGCTTTTTAACTTATTAGAATATCTACCTACAATTTCATTTAAGTCTCTTGAAAATGCACTCTTTCTAACAAATCCAAATGGATGAACAATCAAAGAGTCAAAAACTCTATCCTCCATGGCAGATAAAAATATGATGTCAAATGTCTTCTTCAACCCAACCACTTTCTTTCCCAATTCTATTCCATCCATCTCAGGCATATCTATATCGAAGAAGACTAGATCATAATTATTTTTTTGCAAGTCATCCAAAAACAATTTAGCCTTTGAGTAAGATTTCAACTCAATCTCAACACCATTATTCTCGAAAGCTTGAATTATAGAAGCACCGGCAGCTTCCAATGAAAACTTGTCATCATCTACATAGGCTATCTTTAGTTTTATCATGCATATCACTCCTTTTCTTTACTCATATTCAATAAGGCCATAGCTAAGAATGTGCTGTCTTCTACAGTAAAAGCAGCATATCCGTTATATTTCTCACAAACGGATTGAATGATTATATGACCCAAACCATGATTCCTTGTATCATTCTTAGAACTATTCATCTTTTTAAGTGATTCTTTATTGAAGTTAGGTAGTAGAGGATTAGATACTGAGATATATAATCCAGCGCCTTTAAGAACTATATCGACCTTGACTTGAGCTTTCATCTTATTTCTATTGATATATTCCAAAGCATTATCAATCATGTTGGTTATAACTGAGCATAAATCATAATCACTGATGGGCAAAACCTCAGGAATTGCCACATGAACATCCAAAGGAATGTTCATATCGTTGGCCTTGTACATTTCTATATTTATAATCGTTGAAATGCCCTTTTGAGAACATGAAAACATATTTAATGATGGTGATAAGGAAGCACTCATCTCATCAAAGTATTGTTTCAATCCATCATAATCACCTTGTTCCAACATCAAATTCATAGTTGTCAGTTGGTTTTTGAAGTCATGCCTTACTTTCTTCAAATCATCCATTGTTTTCTGCGATATTTGCATCATGTTTTTATCGAACACTAGCATTCTCTTCTCACTCTCCAAAACTATTACTTTTTCTCTTTCTCTACATAAAAAGTAAACAGAGACATAGCTAGTTAAGATGATTAGGTATAGCAATATCAAAGATAATGAAATAGGAACAAAATCACTGACATCATTTTTCATTGCATACTTGATATAACTATATACAAATACAGTTCCACAAACAGAAGTTACCAAGATTAACACGACGCTGACCAAAGGAATATCGTGAAAATGATGAAGGGTGAGTTTTCGCATCAACAAAGCCATCAACACTATCAAAATAAAGAATGGAATCCTTATATATTCAATTGCATTAGTTCCATAAACAAATTTTTGAATCGACGATGCAAACTCATTGATCAAGATTTCACATGAATAAAATGTAGCAAACATCATAACTTTGCTCTGCCAATTATATTTGCAGAAGATTAGCATGAATGAGAGAGTCACTATGAAATAGCTGATAGGAAAATTCAATCCTGCAAGAAAAGTCCAATAATCTGCAATGACAAACACCAAGAGATTTATCAATATTCCACATCCGAACAAACCAATCATCTTCAAGCAAAATAACAATATTGATTTCCAATCCTTCTTTGGAGGACAAAATATCCAAGGAATAGAAAAACTCATAGCTAATAATTCGGCTACAAAAGAAAAATCAAACACAATGTTAAAGAAATCTATAAAAGGTTGCATAGTACAAAGCCTCTTTTCAATTATAACCATGAAAACTAAAAAGAAACAAGTAATCAATGGCTGTTGATTACATTTGTTGGGTTTCCTCTTAAAGCTTTATAGCTAGAGCAAATAGAAGAAACCAGTCCAACCAGCAATATCAATCCGATTGTTACCAACAAATAATCAGCTTTTATCCTAAGAATTGAAAATCCTAAATAGAAATAATCAACAAATAAATCAAATGCAAGTATAGAAAAAATAGTAATAGCTAATTCCAAAACGGACATTACAAAAAATAGACAGAATACAATTTTAATAATTCCACCTTTAGAGCATCCCAAAGACTTTAGTATTCCTAGATTATGATCTAAATCTTTTATAGCTGAATAAAGTAATGACCAACTTATAAAAATACTTATGATAAATAAAGCTAAATAAATTAATTTCCCTATCAAAGAAGGAATAACGGAAAACATAATATAATTCTTTTTATATTCAAGTTCATAAGACATAGATGTGAATATTCGAGTATCAGGAGCATCAGTTAAACTCTCTTTGTCAATATCGTTTAAGAAATCCATATCTTCCTTAATAGCGGAACTGGAAAGGGAATGGAATTCGAAGAGGTGAATCATGTATTCGATCCATTCGGATATGGGAATCTTATGGCTGTCAAATACAGTCCCCGTCAGCGGGGAGAACGCTTTGCCGCAGTCAAGGCAACGGTATCTCCTGGTTCCGTTTCCGTAGTCACCTAATTTCTTGAAACGAGAGAGTTCAAGGCAATGGGGTAGTATAATTACCATCGAATTGTATTTTTCAAGGTCTGAGCGTTAATTTGCAGTGATTTCTTTTGTCGAATAAAGCGTTGCCTATCCTTGGCGCAATGATTATAATTTGTGTATGTAGGAACTGATTCATGCATATCATAACATTGAACCATATATCGAGTTGATAGGATTGACAAATCCCATTTCTCTGTGTATAGTATCTAACGATCGAGTTGCAGATACCTGCGTGGCCTGCGACCAGGGGGGTTCCTGCGGGGACTCCTTTTTTTCATATCCGGAGGACATTGCCATGGCAAAATCGTTTTTGACATTTCAAGCACAGATTTCCTTTTTGGAACAAGATAAAAATCTATTGATAGAGAATCATACGTTTGCCGAAGCAATGTTAACACAGATCGGATATTTCAGTTTGATTGGTGGATATAAATCACCTTTCAAAAACCCTACCACGCAAAAGTATAAGGATGGTACTCGGTTTGAAGATATTGTTGCTCTGTACCATTTTGACGAGAATCTGCGTGAGTTGTTTTTGAAGTACATACTGAAAGTTGAACGCCATATCCGTGCGTCGCTTTCCTATCACTTCACAGAAAAGTATGGAGAATCTCAGGCGATGTATCTGAATTCCGCAAACTATAGCCAGAACGGAAAATATGCCAATGGTATCCAAAAGCTGATTGAAACATTGGATAAGCTTGCTAACAGAAACAGCGATTACCCCTATATCAATCATCAGCGTAAGGTTTATGGAAATGTCCCCCTATGGGTTCTTATCAATGGTGTAACATTTGGTAGCCTCTCAAAATTCTATAAGTTCACAACCCAAGACATCCAATCAAAGGTTGCTCGCAATTTTGAAAAGATAAACCAGAAGCAGCTTGAACAATACTTGGGTGTAATGACAAAGTTCCGCAATGTCTGCGCTCACGGCGAACGCCTTTATTCCTATAAGACTCGCGACGACATTCCAGACACCGCACTGCATCAGAAGTTGGGAATTTCCAAGAGTGGCACGCAGTATTCCATGGGCAAACACGATTTGTTTGCAATGGTGATTGCATTTCGGTACTTACTGCTCCATGACGATTTCAAACGCTTTAAGGCTACCCTTACAAGTGTGATTCGTCATTATCTGAATACTCCTGGAGCCATGAATGAATCCACATTGTATACTTACATGGGTTTTCCGGCTAATTGGAATAAAATTACAGCATACAAGAAATAATAAACAAAAACTCTACCATTTCCTATCGATTGGAAATTGGCAGAGTCTTTTATTTATTTTACTTTAGCTGTTTTTTACGGATTATTATAGAACCGTTATCAGTCTTCTAAGACCACATCGCTATCGTCCATCAGCGACATCTGTACATGTTTTTCCCGATTTTGCTCTGTCTTTCCAGAATATTTAAGCAGATAGAACTCCAGGATATCAGCCAAATCACTCGGCCATGGGGTATTCCTCAGCTCACTAACATTAAGAGATACCAGCTTTATCAAGCGATTTTTCTGCCCGTCGGTCAGCTGTCGATAAAATGCCTGCCACTTTGCTGTTGTACCATTTTCCTCAAAATAGGAGCGGAACATAATCAGTTCACGGGGCATGGCCAGAATTTCATGGTATTCCTCCAGATTGTCGCCAAAAGCCTTATAAAAAAACTGCCAGAGTGCCATGGTTCCAACAATGTAGAACACAGGCAAGCTTTGGCAGCTTTTCCTTTTTTTATGACCTAGAAAGCGAAATTACGCTCTCGAAAAAACAAAGATTTCATCGAACTTTTTTCAATGTTCGAATAGGATTCTATCGGGTTCTTTTTAAGGTATGCGGGCGCATCATTTTGAAATCCAAGAGTCATTGAATGGCCTTGAAAAACTTTATAGTTTTCCTAGCTCTTTCATTCTTTTCCATATTGTTTCTAATGTGATTTCATAGAGGTCAGAAAAAGAATAAGCCTTTTTCAGTTTTTCGATATCGTGGAAACCTCTAACTAGTGTAAGAAGAATGTTTGCAGCCCATTCTGCATCATCATAGTTCATATTGTTTTCTTCGTTTCTTAATGATGGTCTGAAGGGTCTGAATTCCTGCGTTTCAATTTCCCGTTTTGTTTCACTTTCCAGGTAGGAGTGATATTTTTCGTCCACGTAAACAGAATTATGGCAGTTTTCGTCTGTCAATACTGCACTTAAGGACAAATCGCCGTAAATATCATCGAATCCTATTTCTGTAATATCTTCTTTCATCTTCTTGGCTATTCTCTTAACTCTTTGAAAGATGAAGTCTTTAAAGTCTTCTTCAAGTAAATGGTTGAATAAGATATGGGATGCAATTAACAAGCCTCCATCTGGGAATTCAAATTCTTCTTTTTTTCTCTTTTCCAAGCGTTTTCGTAGATATAGGCAATATTCAGATCTTGTTGGAAATTGACTTGCACTCTTGAGGGTTTTGCACCGCAATTTTTCCTTGCTATTATCGATGATGTCTTGGACTAAAGGATTCAACTTTGGAATCAGCGAAACAATATGATTGGCAAATTGAAAAAACTCTTCTAAGAAAAGATAATAACCTTTGCTGTAGCAATTCGGTTTGGAGTTCCAATAAACCAATTTCACGTCATAACCTTTCGGAGCATCTTTGTCGAAATCTATATTATTTTTCCAAATTGCATAGGGATAGAATTCATGCTTAGATTTTGTTAGGCCTGAGTGTCTATCTGTTTTTTCTGGGTGTACGGATGAAGCGCTTCTAATGAATTTGAAAAAAGCTATGTCGCCTTTTCTTTTTCTGTTGGATTTAGCAAAGAACTTTTCCTTGCCATATTCTTGATCAAGGTGTTTTCCAAGGCAAAAGAAGAGGGCTTCTGTGCATCCTAAAATGATTGAGATGCAATTTACTACCTCATAGAAACTGAAAGCTTCCCCGCAATCGTTTTGTCTTCTCAGTTGAAGATTGTTCAGATAATTAGATGTTTCACGAATTCTTAGTTCGCATGTGCAAATCATGTTGTGTGGTTGGATAGAGAGGGAAGATTGTGAACCACGCCTCTTGAATCTGATTTTCTTCTTGATAAAAAGCGAATTGGAAGTTAATTCTACAAAAGACTCTAAAGGGTCTGTGTTGATTTTTGACATATGCTCTCCTTGCGATAAGCAAATTTTTACCCGATTTGACAGGATTCCATCGCTTATCGATGATTGTTAATTTGTTTTGCCAAACTTCTGCTTTAAATATTCTTTTAGGTTCTTGTCGCAGCAATAGATATATGTCCCCTTCATTCCTCTGGTCAGAAGAACGAGATAGGAATTGATGAGGTGGAAGAACTCATCATTATCAAATCCTTTCCATTGAAACTCGACGAATGGCTCTATGCATTCTTTTACGTCATGGATCTCTTTTTCTTGAGAATACAATTTTCGGATGAATTCCTTTGTCAGTTTCAAACCTTTGACGTTCATTATTGCCGGTTCGCCCCCGATTTATCGTCATTCGATAGAGTCTTGTACAATTCCTTGGCCATGATGTTCATCACAACTTTTTGGAACTGGCTATTGTTCAAAAGCCGAGAAAAAGCCTGGTCGTTCTGCGTGAAACACTCGACGAGAACTCTTTGGAACTCGCTTGGGAAGATGGACTTGATGAACATATTTGCATCGTTATGCTTAGCAAATTCCTTCAATCTTGCTTTAACGACTGGATCTTCCATGAGCATCTTAAAAACGCTGTCCAATGCGACTTTGTCGGCCGAGCTGAAATTTCCGTCATATTCATGATTTACCTTATCGATGATTCTGTCCAAGGTGTTTGTTTTCTTCACTTTTGCGGAAGGCTGGGCAGATTTTGCAGGCATGAAAGATTCGTTGATTTCCTCCAGTTTGATTGCCCCGTGGAACGTCTCTTTGAGATTTGCATATTCGAGTTCGATTTTGTCGCTTATGTCGATTTTCTCATCCTTGCTTTTTGGGAGGAGGTGGGTCAGATGTGAGACGAAAAGATAGTCCTTGAAAAGATCCTTGTCACCGATTCTCACCAACTGAGTAACGAAGGCATAGCAGCGCGTGAACTTCATCATCGTGTCTCTTGCAAGGAATCGCTTCTCGTCTTCCTCAATATCCGTGTATCTTTCGACAACGTTTTTGAGAAGGCTTGTCAATTGCCCGATGACTATGGTGTTCTGCTTCTTTCCATTGTTTTTATTCATCAGGTCGAAGAATTGGTCTACTTCTGAGGAAGTGAACAAGGCGAATTCATTCAGTTTGGCTCGGAGGTCATAGACCCGGTTTACGTCCATCTCTCCGATGAGGGTCGTCTCTCCGTAAAACGGCTCGAAGGATTTCTTGATTTCCTCTTCCGTGTTTGCGAAATCGAGAACAAAAGTGTCTTCCTTACTGGGATAGGTTCTGTTCAGACGCGAAAGGGTCTGGACGGCACTCACGCCTTTCAGTTTTTTGTCAACGTACATGGAATGGAGAAGCGGCTCGTCGTACCCGGTCTGGTACTTGTTGGCAACCACGAGGATGTTGAATTCGTCGCTATGGAAAGCCTGTCTGAATCTTTTATCCGAGGTTATGAGATGGCCCAATTTATCCTGATTCATCTTGGCTTCCACATATTCCGTCGGATCGTCTTCGAATTTCACTGATCCCGAGAATGCGACCATGGCATTACATCCTTGACATTCCGCCGGATGATTCTTGATATAGTCCTTGATGGCAAAATAGAACTTCACCGCATTGTGTCTGGAGTCGCAGACGACCATTGCCTTGCCATGGCCGTTTATCTTCTTTCGTCCGTTGTTCAGGAAGTTGTCCATGATCATCTCGACCTTCTGCTCGATGGTGAAGTTATGGGACTTGTAGTATCTGAAAAGAGCTTTCTTCGTGTTGTTTTCAAGAAGGGATGGGTTCTCCTCGGTGTTCTTTATGAGCTTGAATGCCTGCTGTATAGTCATGTAGTCCTGAAGGACGTCGAGAATGAAACCTTCCTCAATGGCCTGTTTCATGGAATAGACGTGGAACGGATGGTATTTTCCGTCCTTTCCCTTTCTTCCAAAGGTCTGAAGCGTCTTCCCAATCGGAGTTGCCGTGAAAGCGAAGAAGGATTGGTTGTCGTGGTATCCCTGTGCGAGGATCTCCTCGAGAAGATCGTCGTTCTCATCCAGCTCTTCTGGATTCAGGCCGTTTTCTTCAGCGTATTTTTTCTTTTCTTCTGGGATGTCTGTCAGAGCTTTTCTTAAGGTTCTTGCCGATTCACCGCTTTGGCCCTGGTGAGCTTCATCGATAATGATGGCAAAGTTCCTGCCGGTGAATTTATCGAAATCCTTATACGCGAAAAGGAACTTCTGCACGGTGCAGATGATGATTCTCTTCTTATCGTTCAGGGCATCAACAAGGCCACGGCTTCCTTTCTTCTGTGTTATGCATTCCAAAAGACCAGCTTTGTGGTCGAAGCTGTTGATTGTGTCTTGGAGTTGGGAATCGAGGACAATTCGGTTGGTGACGATGATGACGGAATCGAAAATCGGTGAGTCATTGTCATCGAAAGCGGATGCCAAGCGATAGGCAATCCATGCAATGGAATTGGACTTCCCGGATCCTGCAGAATGCTCGATAAGGTAGTTCTGGCCCGCACCATGTTCCTTTACGTCATCCAACACTTTGTGTACGACGTCATATTGGTGGAAACGGGGAAATATCAGCTTTCTTACGATGCTAGTTTTCGGCTTCCCATCTACCATCGTCTCCTTCTTTTCCTCTATGACGGTGATGAATCTTCTTATGAGGTCGAGCATAGAATCCCTAGAGAAGACTCTCTCCCAAAGGTAGGAAGTGACGTATCCGTTTGGATTCGCAGGATTGCCCTTTCCACCTGGATTTCCGGCTCCGTTGCTTCCTTGGTTAAACGGGAGAAATCTTGTGGCATCACCCTTGAGTTCGGTTGCCATCCATACCTCATAGAGATCGACAGCAAAATAGGCAAAGAATCTCTGATTGAAACGAAAAATAGGCTCTTTCGGATCTCTGTCGTGCTTCCATTGCTCAATTGCGCATTGGTAGTCCTGGCCTTTGAGCTGGTTCTTGAGTTCAAAAGCAAAGACGGGGATACCGTTTACGGACAGGACGGTATCGATTGTATTGTTGTTCTTCGTTGAATAGGGGAACTGTCTGGTGATACCGATTATGTTGCTCTCATAATTCTTTTCCAGAACGGCGTTTAGACCGGATTCCGGTTTAAAGAAACAAAGAGTTAGATGGATGCCTAAATCATCCAAACCGTTTTTCAGAACATCGAGTAGTCCTCTGGAATATACCGAATCATTAAATCTTCGCACCAGTTTTTCTTTTGCGTCGGCACCATAGTATTTCATATAGCGCTGCCATTCCTTTGGTTGACTCTTGCTGATGAATTCTACAAGGATATCAGGAAACAGCATGGGTTCGGCATCGTATTCGTTACGACTTATCTTTCTGTAGCCTTCTGAAAGGAATGCGGACTCAATATCCGATTCGAATCGTTTCTCTGACGTATCCAACGTTATAAAATTGAGTGAGGCATCATTTTTCATTGCCATTTCCCTCCTTTGATTTGTTTTCTTTGACTAATCTTGATAACTCGTCTTTTGAAATTTCTTTGATTTCTCTTAAAGTGTGGAAAAATCGGTCGCTTGAACTAAGCCCAGCATCGTTGACTAAAGCAACCATCAAAACGTACAGCGCATAGTAATACTCGTTACCTAATGTGTCTTGCACGGTCAAAACTATATCTAACGGTGAATCAAAATAAAAAGACAGAAAACACTTACCTGATGGAAGAACCGTGAAATTGCCTTCTAATTCAAACCATTTTCCATCGTGATAAAGCTTCTTCAAAATAAACGGGGCTTTATCGGAGTTTTCTAGTTGTACAAAAACCTCTGATTTATATTTATGCTCCTCTTCAATTGGAGGAAAACATGCTTTTTCTGAGCCATTTAGAGGAATTTCGTGGAATTGTGGGTTGAAGGAAAAATAAGGCTTTTCGTGTTTAATCTCATCTTCTTTTCTGTCTTTGTCGGATTTCTTTATTGTCCATGCGACTCCGACTAAAGTGATGAGTCCCCCATACAAAGCCGCAACGATTGTGAGGATTATGGTTTGTAGTTCTTTTTCTGGAATTAGGTAAATCAGATATACCGTCAGTCCGATTCCGACTAAGAAATCCTGAAGCAAGCCTATTTTTTGAAAAGTCGTTTTACAATTTGATGAGACGAAAGAAAAACATACGTTCATCAAGACAATCACCATTATCAGACAACCGAAGACGAATTTGCAGATGAGGTTGTCAAGAAAACACGCCATATAGAACAAATCGCAAAGCCAGTAGAACATCCAATACTTGAGAAAATTGATACTTACGTTCTTTTTTTGCTCATCGGTGCAGTTAAAGTGCTTTTCTACCCAAACTTTAAAACTTTCTAGACCGATGGGGATCAAAATTGCTATCAATGTAAAAGAAATCCAATAGCCAATCATAGCGACACTCTTTTCTTACCGGTTACGTATTCATAAATTAAAGATTTTTTGTAAATTTGTAATTTTTGAATCTTTGACTCTTTAAATGAGATTACTGCGTCGACCTTTGAACAGAAAGAATCCAAATAGTCGACAACTTTTTTTTGAATATCTATTGGAGGCGAAACGAAGGTTGCATTTTTTATAATAGAAGTGTTGAGCCCGTCCATTATGAAACCTTTTTTTGCTCTATTATAAAATTCTGAAATGATTGTGCTGTTATTTTTGTCGTATTCATATAAAAAGAAATAGGGGTTCATTTCATTAAAGTTTAAGCGAATTTTTATAATATGTGAATCCATAATTCCTGGATGAATTTTTTCTGGAACTAATGCACATCTCCCTATCGACCCCATCATTGAAACCAAAATATCCTTAGGGCGAACCGAATAACTAATCAAATTAAGATAATCTTTTTTTTCAATCGTGTTTCTTCTTATCGAAAAGTCATTTCCTATAACATTCCATTGACCGTAAATATTATACTCTCCATTAGAAATCACCTTTCCGGTTAAGGCACTTCCAAAAGGACCACATTTTATTCCGAAGTCATCTTTTTCGAGAAAATCTTTTATTCTTTTTACTTGCCAAGTACATGGAATTTTCCCAATCCATTCGATTCCACTGTCCTTCATTTGGACACTCGGGTCTAACCCTTTCGTGACTGCTTTCGTTATAATTGCCTGTCTGTATTCCTTGAGCTTCTCTATCTGCTTTTCCTGATTGGAAATTAGATTATCTATTTGACCAATTTTCCTGTCTAAGAAACAAGCTATTTTATGTTGCTCGCCCAAATCGTCAGGATAAGATATGTAGAGATTTTTTATCTCTCCGATTTTTACTCCGCCTATCATGCCTGTTAAATGCAAGCTGAATTCGGATAAAAAGTCAGATGACTGAAGTGAGTAAAACAAAAACTTTGAATCGATATTTTTTGGAGTGAAACAACATAGTTTATTTACGAACGCTACCTCTTGATTAAGATAGCCTAGTTTCTTGCCGGCACTCCCTCCTTCGATACACAACAGTGATGATTTCATTTTAGCAATCCGAAACCCATCATCTTCGTTGACGGACAAGCCGTTTTCATAATCAATTTGATGTGTATCTGCGTCGATGTTCTTTGTGGCGATGTACGGAATTTTTTTGTTGACGAAAGAATCCTTTTTGTCGTCTGGAATGCTATTTCCATTATAAATATCCGAAAAAGATTTTAGTTTTGACCGCAAAAATTTAATTTTATTCATAGTTCTCACCAACAATTCCTTTGCATGTGCTAATAAGGTAATTCACGAATGCGCAACAAGTAACCAACATAAATTTTGCATCTTCAAAAGAAACATTACTCTCGAATAGTCCTTCGGCATGTCTAATGCCACCCTCATCCGATGTATATCCGTATAATTTTGAAAAGGCTTCTTTTAGAGATCTATGCAATTTAATTCCGCTTTCTTCCAATTTATTCAAAGCTTTGCCCAAAGTCGCCTTATCGTCTTTGCAGATGATTTGGCATATGGATTCAACGGCACTAATGCTTTCCTTGATGCTATTTTTATAATCCGGTTTTTCTCTGTCAGAAAGGAGACTCAGCCCCTTTTTTATGTGAGATTTACAACCTTCAAATTCTATATCTAAACTTGTTTTGATCTCGTTAATTTCAACTTCATTTGTGATTGGCGTTATTTTATGGGCAATCATTCGGTATCCAACAAATTCTTCCTCAAACAAAGCATTCAAATCCTGTTCACAATTAATTCGTTGATTTATATTGTAATAGGATGCTAAACCAATAATATATTCACAAATAGTTAAGACATCAGAATAATTTTCATGAATAATTGGATCCAAAATATATATTTTAAAAGCATCAGAATAATGATACTCAAATAATCGTTCCATTTGATCATCAACAAATAGGCCAAAGACATCATTCAAATATCTTTTAAAGAAATCTTTTTCTACTCCAAATTTTTCAATTTCATCACACCATCTTTTAAGCAAATTAGCGATTTTATTTCTGGTTCTTTCATCTAAATCGTTGATTTGTATTTCGGTATTTAATGGATTAATTTTTCTTCTATCACTAAATCCTCTCCGAAGCTGAACTTTTAATTCTTTATTCATTTCCAAACAGCTCCTTCATGAGTGTTTCTTCCTCTTTCTCGAGTTCCTTGATTTCCTCATAGATTTCATCGGAATCTTTCGGCTTCACGAACTTGTAGAAAAGGCGGGTGAAAGGTATTTCATATCCCACTTTATCCTTGGAACGATCCATGAATGCATTCGGATTGTAGGGCAAGACATTCTTCTTGAAATATTCCTCGATGTCTTCCTTCAAAGGTATTGTTTCTGTGTCTGTCTTTCCTTTTTCTGCAACAGGCTTGCCTTTTTTGAGAATCTTGTTTCCGTTAGAATCTACTTGTGCGGTTTCGACTGTCACTTTCGTGTATCCGAAATCGGCATCATCAAGAATCTTTGATTCAACCGAAATGTCGCCTTCAACATCCTCTTTCTCCTTGAATTCGTTATACGCTTTGACAATCAAAGCAATACATTTGTCATCGAGATCGACTCGCTTATTGCCGATATTCTTTCTACGTTTTACATAGCATTTGGAGGCGTCGATAAGTTGAACCTTTCCAAGTCTGTTCAGAGGTTTTGCATTCTTTCCGTCCACAATCCAGATATAGGTGGCGATGCCGGTATTGTAGAAAAGATCAGTCGGAAGCTGGATGATTGCCTCGAGTCTATCATTCTCGATGATGTATCTTCTAATTTCAGATGAACCGCTACCTGCATCCCCAGTAAAAAGGGAAGAGCCGTTCTGAATGATTGCCATTCTTCCGGTGTCTTTCAGCTTTTTGACTCCGTTGAGAAGGAAAAGCATCTGACCATCCGAAATGGCCGGGAGGCCAGGCCCGAATCTCCCATCGTATTCCTTTTCCTTGTATTCCTTCTCGACATCTTCTTTTTCTTTCTTCCAATCGATGCCGAAAGGAGGATTTGTGATGATGTAGTCGAATTGGTAGTCCTTGAATTGGTCGTTGCTCAAAGTGTCGCCGAATTTCATGTTATCGGCATCGCCACCTTTGATGAGCATGTCGGCCTTTGCGATGGCGAAGGTTTCTGGGTTAAATTCCTGTCCGAAGCACTTTAGTTCTGCGTTTTTGTTGACGTCTTTAAGGCGTTCATCCAAACAGGCCAGCATCTGGGATGTGCCCATGGCCATATCATAGGCAGTCTTCGTGCATCCGTGCTCCTCGATTTCTTTTCGCTCTGGGGCGATGAGGATTTCTGTCATTAGGTAGATGATGTCTCTTGCTGTGAAGTGGGCTCCGGCCTGCTCATCATAGGATTCCGAGAATTTTCTGATGAGCTCCTCGAATATGTATCCCATATCCTGGGAAGTGACCTTGTCGGGCGACATATCGGCCTTTTTTGAGTTGAATTCATCGATGATGGTATAAAGGAGGTCGTTTTGCGACATCTTGGAGATTTCCTTGTCAAACTCGAAATTGGAGATGATGTCTTTGACATTGTCGGAGAACCCTTGGAGATAGGCTACGAAATTATCCTTGATGCTGTCAGAATCGGCCTTAAGTTTCTCAAAGTCGAATTTACTTGTATTGTAAAAAGCGTGCTTGGCAGTCTGCTTGAGAATACCGTCTCTGGCAAAGCCGGTTACGCCTTTCTTGTCAAGTTCTTCGGCTATTTCGACTACGGCCTGCTTTGTATCTTTCAGGGTGTCATCAAAACGCTTGATGACGGTCATTGGCAGAATGACACGTCCATATTCATGCGGCTTGTATTCGCCATATAGGGCAGTGGCTATGTCCCAAATGAGGTTTGCTTTTTCCTGGACGTTTATGTTTGTCTGTTTCTGAAGTTCTTCGATTGTCATATTCATTCCCCCTTATCTGTATATTCATCAATTCTGATTTTGCGCTTCTTGCAAAGTGCGACTATCTTTCTCTTCGATTTGATAGTCGGCTCATGATGTCCCATCTCCCACCGGTTCACCGAAGCAAATGAGACTCCTAATAGTTCGGCAAGCTCTGCTTGGGAAAGAATCATTTTTTCTCTCAGTTCCTTGATCAGCTTTGAGTAATCCATTTAGTCTATGCTCCTTCCCACTAGAATTTCAAAATTCGATTTCGTTTCAACTGATAACTATTTTATAACAAATCCAGTCTTGTTATGAGAATAATCGTGGAAGATTTGAACCGGAATAATCATGAAAATCAAACGGGGCAATAAAAGAAGACGCTTAAAGATATAAATGAGTGAATGTTATTGTCTTTTTGCCATGAAAATGCAAACTAAGTCTATATTTATAAGCACTCTTAACGAATTACACGCTTCAATATTGTGGCATCAAGGAAAAGACTAGGTCGTTGTCCTGGTAATGTAATTAGCAATTCACAATCTGATTAACACAATAGTGGTCTCTCTATTGGGTTACCCAATTAGAAGAGCAGCTTCTGTTATAGACTGACAATAACGACGTTTACGAGGCTTATTTTGATATTTTGACTTGCCTTTAGATAAGAGAATAGCTTATAACAAAAGCCTCAAGTTCCCCGGAGGCTTTTGTTTTCATTTGGTGCGGACGACAGGAATTGAACCTGCACGGATTGCTCCAATGGATTCTAAGTCCTACACAGCCCTTTCTTTCCTTTCGAAGAGCAAAGCATACCAGATAGGAATAGGACGAAAAATAGCGTATTTGTTTCCAGTCCAAGGCACGAAAAAGAATGCCAATCAATAACGTATATTGGCTTTTGCGGACGGAAGCGGACGGCCATGGCAGACCTCCCAGATGATGGTGTTTAACAATCGGAACCACCTTCGTTCCTGCAAGCTTTATAACAAAACAAAATGCGAATGCAATAGGAAAAGACAAAGATTTCATCGAGCTTTTTTCGATGTTCGGATAAGATTCTGTCGGGTTCTATTTAAAGGTTGCAGACGCACTTTTTACGAAAATCATGTAAATTATGAAACACAAATTATTTATCCCAAAGATTTAGCTTTTCGTATCCTTTTCTAATAATCTTTGCCATGTTTTTTCTTCTGGCGAATAGGAAATCCTCGTAATTCATATTTTCCCAACCCAAAGGCAAGGCGTGTTCGCTTTCCACTTTTTGAATGTCGTCCATACTCCTTCCTGCAGTAAGCTTAGGAAAATAAGAGCTTGGAGCTTCATCGGAGATGTCCATATTATCGGGCCACTCGATGAAAGCATAATTTGCAACTTGATTGATTTGTTTTTGCTTTAACCCAAGGACGTTTTTCAGATAGGCTTTTGGATAAAGATGGTGAAGCTCGACTGCTTTTCGTGCCCCTCTTGTCCACTCTTGGTACAATGTTCTAGTTGAAAGGCTTGTTTTAGAGAAGAGCACGTGGGCCTCTAATATGTTTTGCGTGGCAATATATGCTAGGAAGGCTGGAGATTTGCTGTTTGTTGTCTTTAGACCTTCGAGGCCAATAAGAGTTATATTGAAAAAGTCCTCTGTTAGTACGTTTTTAGACATGGAATCAAAATAGTTTTTAAAGGCGTTGGTTGTTTTCTCTTCTGGTAGATTGGCCATGTCCTGTTCCATTGATGATTCAAAAGATCCTACATATCTGGAACTTAACCCAAAGAAGAAAATCATTTTGGTGATTATAGTTCTTAAATCAGATTCGCTGATATTGAAATCGTATTTTCCTATTAGATAAAAGGCATAGGCATAAATGATGTTGGTTTTTGAACTTATTAGTCCTTTTGTCACAAATCCCGCACTCTCGATGCATTTGAGGAACTCACAGAAGTTGTTACGATCCAATGCCTTTGCCAAATGGTCTTTGAATTCATCGAAACGATGATTTCTCAATTCCTCTGAAATCGCTCCTTTTTTATCAAAATCAGCTCCATGTAGAAGCTTATATGCGTACTTGAGTCTTGCTCTCTTAAAACCAAATGCCATCACTGTTCTGACGACGTCTTGAGGATCGAAGTCAATGATGGGATTACAAATGTCTTTTCTGCCTTGGCTATTATGGTGTTTGGTATCCTGACAAAACTCCTCTATCAGTTTTCTTCCTTCGTTCCAATGGACTGATATCAATGTAAGGATAAAATCTGATTGATTGAGTTTGGTGCCTCCTGAATTGATACTTACGAAAATGTTTGCGACATCTTCTTCATCAGCCTCTGAAGTAATATCTAAAGTTGGGATGACATATTTCTTCAAATTAAGGAGAGCATTAATCCCGTCAGATATTTGCTCGGCTTCTTTATCGGAAACCTCGGCTTCACCTTTTTTCTTTTTGGATTCGTTCAGCTTGGAAACAAACTCGTTTGTCAGAGTATAGGAATTGCTTTGAAACGCCTTGGATATATCTGGTATCCAATCTACGCTATTAGCAAGTGCCGCGGTAGAAACTTCGCATATGCAACTAAAAGGGTTGAAGGCTAACACAATATTCTTCGGCTTGAAATTTGAGTCAACGATTTGGATGCCTTTAATAACCGAGAATAATGAAGTAAGTCTTTGTTGACCATCAATAATGAGTTTGTTAGGAGTTGAGTAACCGTGATTGATTTCCCCGATTTGCTTTGATTTTGTTGAATTAGGGGATTGCCATGTGATAACGAAACCAATTGGGTATCCTTTCAACATCGAATTGAACAAATCTCTGACTTTAGAATCCGTCCAAACAAACGGGCGCTGGAGGTCTGGTAGACCAGTTGAGCCAGTTTCTATTTCGCTAAGTAGTGCTTCGACCGAAAGATCCGCTCTTGAATATAACATCGTTCCCATAGATATAGTCCTCATTTTTATTCAAGATTATTATATAAAATTGTGCTTCTAAATAAAAATAACCTAGGCATGTAAGTGCAAATGCTGGAACGAAATTGAATCTTTTAGCAGAAACACAAATAATGAAAAAAGCCTGTCAAGTCCTGAAGTTCACTATTTTCGAAGCTACAATACAAGTAGATAGAAGGGCTTTGCATCATTTGCTTACGATCATGGAGTACGTAAGGAAAGAAGACTCCTTAAAAAAGAAAAAAGGAGTTTTTTCTTTATGGACTATGAGTACAGAGTCTTATCCGCGAACAGTTATGGAGAGATGCAGCAGGAACTCAACATCTGCGGAATGGTTGGGTGGAAGCTTGTTAATGTCGTATGGGACAATGACAATGCCTGTTTAGTTGCTGTGATGATACTGGAAAGATAGATAATTTCGTTTCTGATATATACCTTTGGCCATTCCAACAGGTTTTAAAAAAACTCGTGAGTGACACATGTTACATCAACTATTAGTCGAGTATGGAATTTCTGCCCTAAATCGGTTAAAATAAAAAAAGGGTAATTACACCCTTGAAATGTAGTGACGAGTATTTTTTACTCATATTTAGGGGAGGAAACAAAGCGTACAATCAATGTTCCATAAGGAAAATCAGAAATATATTTGTGCATGATGTTACTGAATATGTCGTAAAAGCCATTGCTGATAGAAAAAATGAAATGATGAAAGATATGGATGACTTTTAAAATATGATTCGATGCCAATATCGATATCAGAAAGGAAATCTATGAAAAGCAAAAAGATAATCGGTCTGACGTTATTATCCGCACTCTTAATAAGCGGCTGCACTAATGCAAATGGTGAAACTACTTCTATCAAAAATAGCACTAATACTCCTATCAAAGATAGCACTAATACTACGATCAATACTGAATCTGTTGAATCGGAAAATTATCAGTATTATCCATTGCCTGATGGAACATTGGCAATTGCTGTTGGCACTAACAGATACTTACAAAATCTAACAATTCCAAAAATGCATCATGGCAAAATGGTAACTCAGATTGCGGATAATGGTTTTGCAAACTGTACTGCATTAAAACAAATCAATCTCCCCGATAACATAAACATGATTCGGGAGAAAGCTTTTTCTGGATGTTCATCCCTTAACTCCATCAATATACCGGATGGCACTTCTGTCATTGGAAATTATGCATTCGAAGGATGCAGTTCATTGTCAGAAGTGACAATCCCTACGGCGATAACTGAACTGGGAAAATACGCGTTTAAAGATTGTACTGGAATTAAAAACATTTTATTGCCGAGTAGTATTACCATCATAAATGACGGAACATTTAAAAATTGTTCCTCTTTAACGACTGTAGTTATTCCAAATAGTATCGTAACAATCGGTGAATATGCATTCGATGGATGCTCATCGCTGACAAGCGTCGTGATTCCCGAAGGAGTCACTTCAATCGGTGAATATGCATTCGCCGGATGCAAATCGCTGACGATATACTGTGTGGCTGAAAAACAGCCAGAAGGATGGGATTATTATTGGAATATGATTGTTCGGAATGGATCTGATCTTGTAATAACGGAATGGGGATGCGAAAGCGGAGGCACTTATCTGGGCCTTGTATATAGAATTGACATTATTAACGATGAGCGTGTCGCAACAATAATCAATTATAGAGGAACCGAGTCAAAACTAATGATTCCCGGTGTCATTGAAGGAACGAAGGTTGTTGGCATCGGCAATTCCGCATTCTCTGTCTGCAAATCGCTGACAAGCGTCGTGATTCCCGACAGCGTCACTTCAATCGGCAAATATGCATTCTCGGGCTGCACATCACTGACAAGCGTCGTGATTTCCGAAGGAGTCACTTCAATCGGTGAATTTGCGTTCAGAGAATGCTCATCGCTGACAAGCGTCGTGATTCCCGACAGCGTCACTTCAATCGGTGAATATGCATTCGATGGATGCAAATCGCTGACAAGCGTCGTGATTCCCGGCAGCGTCACTTCAATCGGCGAATATGCATTCGTAGGTTGCTCATCGCTGACGATACACTGTGCGGCTGAAAAACAGCCAGAAGGATGGGATTATTTTTGGAATCCTTCTCACTGTCCGGTCGTTTGGGGTTATAAATCAAAGCCATAAATTCACTTTGAAAGAAAGCGTAATTTTCCTTTCTAGGTCATAAAAGGAAAAGCTACCAAGGTTTGCCTGTGTCCCACGTTGATGGAATCATGGCGCTCCGGCAGCTTTTTTTGTTATTTCGTGGTCCTTCTATTCGTATTTGTCTTTCTTTATACTATCCACAACGCTCTTCGATACCTCGTATTTCGATGATTTCACCTCTTTCGGAAGGGTTTCGGACCACGGAAGAAGGCTGTCGATGTCTTCCTGGCTGGTCTTCCCAAGCTGTGTGAGGACATAGGCAATGTATTTCTCGGAATCGACCTGGTTCAGCCTCGCCGTCCTTATGACCGTCATGAGGATCCCGGCGGTCTCGGCTCCCTTTTATGAATAACTGAAAAGGAAGAACCGACTCTTCGCCAACACAAGGAAGGGCGGGGATGTGAGCTGTGCGATGTATTCGCTTGCGAAGACTGCCATTTACAACGGACTCGACGTCTGGGCCTATATGAAGCGGCTGCTCTCGGAGCTTCCCCATAAGAAGAAGGAAGGCTCCGCGTATTCGGACTGTCTTCCATGGTCGGACAAGGTTCCGGACTGGATCAGGGAAGGAAAGAAAAGCGGTAAGGAATAAAGGAGAGATCTTCAAAAATTCACACCACCTTTAAATAAAATGCCAATCAAAGGAGATACCGTTATCGGCAATGATGTATGGATAGGCCAAAATGTAACAATATTACCTGGAGTCCATATTGGAGATGGTGTAATTATTGGAGCTAATTCTGTCGTTGGTTCCGATATACCGCCATATATAGAGCAGCCCGAATGATTTTCCTTAACCGTACCTGCTACAACGTGCTATATCGGGTCAGATCGTCTATAAGGTTCAATTGTTGGAAGACGAAGCTCGAGTAGTTGTTCCTATATCCATCCAGATTCTTTTTCAGAAGGGGTTTACCGTCCACCAGAATCTCGCCTTCGGTCTGATAGTCAAGACCACCAAGGATGTTCAAGAGCGTGGTCTTGCTAGACCCACTTTTTCCACACAAAAGAACCAGCACCTTGCTTGGCAGAACAAGGTTAAGATTCTTCAATGCTTTGAAATTCCTATGGCTTTTGGTCCTATAGACCTTAGTGAGATTTTTTATTTGAATCATACTCTATATATGCACACAAGAAGCAACAAATTCCTTTCATCTATTCAATTGTATAACATTATTCAAATAGTAAATCTGAAACAAATATCGTTTATTAGTAAATCATATCCTCATAGTTTGTATTGAATAATAGTATTCTTATATATCAATTTTCCATAGTTTCACTCGAAACTTTAATGTGTTTCTTCTTGCTTTATTAAAATTTATGAACACGATCAATTGACTGATCAGAATTCGTGTGTTGTATTTGTTTTAGCAATACTCTCAAACTGGAGATTGATATATTTCAATATATCACCGTGTGTGTTGTATTTGTTTTAGCAATACTCTCAAACATAGTTCCTTTCTGTGTAATAAAATAAGTGTGTGTGTTGTATTTGTTTTAGCAATACTCTCAAACGTAAAATGATTTTCTAAATATTTTTTAAAGTGTGTGTTGTATTTGTTTTAGCAATACTCTCAAACAAAAGTGCTAGCAACCCAAGAGCCATCGCGTGTGTGTTGTATTTGTTTTAGCAATACTCTCAAACATCACTGTTTGTGCAAGCTTCCTCCCAAACGTGTGTGTTGTATTTGTTTTAGCAATACTCTCAAACATGCGGTCATGAGTGATGGCGTTCTTAATTGTGTGTGTTGTATTTGTTTTAGCAATACTCTCAAACTGCTATCGACATCGACCACTGCATAGACAGGTGTGTGTTGTATTTGTTTTAGCAATACTCTCAAACCCTCTTTCTATCCTCTCTATCAGGACATTGTGTGTGTTGTATTTGTTTTAGCAATACTCTCAAACGCAAAGAATGATATGCAATTTGCAATAAGGTGTGTGTTGTATTTGTTTTAGCAATACTCTCAAAC
>ERZ1034949.56-NODE-56-length-71837-cov-32.218578_pt1 | contig 71837 bp, 49 predicted proteins | sample MGYA00520590_ERZ1034949 | MGnify/ENA primary metagenome ERZ1034949 (study PRJEB33766, sample SAMN09781752) | gut metagenome | biome: gut microbiome | host: Homo sapiens | place: Madagascar | study: EMG produced TPA metagenomics assembly of the PRJNA485056 data set...
CCCCCTAACCCCTTATCCCCCATGACTACAACCCTCATTATTCTGAGCCTTGCAGCCATACTGTTTGTGAGCGGACGCATAAGGTCCGACCTTGTGGCCGTGTGTGCCGCACTGGCACTTGTTGTATGCGGCGTGCTGACCCCCGAGGAGGCACTGGCCGGATTTTCCAACCCCATTGTCATCATGATGCTCGGCCTCTTTGTGGTAGGCGGCGGCATATTCAGCACAGGCTTGGCCAAACGCCTCGGCACAGGCATATTGGGGCTGGCCGGCAAGAGCGAAACAAAGCTGTTCGTGCTGCTCATGCTTACCACCGCCGGTGTGGGCGCCTTTGTGAGCAACACCGGCACGGTGGCACTGATGCTGCCCATTGTGGTGAGCATGGCACGCGGAGCCGGTCTGTCGTCGGCCCGACTGCTCATGCCACTGGCCTTTGCAGGCAGCATGGGCGGCATGCTCACCCTCATTGGCACCCCGCCCAACTTGATAGTGCGCGATGCGCTGGTGGCAGCAGGCTATGAGCCGTTGGGCTTCTTCTCATTCACCCCAGTGGGCATTGTTTGCATCGCAGTGGGCACACTGGTGCTCATTCCGCTCACACGACGTTTCCTTAAAGAGCGCACAAGCCACAACACGGCACACACTGGCAAGACGCTGCAACAGCTGGCCAGTGAGTACAAGGTGACGCAGAATGTGCAGCAAGTGGTGGTCACACCACAATCGCGCATGGTGGGCCACACGCTTAAGGAGCTTGACGTGCACGGACGCTATGGCGTGACGGTGATTGAGGTGCGCCGCCAACCGTCGTCGAATACGCCACTTGGCAAGGTGCAACAACTGTCAATGGCCAACGTGGCCATTGAGGAGGGCGACTTGCTGTTTATAACCGACGATGCCGGACGTGTGGCTGACTTCATAACGGACTTTGCACTGACGGCTGCCGACGAGATGCACGATGGCAAACTGCACTTTTACGATGTGGGTATGGCCGAAATTCTGCTGCTGCCCGGCTCGACGCTGGTGGGGCACACGGTGGGCGAGACGGACTTCCGCGCTAACTACGGACTTAGTGTGCTGGGCATACGCCGCCACCAAGACTATTTGCTCGACAACCTGAAGGACCAACGGCTGAACGCGGCGGACATTGTGCTGGTGCAAGGCCCGTGGGAGCAGATTGCGCGCCTCAACAAGCACGACGGACAGGAGTGGGTGGTGATAGGCCAGCCCGAGGAGCAGGCGGCGCGTGTGACGCTCGACTACAAAGCGCCCCTTGCGGCCCTCATCATGCTGCTCATGGTGGCGGCCATGGCCTTCGACTTTATTCCTGTTGCCCCCGTCACGGCGGTGATGCTGGCTGCCGTGGCCATGATATTTACGGGTTGCCTGCGCAATGTGGAGGCGGCCTACAAAACTATCAACTGGGAGAGCATTGTGCTGTTTGGGGCCATGCTGCCCATGTCGACGGCGCTCGAAAAGACGGGTGCCGACCAACTGGTGTCGCACGCGCTGGTGCAGCTCACGGGCAGCGGCGGTACGTACTTGCTGATAGCGGCCATATATGTGGCTACATCGCTGCTCACCTTTTTCATATCGAACACGGTGACGGCGGTGCTCATGGCGCCTATTGCGCTGCAGGCGGCCCATGCGCAGGGCATCAGTGCTGTGCCCGTGCTCATGGCGGTGACGGTGGCGGCAAGCATGTGTTTTGCGTCGCCCTTCTCTACCCCGCCCAATGCGCTGGTGATGTCGGCTGGCGGCTACAAGCCTATTGACTATGTGCGCGTGGGATTGCCCCTGCAAATTGTCATTGGCATTGTCATGGTGCTACTGTTGCCGCTGATTTACTAAGGGCTGCGTTTGCGCGCCAATGTGCTAATGTGGCAATGTGCTAATAACCAAGCAAACGAACTCAGGCCGCAAACGCTACCTCTAATGGGGGCGACGCGTCTCGCGTCGGGAAAATAAGGCAATGTCCTTACACTATAAAGGCTCACAGACAGCAGTATTTACACTTCTGTCTGTGAGCCTTTGCCTTCAATCCCGACGCGAGACGCGTCGCCCCCATTAGAGGTTGCGTTTGGGGCTTGAGTCCGTTCACTTGGTTATGTAAATGTACACAAGAGTAGTCGTAACGCTACGGCGTCAGCCCGTTAGCATATTACGCGCTGCCAGATATGAGAAAAGCCAAGGAACACCCCCGGGGGGAGATCCTTGGCTTTTCAGCTATTATAATGATTGTTTGACGCAATACTAATGCGCGGCTTACTTGCCAAGCTTGGCAGAAAGCTTTTGCAGCATGTCCACTGTCATGCGGTCGAGGTCGTACTCGGGCTTCCAGTCCCACTCCTGACGTGCACAAGTGTCGTCGAGGCTGTTGGGCCATGAGTCGGCATTGGCCTGCTTGAGAGGTTCTACCTTGTACTCCATTTCGAACTCAGGCTTGTACTTGCGTATGGCGGCGAGCACACCCTCGGGGTCGAAGCTCATGGCGGCAATGTTGAATGCGTTGCGGTGAACAAGGCGTGTGGGGTCGGCCTCCATCAGTTCAACAGCTGCGCGCAGGGCGTCGGGCATGTACATCATGTCCATGTAAGTGCCTTTGGCAATGGGGCATACAAACTTTTCGCCACGAACGGCTGAATAGTAGATGTCGCAAGCATAGTCGGTGGTGCCGCCACCAGGCAATGTGACGTATGAGATGAGGCCGGGGAAACGCACGGCACGGGTGTCAACGCCATACTTGCGGTAGTAGTAGTCGGAGAGCAACTCGGTGGTTACCTTTGACACACCATAGATGGTGCGCGGACGCTGAATGGTATCTTGTGGTACGTGATTGGGAGGCGTTTCGGGACCGAACGAACCGATTGAGCTTGGAGTGAACACCGCACACTCGTGTTCGCGTGCTACCTCGAGCACATTCCAAAGGCCGTCAATGCCAATTTTCCATGCCAACTGCGGACGGCCCTCGGCCACCACGCTCAACAATGCGGCAAGGTTGTAGACGGTGTCGACCTTGTGCTTGAGCACTACTTCGGCTATCATCTCGCCATTGGTAACGTCGCAGATTTCGGCTGGACCACTTTCGGCCAATTCGCCCTTGGGGGCTGCACTGGGAATGTAACCGCACACTACGTGGTCGTTGCCATAAATGCCGCGCAACTTCATGGTAAGCTCAGAACCTATCTGTCCTGTAGCACCAATCACCAAAATATTCTTCATCTTTTTTGTATAAAGGATTTTGTTAGTTTGACGTGTCTGTTATTACACACGTGCAAAGGTGCAATCTTTTTTTGAGATTTATGCGCACTCTATGGTTATTTTTCAAAAAAAATACGTTACTTTGCGGTGACTACGGCAAGGGGCGCATGGCGCACCTTGCCGCTGCTTGGTGAGAAATCTTTTTATAAATCACACTTATACAAATGTACGGTAAATTTCAAGAACATCTTCAGCAGGAGCTGAAGGATATTAAGGACGCTGGCCTCTACAAAGAGGAGCGCCTGATTGAAGGCCCCCAGCAGGCCGCTATCCAGGTTAAGGGCAAGGAAGTGCTCAACTTTTGCGCCAACAACTACCTTGGTCTGTCAAACAACCCGCGCCTTATAAAGGCAGCCAAGGACATGATGGACCGCCGCGGCTACGGCATGTCGAGCGTGCGCTTTATTTGCGGTACACAGGACGTGCACAAGGAGCTTGAGGCTGCCATCTCAAAGTTCTTCAAGACTGAGGACACCATTCTTTACGCTGCTTGCTTCGATGCCAACGGCGGTGTGTTTGAGCCGCTGCTCACTGCCGACGATGCCATCATTTCGGACGCGCTGAACCACGCCTCTATCATTGACGGTGTGCGTCTGTGCAAGGCTAAGCGCTACCGCTATGCCAACGCCGACATGGAGGACCTCGAGCGCCAGTTGCAGGCTGCCCAGGAACAGCGTTTCCGCATTATCGTGACCGACGGTGTGTTCTCAATGGACGGCAACGTGGCTCCTATCGACAAGATTTGCGACCTGGCCGAGAAGTACGACGCTCTGGTAATGGTTGACGAGAGCCACTCTGCCGGCGTGGTAGGCCCCACTGGCCGCGGTGTGAGCGAATTCTTCAACACTTATGGCCGTGTAGACATCTACACTGGCACACTGGGCAAGGCCTTTGGTGGTGCCATGGGTGGCTTTACTACTGGCCGCAAGGAGATAATCGACATGTTGCGCCAGCGCTCACGTCCTTACCTCTTCTCTAACTCTGTTGCCCCTGCCATTGTGGGTGCTGCACTCGAAACGTTCAAGATGTTGGACGAGAGCAACGAAATTCACGACAAGTTGGTTGAGAACGTGAACTACTTCCGCGACAAGATGATGGCTGCCGGCTTTGACATCAAGCCTACACAGAGCGCCATCTGCGCCGTGATGCTTTACGATGCCAAGCTGTCGCAAGTGTATGCTGCCAAGCTGCAGGAGGAGGGTATCTACGTAACGGGCTTCTACTACCCCGTTGTGCCTAAGGATCAGGCCCGTATTCGTGTGCAGATTTCAGCCGGCCACGACCGCGAGCACCTCGACAAGTGTATCGCCGCCTTTATCAAGGTGGGCAAGGAACTGGGTGTGCTGAAGTAAGCCTCTGCCCATAGACGCGACACATATATTTATACTATTAAAGCCAGAAAGCGGCATCTCTTGCTAAAGATGCAGTTTTCTGGCTTTTTCTTTTTAGGGAGGGGGGCGCGTGTAAAATCAGAATTTGATGAATGGTATCACGTTAATTGTGTGGCCACGCTCCTCTATTACACATTCCTCACCCATTGTTACTATGCACAAGTTGTTGCATTTAAGTTCGCCGGCACACTCTATGAGGCTGTTTATTTCGCGCTTTGCGGCCTTGGCCGATGTCATATCATAGCACACCTGTACGAGCCTCTCGACCACATGGCCACTGCGCACAACGAAATCTACTTCCTTGTCATTGCGCGAGCGGTAGTAGAATAAGGACTTTTCGGTGTCGTAGCCGCGACGTATGAGTTCGACAAACACCATGTTTTCAAGCAAACGACCTAAATTTTCGCCCAGGTTAAACGCCTTTGCCGTTACAAAGCCATTGTCAACAACATACACCTTTTGGGGTGCCTTGGCCATTAACTTGAGTTTGTTGTTGTATCGTGGCAAATAATAAAAGAGGTAGGGTTCCCTTAAATACTCCATATACTTTTTGGTAGTCGCTACGCTTGAAAAGCCCAAGTCGGAGGCCAAATCTGTGGCGCTGAAAGGATTGCAAAAGTTTGAAAGCATATACATTGCCAAATCGTTCAGATCGGACACATTGCGCACTCTATGACGCTTGGCTGTGTCCTTCCACACTATCGAGTCAAACAATGTGGAGAGGTAGCTCTGTGCTACGTCTCTCGATATGACGGTTTCGGGGTAACCACCATTGCGCAAATAATCGGCTTGCAGGGCCTCGGCTTGGGCCGTTTGCTCAGGCGCCAGTTGCTTCAGTTCTAAGTGATGCCAGGCAAAGAACTCGTCGATGCTGAAAGGCAACATACTGACCTGTATGTAACGGCCTGTCAGCAATGTGGCCATCTCGCTGCTCAGCAGTTTGGCATTACTACCCGTTACAACCAAGTTGATTCCATTGCGATATAACTTTGACACCCATAAATCCCAGCCATCAAGATTTTGCACCTCATCTAACAACAGGTAGTCAAATGCAGGGTACACTTGCTGCAAGGCTTGCCACACCGCGTTCTCGTCCCAGGCAGAAAGCAGCTGCCCGTCATCGAAGTTGAGATAGGCAAAATTCTTGTTTTTAAGCATCAATATGGCTTCTGTTGATTTGCCCGTACGACGAGGCCCGGTTATCAACTTTATTTGTGGACACGACAACAACGCATCTGTATCGTATGGCGTACGTCGCGACAAATATGGCCGCGCAACAAGCACGTCGCGCTCTTTCTTTTGGTTGGTGATGATGGTTAGCATGGTTTTGCGCTTTGTTTGAAGCACAAATATAGCCGATTTTGTTCAGTTTGTGCATCGTATTGAATAAAAAACGTACTATTTTATTCAATACAACATGCGAATTGAACAAAATCGGCGTTTTTAGCGAGCGCGCTGTTGCGGCGGCACGTACACAAAGAAATGGCGGAAACAGATGCGCTGCCCTGTGTGCGGGGCAAGGCTTTCTGTTTCCGCCATTATAATTTAGTCAGTGTCTACGTCAAGGCGCGTATCAGCACACCTTTTCGAGTTTCTTCATTACGCTGAAGATGAATATGAACGAGATGAGGCAGAGGGCTACCAACACGCCCCACACAGCCACCAAGGGTACTTTGCCCCAAAGGAAACCGGGGATTGACACGAGCATGTTGCCGGCAGCAGTGGCTACAAACCAACCGCCCATCATGGTGCCCTTGAGCTTGGGAGGGGCTACCTTTGACACGAACGAGATGCCCATGGGCGAGAGCAACAACTCGCCGAAGGTGAGAATGAGATAGGTGAGGATAAGCCAGTTGGGTGACACGCGGTCGCCTTCGCCCACACCGATTGAGGCCAATATCATGACTACATAGCCAATGCCGGCCACGAGCATGCCGAGCCCGATTTTGCGGGGTGCCGAGGGTTCCTTACCCTTGCTGGCGAGCCAGCCGAAGATGGCCATGCTCACGGGGGTGAGACCTACTACGAAGCAGGGGTTGAACTGCTGGAAGATGGGGGCCTGAATGCTGATGCCCTCGGGGGTGAGAGCGGTATACTTGTAACCTAAGGCTGCAAGGCATGCCAATATGACGATGCCCGAAATGCCCTTGCCCTTGCCCGTTTTGCTCTGGAAGAGTGAGAAGAGGGCGTAGATGATGACGATGCACAACAGGAGGTTGGTGACGTCGAAGGCCATGCTCTCAAGACCGCTGCTGTGGGTGGCGGTGTACTCCTCGGCAAAGAGGGTGAGGGTGAGGCCGTTCTGGTGGAAGGCCATCCAGAAGAAGATGACTACGGCAAACACGAGGCAGAGGGCCACGATGCGGTCCTTGGTATCCTGCTTGCTAAGCTCGGGCTCAGACTCGGCAGTGGCGTCCTTGCTGGCAGCGGTCTTGGGGGCCGGTGCTGCAATGACTTGCTTGAAGGTGCTCTGGAAACCATAGTAGATGCCTATTGACACGATGAGCGAGATGCAGGCCACGCCAAAGGCGTAGTGGTAGGAGTCGGCCTCGCTCACGCCAAGGCTGTGCTGGGCGTACTCCATAATTTTGACTGCAGCGGTAGGTGCAAAGAGGGCACCGATGTTGATGGCCATGTAGAAGATGGAGAAGGCGGAGTCGCGCTTGCCTTGCATCTCGGGCGAGTTGTAGAGGTCGCCGACCATTACTTGCAGGTTGCCCTTGAAGAGGCTGGTGCCGACGCTGATCATAATGAGGGCACCGAACATGATGGCTGCGGCCAATGTGCCTGCTCCGGCTGGTATGGAGAGCATGGCGTAGCCAAGGAACATGACGATGATGCCGGTGGTGACGCAACGGCTATAACCGATTTTGTCGGCCAGCATACCGCCAAACAATGGCAACAGATATACAAGGGCCAGGAAGCTGGAGTAGACAGCTCCGGCGGTGCCTGCCTCCCAACCGAAGTTGGCTTTGAGGAAGAGCACGAACACGGCTAACATGGTGTAGTAGCCAAAACGCTCGCCAGTGTTGGCAAGGGCAAGGGCGTAGAGCCCTTTGGGTTGTCCTTCGAACATAGATGGATGATTATTTGTTGTTTGAATTTATGAAATTTCAGCTTGTTGTGCAGTGTGTGGCGGTGTGAGTTCGGCTTTGAGGAATTTGCCCGTGTAGCCCACCCCGCTCTCGGCCAAGCCCTCGGGGGTGCCCTCGTAGAGCAGTTGGCCACCGCCGCGTCCGCCTTCGGGCCCCATGTCGATAAGGTAGTCGGCAACCTTGATGACATCGAGGTTGTGCTCAATGACTATCACCGTGTTGCCACGGTTGACAAGGCGCTGCAGCACGTCCATGAGCACGCGTATGTCTTCGAAATGGAGGCCTGTGGTGGGTTCGTCGAGTATGTAGATGGTTTGTCCGGTGTCGCGCTTTGAGAGTTCGGTGGCCAACTTTACGCGCTGGCTTTCGCCGCCCGACAAGGTGGTTGAGCTTTGCCCAAGCTTGATGTAACCCAGGCCGACGTCTTGCAACACTTTGATTTTGTGCAAGATGTTTGGCACGTTCTCAAAGAACTCTACGGCCTGGTTGATGGTCATGTCGAGCACATCGGCTATGCTTTTGCCCTTGAAGCGCACCTCGAGTGTTTCGTGGTTGTAGCGCTTGCCGTGGCATGCCTCGCAAGGCACGTACACATCGGGCAGGAAGTTCATTTCGATGGTTTTGTAGCCATTGCCCTTGCACACCTCGCAACGGCCGCCACGCACGTTGAAACTGAAACGGCCAGGCTTGTAGCCGCGTATTTTGGCCTCGGGCAGATTGACGTAGAGCGAGCGTATGTCGGAGAACACGCCTGTGTAGGTGGCGGGGTTGGAACGCGGGGTGCGCCCGAGGGGACTTTGGTCGACTGCTACCACCTTGTCCACGTGTTCAAGGCCTTCGATGCGGTCGTAGGCCAACGGCTCGCGCAATGAGCGGTAGAAGTGCTGCGAGAGTATGGGCAGCAGGGTGTCGTTGATGAGGGTGCTCTTGCCCGACCCCGACACACCGGTCACGCCGATGAGGGTGCCGAGCGGAAAGTTGACGGTGACGCCCTTCAAGTTGTTGCCCCTCGCTCCCACCAGGCGCAACACATGGCCGTTGCCCTTGCGGCGAGCGGCTGGCACCTCGATGGCGCGACGGCCGTTGAGGTACTGCGAGGTGAGGGTCTGCGTCTGGAGCATTTGGGCGGGGGTGCCTTCGAACACTACCTCTCCGCCCAATCGGCCGGCGCGCGGCCCGATGTCGACCACATAGTCGGCGGCGAGCATCATGTCCTTGTCGTGCTCAACGACCACCACGGTGTTGCCAAGGTCGCGCAACTCCTTGAGCGAGTTGATAAGGCGCACGTTGTCGCGCTGGTGGAGGCCGATGCTGGGCTCGTCGAGTATGTAAAGCACGTTGACGAGTTGCGAACCTATCTGTGTGGCTAACCTGATGCGCTGGCTCTCGCCACCCGAGAGGGTCATGGAGGAGCGCGACAACGACAGGTAATCGAGTCCGACGTCGAGCAGGAACTTGAGGCGCGACATCAGCTCTTTGAGTATTTCGTGTGCAATGGCCCGGTGTTTGTTGTCTAACTGTACCTCGACGTTGGACAGGAAGTCGTATAGCTCGGCTATGTCCATATTGGAGAGTTCGGCTATGGTTTTGCCGGCAAAGCGGTAGGCCATGGCCTCCTTGTTGAGGCGGGCGCCGTGGCATTCGGGGCAGACGGTGGTCTTTGAGAACTGCTCGGCCCAACGCTGCGAGGCGGCTCCCATGTCGGAGTCGGCCATTTGCTGTATGTACTTGACAAGGCCGTCAAACTCTACGTAGTAGTCGTCGGTGGTGTGGGCTACCTGTGCTGGTATGCGCAAGCGGTCGGTACGGCCGTTGAACACCTCATCGAGGGCCTCAGGCGGGAGGTCGCATATGGGGGTTTTAAGGTCGCAGTCGTAGTCGGCAAGCACAGACTGTATCTCCCAAAATATGAGTGCGTTGCGGTATTTGCCCAATGGGGCAAGGCCGCCCTCGCGTATGCTCAACTTGTCATCGGGCACTACTTTGTCGTGGTCCATCACGCTCACATAGCCCAGGCCTTTGCACTTGGGGCAGGCGCCTTGGGCTGAGTTGAACGAAAAGTTGTGCGGGGCTGGCTCGCGGTAGGCTATGCCCGACGCGGGGTCCATGAGCTGCTTGGAAAAGAAGCGTGTTTGGTTGTCGGCAGCATCGAGCACCATCATCACGCCCCCACCCTGCTGCAGGGTTTGTGCCACACTTTTGTGCAGTCGTTCAGCGTCCTTGGCCTTTACGGCGAGCTTGTCTACCACCACTTCGATGTCGTGGTTTTTGTAACGGTCGAGGCGCATGCCGGGTGTGGCCTCGCGCAGCTCACCGTCGACTCGTACGGTGAGGAAACCCTTGCGGCGCACCGTTTCAAACAGCTCCTTGTAATGCCCCTTGCGACTGCGCACAAGGGGGGCGAGCAGGTATACTTTGTGCCCTTCGTAGGCAGTGAGTATCATGTCGACAATGCGCTCCTCGGTGTATTTTACCATCTTCTCGCCCGTGACGTAGGAGTAGGCCTCGGCCGCACGGGCATAAAGCAGGCGCAGGAAATCGTATATCTCGGTTACCGTGCCTACGGTGGAACGCGGATTTTTGCTGGTGGTTTTCTGCTCTATGCTTATGACGGGGCTGAGACCGGTGATTTTGTCGACGTCGGGGCGCTCAAGGTTGTCGAGGAAGTTGCGCGCGTAGGCCGAGAATGTCTCGATATAACGGCGCTGGCCCTCGGCGTAGAGTGTGTCGAACGCGAGCGAACTCTTGCCCGAACCGCTCAGGCCGGTTATGACGCACAGGCTGTGGCGCGGCAGTGTTACGTCCACATTTTTCAAGTTGTGCACGCGTGCGCCATATATTTCGATGTTATTGTCTGATTTAGTTTCTGACATCAGTGCATTTAGGTTTATTCTGTCGTCGTGCCGCTCTCGGTGTAACCGCGCAACACGTTTATCACCTTTTTGATGTTGTAGTGCTTGCCGTCGGCACCGCGTGCCTGAATGTTGAGGTAGTATCCGCCATCGGGCACTGCATGGCCGGCGCTGCGGCCGTCCCAACCGCCGGCAGGGTCGGTCCATTCATAGAGTTTCTTGCCCCAACGGTCGAACACCATGGCCTTGAACGACACGATGCTCTTGTACCCCTCCTTGACGCGGAACACGTCGTTGACACCATCGCCATTGGGGGTGAAGGCGTTCGGCACTTCGAGCTTTGACTCGGATATGGCTACGCTGAAGGGCTCGTCCATTTCGTAGGCTATGGTGTCGGTGCCCTGTACAAAGCTGACGCGCAGCTCGATGCTGAATGTGCCCGACTGTAGAAACTCATACTCGGTGTCTTGGTCGTAACGCACAAGGAAGGGGGCTGTTTCGCCGCTTCGCGTAAAGCGCCACTCGTAAAGGGGGGTGTAGTTGCCCGTGTGCTCGGGACAGGCCTTGAATGTGGCTTTGAACGGGGCAGAACCGTCGTATTGGGTCTCACTTACCTCTTGCCCGTCGTCGTCGGTGTAGGTCATGACGGGATTGGCGGTGGGCAGGTCATCGCTCTGCGCAGCTATCGTAATGATGCCGCACACTAACGTGAGCAATAATGATATGAAACGCTGCATAAGTGGTTGTATCTGATTAGAGGAATTGTCTTGAAATGCAAAAGTAATAAATTATGTGCAATATGTAAGCTGCGCACCCCCTAAATCTGTCAGAATGAAGCCTTACAGACGCCTGAGATGCCCGTAAATTTAATATTTAACATTCAGGGTTGCGAGGTACTACTTTCGGCGGACCATTAAACACTTGTTAACTGTCAGACAAGTGCCGACTCTGCCCATAAACACAAGGACTCTGCTACCTGCAACCGCGCAAGGGTGGCCGCTTTTAGCAAGTCTTAAAAAGAGTCTCACAGAGCGGCAATGTGGTGATAATCAAGGCGGAACACTTGTGCACCTCGTCAAAAATTCGTACCTTTGCACCCGTAAACCTCACGAGGCGGACATTTGGCGACCCTCCGGGCAAGCCGAAAGTCCCTTGGTGCATTTGCCGTTTTTATCTGCAGATTCCGCTGCAAGCATCACAGGCTCAAAGGCAGTATGGCTAAACTGACCACTATTGGAGCCGGCGGCAATCCTCGTGGCAAAACTTATCAGATGACTATCAAACAAGTAATTCTTATCTTAGCAACTCTCGTAACATTCGCATTCCCCACAACCGCCGCTGCACAGCAGCATGGCAAAGCATCTTACTACAGCAACAGACTGCACGGACGCCGCACCAGCGACGGCTCGCGCTACCATAAAGACAGCCTCACATGCGCACACCGCACTCTGCCGTTCGGCACACTGCTTAAAGTGACTAACAAGAACAATGGCAAAGAGGTGGTGGTGAAGGTTACCGACCGTGGACCTTTCGGACCCGGACGCGTGGTGGACCTCTCAATGGCCGCCGCACGCGAACTGGGCATGGTGGGCAACGGCGTGGCCTCGGTAAAGGTTGAACGCGTCGGCGCTGAAGGACAGGCCGCTGACGACAGACCTGCCGGACTGCCCGAAATGAAATATCTTGACCCCGCTACGGGCAGATACTACTCTATGAAAGAGTGGAAGGCACGTGGCGAGGAACGCCGACAGCAGCAAGCACACTACCGCGTGCTCGACACTAAACTGACGGCTAAAAACGCCACAAAAACGTCTACACATAAACGCAACAAGTAGCATTCCGCTACACTTTCCTTGTAGATGGTGCACGGGCGCCTTACGCATAAAGCACCTACCCACAAGCAGCGGAATCTGACTCTTTATAATACAGCCTCTGCCCCACCACGGGCGGAGGCTTTCTTTTTGCACGGCTCACTGTCCCACAGGCCACCGAGGAGTGGACTAACAAGGGGGCACTAAAGGCTGGACCAAGTTGCACAATATGCAAAATTGTACGTATATTTGCAGAAACAAACCTAACACCGCACATTATGGCCCGCTATATTAACCCTTTTACAGACTGGGGCTTCAAACACATTTTCGGACAAGAAATAACAAAGGACTTGCTCATCAGCTTTCTTAACGACTTGTTCGAAGGTGAGTTTTGCATAGCCTCGCTCGAATTTAAGAACAACGAGCACATTGGCCTGACCGAGGATGCACGAAAAGTTATTTTCGACATCTACTGCACCACCAATGAAGGACGACACCTCATCATTGAAATGCAAAACCGCATGCAGGAGCATTTCATCGACCGCGCGCTCTACTACTCCTCACGTGCTATTATCACACAAGGGCAAAAGGGCGAATGGGACTACGAACTGATGCCGGTCTATACCATCTGCTTCCTCAACTTTGAGGATGCGCACCTAAAAGAGCGCAAGTTCCGTACAGACCTTGTATTGGCTGACCGCGACACAGGACAGGCTGTTACCGACCACCTGCGCATTGTTTATTTAACGCTCCCATTATTTACGAAAAAGGAGCACGAGTGTAATAACGACTTTGAACGTTGGATATATGTATTGAAGAATATGAATGTATTTGAAAGAATGCCCTTCATGGCCAAGAATGCTGTGTTCCGCAAGTTGGCCGAAATCTCCGACATTACAGCACTGAGCAAAGAGGAACACGAGAAATACGACGAAAGTATCAAAATACTGCGCGACAATTATGCCACCTTCAAATTCGCCATAAAAGAGGGACACGACAAGGGACGCGCTGAGGGACGTATTGAGGGGCGTGCTGAGGGACGTGCTGAGGGACAAAATAAGGAGAAGAAGCATATCGCACAAAACATGCTGAAAGAAGGCATGGCCGTCAGCCTTATATGCAAGATGACTGGACTTGACGAGCAAGAGGTTTTGAAACTCAAAGACGAGTAGCACAGGCTACTGCCGAAAGGCCATGCACATCACATTAAAACAAGGCGCTAACCATTTGTCATGCCCACCTCCACGCAGGGGGGGGGTACCGACAATATGTATTGAAGAATATGAATGTATTTGAAAGAATGCCCTTCATGGCCAAGAATGCTGTGTTCCGCAAGTTAGCCGAAATCTCCGACATTACAGCACTGAGCAAAGAGGAACACGAGAAATACGATGGAAGCATCAAAATACTGCGCGACAATTATGCCACCTTCAAATTCGCCATAAAAGAAGGACACGACAAGGGACGTGCTGAGGGACGTATTGAGGGACGTATTGAGGGACGTGCTGAGGGACGTACTGAGGGACGTACTGAGGGACAAGCTAAGGAGAAGAAGCAGATCGCACAAAACATGCTGAAAGAAGGCATGGCCGTCAGCCTTATATGCAAGATGACGGGACTTGACGAGCAAGAGATTTTGAAACTCAAAGACGAGTAGCACATCAAAGACGAGTAGCACAAACTACTGCCGAAAGGCCATACACATCACATTAAAACAAGGCGCCAACCATTTGTCATGCCCACCTCCACGCAGGTGGGGACCGACAAATGGTTGGCGCCTTGTGCTTTATTGTAATCTGCCATCACTTTATTGAGGAGAGGACGGCTGCACCTACACAATAGCGGCACACACGTCCAACATGGCACAATGCAACGTTACAATGTAGTTGGTGCATCAATTCCAACTGATGAATTTGCCATCGGCAGTGATGCCACGCACACTCACGTCAAGCGTCTGGCCGTTGTGCGAATTTGTAAAGAACACCACACTGGCACTGCCCTGTGCGTCGCTGCATACGCGCGGTGCCCACATCAATGTGCGGCGCACATCGCGCTCCGAAGGCAAATCGAACTTGCGATAGTTGGGCGAATAGAACTTTGTGGCCGGGCTAAAGCCTTGTATGTGGCGGTACTCGCGCCCCTTCTTGTTATTCGTGCGATAGGCATCGGGCATTTCGTAAATATATACCGCATAGCGGGCCCACGAGCCACGCACCTCGTCGCCAGTTATGGCACTCTCGCGCTTGTTGTCCTCGACAAAAGCCACCGACTTCGTATTCTCACAATCAACGCGCATTAGGGCCGAACCGATGTTGCGGGTCGTATCAACAAAGCAATTATTTATGTACACAAATATGACATGGCAACCGTTGTTCTCATACGAGCCGCTAAACCAGTTGTCGGCATAGCTGGCATCGCCCTTACGGTCGGCCGAGGCCCAAAAGTCTTCAGCACTCTGCCCCTTTTCGCGTTGCACATTATCAAGCTCGTCAAGCAGCCGGGTGTCGTCCACCAAACCATAGCGGTCGTATTCCAGGTCGCTGCCGAGCAGCCTCAGCACGTCTACGAACTCCACCTTCGAGTCATAACCAAGGTCCTTGATGTGCTCCCACGTCTTTTGCACATTGATGTAGTGCTGCGTTTTCGACAAGCCATTACGCTCACCGCCGCCATAAGTATAGCGGTTACCCGTAAAGCCCTTGTACTTGCGTGCACGTGCCACAACTTCAGCCGTACCACTGATGTTCACCACCACGCGCTGCAGTGTGTCTTTCCATTCAAAGAGCCTGTCCTCAACAGGCGGCACACCCGCCGGCACCTGTGTGGGCTGATAGAGTGGCAGGTTCATCTGCGGGGCGAACAAGGGCCGCAAGCGCGGTTCAAACCAGCGGTCTATGGCCAGGCGGCTCCAACGGCGCTTGTTATTCTCGCGCAGACTGAACTGGGTGAGGTATTCGCCCACAAAGTCTACATTCGATTCAAAAGCAAAACGCCCTTGGGCATCTGTCACAGTGGCACCCTCTATGCCCTCGCCCGTAAGGGCATTGCCAGCATACCGGTAGCCACGCAGGTCGAGCGACACGCCGGCATAAGGTTCCCGTTTGTTGTTGTCGCGATAGACAGTGCCACGCACAATCAGTTTATCCTCAATAGGCTGCCGCAATTTGAACGTGTCGCGACCGCACATCACATCAAAAGTGTTAGCTTGCCACCCCTGCACCCGCAGCAGCAGGTCGAGCATGCGCCTGTGTGCCGCATCATTGCGCACAAAGTACAAGTCGGGACGGTTGATATAGCCACGCACCTCCGAGGCAAGCAGCAAGTTGGCAGCCATACCCCCGTCGGCCGTTTGCGTTATGTTGCCCTGCTCATCGCGCACAGCCACCGACATCATGGCACCGCTCACCGGCCGCTTGTTGGCATCAACGGCCTTGATGGTGACAACAGCGGGCGAGAACGGGTCGTACTCGGCCGCATTTTGCCTCACGTCGAGCGTGGCCATGCGCAAAGTGTCGGCATGGTCGAGTGGCACCCAAAACAAGCGGTTGGCAAGGCTGCGCCCGTCGGCACCAAACAGTTCGAGCCGGTTCACGCCGCCACGCAAAGCCCGCTGTGGCACAAGCAGCTCCACAGGCTCCACGCCCATCGTAAGGGTGTCAAAGTAGCACACATTCTCGCGGTTAAACACGGCCAGACCGAGCAAGTTGTCAAGACGTGCCAACGAGTCGGAAGCTGTCACCACCACGTCGACCCCCTCAGCTGTCACATCAGCCGTCAGCGCATAGCCCTGCACCGCGTCGGGCAAAGGCAGTTGCTTTCGTTCGTCGCCCTTCACTTTGCGCTGCACGTTGAGGTGGTGGCCGCCCACCGTGGCATAGCCGTTATCAAAACCAGCCGGCAAGTCAAAGTCGCCCATACCCTCATACTCAGGCTGGGCCGTAAGGGCAAGCGAACCGTCGGCATGGTACACACTTATGGTGTCGTCTACCGGATTGCCGCGTCCGTCGGTCAACTTAAATGCCAGGCGCTGCCCCACCCCGCTGATGCGGTTTCCGCCCTCAGGGTAAAAGGTGAGCATGCGGTCGTCAGACTTTGTCATGGAATAAGGCCGCGGACAAGCCAGACTCAAGTGGGTGTTACGCTCAATACTGGGAATGTAGAGTTGCGTGATGTCGGCCTGTGCGGGTGCAACCGATTTCTTTTGAGGATTAGTGCCCACCGCAAACACCGGTATCACACGCGAGTAGCAAGCAGCCTCGCCCCAGTTCACCATTTCACGCGTGTAAGCTCGTATTTCGTAGTAGCCGGCATGCACAGGCATGGCCAGACTCATAGCACCGTCTGCCGTGCCCATACTGTCGAGTTTGAGCAGTTGTTTGCACATCTGTTGGCCGTCGGCATCATTCAGTTCAACATACAGCACGCGGCTGAGCGTAGTAGGCTTCAGCGACGAGGCGCGCACCACGTATGCCTTGTACCACAAGGTGTCGCCCTCAAGGTAGGCCGAATTGTCAAGGTGCAAATACACCTTCTCACGCGGAAAGTCATAGTCAAAGCGTGCCGCAGCCTTGAACTTTGCAAACAGGGCCTCCACATCGCTTGTTGGCTGCGCCTTGCCCACAAGTGCAAGCAACAACATGACGGCAAATAATAGGTTCCTCATTGTCAGTATAAATAACGGAGTGACAAGTTGATAAGTTGACAAGTTGACAAGTTAACGGGTTGACGGGTAAGTTTGTATACGTTCCTTATAACACCACAAATAGTGCAAAACATACTTACCTGTCAACCCGTCAACTTATCAACTAACCCATCACATCAGCCCAGGAGCTGCTTTACGAGAGTCGAAATAGCCTTACCATCGGCACGTCCGGCCAGTTTCTTGCTGGCCACGCCCATCACCTTGCCCATATCCTTCATGCTTGCGGCACCAGTTTCGGCAATGATAGACTTAATTTCGGCCTCCAGTTCCTCAGCGCTGAGTGCCTTGGGCAGATATTCCTCAATCACCGCAGCCTGAGCTTCCTCCTCCTCGGCCAGGTCCGGACGGCTCTGTTCGCGGTAGAGCGCAGCCGTGTCACGGCCCTGCTTAGCCAGTTTCGACAAAATTTTGAGCGCGGTGGCGTCATCAAGCGTATCGTTGGCTCCCGGGGCAGTCTTAGCCTCGATAAAGAATTTCTTCACGTTGCGCAAGGCCTCAAGGCGCATTTTATCCTTAGCCTTCATCGCAGCAATAATGTCCTTACTTACCTTTTCAAATATGTCCATTTTTGCGTTGTATATTTGTTATATATGCTATCTATCTTCGTGTCAGCGGCCTACCTGTGCGAGAGTTCGCTGATACTCTGCAAGCATTCAGCCGAGCGCTTGAAAGTAGGCACCTCCTCCACCTGTTTGAGCAGCGCCTCGTTGTTGAGGTCATCATCGTTAAATATGTAGCAGCGAGCGCGTCGGCGCACCCGTGTCGATGTGCCATAGTAAACCGTGCGGCGCCCCAACTTATCAGCATCGTCAGCGTCAACCTCCAGTTTGTTGTTCCGCTCGCGTTTCTTCGTGCCATACAGTCCAAAGCCCGAGGCAATAATAGTAATTTTGATAGTCTGCCCCAACTGCGGGTCAAAGGCCAGTCCCCACTTCGTTTCAATGTCCGAGTTAAAATGTCCCATAAAGGCATTTATCTCGTCCACCTCGCCCGTACGCAAGGTAGCACCATCATCGCTGCTCGTGGTGATGGCTATCAGTATATGGCTGGCGTCAAACACATCATTGTTGTTGAGTAGCGGCGAGTTGAGCGCATCATTGATAGCCCTCGTCACACGGTTTTCGCCCTCGGCATATCCCGTCGACATCACCGCCACACCGCCATTGCGCAGCGTCGTGTTCACGTCCTGGAAGTCCAGGTTCACGCGGCCGTGCATCGAAATAATCTCGGTGATGGAGCTCACCGCCGTCGACAGCGTTTCGTCAGCGCGCTTAAAGGCATTGATAATGCTCAAGTCGCTGTAGATGTCACACAAACGCTGGTTGTTAATCACCAGCATGGCGTCCACCTCCTTCGACAGCTTATCAAGGCCGTCGAGCGCCTTGTCAATCTGCTTTTCGCGTTCAAACAAAAACGGTATCGTCACAATGCCCACTGTCAGTATGCCCTTTTCGCGAGCCGCATGCGCTATCACGGGCGAAGCCCCCGTACCTGTGCCGCCGCCCATACCAGCCGTTACAAACACCATTTTGGTCTCATCGTCAAGCGCGGCGTTTATCTGGTCAAGGCATTCGTTGGCCAGCGCGGCCCCACGTTCGGGGTCGCCCCCCGCCCCGAGTCCCGGTCCGAGCTGCAGGTGGTCAGGCACAATATTGTCGTCGAGCGCCTTCTTGTCGGTATTAGCCACAAGATAGCGCACCTCGGGTATGTTGTCGCGATACATCTGGCCCACGGCATTACCGCCGCCGCCGCCCACACCAATCACCTTGATAATGCGCGGTGTAGTCACATTCGCTATCTGTATCAATTCATCTTCCACTTCCATACTTTCCTGGTGTGTTTAACGTCATGGGCGCAACAAGGTTATAAAGCCGCACCTCATGTGCAGCATTATAACCTTGTACCATACGTATATATATTGCCTTATGACGTAGTATTTATATTAAAAGGATATTACCGAACCCGGTGCGGCGGCAGGTGCGGCAGCGTTCAAGCTCTCAGGCTCAATAGCCACATTGCTGTACGACTTAGCCTTGATGTCCGAGAGCGCCTCCTTTGAGCGCTTGTAAGTCGGCGTAAGCTCCACGAGCGAGATAATCTCCTCATTGTCAAGGTCGTCAAGCCCAAACAAGAAGAAGCGCGGACGGCGGCGGAGCGTACCCTTCTTGTCGCCACCGTAAAAGTTAGAGCGGCGTTCCTCATTCTCCTCGTCCTTTTCAATCTCCATTTGTCGGCGGCTCTCAGCCTCAGCATCGAGCTTGCTCTTCATGCCCGTCACATTGCTTATGCCAAAGCCTGTGGCCAGAATGGTTATCTTGACCTGCTTGCCCAGCGTCGGGTCAGTGTTCAAGCCCCACTTGGTCTCCACATCATCGTGGAACTTCGACATAAAGTCGTGCACCTCGTTCATCTCGTCCATCATGAGCGTGTCGCCCTCCTTTTCGGCGCAGAACGAGATAGAGAGCAGCACCTTCTTCGAGTTAAAGATATCGTTGTTGTTGAGCAGCGGTGAGTGCAGCGCTGCCTCAATAGCCTTGCTCACACGGTTTTCGCCCTCGCCGTAGCCCGTCGACATGATAGCCACACCGCCGTCCTTGAGCACGGTGCACACATCGCGGAAGTCGAGGTTGATAATACCGTGCATCGTAATAATCTCGGCTATTGAGCGTGCCGCGATGCTCAGCGTGTTGTCAGCCTTTTCAAAGGCCGAGAGCACATTGAGTTCAGGGTAAATCTCGCGCAAACGTTCGTTGTTGATAACCAGCAGCGCGTCGACATGCTTCGAAATCTCCTCCACACCGTCAAGCGCCTGGTCAATCTTCTTGTTACCTTCAAACAGGAAAGGAATCGTCACGATGCCCACCGTCAAGATGCCCATCGACTTAGCCTCGCGTGCAATGACAGGTGCGGCACCCGTACCCGTACCACCGCCCATACCGGCTGTGATAAACACCATTTTAGTACCATCGTTGAGCATGTTGTGAATTTGCTCCACGCTCTCCTCGGCCGCCTCGCGGGCCCTTGCCGGACGGTTGCCGGCACCAAGGCCCTCCTTGCCTATTTGCAGGCGCACGGGCACTGGCGAATCGGCCAGCGCCTTAGAGTCGGTGTTACACACCACAAAGTTCACATCGTGAATACCCTCACGGTACATGTGGTTAACGGCATTACCGCCGCCACCGCCCACACCGATAACCTTTATAATCGAAGGCGTGGTAGTAGGCACGCCCATATCTATCAACAAATCGTTGTTATTATCTTCTGCCATGACTTTCAGTCGTTGTTATGGGTGGTTCTAAAAACAGATTTTTTAGCCCCCCTTATGTTATACACAGTGCACACACGACGGTGTATCACGCATCGCTGTCCTCCTTCACCAGGTTGCCAAAGAAGTTGCTCATGCGCTTCCAGGAGTTCTTCCACTTGTTGCGGCGTTTCTTCTTAGCCTCCTCACGTTCCTTGCGCTCACGTTCGCGCTCCTCTATTTCGGCCTTGATGCGTGCTTCCTCCTCTGCCTTGCGTTGTGCTTCAGCCTCCTCAGCCTTTTTCTTGGCCTCGGCAGCAGCCAGTTCCTCAGCGCTCAGTTCGGGCTCTGTGTCCTTCGGTTCGTCAAACAAGTCGGGCTGGCCCAAAGTCCCGCCGCAGCAGTTAATCTCGCCTTTGTCTATAAGCGCAATAGCCGCATTGCAGTCGCCATCGTTGTTAAGACCGGGATAGTCGGGTGTGCGGAGCGGAATGCGAATACTGCGCACAAAGCGTATCTTCTCAAACTTGGTGTCGCGTGTAAAAGCCTTGTCAATATTGCGAATGTTGGCAGCACCACCCGTCACAATCAAGCCACCAATGAGCTGGCTCACGTCGTAGTTCGACAACGATATTTGGTTCTTCACGTTCAGTACAATCTCCTCAACGCGTGCCTCAACCAGACCCATAAATTCGTCGTACGGAATGGTACGTCCGTCGCGCAGGGCGATAGGCTTGTGCGCGTCAGTGTCGCTCTCCTGCACAGCCGAGCCATACTTCAGTTTGAGTTCCTCAGCCTCGTCGTCCTCAATCTGCAGCGACATGATGTCGCGGTTGATGTTGGCACCGCCGAGCGGTATAACTGCCAAATGGCGCAGCAAGTTATTCTTGTACACCGCCACCGAGGTCGTTTCGGCACCCATGTCCACAAACACACAGCCCGAGCGCTTTTCGGGTTCGGTAAGCATAGAGTCGGCCAGCGCCTGCACGGTGATGGGCAGGTCGGCAATGGTCACCCCCGCCGTGCGGAAGCAGTTGCGTATCTCCTCGCGCACCGACGAGTTGGCCACGATGTTAAGGTAGTGTCCCTCAATGCTGTCGGCGAGTATGCCCACAGGGTCGATAGTAGTCTGCGCCCCCAGGTGGTACTCCTGCGGCACCGATTCAAGAATGTCGCGGTCGGCACTGGCCGAAGTGCGGTTCTCGTCGCTGATGGCATCTACCATCTCCTGCGTAATCTCCACTTTCGAGTCAAAGTGGCGTGCCACCGTGTTGGCCACGGTGTGCATGCCCATACCGCCAATGCCCACATACACGCGGCTGATGCTCTTCTGCATCTTCTGCTCCAGCTTCTCACGCATGCTAATGATGCACTGCGTCATTTTGCTCACATTGTTGATGCGGCCCTTGCGTATGAAAATGGTCGAAGGCTCTTGGGCGAAGGCAAGTACTTGAATGGCGCCGTCGGGCTGCTTGCGGCCTGCCACACCGGTCACCTTTGACGAGCCAAGCTCGATAGCTACTATAAAGTTGTCTTCTGTTGCCATTTATGTTGTTCGTTTTATTTTATACTAATGTAAGTTGGCGCTCACCCCTTTACGGGTTTGCGCCCCACTATCTGCGACACGTGTTCCACCGATATCTCGCTATACTTGTTCCACCCCACCTGGGGCAGCACCTTAGTGTAAAAGGTGTAAAGGTTGCGAAATTTGAGGCTGATGCTGTCCGTATCGCCAAAGTCAATAGTGTGTCCGCCCACACGCGGCACCAGCGTAAGGTGTTGCTGCGGCGTCACATATATTTGTTCTATCTGATTGTTCCAAAAGGGGTCGTCGCGCAGAAAGTTGCCCAGTCGCACCAGTTGTTTCTGCGCAAAGGGGCGCGATATGCTGCCCGTGGCCACCACCAGGTCGGCCGAGTAGCCCTGCGGGTTCATGATGTGTCCGTGTTCGTCGATGTAGTAATCATCGCCATTGTCGGCCATCACGCGCAGCAGCGGCAAGCGTTGCTGTATGAGCACATTCAGCACCCCGCCCGGCGACTTGTAGCACTGCACCGAGTCAATAAAGGAGTTGCGGCGGAGTGCTTGCTCTATGGCAGCCCCGTCCACCTTGTCCATTTGGCGCCCCACGGGGTACAGCCCCGAGTTGCGCAGCAGGCGGTCGGCCTCCTCGGCCGTGATAAAGCCCGCGTGCGAGCTGTCGGCCACCGTAAAGTTCACTTGCCGGCACGTTGTGGTGTCGGCATGCGAGCTAAAATCGACAAAGGCAAAACACAGATAGACTATGATGCCCACCAAGAGTATGAGTTTGATAAACGTCTTCACCGCAATATGCTGTTGAGAGTTGTGGCGGCGCCCACACACAGAGGCTGTGCTCTGCGCGCCACACTACTTGTGTTCGAGTATCTCCTTAATTTGCGGCACATAATCCACCGCATCACCGGCACCGAGCACTATCAGCACATCAAAGTCGTGCGACTTGACAAAGGCGGGTATGTCCTTCTTCTCTATCAGATGCTTCTCTATGCCCGGACGCAAATTGTCGTAAATAATCTGGCTCGTAATGCCAGGTATGGGCTTCTCGCGTGCCGGATAAATCTCTGTCAGTATCACCTCGTCCAACAGCGAGAGGCTGTCGGCAAAGTCCTTATAAAAATCGCGCGTACGCGTGTAAAGGTGCGGTTGGAAGATGGCCGCAATCTTGCGTCCGTCAAACACCTCGCGTATGCTCAGAATGCTCTGCTTTATTTCGGCCGGGTGGTGTGCATAGTCCGACAGCAGCACGTGCTTGTCGTTTTTCAGTGCAAAGTCAAAACGGCGGTCCACACCGGCAAACGATGCCATGCCGCGGCGTATTTCGTCGGCAGTAGCACCGGCCAGCTGGGCCAGGGCCATGGCAGCAATGCCATTGTCGATGTTGATGCTCACCGGCACACCAAGTTCAATGTTGGCTATGTTCTCAATGGGCGACACGAGGTCGAACACGATGTGTCCGCCGCCGATGCGTATGTTCTCGGCATGGAAATCGCCCTCCGTGCGGTCGTAAGTGTACACGCGCACGCCCTCCTGCGGGTTAGGCTGCATTTTGAGTCCGCGGTGAATAATGAGCGCGCCACCCGGCTGGATAAGCTCAGTGTAGTGGCGGAAACTCTCAAGATAAGCCTCCTCGGTGCCGTAAATGTCGAGGTGGTCGGCATCGGTTGCCGTAATAACCGTGGCATACGGGCGCAAGTGGTGGAACGAGCGGTCAAACTCGTCGGCCTCTATCACCACATAGGGCGATGTCTTGCTCAGCAAGTAGTTGGTGCCATAGTTCTTGGTTATGCCGCCAAGAAAGGCGTTGCACCCCACGTGGCTCTCGTGCAGCAGGTGTGCCGTCATCGAGGTGGTGGTAGTCTTGCCATGCGTGCCGGCCACGCAGAGGCCCTTCATTGAGCGTGTGAGGGTGCCGAGCACCTGCGCACGCTTCTGTATGTCAAATCCGTTCTCGCGGAAGTAGGTCAGTTCCTTGTGTGTGGCAGGAATGGCGGGTGTGTAAACCACCAGTGTCTCTGCCTTGTCACGACAAGCCTCGGGTATGAGGTCGGGATTGTCCTCGTAGTGTATGTCAGCGCCCTCGGCTCTGAGTTCTTCAGTCAGTTCGCAAGCTGTGCGGTCGTAACCGGCCACCACCAAACCTTGTGACAGAAAATAGCGCTCCAAGGCGCTCATGCCGATGCCACCTGCACCGACGAAGTATACTGATTTCATTGTGGTGTTTGCTATATGAATGTGTGTGTCGGGCGCATTCCACAGCGGGGCCGGCCTTAGCAATGATGCAAAGCCCCGGCCCGGGATATTGGAAATGGCTCGACTGGTAATCTTGTATTGTCAGGCGTTCGTACGTACCATGTGTGTGGCAGCCGCCACGCCCCTCGGTTTATTTGCCCTCAGCCAGTTTTATCACCTCATCGGCTATGTCGGACGCGGCATTTGGACGCGCCAGCTGTATGATGTTGTGACTCAGCGATTCAAGCTTTTCGTGGTCGGCCACGGTATTGATGGCCAGTGGCAACAGGGTGCGGCGTGCCTCGGCGTCGGGCACGTAGAGTGCAGCATTTTTCTGCACAAGCGCCAGGGCGTTTTTGGTTTGATGGTCCTCGGCCACATTGGGCGACGGCACCAGTATCACGGGTTTGCCTAACAGGCAGAACTCTGATATGCTGCCGGCTCCGGCACGTGAAATCACGAGGTCGGCGGCGGCATAAGCCTGTTTCATGTCGGCTATAAAGTCCATCACCTTCAGGTTGTCAGGACAGCCGCGGCGGTCGAGTTCCTCCTTGATGGCGCTGCTGTAGTACTTGCCCGTTTGCCACACAAACTGCACATTGCTCTGCTGCTTGACAAGGGGCAGATTGCCCAATATGCTTTCGTTGAGGGTGCGTGCACCGAGCGAGCCGCCAATCACCAGTATGGTGCGTTTGCCCGGCACCAGGCCGAAACTGCGCACGGCATCGTCCTTCTGCACCGTGCCCTCGAGCAGGTTCTGGCGCACGGGATTTCCCGTAAAGAGTATTTTGTCGGCAGGGAAGAAACGCGACATGCCGTCGTAAGCCACACATATCTTGCGTGCCTTTTTGGCAAGCAGTTTGTTGGTCACGCCGGCATAAGAGTTCTGCTCTTGCAACAAAGTGGGTATGCCCATGCTTTCGGCCACATTGAGTGTGGGCCCGCTGGCATAGCCGCCCACGCCTACTGCCACCTGCGGACGGAAGTCGCGCAAGATGCGGCGCGCCATGCGGCGGCTTTCCAGTATTTTGAACAGCACGGGTATGTTCTTCAACAAATTTTTGCGATTAAAGCCGGCTATGGGCAGTCCCTTGATGGGGTAGCCTGCTGCTGGCACACGCTGCATTTCCATACGTCCCTCAGCGCCTACAAAAAGTATCTTGGCATCGGGGCGTTTGGCCTTTATTTCGTTGGCGATGGACACGGCCGGAAAGATGTGGCCTCCAGTACCTCCACCGCTGATGATGACTCTCAATTCGTCGTTCATAGGTCGTCACTATATAGTACAGCGCAAATTTAGCACTTTTTTTGGTGTTGGCACTTATTTGCTGCCACGTTTTTGATAAAAAAATTGCATGTGATAGGGAATGTGCCAATGTGGGAATGTGGTAATGTGTTAAATGTTTGGCAATGTGGTGATATGCGCAATGGGCTAATGTGCTGACACCGAGGCGTTCCTTGGCAGCCGCTAACGCGGAGGTTGGGAGTGTTTAACGGCTGTTCGCCGTTGCGCTTACCGCGGTAACATAAGAACATAAGCCACATAAGAAACATAATTTGGACGTCCGGGAACTGCGTTCCCAGACTTTAAGAAACATAAGGGCTGGCGCCGTAGCGTAGCTTGGCAACCGCTAACGCGGGAAACAAAAGAACATAAGAACATAAGAACATAAGGCCGCTGCGCGGCTGACAGCCACGGACTGACGTCTGCGTGGCTCAAGAACATAAGGGCTGACGCCGTAGTATTACAAGTTGTAACGCTAAGGCGTCAGCCCTTATGTTTCTTAAAGTCTGAGGCGAAGTCTCAGACGCCCAAATTATGTTTCTTATGTGGCTTATGTTCTTATGTTACCGCGGTAAGCGCAACGGCGAACAGCCGTTAAACTCTCCAAACCTCCGCGTTAGCGGCTGCCAAGGAACGCTACGGCGTCAGCCCATTACCACATTGACTGCCTCAGAGCAGCGTCCTCAGCTCGTCAATGCTCGTAGCCACACTGTAATAGTCGGCCGGCTGGCCGCTCACAAGTCCCTGTGCGAACAGGTTGTCAAGCGCTGCGAGCACAGCGTCCCAACAGTCGTCCACATTGTAGAACACCAACGGCTGGCGACGTATGCCTATCACCGTGTTGGCCATGACGGTAAACACCTCGTCGAGCGTGCCTATGCCACCCGGTAGGGCCACAAGCACATCGCTCTCGCGGTTCATCATCTGCTTGCGGTCGCTCAGGTCAACACACCTGAAAGTCACGTCCACCGCATCGCTCACAAGGCCGCGTTGCTCAATGATTTCGGGCACCATGCCGTACACACGGCCGCCACTGGCCTTGACGCTCTGCGCCAGCACCTCCATCAGTCCCTTGCGCGCACCGCCATACACCAGCGTGCGTCCCGTGCTGCCTATGAGGTGGCCCACCTGGCGGGCGGCCTCAACATAGCTGGCGGGCAAGTTATCCTTCGACGAGAGGTAAACACCAATCTTCTGTGCCATACTGCGTCACTTTACGGCGATGCACTCTATTTCGATGCGGGCATTTTTGGGCAGTGTCTTAACAGCCACAGCCGAGCGTGCGGGGAAGGGTGCTTCAAAAAATTGGGCATACACTTCGTTCATCTCGGCAAAGTCGTTCATGTCGGCCAGGAACACACTGGTTTTCACCACATTGCCCATAGTAAGACCAGCTTGTTCGAGTATGTGCTTGATGTTGGTGAGCGACTGGCGTGTAAGCTCCTTTATGCCGCCTTCGGCAAAGGCGCCCGTGGCGGGGTCGATGGGCAACTGGCCTGATACGTATACTGTGCCGCCGGCCTCGATGGCCTGGCTGTAAGGACCGATGGCCGCAGGGGCCTGGGTGGTTGATATTGCTGATTTCATAAAATATGTTTGTTAAATACGTTAGTGGAATTCGTAAACAAATTGACGGGGGTGACAAGTTGACGGGCAAGTTTGCCAAACTTTTTAAGTTTCTTGCCCCCGCCTGCCAACCCACAGTGCAGGCGCAGCCACCTCAACTCAAAATGAAGAGTATGGCCAGCCAATGGGCCACCGAACCGAGGAGCACAAATATGTGCCACACACCGTGGTAGTAGGGACGGCTGTCGTGGGCAAAAAAGTAGGTGCCCGAGGTATAGAAAAACCCCTCAGCACCAAGGCTTACGAGGGCGGGCGTTGAGATGCGTGTGCACACGGGTTCGGCAATGAACACAAAGGTCCAGCCCATAACCAGATAGATGAGCAGCGACAAGCGCGGCCAGCGCCCCATAGCAGTGATTTTGTACACCGCACCGCCCAAGGCCACCGCCCACAGCAGACCGAACACGGTCCAGCCCAAGGCACCGCCCACCACACCGATGCAGATGGGGGTGTACGAGGCGGCTATCATCACGTAGATGCTGATGTGGTCGAGCACACGTAGCCGCCGCTTGCCGTGGCCGGGCAGCCACCAGTGGTAAAGGGTGCTGGCGGCATACATGAGCAGCATGCCACAGGTAAAGAAGGTGGTGCCAAAGGCGTTTTTCCAGCCACTGCCCCACCCCAAGCGCAATATCACCCAGGCGGCTGCCAGGGTGAACACCACACCACCCAGGTGGGTGAGGGTGTTGAAGCGTTCTTCGCTTGTACGTTTGCCCAGTGTGTTCATGTTGCAAAGGTAGCGTTTTAATTGTAATCTGCACGGCACGGCACCACAAAAAAAGCGCGCCTGCCACCGTGCCCGCCTCACTCCCTCCGTGCGTGCGGCACACAGCTGCACCGCACAGGAGAAAAACGCTTACGGGATACCGATTTTTTCGTTTCTCCAGCCCGGATTTCTACCTCGCACGACTGTTTTTTCTACCTCTCGCAACTGATTTTTACACATTCCGCATCAGTCATTTTTACTGCACACCAACAACCAGTTTCTTCGGCCATGAAACCTCACCGGGCAGTCATTCTTTAACAAAAATTGTGACACACCTACTGCACATCAAATTCACACACCTACCGCACATCCCTTACAGGTCGTAATGGCTTGTGTTACAATGAGTTATAACTGAGTCAAATTTTATTTTCAACACACCTACTGCACATCAAATTTACACACCTACTGCACATAAAACTAATAAGATTACAAAGAAGAAGATTACAAAGAAGAAGAGTTAGGGGGTGTGGGGTGAGATGCGCGCTGACGCGCTCACGCCCGCGAAAAGGGCGGCAAAAATTGCAGCTGTCTGAAAAAAAATTGCTACATTTGCTACCTAATCGGGCCGCAGACTGCCAAACGGGCCGCGGCCACTACCAAACCGACACAAAACAACATCATGCTTGAAATAAAAAACCTCCATGCCTCGGTTGAAGGCAAAGAAATTCTGCGCGGCGTAAACCTCACCATTCGCGATGGCGAGGTGCACGTGCTCATGGGCCCCAACGGCTCGGGCAAAAGCACACTGAGCAACGTGCTGGTGGGCAACCCCAAATACGAGGTGACCGAAGGATCGATCACCTTCAACGGCAAGGACCTGCTGGCACTGCCGCCCGAGGACCGTGCCCACGAGGGTGTATTCATGTCGTTCCAGGCTCCCACCGAAATTCCCGGTGTGTCGATGACCAACTTCATGCGTGCCGCCCTCAACGCCAAACGCAAGTATTTCGGGCAGGAACCCATACCAGCCGGCGAATTTCTGAAACTGCTCAAGGAGAAACGCAAACTCGTGGGACTCGACGCGCACTTTATGAGCCGAGGGGTGAACGAGGGATTTTCGGGCGGTGAACGCAAGCGCAACGAGATATTCCAAATGGCGGTGCTCGAACCCACCTTCTCCATTCTCGACGAGACGGACTCGGGCCTCGACGTGGACGCACTGCGCATCGTGGCCGAGGGCTTCAACATGCTGCGCACCCCGCAGACAAGTGCCATGGTCATTACGCACTACCAGCGCATGCTCGACTACCTCAAGCCCGACTTTGTGCACGTGCTGGTGAAGGGCCGCATCGTGAAGGACGGCACAGCCAGCCTTGGCTACGAAATTGAGGACAAGGGCTTTGACTGGATTGTTAACAGCTTGACTGAGGAGGCATAAGGCATGATGGAGAGTCACAAACAATACACTGGCATTTACCGCACCCACCGCGACATGGTGGACGACGGCAGCAACGCGGTGATGAACAGCCACCGCGAGGCAGCAGCCGCCCAGCTCGACCTGCAAGGACTGCCCACCACCAAGGTGGAGCGCTACAAGTACACCGACGCCGAGGCGGCCTTTGCACCCGACTACGGGCTTAACCTGCGCCGCCTGGCTCCAGGGGCCGACCCTTACGCCACCTTCAAGTGCAATGTGCCGAACCTGAGCACGTCGCTCTTCTTCGTGGTGAACGATGTGCCTTGTGCCGCACCGCAGAGCTCGCGGGCTCTGCTGCCCGAGGGGGTGATGGTGTGTACGCTGAACGAGGCGGCACAGCACCACGCCGACATTGTGGAGCGCTACTACAACCGCGCTGCGGCTACCGACCGCGACTTCAGAACGGGGCACGACGGGGTGACACTGCTCAACACAATGCTGGCACAGGACGGCATGCTGATTTACCTGCCCGAGGGCTGCCGGCTGAAGGCGCCCATACAGGTAGTGAACGTGGCATCGGCCAAGGCTGACATGATGAGCGTGCGCCGCATTGTGGTGGTGGCCGAACGGGGGGCAAAAGGCTCGGTGCTGCTGTGCGACCACGCCGAGGGCGAGGGACGCTACCTTACCACCCAGGTGGCCGAGGTGTATGCCGAGGAGGGGGCTGAACTCAACGTTTACAGCATTGAGGAGACTAACGCCCGCACCACGCGCTTTTCGACCATCTACGTGGAGCAGCAGGCTAACAGCCGCTTTAGCTACGACGGCATTGCACTGACGTGCGGACAGAGCCGCAACCGCCTCGATGTGCGCTTGCGCGGCGAGGGGGCTACGGCGGAAATGTACGGGGCGGTGATTGCCGACAGCGAACAGCGTGCCGACAACAACATTGTGGTGGAACACCTCGCGCCAAAGTGTACGAGCGACATGCTCTACAAGTATGTGCTTGGCGGCCACAGCACGGGGGCTTTTGCCGGCAAGGTGTATGTGGCACCGGGGGCTCAGCAAACGGCCTCGGAGCAGACTAACGCCAACTTGTGTGCTTCGCCCACAGCACGTGCCTACAGCCAGCCCATGCTTGAGATTTATGCCGACGACGTGAAGTGTAACCACGGCTCGACGATTGGCAAACTTGACGAGGGGGCGCTCTTCTACATGCGTCAGCGCGGCATTCCCGAGGCGGAGGCGCGCTTGTTGTTGCAGCATGCTTTTGTCAACGAGGTGTTGCGCCATGTGGACATTGAACACTTGCACGACCGCCTCTCACACTTGGTTGAAATGCGCTTCCGCGGCGAACTGGGCAGCCAATGCCACGGGTGCCGGGGGTGCGGCAAGAAATAAATCACCGAAGTTTCGGATTTAGCAAATGCGGGCTGAAGGCCCAAGTATTTACTCAGCCCAGGGCAACGCCCTGGGTGAAATTGAGCAAGGTTGTGACGCCCTGTAAGGGCAGAAGTAGAAAAACTTCATCATACTTTTGCCCTTACAGGGCGTTACTTTTCCTCTTGATGATAACCCAAGGCGCTGCCTTGGGCTATGGAATTCATTGGGCTTTCAGCCCGCACTTGCTAAATCCGAGACTTCAGTAAATCACCATTTTGGCCATTACTGCTTATGTATAAAGAATAACTTCCCATACTATGACAATGCCCCTATTCTTTGCTATACTATCAAGTTTAGCTTTTGGACTCGTTGGCGTTTACGTCTACTTTTATGGTGACACTGATTCCAATGGGCGTAAGCATCATGCCGAACAATCTTGAAAAGTAAACATGCGAATGGACTCAAGCGCCAAACGCTACCACTAATGGGGGCGACGCGTCCCGCGTCGGGAAAAATGCAGCTATATTTAATAGCGTCCGTATTTTCCACATTTTCCTATCCCGACGCGAGACGCGTCGCCCCCATTAGTGCTTACGTTTTTTGCAGCACGTTTCAGGCAACTTAAATACATTTCGATACATGTACGACATCAACACAGTCCGCAAGGATTTTCCCATACTTGGCCGCGAGGTGTACAAACGGCCGTTGGTGTACCTTGACAACGCGGCTACCACACAGAAGCCGCGCTGCGTGGTCGAGGCCATAGCCAACGAATACTATTCGGTGAACGCCAACGTGCACCGCGGGGTGCACTTTCTGTCGCAGCAGGCTACCGACCTGCACGAGGCGGCCCGCGAAACAGTGCGCCGCTTTATCAACGCACGCGATGTGGCTGAGGTGGTGTTTACACGCGGCACTACCGAGAGCCTCAACCTGGTGGCAAGCTCGTATGGCGAGGCTTTTCTGCACGAGGGCGACGAGGTGATTGTAACGGTGATGGAACACCACAGCGACATTGTGCCCTGGCAACTGCTGCGCGAGCGCAAGGGCATTGTGCTGAAGGTGGTGCCTATGACCGACGAGGGGGTGCTCGACCTCGATGCCTATGAGCAGCTGTTCACTCCGCGCACACGGCTGGTGTGTGTGGCTCATGTGAGCAACGTGCTCGGCACGGTGAACCCGGTGAAGCGCATGGCGGAGATTGCCCACGCGCACGGGGCGCACATCTTGGTGGACGGTGCACAGAGTGTGCCACACTTCAAGGTGGACGTGCAGGACATTGGTTGCGACTTTATGGTGTTCAGCGGTCATAAGGTGTACGGCCCCACGGGCATCGGTGTGCTTTACGGCCGCGAGGACTTGCTCGACCGCATGCCGCCCTACCAGGGTGGCGGCGAGATGATAGCGCGCGTAACGTTTGAGCATACTACCTACGAGCGTCTGCCTTTCAAGTTTGAGGCTGGCACGCCCGACTATGTGGGCAGTCATGCCTTGGCAGTAGCGCTCGACTATGTGTCGGCCCTGGGCATGGAGCACATTCACGCTCACGAGCGTGCACTGACGCAGTATGCCATGGAGCAGATGCAGGCCATTGAGGGCATGCACTTGTTTGGCACCGCTCCCGGCAAGGACGCTGTGGTGGCCTTTAACGTGGGAAACATTCACCCGCTCGACCTTGGCACACTGCTCGACCGCCTGGGCATTGCTATTCGCACTGGTCACCATTGTGCGCAGCCGCTCATGCAGCGCTGTGGCGTGGAGGGCATGGCGCGTGCCTCGTTTGCGCTGTACAACACGCGCGAGGAGGTGGACGCTTTGGTGCAGGGCATTGACCGTGTGCGCAAGATGTTTTAGACTTTTGGTTAACGGGTTGACCGGTTAACAAGTTAACAGGTATGACACTCTTACCTGTCAACCCGTTAACCTGTCAACCCGTTACCCAATCCCCCTAACCCCTACTCCCTATGCTTTTACCCATATTCAACACGCAAGGACTTATTGAAGCTGGCTGCGACGAGGCCGGACGTGGCTGTCTGGCAGGCAGTGTGTATGCCGCAGCGGTGATACTGCCACCTGACTACACCAACGATGAACTGAACGACTCTAAAAAGCTCTCGGCAAAGCGCCGCTATGCCTTGCGCGAGGTGATAGAGCGCGATGCAGTGGCTTGGGCCGTGGGGGTGGCAACGGCAGCGGAAATTGACGAGATTAACATTCTGAACGCGTCGATACTGGCTATGCACCGCGCGCTGGACAAATTGACGGTGCGTCCTGAATTTGTGATTGTGGACGGCAACCGCTTTAAGCCGTACCACGATGTGCCGCACCAAACGATTGTGAAGGGTGACGGCAAGTATCTGGCCATTGCGGCGGCCTCTATCCTGGCCAAGACGTACCGCGATGACTATATGCACGAATTGCACAAGGAGTTTCCTTACTATGGTTGGGACCGCAATGCGGGATACCCTACCAAGCAGCACCGCGAGGGAATTGCCGAACACGGACTGACGCCGTATCACAGGGTGACGTTTGCGAGCGGTGCACGATAATATGCTGATGGGGTAATGTGCTAAACTCAAGCTACAAACGCTACCTCTAATGGGGGCGACGCGTCCCGCGTCGGGCATTAAGGCAAAGGCTCACAGACAGAAGTGTAATTACTGCTGTCTGTGAGCCTTTATTTAATGTATGAGCATTGCAATTTTCCCGACGCGGGACGCGTCGCCCCCATTAGAGGTAGCGTTTGGAGCTTGCGACTTGTTTGTGCTTGAGTTTAGCATATTAGCCTATTAGCAAGCAACGCGAGGCATCATATACCCAACTGCGCTGCCACGTCGCACAGCTCGTCGTACCACGCCTGTCCGAAACGGCGAATGAGCGGGTCCTTAAGGAACTGGTATATGCGCAGATTGAGCTCGCGGCCCTTCTTTACGGCCGCGTGGCACACACTCCAGCGGTGGTAGTGCAAGCCACTCGTGCCGTTGCTAAAACGCTTTTCGCGTATGGGGTAAAGGGCGCACGATATGGGTTTGCACCAGGCGGTGCGACCCTCGCGATAAGCCTTGTCGGTGGCACAATAACAGCAGCCGTCGGCACCATAGCAGGTGAACACACAGTCGCGGCCGTTGACAATGCTCGTAACGAGGTCACCCTCGCCGTCGGTGTAGGCCACACCCTGATGGTCGATGGTGGCTTGTGCCTTGGCGCTGAGCTGCGGCCATACGTCGTCGAGCACGCTCTCAAGCTGGCCCACCTCGTCGAGGGTGAGCGGGGCACCACTGTCGCCCTCAACGCAGCACTGGCCCTTGCAGGCGTCGAGGTCGCAGCAAAAGCATTCGGTTAATATGTCGGACGACAGCAGTACGTCGCCCACTTGTATGATTGGTGGTATACGTTGATCCATAAATTGTGTGTGTTTGGTTAACGGGTTGACAGGTTAACGGGTTAACAAGTAAGTATGCCATACACTGCTTGTTATGTTAAGCTGAATGGTGGGAAGTCTGAAAAAGCTATGCAAACTTACTTTTCAACTTGTAAACTTGTCAACTTGTCAACTCATGTGCGTTACCAGTTAATAGGCGATATGCCATGTTTGATAAGGTAGTCGTTGCACAGAGTGAAGTGGTGATTGCCAAAAAAGCCGTGGTAGGCCGACAGGGGCGAGGGGTGTGCCGAGCACAGCACAAGGTGGCGCGAGCGGTCGATTACCTGGCCTTTCTTTTGTGCATAGCTGCCCCAGAGTATGAATACGAGGTGCTCGCGCTGGGCAGAGAGCTGGCGTATGACAGCATCGGTAAATGTCTCCCACCCGTGGCCGGCATGCGAGGCGGCCTGGTGCTCGCGCACGGTGAGGGTGGCGTTGAGCAGCAGCACGCCCTGCTCGGCCCAGCGGCGCAAACTGCCTGTGGCGGGCATGGGACGGCCGGTGTCGGCCTCAATCTCCTTGAATATGTTGACCAACGACGGGGGCATGCGCACACCGTCTTTGACCGAGAAACACAGACCTTCGGCCTGTCCGGGACCATGGTAGGGGTCTTGGCCAATGATGACGACCTTTACTTGGGGGAATGGACAGAGATTGAAGGCGTTGAATATCTCGTTGCCTGGGGGATAGCACGTGCCTTGGGCATATTCGTGGCGCACAAAGTCGGTGAGCTGCTTGAAATAGGGTGCATCGAACTCGCTCTGCAGCTGTGCGGCCCACGAGGGGTGTATCTTTACATTCATAATGTGCAAAGGTAGCTATTATGACACGAAAAAGGCGCACTGCAGGTTTGGTTTCTTGCAGTGCGCCATGTGTTTTGTGCGGTTGGGTGTTTAGTTCTCGGCGGCAGCGGTGTCGTCGTCATCGCTCCAACCGGCATTGTCCCATTCCTTTTTGTTGCTCCAGCGGTCGTCGGTTGAGCCGCCAGACACGTTCATCAGTATGCTTTCGTCGAGCCCGAGCTGGTAAATCTGCATAGCGGGACGTATATATTGCTTTTTCATTATGTCGTTTTTGTGTTTAGTTTAAGTGTGTACGTGCGATTACTGTGCCATGAATTTGCGTCCGCCCTTGATGTAGAGGCTGCCCTTGACGGTGTGCTGCACGCGGCGGCCGCTGAGGTCGTAGATGGGGGCGTTGTCGGCGCTCTGTGCTGAAATGGCGGTGCTGATGTTTGTCACCATGCCATCGCCAAAGTTCATGGCCACGGCATTGACGGCCTCTTGCGCGGGTTTGTCGAGGTAGGCGCGGTTGGCGGGCAGCGGAGCATCGCCTGCTGCGGTGTAGAAACCCACGTGACGGGTGACGTTGTCGCGTCCGAACACATACACTTGGCTGAGGTCGGTCATTTCGTCGTTTGTGCCTTTGAGATCGTTGTCGATGGCATCGGCGGTGTTGACCACCTTGACGGTTACCTCGCTCACGCCCATGGCGGCTTTGAGTATGACGCCTTGATTGGCGGGCACATTGCCCTCGATTTCTTTCATGTCGAGTTCCTTGCCATCGGCACTGAGTTTGCCGGCATAGGCTTTCACCTCGTCGCCCACGATGGCAAAGTTGAATGGTGCGCATGTGGTGGCAAAGGCTGCATTGTCGGCCTCGGAGTTATGGAGGGGGAGGACATAAGTGGCTTCGATGGCCTGGAAGGCAAAGGCATCGCTGGTGTTGGGGGCACTGAAAGCAATCTTTGAGCCGTCGAACTTCCATGCAAGATCATTGCTGTAAAGACTAAAAGTGGTGTCTGAGAGCTTCTTGATATTCCACTTATCTTTTCCAGCTACCGATGACAGCCAAAGTTTAGTAATTGTTGAAATGATTGCCTGCGATTGTGCAGTCGAACCACTCCCCACATTGTGGAACTGCAAACCGTCGTAGGGGTTGCCTGTCACATACCACAAATCGTTGCGCATGGCGGTAAGATTTTCGGCCTGTGCCTCAGCACGCAAATTCAGTTCTTTGCCATTAGCATAGAGCATGGTGCGTCCTTCGGTGTCAGCACCTGCTGCCAAGTAATAGTACACGCGGTTGTCATCGGTGCTGAGGGTGAAGGGGAGTGTCGAGGCCAGCTGCAAGTTGTAGCTCGTGGCCGCACCATCGTGATAAATGCCCTCGGGCTTGAGGGTGGGCGCTGCTATAAAGTCGGGCAATGAGATGGCGGTTGTAGGGGTGGGATATTCCTCACCATCAACGGCATTGACTTTGACTGATGCACGTACTTCGCCATCAAACACATAGTTGTAGGTAAGTTCGGTAAAAGCCTGCAGGGGATAGAACTCTACGCGGGCTATCTCACTCTGGCTCTCTATTTTACTATCATCATAACCGCCATAGTAGCCTATTTGTGAGTTGTTGTTGTTGACTAAGTATGCGGTCAGAGTGGCGTCTTTTTCCCAAATAAACTTTGCCTTTTTAGTCGTCGTCGTTTTCAACGCAAAGCAATCACTCAAAGCTATCAATTCAAACGCATTGGCATTGTCACTTGAACCTGTGGTGATGTGAGCAGGATAATAGTCACTTTCATTTTTACCCTTTGCCGTAGGCCAATAAGTCTTTTGAGCCACGCTCTGTATGGTTATCTTACCATCGCTTCGTTTTTCTACGTGCCAGATGTAGGCATTGTTCTCAATCTTTGAACCGGCATAGGCCGTGGTGCCAAGCGAAGCATCGTCGGTGTTGACACGATTATTGGACGTATTGATGTAAGCCCAACTACCATCGGCGGCAGTTTTACCGGAATGTACAAGCAGCAGGTAATCGCCCGTCTGCACATCAGTTACGGGTGTGGTTGCCACTCTTTGTGCCAGCGCACCAAATACGCAGCACGCGAGCATTGCCACCAGTGTGGCCAGTTTCTTAGTCATAGCGTTTAGTTTAGTTATTGTTGTTCTGTTCTTTCGTTTCTGTGATTTGCTGTTGTAGTCAAACCCTCTGAGGGACTGCCAAAACTCGGTGCAAAATTGCAGTTTTTGCGCAAAACTGCCTAAGGTAGCCCAAGTTTTTTGCGGTAATACCAATATTACCGCCACATTACCGCACAAAAGTGCATGCGCAAATAGCAAATAGCCTTTTTATGTTGTACAACATATTTTCGGGCGCAAACCATACCGCTTGAGGCCTCCGCGGCCCTATGGTGTACCAAAAATCCGGCAGCGGACTGCTTTTGCTCGTCCACTGCCGGATTGGTGTGTGTGATGTGTGCTTAATGTATGTATCTTTCGTGAGACACCATCATAGCTTTGAGCGTCTTACTTTTTAAGATAGTCGTCGAAGTAGCGTGTGATGCGCTCGTGCAGGTGTACCATGTCGTGGCCCATCATGTTGTGGCCGTCGCCGGGATAGACAAAGTAGTCGGGCTGGGTGCCGGCGTCCTCGCAGGCGCGGAGGAATGACAGGCTGTGCTGCATGACGCAGGTGGGGTCGTTGTAGCCTACAATTATCTGGAGACGGCCCTTGAGGTTCTTGGCCTTGTTGAGGAGCGATGACGAGGCGTAGCCCTCGGGGTTCTCTTGCGGGGTGTCCATGTAGCGCTCGCCGTACATCACTTCGTATAACTTCCAATCGATGACGGGGCCACCGGCCACACCTACCTTGAACACGTCGGGGTAAGAACACATGAGGTTGGTGGTCATGAAACCGCCAAACGACCAGCCGTGTACGCCAATGCGGTCGGCATCAACGTAGGGGAGCGACTTGAGGAACTTGACGCCCTCGAGCTGGTCCTGCATCTCGATGTCGCCAAGGTGGCGGTGGGTGCAGCTCTCAAACTCGAAACCACGATTTTCGGAACCGCGGTTGTCAACCACAAAGATGACGTAGCCGCGCTGTGCCATGTATATCTCCCAGGGGCGGGCCAGATAGTTCCACGCTGCCTCCACATTGTGGGCGTGCGGACCACCATACACATAGACTACTGTGGGGTACTTTTTGGCAGGGTCGAAGCCGACGGGCTTTACAAGGCGGTAGTAGAGGTCGGTTTTGCCATCGGCAGCCTTGATTTTGCCACCGCTGATTTCGGGCACATTGTAGGCTGTCCAAGGGTCGGCATCGGCGTGCAACTTGACGGCTGCCGCGGGCTGGGTGGTGCCGAGCAGGTCGTACTGGCGGAAGGTGGTGGGCGACGACCAGCGGTCGGACAGGTAGAGGCCATTCTCTGACAGAGCGGCATAGTGTGTGCCCTGGCCATTGTCGAGGCGGGCCACCTTGCCCGTGGCCACATTCACGCTATAATTGCTGTACTGTATGGGGTTGTCCTGGTTGCTTTGGTAGATGATGCTCTTGGCCTTGGTGTTGAAGCCGAGCACACTGATTACCTCAAACTGGCCCTTGGTGAGCTGCTTGAGCTGGCGGCCGTCGGCAGTGAAGAGGTAGAGGTGGTTGTAGCCGTCGCGGCGGGTTTGCATGACAAACTTTGTGGCGTCCCACGGCAGGAACTGTATGGGATTGCACGGCTCTACGTAGCGGGCATTGCTTTCGGTGTAGAGCACGCCCTTGCGTGCGCCGGTGTGTGCGTCGTATGCCACGAGTTCGGCCTTGTCCTGTGTGCGGGGCAACTCAAACATATAGATGGTGCTCTCGTCGGGGCTCCACGCTATGTTGGTAAAATAGCGGTCGGTGGGGTCGCCGGCCTGCAGGTAGACTGTTTTGTCGGTGGCGGGGTTGTACACGCCCACGGTTACCTTATGGCTGGTCATGCCGGCCATGGGGTACTTTTCGGGGGCGAGCTGGGCCACGCGGTGGTTGATGTCGACAAGGGGATAGTCCGTCACCATGCTTTGGTCCATGCGGTAAAAGGCGAGCAGGTGGCCCTTGGGACTCCAGAAGGTGCCCTTGCGTATGCCGAACTCGTCGCGGTGTACGCTAAGGCCGTACTGCAGCTCGCGTGAGCCGTCGGTGCTCACTTGGTGGGTTTTGCCGTCGGCGGTCTTGACATAGAGGTTACAGTCCTTGACAAAAGCCTCGTTGTGGCTATAATGGCTCATGTCGTTGGCATAGGCGCCCGGTGTGCGCTCGGTGCTCCACACCACCTTGCGCTGCTGCCAGTTGTAGAGCAGGTTGAGCTTGCTTGTTTGCAGGTAGACCTCGGATTTGCTGCCCGAGGGGAACTGGGCGTAAAGCAGATTGTACACCTTGCCATACTTGGCGGTGTCGATGGCTGCATTGAGCTGGTCGGTGGTAAAGAGCACACGGGGCTTTTCGGCCTTGCCCTTGTTGCTGGCCAGGGTGCTTACCTCGTCAACGTCGAGCTTGAGCAGGCGGTCGCCCCAGAAGGCGGTGCCGTAATATTGGGGCATGATGTTGGCGTAGTTGTTGCCGCCCCACATCAAATCCTCGAGGGTGAAACTTTTCTTTGTCTGTGCCATGGCATTAGTGCCTATGAGCAGCGCCACGGCTGCCACGATTAAGTGTTTGATTTTCATTTGTATGGTGTATGACATATTGCAAAGATGCGGCCTGCGCATTAGTGTGCCCGGGCCGCATCTTCGGTATATAGACTTTTATTTATATGTATTATCTGTCAAAGCCGGCCTTGCGCTTGAAGTCGCCTTTCGGTTTGAAACCCGGGCCTTTCTTGAAACCGCCTTCGCGCTTTTTGCCACCGAAGCCGCCTTTCTTGGAATCACCCTTTTTGAAATCGCCCTTCTTAAAGCCGTCTTTCTTGAAACCGCCTTTTTTGAAACCGCCCTTCTTGGCATCGTCACCCTCGCGCTTGGATTTGCGGGGTGCGTGCAGCTGTTCAAATTCGCGGTGCTTGCGGCGCAGTATTTTGTATGCGGGATCGAGGTCGTCGTCCTCGTCGTGGCGTTCTGCATCGTCAAAGCGCTTTTTGAATTCGTCGCGGTTGGTGCGGAAACGGCGCTGGTCGCTCATCAACCGACGCTCTACGTCGGTTTTCACCTTGCCACCCTCGGCACGGAAGTCGCTGAGCTTGCCGCTGAACAGCTGGTACTTGCGGAAGTCGCAGTCGAGCTTGCCGTTGAATATCTGTGTCTTGAGACTGGGACGCAGGCCAAGGTTTTCAAAGAGTTCGGCCTTTGACGAGATAATCCATGCCTCGCCACCCTGAAACTCGTTTTTGAGCACCTTGCCTATGGCCTGGTACAGGCCCAAGATGTCGGGCGGGGTAAGACGTTCGCCATAGGGCGGGTTGGTAACGATGATAGACTTTTGGGCGGGGGCAGTGAACTTGCGGAAGTCCTGCTGCTGCACGGTGACGATGTCGGCCACACCGGCGCTGCGCACATTTTTCATTGCGCTCTCAACTGCCGGCACATTGATGTCGTAGCCATAGATGTGGTGGCTGAAGGTGCGCTCTTGTGAGTCGTCGTCGTAAATTTCCTGCAGGAGTTCGGCGTCGAAGTCTTTCCACTTTTCAAAACCGAACGACTTGCGGAACACGCCGGGGTAGATGTTGCGGGCCATGAGGGCTGCCTCTACCAAGAATGTGCCCGAACCACAGAAGGGGTCGATAAAGTCGCAATCGTACTGCCAGCCGGTGAGCTTGATAAGGCCGGCGGCCAGCACCTCGTTGATGGGGGCCTCGACTGTGGCCACGCGATAGCCGCGCAGGTGGAGCGAGTCGCCCGACGAGTCGAGCGAGAGGGTGCAGTCGTCCTCGGCAATGTGTATGTTGAGCTTGACATCGGGGTTGGTGATGCGTATGTTGGGGCGCTCGCCGGTTGTGTCGCGGAAATAGTCGACAATGGCGTCCTTTACCTTGTAGGCCACAAACTTAGAGTGACGGAACTCGTCGGAGAACACTACCGAGTCTACCGCAAAGGTGGTGTTGAGGTCGAGGTACTGGCTCCAGTCAATCTTTCGCACAGCCTCGTACACGTCGTCGGCTCCTTTGGCCTTGAAGTGCTTGATGGGTTTGAGCACACGTATGGCCGTGCGCAAACAAAAGTTGGCGCGGTACATCATGGCCTTGTCGCCGGTGAACGACACCATGCGGCGGCCTATCTGCACATTGTTAGCACCAAGTTCGGTGAGTTCTTGTGCCAGCACCTCTTCAAGTCCTTGAAAGGTTTTGGCTATGAGTTCAAATTCTTGCATAATCGTTTGTGGAGTTTGCCGGCGAATGCGGTTTTGGCAGCTGCATTGCCAGCCTATATGCGTATGGTTTTAACAGACGTAAGGGGGGAGTGTTGTGGTGGCAGCACTTGTGCGTCACACCACGTTGCCACGCTTGGTGGCTGTGTCACACCTTTTGGCCAGCGGGCACATCGTGTGTCACCCACTTGTTGGCACCTATCACGGCGTCACGGCCAATGGTGATGCGGCCCAATATGGTGGCGTTGGAGTAGACTATGACGCCGTCCTCGAGTATGGGGTGACGCGGATTGTTCTTGATTGGATTGCCATTGACATCGAGCGGAAAGCTCTTAGCTCCAAGCGTCACGCCCTGATAGAGCTTGACATGATTGCCAATGATGCAGGTGGCACCTATCACAACGCCTGTGCCGTGGTCGATGGTGAAGTATTCGCCAATCTGTGCCCCCGGGTGAATGTCGATGCCCGTCTCGCTGTGTGCGAGTTCGCTGATAATGCGCGGAATGAGCGGCACATCGAGGCGATAGAGTTCGTGGGCTATGCGGTAACACGTCAGGGCGCGTATGGCCGGATAGCAGCTTATCACCTCACCATTGTTCTGCGCGGCGGGGTCGCCCAGGTAGGCGGCCTCTACATCGGTGGCGAGCGTGCGGCGCACTTGTGGCAACATGCTGATAAGTGTGGCAGCTATGGCCTCGGCCTTTGTGTGGAAATCTACTCCCGTACATCGGCAGTCGTCGTCCTGCTGACCGAAACAGAGTCCGGCCTGCACTTGTGCGGTCAACAATGCGAAGAGGCGCTCAATTTCCATACCTATATGGTAGCGCACAGTGACGGCGTTGAGTGTGCTTTTTCCGTAATACCCCGGAAAGAGCACAGCGCGGCACAGCCCTATTATCTCCTCGAGCGCTGCCGAAGAGGGCAAGGGGTCGCCATGACGGTGCTGATGGAAGAGTCCTTGCATCTTGCTTGTGTCGGACAATTCCTCCACCGTCTGCCGTAACAAATTGGTGTAACTTTCGGGAGGGTTCATAGCGTATATTGCCTTTATCGGGCAAAGGTACGAAAAAATAAGCTAATACGCCAATGTGGGAATGTGACAATGTGGGAATATGGTAACGGACTGATGCCGTAGCGTGGCTTGTTAGCCGCTAACGCGGGAAACAAAAGGACATAAGAACATAAGGACATAAGGCCGCTGCGCGGCGGAAGGCCACGGACTGACGTCAGCGTGGTCTCAAGAACATAAGGGCTGACGCCGTAGTATTACAAGTAGTAACGCTACGGCGTCAGCCCATTAGCACATTGCCACATTAAATATAGTATTCCACAGGGTCGGCCAATCCGGCACGCAGGGCGTAGCGCACTGCCTCGTAGGCCGTTGACACGCCGAGTTTGCGGAAGAGGTTCTTCTTGTGCGTCACAATGGTATGCACCGACGAGTTGCGCCGCGCAGCTATCTCCTTGGCCGTGAGTCCCTCGGCCATTAAAGTGAGAATGGCCGTTTCGGTGGACGTGAGGCGCGGCAGGCTCTGTTGTGTTGTGGCACGAGCACGCAACACGTCGGACACTGACGGACACACCTCGCGACCGCCATTTGAAATGCGGTAAACAGCCTGCACCACATCAGTGCGCGTGCAGTCCTTTGTAATGAAACTCACCTGAGGCTCTGCCCCGAACAAGCGCAGCAGCCCCTCGGCAAATTCGGCCGACAACAGCAACCAATGCACATGGGCAAAGCGACGCAAATAGATGAGCAACTGCTCGGGGGTGGCAAAATCGAACAGTGTGAAGTCGAGCACCACCAATGCTTCTGGCTCGGCTTGCAAAGCCTCTGCCAATTCGGCTTTGTTGCCTGCAAATTGCAAAGGCTGACCAGCCAGATAGGTGGTCAGCGCATCGCGTGTTAGTGGTTGATTGTCAGCAATTATAATCATACGGGATATTCCTCAAAGGCATAGAGCACAGTCGACAGGTAGCGCTCGCCCGTGTCGGGCAACAAGGCCACAATGGTCTTGCCCTCGTAGGCGGGTTTCTTGGCCAACTCGATGGCGGCGTGTAAGGCGGCGCCCGACGAGATGCCTACCAGCAGTCCCTCCTTTTTGGCCAAAAGGCGCGAGGCACGAATGGCGTCATTGTCCTCGACGGGCACAATGGCCGTAGCCACCGAAGCGTCAAAGTTGCCTGGCACAAAACCTGCGCCAATGCCCTGTATTTTGTGCGGACCCGAAGGCTTGCCCTCGAGCACAGCGCTCGTAGCAGGCTCAACAGCGTAGGCCGCGATGGCCGGATTGTGCTTGCGCAGGCCGCGTGCCGTGCCGCTCAGTGTGCCGCCAGTGCCTACACCGGCCACAAAGGCGTCGACCTTGCCGTCGGTGTCGCGCCATATTTCCTCGGCCGTAGTACGGGTGTGAGCGGCGGGGTTGGCAGGATTTTCAAACTGCTGCGGTATAAAGCTGCCCGGGTGCTCCTGCTGCAACTCCTTTGCGCGCTTGATGGCTCCCTTCATACCCTCGGCGCCTGGTGTCAGCACCAGTTCGGCACCGAGAGCCTTGAGCAGGTTGCGGCGCTCCAAACTCATGGTTTCGGGCATGGTGAGAATGAGGCGGTAGCCCTTTACCGATGCCACCCACGCCAGCCCGATGCCGGTATTGCCACTGGTAGGCTCGATAATCACGCCGCCGGGCTGCAATTTGCCCGTCTGTTCGGCATCCTCAATCATGGCAAGTGCCACCCGGTCTTTTACACTGCCACCGGGGTTGTAATACTCGAGCTTGACAAGCAGACGTGCCTTGAGGCCGAGTTCCTTTTCGATGTTAGACACTTCGAGCAACGGCGTGTTGCCCACGAGTTCAGTAAGTGAGTGATAAATCTGGCTCATAAGATGTAAATGTATTTGTTAAGTAGGTGTTCAAAATTAGTTGATATGAATTGGTGCAGTATTTCGTTCAGAAACATAGGTTGAAGAGGGAGCGTAGCGGGCTACGTGACCGATGAAACCTATGTTTATGGACGAAAGAATGCGCCAAGGCATATCGACTAATTCGGAACATTATTATATAAACTAATTTTGAATACCTACTTATTAGTTTACGAGTGCAAAGTTACGGTCGTTTGCCCCCTTTAGCAATACCAAACGTTTGGTATATCGTATGCCACGTGTGTACCAACAACAAAAATCCTCTGCAAAGCGAACTCTGCAGAGGATTAAACCTTTTACCTTATGAACCAAAAACTTGTATTAGGCGAGCTTGTTGATGTGAGCCATCACACCACTCTTGATGTTAGCTGCCTTGTTCTTGTGAATAATGTTCTTCTTAGCAAGCTTGTCCAACATCTTCTGAACCTTCGGCAGAAGTTCTGTTGCAGCTGCTTTGTCAGTCGTAGCGCGGAGCTTACGTACTGCGTTACGCATAGTCTTAGCGTAATATCTGTTGTGCAGTCTGCGAGACGCCGTCTGACGAATTCTTTTTACAGATGATTTGTGGTTTGCCATTTCTTATTTTCTTATTATTAGTAGTCCCTAGGAGAGTCGAACTCCTCTTTAGAGAATGAAAATCTCTCGTCCTAACCGATAGACGAAGGGACCATCGCGTTGTGATTAGTGGCCCGTCTGCTTGAGGCGTGACCGTTTGTCTCATTTGCGAGTGCAAAGGTAGTACTTTCTACCATTCCGTCCAAATGTTACGCCTATTTTTTTTCAAAAAAGTGCATTTTTGTGCATTTGCCCCCAATTTTACGCGCTTTCGGGGGCTATAAAACGCCAAATCGGTACTTTTGCACAACGGAGCGCAACTGCTGGTTAAGGCTGCGCAAACAGCCCCTTGGCACATCGGCCACACCCGCACGCTACCCCGTTTACCTATATTACCATATATATAATAGCACACACGCGTATATATAATATTGTGTACGCACGCAAAAATAACCGTGCGCACGCACACCGCAAATGTCATTATGAAATCGCGAGCCATAGTTTTACATATCACAAAATACAACGACGAGCAGCTCATTGCCGACCTGCTGACCGAAAATCAGGGCAACTTGGGCATGATTGTGCGCATCAGCCGCTCAAAGCGGACCGCGGTGCGCCACACGCTGTTTCAACCGCTGGCCATTCTCGACCTGGAGTGGGAGCACCGCCCAAAGGCTAACCTGCAGCGGCCCAAGGCGGTGCAGGTGGCATGGCCATTGTGCTCGCTGCCCACCGACCCCTACAAACTGTCAATTGCCATGTTTGTGGCCGAAGTGCTGCACCATGCCATCAAGCAGGAGCCCGACTCGCGCACCATATTCAATTACGTGCTGCGCTCGGTGCAGTGGCTCGACGTGTGCCAGTCGGGCTTTGCCAACTTTCACTTGGTGTTTCTGCTGCGCCTGACGCACTTCCTCGGGTTTATGCCAAATGTGGAGGACGCACGTGAGGGCGACTACTTCGACTTGCGGGCTTCGTGTTTTACCGCACAGCAACCATCGCATGCCGACTTCCTGGCGCCACGCGATGCGGCCTTGGTGCCGAAACTCATGCGCATGCGCTACGACACCATGCGCTTTTTCCATTTCAATGGTGCCGAGCGCTCGCGCCTGCTCGAGTATATCAATCTTTACTACCGGCTGCACGTGCCAAACTTTCCCGAGCTCAAGTCGTTGGCTGTGCTCAAGGACTTGTTTGCACACTGAGGCACCCCACAGCATGGGGTATTCAAAATCAACAACAAATACAATACCGCTTTGGGGGATTTTAAGTTGTCTAAACGCGCTGCAAGGAAACGCAAGCACTAAATACTACCACCAAACGCTAACTCTAATGGGGGCGACGCGTCTCGCGTCGGGTTAATGAAGGAAAAGAATACAAGCTCTACTAAATAACAGTTGCACTATCCCCGACGCGAGACGCGTCGCCCCCATTAGTGGTAGCGTTTGGTGCTTGAGGCCGTTCGAATGTTTACGTTTCACCAAACAACAATAACATATATATCCCCCTCTATTTTGAACGCTCTACCCACAGCGGCCATACACACTACAAGCGCAAGCATCAACAGGGCTATGCCCTTGGTGCTTGCGCTTGTAGTATATCTATATATGTACATCAGAATGTCAGACGGAACATGCCGCGAATACCCCACTTTTGTGTGCCCGGACGTATATAGTTAAGGCGGTGCACATACTCAATGTGGAATATCTTGAATATGTTGTGAATGCCGGCCACCACCTCAACATACGGCACCTTGCGGTCCATCACGCGCGACTGGTAGTTGAACCCGTCATCACCCCAGTTGCCGGGGAAGTAGAGCAGGCGCTGGTCGTTGGCGTTCTTGTCGAGGAACGGATTGTTCTTGCTGCTGAGTGTGCCCCACAGCACATTGCAACCAATATATTCGCGCCATTTCAACTTTTTGAGCAGAGGTATGCGGTTGAATATCTTGCCGTTCAAGTCCCACGAATACATGAGCGACACGTAGCGGTCGTTCAAGAACTCCATGTTGTCGATGAGGTTGAAGGTGTTATCCTCCATAATGTACGACAGGTTGGCAGCTGGCATGATGAGCAACGGGAACGGCACTTTGTTCCACTGCACACCACCCTTGAGCGTAAAGTCCATTTTGCCCCACGAGGCCAGCCACAAACGTTTGTACACCCCGGCCTCGGTCAGGTTATAGGCATAGTCGGCACGGCCAAAGTTGTAGAGGCCGGCGGTGTGGCTGAGCGAAAAGATGGGCGCATCGTTGTTCGACGCTATGCGGCGCTGCTTGGTGTTAATCCATTTTACGCCAGGCTGATAGCGTAGCCCCATGCTCAAGTCGTAGGTGCGCAGATAGGGTATATTGAAAGCTGCCTCACGACTGATGCCGTCGGCATGCACGCTTTGGTAGAACAGGTGGCCCGTAGGCGTGTCCTTCGATGTGCGCAACTGCACATCGAAACGCAAACCATTCTCCCACTCGCGGTCCCACAGCAGTTTGTAGGTTTCGTAGTACATCATGTGGTCCACCGTGGTCCACTTGAACGAGGTGAACACGTTATCCTTGTCGGTGGGCATAAATTTGTCGGAAGGCGACATCACGTCGCGCGAGTAGTTGAAGGTGAGGTTGTTCACCGGAAACTCGCGTGGCAAATAGGCCTTTTTGTTGAACGAATAGGTTACCTCGCCCATACCTTTCCACTTTTCGTCCTTAAAGCCGTAGGCTATGTAGCCCTTGAGAAACAGGTGTTTGTTAAAGTTGGCCGTGGTTTGGGCCGAAGCACGCAGGCGCAACCCGTCAACAAAGTTGTGCGTTATCATGGTGTTGACCGGACCAATGTCTACCTTCGACGGTTTGTCAGGGTTCACCGATGTTTCTACAAAGTTCTCAATAAATGCCTTGGCCACCCACAGCACGGGCTTGAAGCCCTTCACGCTTTCGAGCTTCTTGATGAGTTGTTTCATTGTGCTCTCGCTCTTGGTGAGCGAGTCGGCACGGTGCTCCTGCCAAAAGTGTTCGTCCTGCATCTGGGCATTGGCCGAGGTGAGCGTCTCGCCCTTGAACTTGAAGGTCTTGTCGGGAATGGGTTCGAAGGCAAAGTTGCTATACTCGGTGTCGCGCTTTACCTGGAATTTGCCGGCCGACTTGGTGATGTGCAGCTGCACAAGCATGTTGTCCTTTACAAGCACCTGCTCGCCGGTGGGCAACTGGTCGAAGGTTTGAATGATGCGCATGCTCTGCACAAAGTTCACATCGCTGCGCACGGGTATGCCCATGTCGGCCTTGTAGACGCGGTAAGTGCCATCGGCCATGATGTAAAGGCTGCCCGAAAACCCGAAGTCCTGCGGATTGTTAGGGGTAAAGTCCACCTGTATGCAGCGCTGCTTGCCGTCTACCATCAGTGTGTCCACTATAAAGTAGCGGTAAAACGATATGGCCGTTCGCGACGATATCGGACTGGTAAAGGGGTATTGCAGCAAGCGCACCTCGTCATTGTAGATGTCTACATCGGTAAAGCAGTCCTTCAGCATGGTGTTGACAATGTCACCCGTGTTGAGCAGGTCGTTGATGCCGTTTGAACGCTGACCAAGAATGATGTTCTTCTCGCTCTTGGGCTCCTTGCGGTAGATAAGGCGCGTGACGGTTTCGTCCACCGACAGGGGCAAAATGAGTTTGCCCGTCTCGTTACACACCTCCACGTGGTCTTTAAGGAAAGGCAGTTTCTTGAATTTGCCTTCTTCAAACACCTTGTCGGTCACATCGTTCAGAGCAAAGGTTATTTTGCTGTATTTGTCTATGCTGTAATAGTCGTGCTGATGCAGGTCGCTGCTCTTCTTAGCCGCTATCACCTTGCGCATGAGTTCAACGGCAGGGTTGTTCTTGCGCGAGTATTTGGTTTTCTTGCCCGTCACCTCTGCCGTGCCGAGCGAGCGGTCCAGCGACTTGAGACGGAACACCAGCGAGTCGGCCACCTCCTTCACCGAAACGGTTTTGGTTTCGTAGCCGAGCACCGAAAAACGCAAACGACCGGCTTTGAACGGAAGCGTGAAACGCCCGTCGAAGTCGGTTTGCGTGCCACCGCCGTCAACGTATATCACATTGACGAATGGCAGTTTCTCACCAGTTTTACTGTCAATCACCACGCCCGAAATGTTGCGTTGGGCCAATGCGGCACCAATGCAGCCGAGCAGCAAAGTCAAGAGTAAGAATAGTCGTTTCATAAGTTGTGTTGGAAATATAAAGGGCCCCTCCCCTACCCTGCGGAAGGGAGGAACCCCATACTTTTATGTCATGCCAATGCGTTCGGCACACGCAGCACATTGCATGGCGCTGATGCCGGCATCAATCAATTTCCTCGTCAGCCTCGTAGCCACCCATTTCGCGAATGGCATTCTTCAGCATCACATACTGCTGGAAGAGGTGGTTGATAGGCACCTCGCCCTGCGTGTAGTCGTGCATCGGGCTCTTGAGGAAGAAGCTCAGGAAGCGCTGCGTGCCATAGCGGCCCTTGCGGGCAGCGAGGTCGGAGAGCAGCACGAGGTCGAGCAACAGCGGAGCGGCCAGAATAGAGTCGCGGCAAAGGAAGTTAATCTTGATTTGCATGGGGTAGCCCATCCAGCCAAAGATGTCGATGTTGTCCCAACCCTCTTTGTTATCGTTGCGGGGCGGATAATAGTTGATGCGCACCTTGTGGTAATAGTTGCTGTAAAGGTCGGGCTGCTTGTCGGCCTCGAGTATGCTCTCGAGCGTCGAAAGCTTCGACACCTCCTTGGTGTGGAAGTTGGCAGGCTCGTCGAGCACAAGGCCGTCGCGGTTGCCAAGAATGTTGGTTGAGAACCAACCGCTCAACCCCAGGCAACGGGTGCCGATGATGGGGGCAAAGCCCGACTTGACAAGGGTCTGGCCCGTTTTGAAGTCCTTGCCGGCAATAGGCATCTTGGTTTGTTCGGCCAGCTCCCACATGGCGGGAATGTCCACCGTGGTGTTGGGGGCACCCATTATGAAGGGGGCACCCTCCTTCAAGGCTGCATAAGCATAGCACATTGAGGGGGCAATGTGCTCGCGGTCGTCAGCCTTCATGGCTGCCTCGAGGGCCGAAAGTGTGCCGTGCACCTGTTCGTCGATGGGCACATATATTTCGGTTGATGCGGCCCAAATCACTACCACACGGTCAACGCCCTTTTCGGCCTTGAACTGGCGGATATCCTGGCGCAGGGCCTCAACCATGTCCCAACGTGTGGCACAATCCTTCACATTGTCGCCATCAAGGCGCTTGGCATAGTTGTGGTCAAAAGCGGCCTTCATGGGCACAATGGCCTTGAGCTCGTCGCGCACCGGTTCAATGTCGCGGTCGCGCAGCACCTCGGCATTGAGGGCGCTCTCATAGGCATTGGCTGGATATACGTCCCATGCACCAAACACAATGTCGTCGAGCTGGGTCAACGGCACTATCTCGCCATAGTGCAGGTATTGCTTGTCCTTGCCGCGGCCTACGCGGATTTTGTCATACTGAGTCATTGAGCCAATGGGCTTGGCCAGGCCTTTGCGGGCCATGAGCACACCGGTCATAAAGGTGGTTGTTACCGCACCAAGACCGACGCACATCACGCCTAATTTTCCTTTTGCAGGTTCCATACGAATATTACTGAGTAAAAAGGTTGTTATTATAAAGATATAATGCTTGTTGTTTAGGAAAATGCTGTCCGTGCACTTCATACTACACGGCGCAACTGCAAAGGTGCAAAAAACCTCTTTGCCATGCAAAGTTTTACGCAAAAATTATTGGCCGATGCAGTGTTTATGGAACACATTAAGGTAAAAACAGACACTTTTTATGCGTTGGCGGAATTAGTAAACAAGTTGACAAGTTAACGGGTTAACATGTAAGTTTACCAAGCTTTTTAAGCTTCTTACCATTATGACTTTAACGTAATAACTCAACTTTCGGATTTAGCAAGTGCGGGCTGAAAGCCCAATGTAATCCATAGCACTAAACGCTACCACTAAACTCAAGCACAAACTCGAGCACTAAACGCTAACACTAAACGCTAACACTAAACGCAAGTTCTAAACGCAAGTTCTAAACGCTACCTCTAATGGGGGCGACGCGTCTCGCGTCGGGCATCAAGGTTTAGGCTCACAGATAGGCATGTAATTAGTGCTGTCTGAGAGCCTTTATTTTAGTGTATTAGCCTTTGCCTTAATGCCCGACGCGAGACGCGTCGCCCCCATTAGTGTTAGCGTTTAGTGCTTGCGTTTTGTAGTTGCGTTTAGAGCTTGCGTTTAGTGGTAGCGGGACCTTTACCATACTACAAAAGCTTTACTTGCCGAGTATCTTACATCTTACACTAACACGCTGCAACTCATTGGCTATCAACACTTTATTTAGTGTAAGATGCTACCAATTTCACCTACACGCAACCTACACAACCCTCATGCTGCCACACGGCACAAGCACGGGAGGAAGACATCACGGCATAGGGGAACAGAAAAGTCTGTTGCTCCGACTGATTTTTCTGCGTCCCTGTGCCGTATTATCTACTGCATACGTCCATGTTGACTGCGAGGCTGCGGGGTAAGGTGTGTAAGATATGTGCAAAGGTGTGTAAGATACTTTGAAATCATCTTACACTCTTGAAACATCTGTGTATCAACTTGTTACGCATAAAAAGTGTAAGATGGCAGTAAAAACACACGCACTCTTTTACATGAGGGATGACGGGGAGAGAGCAAATATTTGTGTACGAACTGTACGCCGTGCACAACTGGGCTACAGCGCGCTGCACTTCTTTGGCCGCAGCAGCCACCGTCACAAGGTGTTCCTTGCCGTCGAGCGTGAGGTGCAGGCTGAATGTCATATCGTTTTTTCCCATCTTTTTACTATATACAATTATATTTGCCTATATTTGCGGCATGTGTTTTAATATCCTGCGATTATGAGCAAATTCCCAAAACGAATAGACGCAAGGCTCGAAATCAAAATAACCGAGAGCCCCGAAACTGACCCTAAGCGCATAGCCCTTGAGCGACGCATGGAGCGGGCTGGAGCGGTGTGCGTGTTATCCATGATAGCCTCTGCAGTTGTCGTTACTATCCTTTGCAACGTGTATATCTGCGACTTTTTGATATTTTTAAGCATAGTGCTATTTATTGTGATTGTCATATCATGGTCTATTGCGTGGTCGGCGCGCCAAGCGCTTGATGGCGACTGGACTATGCCATGGTGGATGGGGAGCAGCGATTATTAGCTCACTCCCGCCACCAGCGCAGCAAACCGCGCCCGTGCCTCCTCCTTTGTGGGTTGAGGTGCGGGCGCGGTTTCGTTTTTACCGCGTGCCTTGGTGTCCTATGGCAGGGGCAGCAGAATTTTACCATTGCCATGCAGTCTTTTTCTGTAACGAGGTATCTTAATATAGAAATTGCATACTCATGCCCTAAACATGGATATAGAAGAACTGATAGAACGAATAAAAGAAGGAGACAATGTAGCTCTGGAAACATTATATGAAACATACGCTCCGATGATGAGAAATGTATGTGTCAACATAACCAATGAGGACGAGGACGTAGTGAACGACCTCGTCCAAATGGCGTTTATTCGTGCTTATTATTCTATCTTCCAACTCCGAGATGCTTCAAAGTTTGGAGAGTGGGTGGCTACAATTACGAAAAATGTGGCTTTGAAACATCTGGCACAGAAACGAAAGATGCCATTGGTTCCTTTTTCGAGTACGATGGAAGAGGATTTGGATAATGACCGTGCCGTATCTTCCGATTCGCTATTGGCTGAGAAGGATTTGCTTGAGTTGATAGACCAGTTGCCTAAAGGATATGGACGAGTGTTTAGAATGTCGGTTATTGAAGGCTATTCGCACCAAGAAATAGCCGAAAGATTGGGCATTGAACCACATAGTTCTTCTTCTCAACTATCAAGGGCTAAGGCCATGTTGCGCAAGATTATCAACAGAAGGGGTATGGGGCTTGTTATATTGGTGTTGGCATGCACTCCTCTTGGCATATATTGGCTCATAAACAAAGGTAAGGACAATGTACAAAAGGCCAATATAGCCAGTGAAAAGAGATACCCAATCAGGCAAGCAGGAAAGAAAGAGCCTCACGATGCTGTGAATGTGGTTTCTGCGAATTCTGTTGCAGAAGTACGCCGCAACAGATGCGGTGTATCAACGATTATGCCACCTGTAGAAATTCTATCTAAGGATAGTACATATACTCCTATGGATTCCGTATCGCATAAGTTAGTGGCGGTGGAAAATAATGATAGCATTTTACCTGATACATTCAAACTGCCTTGCATAGAAACAGAACATCACCTTGTTGCAAACAGGCAAACGGGCAAAAAGCACCAATGGCAGTTGCTTGCAACTGGTTCTCTTGGCTCGGATTTGGCTCAGAATGGTTATAGAATGTTTGTGGGCAGCACTGATGAAGATATTACTGATGGGCCTCACCCCTCTGTTCCTAAAACATTCACAACTTGGGAGGAATATTATCAATATCTGCAGCGGACTGGGCATGACGGTATGTCGGAGGAGGAAAAGGCTCTCATGGAAATAGCCAAGAACAACAAGGGTAAGATAGAGGAGCATGAACACCACAGCAAGCCAATTACCTTTGGACTTTCTGTAACAAAATCATTCGGGAAAAATTGGAACATGGAGACAGGCTTGCAGTATTCTTTGCTGAAGTCCGACTTCACGTTAGGCGAAGGTGCGTATTACCTCTATCGGGACCAACAGGTGCATTACTTGGGAATACCTTTGCAGGTGTCGTATAAATGGATTGATGTCAAGAATTGGTCTGTTTACTCTTCGTTGGGCGGTGCCCTACATATACCTATATATGGTAAAACAAGCGAAAGATATGTTGTAGGAAACGTTACACCATATACGAACGATTGGCACGTCGCGCCTTCGCTGCAATGGAGCATTGGCACAAGTATTGGAGTGCAATATAAATTTGCTCCTAAGTGGGGTGTCTACATAGAACCTTCGTTTAACTGGTATGTGCCAAACGGCAGCTCTATCCATACAACTTGGACTGAAAATCCGTTCTCTTTCACTATACCTTTCGGCATCAGGTTTACATGGTAATGCAGTCTTTAGAACTCTTGTCGCCTCTTATTGATAGAAGCACAAACGTTTCAAAAGACAAAATGTACAATACAACAGACTACCTGCGCAATGGGGTTCTATACCTCAACAATATCCTTCGCCCTCGGCATAAGAAGCTGAGCACACTGATGATTTATTCCACAACAAAATGCCAATCGCGCTGCAAGCATTGCTCTATTTGGCAAAAGCCTGAAGAGCATTTGTCGTTACACGACATTCAGCAGATTATGGCAAGCCGATGTATCACCAAAAACACTGTTGTGGGATTGGAAGGCGGAGAGTTTATTCTCCACCCAGAAGCCACTGACATCATGGAGTGGTTTATGCACCACCACCCTAACTACACGCTATTGTCCAATTGCCTCAACCCGAAGAAGGTTATTGATGCTGTGCGTAGATACCGTCCCCGCCATCTGTATGTGTCGTTGGACGGTGACAAAGACACATACAAAGCAATGAGAGGTTGCAATGGTCATGACAAGGTGGTAGAAGTGGTTGAGACCTTGAAAGATGAGGTTCCCGTTTCTTTGATGTTCTGCCTTTCTCCATGGAACACCTTCAAGGATATGGACTATGTGATACGTGTGGCAAGGAAATACAAGGTAGATATCCGCATCGGCATTTATGGAACGATGGACTTCTTCAACACTACAGCCGATTTGCTCCAAGCTGACATGAGCAACTTCATACAAAGCATTCCTGCCAATATTCATGAGACAGAAGAGAATTTCGACTTTGTAGCTTTGTATGAAGAGTGGAGAAACGGCCATCTGAAACTGCGATGCCAAAGCATATTCAGCGAACTGGTCATTCATTCTAATGGTGATGTGCCGTTGTGCCAAAACCTGGGCGTAAAACTCGGCAATATACATGAGAACTCTTTGGACGAGATATTTAACTCTCGCCAAGCCGTCCATGTACAATGCCAGCATTCCAAGAGCTGCAATGCCTGCTGGATTAACTTCCATCGCAAGTATGACATCATCTTGTTGCGCAACTTCGAGAAAGTCTTTACCAAGAGAATGATAGAATGGTTCTACGGCAAATATCAATGGACAAGCAATCAGGACGTGACCTACAAACAATACATGAAACGGATTATCAGAAGATGAGATACACAAAGCAATTAATCGACCGCTACAAGCACTCTCGAAGCACCAGTCTTTTAAGGCACAATTATCTCGGCAAATACGCATTTGTCGGAATAGGCAATCATAGCATGAATAATCTGTATCCTGTGCTTGCCTTCCTGCATGTGCCCTTGAAATACATTTGCTGCAAGTCCGCTAATAAATTGCCTTTGATAGAAAACGCTTACCCTGGTGTGCATGCCACCACTTCCTTGCAGGAAATACTGGCTGACAAAGATGTTAAAGGCGTTTTTGTCTCAGCTGCTCCACAAGCGCATTTTGCAATAGCCACAGAAGTGCTGAAGAGCGGCAAGGCACTATTCATCGAAAAGCCCCCTTGTCAAAGCTTGGAAGAGTTGGCACGGCTGATGGATTTGCAAAAGGAGCATGACACCATAGTGGAAGTTGGACTACAAAAGCGGAACTCGCCAATCATGCGCATTTTGCAGAAGGAGTTGAAAAAGAGCAAAGGTGCTGTATGCTATAATCTTAAATATCTTACAGGTGCCTATCCTGAAGGTGATGCTTTGCTCGACCTCTTTATCCACCCATTAGATTGCATGACATATCTATTTGACGAAGGCCAAGTAAAATCTGCGGTAAATGTTGAAAATCATACTCTGATGCTCATTCTTGAACACCATTGTGCCACAGGCATTCTTGAACTGTCGACGGGTTATTCTTGGAGTGATGCAAAAGAACACTGGACCATAAACACAGACAGAGGGGTTTATGAGATGGATCAATTCGACAACTTAACTTTTCGGCACAAATCAAGAATACTAATGGGAATACCTATGGAAAAAGTGTTTCCGTGTGGAAAGACAACCGTCAGTCTGTTTGAAAGGAACAACTTTGTACCTTTGCAAGTGAATAACCAAATTGTGTCTCAAGGCTATTACGACACGATTAAGGGTTTTGTAGATGCCGTGGAAGGGAAGAAAACATGTGCATTATCTTCATTAGAACACCTAACTCACACCTACTCGTTGATAGAGAACATACGAACACTGATATAACAACGGCAGAATTATCTTTTGCCCTTTAACGATTAAAGTCCCAACCGCATATATACTATATGTTGATGGGACTTGTTGTTTTGATTATATGGTTGCGGCGTTTCACAGCGCATCATGGCGCAAAGACACCCAACTCAAACAGTATGTTTGCGCAGAATTTAGGAAGTGAGCAGAACTTCTAACAATTCATTGGCAAGTTTGTTGTCTACCACTTTTATCACATTATCCTCTTCTGTTGCATAGCCAAGAGTATTTATAGCGCCATACCATACAATGGCTTTGTCTATGATGGTTGTGCACAGTTTTACTTCTGGCAATATTCTTACAGATAATCCTCTTTGCAAAAGGTATTCTGTTTCAGGGTTACTTGCTGTCGTGATAATAAGAACTTCGATTCCAATATGAGCCAACTCTCTCAACTGATTGACCAAAACATTACGCTCTACCCTATATAACTTGGGAGAAGAAACAACGATAGAGCGCTTGGCATCTCCAATACTTGAAGCGTAAGGATGGTAAAATGTTCTACCGTTGAATATCTGCTCCTTACTAACAGGCATGCCTATTTCTTTTACATTGTCAAACAATGTGGGCGAATGTCGGGAAATGATTTTATATCCAATGGAAGCGTAACCCTTCAGTCGTTTCCTGTACATATTGTCGCAGACAGGCTCATGAATGTCAATGTAATCATAGATGCGCACATCTGTCTTTCCCTCGTTTTCACGGTGCAATCGGCCCGCATATTGGGCGACAAGACCTTTCCATGAAATAGGAAGAGCAAGGAAAAGCGTGTCAAGACGCGGATAGTCAAACCCTTCGCCTACATATTTTCCCGTGGCAACTATCGCCAAAGGTTCTTCGCTGGAAATCTCATGCAGGTGTTGCTGCGTCTCCCGTTTTTCTTTCGTACTTCCTGTCCCTGTCAATGTCACAACATTCTTCACTTTACCCCTCAACTTTTCGGCTAATATGGTAACATGTGCAGTTCTGTTGGTCAGAATGATAGGCGTTCTTCCAGCTTCAACAGCCTTACACACATCTTCTGCTATGAGCGTATTGCGTATTTCGTATTCTGAAAGCAACTGATACAATGTCGTTATAGACTGCTTATCATCAGTAATGGAACGGTATGATGTGAATCGAGGAATGAGATACCTCTCAAATGATTGTTTCGTTATCTGACTTTTTGCATCGGCAGAGAAACGAATGGGACCACATTGCATGAAAATGATAGGCTGATGTCCATCTTTTCGGATAGGGGTTGCCGTCAGGCCATAAATGGTATGTGCCTTTACGCCCTTCAGTACATTCTCAAATGTTATAGACGACACATGGTGACATTCGTCTACTATTACCATTCCGTAGTTTTCAACAATAGGCTTTACGCTATCGCCATCAAGACATGACTGGATGAGTGCGATATCAACAATGCCATGAAGCGAGTTGTCAGTAGAGTCGAGACAGCCTATTGGGGAGAATTTCTTATGGCGGCCACGCTTCTTCGGCACTGGTGGTTCTACATAGTCAATACTCAAGAACTCCGTCAAGCGTTCATGCCATTGGGCAAGCAATGCCTTTGAATGGACGAGAATGAGAGTGTTCACCTTTTTTCGTGCAATGATTGCGGCCGCTGTAACTGTTTTTCCAAATGCTGTAGTAGCGTGAAGCACGCCATTACTGTACATTAACAATGCGTTGATAGCTGCCAGTTGTTCTTCTCGTTCTTTACCTTGGAAAGAAACAGATATCGGCGTACCGTGGTTGGTCTCGTCAACAATATTATACCTTACTCCATTCTCATGGAGGAAAGTAAGAATTGCATCTTCACAACCGCGAGGCATGGCGAGATAGTCATCTGTGATATCAAAACACGAGATAATGCGAGGTGTAGAATATGTGGAAAGTCGCAGTGCCTGCTTGCTATAAAACTCAGGGTTCTTGAATGATGCTATTCTTTTAAGGTGATTCAGAACTTTTGCCGAAACAGCCTTTAGCGGAATATAAATCTTATCGGCTTTGGTGATTTCTATTTCGGAATAAAAATCGCCCTTGGAAATATCTTGTGGTATAGGAGTAACCCAAGGCTTGCTTTCACTTGAAGTTGTGAGTGCTCCAAGTTCTTCACTGACATGTAGGTTTAGCAGCATGTCAACTTCTGTATTCTTCACCTTGTTAATGTTATAAAGGAAAGCCCATTGGTCTTTGTACGCCAGGAAATCGTCATCAACGAAAACACTATTCCGTCTTTTACGAGCCTGTCCCTGCAATGGCAAGGCGACCAAGTTGCCAAAACCTCCTTCAGGCATTCTGTCTTGGTTTGGGAAAAATCTGTCGTATGAATTGAAGGACATACGACCATTATGTCGCATAGCCTCTGTAAGGATGGCATTCCCTAATCGTCTTGCCTTGAAAGCTGGTATTGGCTCCTCAAAGAAAATCCATACATGGGCACCGTTACCTGAGCGCGAGCGTTCAATGGCATAAGGAATATTCCATTCTTTGCATACTCCAACAAATGCAAGAACATCGTCTTTATAGCCATGCTTGCAGCTCTTGTCATCGAAATCGGTACAAAGAAAGGCGCAGTTGTTATCGGGCATGATGGCATACAACCCGACAACATCACAACAGTTCTCGTCCTTGCCCTCCAAATGACGATAGAGGTCTTGATAAGTGAGTGGCGCAAAATGTCTGTTAGGACAATCTGCACATTTGTATTTCTTTTTGTCGCATACGCCTCGCCTCCATTCATTGATACAGACAGGTTGGTAACCGCTCTTGCCTGTTGTTTTGCTGAACCATCTTCGTGCAAACACATCTTCTCTGCCCTTGAACAAGGAATGAAAAATGGCGACACGCTCCTCTATGGAAAGTTTGACAGATGGGAGAGTGATGGGTGAATATGCAACGACCTTCTCCTCCACATGCTTGGGCTTATATTCTATGCCGTGCGCATACAGAAGCGATTTCAACACCTCATTCTCTTGCCGAAGAGCCTCATTCTGCTGGAGAAGATGGTTGCATTTCTCTTGAATGTCTTCCATAATAAGAGTCTGTTTTGAGGGTTTATGTGCGGAAACCTCACGGAATTTCTCTGAAATAAATAATTTTCCGCAAGCTCACCAGCGACTGTAATAGACTGATTGTCAGCACAAATACATATTACATATGTAGACTTAGCTTATACCTCACGGAAAAGTGCTCGTAACCTCACGGAATTTGACTATTTTTCCGTGAGGTGCCATACGGAAGTAACTTTGAATGCACCGTGAGTTGGCATTTGCCTTTCATCACATAAAAGGAGTAGCCGAGGTATTTCACTCCACGCACGTATGACACAACGGTCTCTTCCTTGTTGACTTTGAAATATAGAGTATTCTCTACCTCAGTTCGGGATAATAAATATCTGACCAAAGTCCATGTCCTTGTTGACATAGAACGTATCAGAAAACTCTCCGTTGCCTATGTGGAACGACAACGAGTACCCTTGACACTCCACGCCTTTGCCCTGTACGGAGTGCTCTTCATCGTTTTGCCTTCAATGGCTGCATCATCTGCAAGGTACGGGAGGATAGACTTATTCAGGATGCGGTTTGCCGAACCAGTGTCAATCATCATAACACCAATGAATATCTGGGCACCCATTCCCCTGAATGCTGCTTTGACAATAGGGGACTTCGTTTCTTGTATGTCTCTCCGTTTTACTGTAAAATTCTCCATATTTCTTTTGCGTTTGAGAAGAGCCTCCCATTATTCATTGATGGGTTGCTTTTCATTGAACTCCTGCTTCTTGATTCTGCGGATAAGGTAAGCAATTGCTTTTGGCGCTTTCTCGCGACACACCTTCAGTTGAGCAAGGAACTCTTCTTTTGTGGCAGCAGAGTTGAAGATATCCACCAACTCACAGTTGTTGTCCGACAACTTGTCAAGCTGCAAGCCATGCTTCTTCATCAACGTGCGCAAGGCAAGGATACCAAGGTCGTACTTTGGACGTGCCTCCACAAGTTTACGCATGAGGTCAAGCCCTGGATCGCCAATATACATCTCGTTGAGCATGGCAATCATAAATAGGACCTTTGCATCAGGCGTTGCCATCTCGAACACGTTCGCCAACTGACAATTGGTTTCATCTGCTTCCATATAGCATTCAAGTTTTGCCAAAGCACGAGACTTGACGTACAGAGCCTCTCCACATTGATGTATTTCCAGCACCTCGCTGATGAGAGTCAATGCCTCCTCGTACTTCTGAGCATAAAGACTCAGTAAGGCTGCAAGGAACTTCGGAGCCCAATGGCTTGTGCGAAGAAGGCTTTCGGGTATGTTCTCTACCGAACCATACAAGTGCTCATCACACACCAGTATATCCAGAAAACGCTTTGCTTGTTGCATCGCCTCCTTGAAGTCGCCATCCTCTGCCTTCTTTGCTACAAGCATTAGGTACTGTTTAGCAACCTCATCATAGTCATTCTGCAGAAGAGCGCCATAGACAGCCTTGCCACTCTCAATCTCGTTGCCAATCTGCTGTTCGTTGTTGTACTCGCTTGCGTAAGAGAGCACCTCACGACTTGTATGGGCATACTGAGGGATGACGTTCTTCGAGAGGTAAAGACCATCTAGAGTACGCACACGGCTTAGTGCCACATATAGCTGTCCTGCAGCAAACATGCCTCGACTTAGGTCGAGCGAAAGCCTGTCGAAGGTCATACCCTGGCTCTTGTGTACCGTTATCGCCCATGCCAACTTCAAAGGGAACTGCGTGAAGATGCCGGTCAGCTCCTTCTTCATTTTGCGTTCCTCCTTGTTGTAGTCGTAGCTGTACGATTCCCATGAGCAACAAGGCACAACGTATGTCTCACCATTGTTGAGCGTGATGCTTATCTCGTCTTTGGTGAGCTTGGTCACCTTTCCGAGTGTACCATTTGCCCAACGCTTCTGCTGGTCATTGCGTGTGAACATTACCTGTGCGCCAACCTTCAGGCGAAGTTTCAGCTCCACAGGGAGACGCTTCTCTTCAAAGTTGCCGTCAATAGTACCCTCGTACACGAACTCTTCTGCTTCAATCTCTTCCAATCGCTGAAGGTTGATCTTGTCGGCAGTCTTGTTGATGGATGCCAAGGTGATGACCGCACCATCTTCTTCGCTTGGTATACGTACGCGACTATTAAGGTGCATTATGTCCTCTGGAGTCACTTTGTTCATGCGCACATTCTCTAGGATGTGAAGAAAGTGCTCATCATCCTGACGATACACTTTCTGGAACTCTATCTTCACAAGTCGCATGCGCTTGATGGCATCCGACTTGTAGAAGAAAAAATCATCCGTATGGTACAGATCCTTCAGAAGGTCTTTCTCAAGTCCTTGCTTCACTACAGGTGGCAGTTGGAACATGTCGCCCACGAAAATCATCTGCTTACCTCCGAATGGCATGTTGTTTCTAAGAGCCTTGCGCATGGTGTAGTCGATGGCATCCATCACATCGCATCTTACCATTGAAACCTCATCGATGATGATGGTATCTGCATGGAGGAGGGTGAGGATTCTTGCCTCGTTCATCTTTCCGCAGGTGCCAGGAGTGCAAACCTCCATCGGAAGACCGAAGAAAGAGTGGATAGTGTCACCACCGGCAAGGATGGCTGCCACACCTGTTGGCGCAAGGGTGATGAACTGCTTTCCAACCAACTTCTGCACGTTGTGAAGGAAGGTTGTCTTACCTGTACCAGCGCGTCCTGTAAGGAAGAAACTGGAGCTTGTGTTAGCAACGAGCTCGTATGCAAGCTGTTGCTCGTGGTCCTGTGAGTCTATCTGTGTGTTCTGCATGTCCTACTTCTGTTCGATTTGCGGGAGGATTTGGGTGAGACGTATGTTGAAGTCGCTGTCGAGGAAGCTCTTGTAGCAGCCTTCGATGATGCCTTTGGCGTGTGCTTCGAGTTGTTCCTTTAGCATGGATGACCTCTGTGCCTTCAGAACACCCTCGAAGTAGTTGCGCACCATAGTTTCCGACTCCTGACGAATGAACTCTTCATTGCGGAACGTCTTGTCGTAGTCGCGCTTCTGAACGAGCTCAAGCTTTTTGCCGTTGAAGGCATAGACCTCGATGCCGTCGATGTAAGTCCAAGTGTGGTAGAGTCCCACTTTTTCCACTATGACAATGCGGTCGCAGAATCGCACGCCTTTATAGTATCGGTGTCCGTTGCCACTCTCGTATTCCTCGCAGAGGAACATCTTCTGACCTTCGTCCCACACAGGAACGTGAATTCTTGGGTTGCCGAACGTTGGCAGAATCTTGTCGAATAAGTCTTTGTTGATCGCTTTTGTAAGTGACGCCATATTCTTGTCTGTTTTCTTGGTTTGCAACTTTGGTTGTCATTTCTCTCTATCTTCCCGAGTCATCGGATCAACTTCTGCCGAGTTTCCTCGATCATGTTTCTGGAGAAGGCGAGCAGTTGGCTATCAGCAATGACGCTTCCCATAGCCTTTGCCTGTCCAGCGAGAAAGTCCTTCAGCATGATGATGCTCTCCTCTTTGGCTGTGCGCTCGTTGAAGCATCTCCAGTTACAGCCGCCCCAGAACTTTTGGGCGATGATGTTCGTCTTTTGCCCGTTCCATGCGAAAAGCGTGATGCCATTCAAGAAGGTGTGAGCGTAGCCCTCACCTATGTGGTAGTACACGGCCAGACGATCAGAGAGGCGTATTGCCTTGTAGTAGGTATTGCCAGCTGCGCTGGTGTAACCAAGAGTGAGATACACGTTCTTCTCTGGATTGTAGGTGAGAGAACTGCCCGAGAGGGCTGGGAGTGCCTTTGCAGCAACGAGTGCGAGTGATGTGCTCATAGTCATTCGATTTTTGTTTTACGGTTTAGCGGAATAGGCCGCCACCTCTGTTGTGATAAAGAAATAATGTGTAAACAAAACCAACTCTCTCGGAATTGCGATGCAAAAATATAGAGTTTTTGTTATCCTGCCTAAGACTTTCCAAAGTGTACTAGTTCCTCAGTATTTGGAACCAATACGTGGTCCTCTGTTAGCCTATGCTGCAAACCTTTTCTTGCGGATAGTTTCCATGCAACGGCTGGTGCTTGTTATGCTGACGTGTACTGATGTAAGGTCTTCTGTACGGCCGTACTTCTTGTGGTTTGCCTGTGCCTGACGCTTCTCAACGATACGTCTCAGTATGCGGTTCTGAACGCTTGCAGACTTCGTCTGGCTCTTGATGCTGAGATTTAGGAGAATCCCATCCAGCACCTCTATCTCAATTTTTCTGGTGATGGTATCACATACATATTTTACTGATGCTGAGCGGTATCGTGGACTGTGTTCTACCTTCTCCCAACTCTTGTTTACCTTACGGCGAGCATTGGCTTCTGCCTTCTTGCTTTTCTTGACCTGCTTCTGGTTAGCTTTCTTGTTCATGGTGTTCTTGCTGTTGTTTGTTGTCTGTTTCATAGTATGCAGATTTTGTTGACCCCACCAAACGATTTGCAGCGTCAACTCCGAGGTGGTGTCGAAGTTTGACGCTGCAAAGGTAATACGCTTTTCGCTAATAAAATCAAGAGGTCAAGAGTACAATGGTTCCTTCTAATTTGGAACCATTCCACTATCCTTTCTTAGGGTATAAGTCGGATAAAGCACGCACTCGTTGTGACATTTTATCTCGGACATTCTATGGGGAGATAACCTCCAATCCTGCTCCCATTTGTAGTATGCGTCCGTAGAACTCGTTGTTCGGTTCTACATCCACAGAGAACTCTGCATACTCTCCATCGTCATATATGCCAAATGGCTTAACAATGGCATAACTCTGATGAAGAGGCTTTGTGTCCATCAGTTTATAAATATATAATGAGCGCGCGCGAATGATTACATGCTCTTTCTTGACATCTATCTTATGGCTTACGCCCACAATGTCCTTGAAGAACTCGTCATAGAAATGCTTTGGTGCTGGCACGTATTCGACCTTAGCCCTCTCGCGAGGTCTTGATTGAATTCTATCAAGAGCTATATTGTAGCCATATTCCGGTTCTCTTCCCTCTACATGACCAAACAAATGCCATCTGCCATTATATTCTTTTAGATAGTGGGGATGGAAAATAAGTGTGACTTCTTCCTCGTCAAATGGCTTGTAGTCAATCTCCAACACCATTTTGTTCGTGATGGCTTCATACAACGATGGCAGATACTCTATGTTGGCCAGAATACGATCAAGGCTTGCACTTATTACCTGTTCTCCCTTTTGTCGCTTCGCTTTCATATCCAACAAGTCCTGGCAATCCTTGAAGAAGTACTCTAACCATGACTTAGGGAAAAAACCAGCAGAATCCTGACAGAACTTCCAGTACTGACGGAGATTATTGACAGCCTTAGCATTTCGCATATCTGCAAGAGGATCATTGTCCTTGCCTATATAACGGAATCGCCTGTTTTTGTTATTGCCGTCTTCCTCGAAGCAATCGTCAACATTCTTATTGTGAACACCCAGTTTCTCGCGAATGGCTTTCTTTACAATGCAAACTATCTTCTTTAGTTCACCATAACCATCACAATTGGATAAGTTTGCTGGTAGTTCTTCTATAGAGCATCCTAACCTTTCAGCCATAATATCTGCATTAGTAACCCATCGGCGACTCATCAGCCACCGATAGGTTATTATTGCAAATTCTGCTTTATAGCTCTCGCCATCAAAGAGATTCTTGCGTTGCATATTTATTGAATCAACACATTATTCTTCTATATCTATTTTGTCATCTGTCGAGAATGAAGGTGTCAACCAATCACTATCAGGCCTACAAACTAAGCGAGCGCATCGATAGGCCCAACTGAGTCTATATATTGTTTCCCCTTGGAAGCGACCGCTTTTCCCCTTAGATACTACCAACGCTGCAAATGGTACGAAACGGTTTGTATCTGTACCATCATTGTTTTCGGATACCCTTGTACATAAAGGTAAAAACCAACCTATCTTTTTTGAACTTGGATCATAATAAGGAATGGCTGTTTTGTAGTTCCATTGGCATCTTTTGATTGATCCTTCAATTGCCTCTTTCAACAGTGTTTGTAGCAATAAGTTAGAATGAGATTCTTTTGGTAACAGATCACTTATTCTTTTGTCATAATCTGTTGGAGTTTCGTTCTCCAACCAAGCGGACCCGTCGTGCAACGCTTGTTTTAACCATTCAGATGGCAACCTAGATGGGTGTTCTCTAATAATATGATCTCTATCTACGGATAAATTTTCTTCTGTAGGTTGGCAAAGCAAATTATTCTCATTAAAATACACAGCCCTCTCTGGCATAATTGAGATATTGCGCCCCATTTCTTTTCCAAAGTCCTCGCCTTTTATACAAAAAGCCTTAAATACCCAGCGATTATTAATGTCTTTTCGTGTTAAATAACAATATATAGGCTCATACCGATAATCCACGAGTCCTGTGTTCCAGCAAGCATGTAGCATATCATCTGAAAGAGCAATTTTTTTTTCATCTTTCACATGAGCGTATGTGTAACACAGGTAATTGTCCAAAAGTTTATTTTTCTTTTCATTGTCATCCCATTTTTCATCTAACGCCATCTTGCGTAATTTTTCTACGTTCGATGGATAGTTATTTTTCTCGTGGAAGTAGATATCATCAATTATTTCGTATCTAGAGATGTTATGTACTCTGACAAGAGTACCTATAGGATTAAATTGAAGGACACTATACTTATACTTCCGAGTAAATTGTGTCGGAGTTCCTTCCCAATTCACCTCATTCATCATGTTCTTGATAGAAATCCATTCTTCTGGCTTAGTTGATAATTTTCTATATGCATTCCTTATCTCATAATCTTTAGGATAGTATATTGGAGATTTAGACTCATTTCCAATATCATTCTGTGGAGTATATTCACAAGCCATATACTTCTCTTGGGTTGTCTTAGTTGAATCTACATAAATATAACAAGGCTTTTTTCTTAGTACTCCTATTCCTTTTAGTGATTGCAGTAAGTCTGGGAGTTTATCGTATTCGAAATCTGTCTTCCAATTAATTTTGTGTTCCCTTAAGTATAAAGGAATACTCGCAATAGGAATACAAGGTGAATTGCATTCATCTAATGATTTCCCTTTTCCTAATCTTACTTGCTCGTTATAATAATCTTTTATTATTTTTGTAAGTTCATCTTTTGTTGTCATCTTATGTTTATTTAGAAGTTTTGATTTATTAATAATTCTCGTATGTTAACCTTTAGCAGTTCCGAAATCTTTGCCAGCGTCTGCAAATCGGGTTGCGTGGTGTTTGTGCACCATTTGGAAACCGTTACGGGGTCCTTACCTAATTGGCCGGCAAGCCAAACACCTGTTTTGCCTGCATCAGCCAATGCTCCTTTAATTCTATTCAGATTTTCCATGCAAATTTCTTAATGTTTGATGCAAAGATATAAAACCCATTGAAAATATCGCCATATTCTTTACAAATCATGCATTATGACTTAATTTTTAACAATATTACACAAGATTCATGTCACAGATACCGTTTAGGCTGCATGTTGGATGTTCGTACTACTCGGTTACTTTTTGTTTTGGCATCTCTTAGGCCCTGACTTAGTCATAAGTTAAGCCTCCGGATGGTCTTATGTTAAGACCGGAAACAGAACAAGGTATGAATTTGAGAGAATGAGCCGGTTGTTCATGTGGATGCTGAGGACTATGATGAATAAGGTGGGACTTTAGTTTGTGGAGGCTATCCTTGTTATGGTGCCGAATGTCACGGCTCCCTTTACGGAAAAAGGTGTAAACGGTATTCATTTTGCTTGTTAATTGAAACGTTACATAATCACCCTGTATTCCATGAAATTTCAAAAGGTCACGAAAGATAAGTTTTGGCTCAAAAGGGTCACCTAAAGGTCACCAACAAAAGAAAAAGCAGTTACGACGTTCGTAACTGCTTCATTTTCAATGTGGACCAGCTAGGGCTTGAACCTAGGACCTCCAGATTATGAGTCTGTTGCTCTAACCAACTGAGCTACAAGTCCGTGCAAATATGAACAGCCTTTGCTGCTCTTTGCGAGTGCAAATATACAAGTTATTGCTGAAATCTACAAGAAAAAAGGCCGACAATGTTAGTTTGTCGACCTTTTTTCTTGCATTTTTGGGGTACATAACGCTGTTGATAAGCGTTCGTAACGCTGTCATAAGCGGGTTGTCATGCTGTCGCATGAGGATAGCTGGGGCAATTTAGCGCACTGCTTTTAGCCCTCGTATCTATCCGCAGTACCCTTTGGGGGAATAGCTGGAGGGATTTAGCGCACCACCTTTTTGCCACCAATGATGTATATGCCCTTGCCGGGCACCATTACACGGCGGCCTGAAAGGTCGTAAACATTACCTGCGGCGTTGATGTCGGCAGGCGTTTCGGGCACTACGCCATCAAGCTTGATGCCGTTGCAACCGTTGATGACGCCATTCATGGGGGTAATATCGTAACACTTGAGGGCAAACGACTTGATGTACAATGCCTGCGTGCCTGTCATGCTGGCCAATAAGCCGAGACTCACCTTGGCGGGTTCTGTCAGTACAAAGAACACGCTATTCTGCAGCGAGGCACTCTTCTCGCCCAAGGCACGCGAAGCCAACGCTTCTGCCAGATAGTTGGTGCCAGGCAGCGAGTCGCCTTCGGCTGCTACCACATAGCAACCATCAGGCTGTACAGCCTTGTCGCCGGGATAGTTTGCACTGAACACGTATGCGCCCTTAGGCAGTTCTACAGTCTGATACACCTTGTGGTCTGTCAGTACTTTGACAAAACCATCTTGTCCGGTGCTTATTACAAGGTAGTTCGCTATCATGTTGTCGGCCGCAGCACCGGTGTTAGATTTCGAATCCTTGCCATATTCGTCGTAAGCCACATTATCGAGTTTCCAGTCGCTCAGTGTCATGAAGCGAGAACCATACCAGAAGCCGTACACATCGTTGAACACTTCGCCGGTATTAGCAAATGGTGCTTTGTAATTGGCAAGGTACTTTTCTGTTACGTCCTCAGCCTTATTGTCAAAGCAGAGCGCAAACACGCCCTTTGAGCTTGTCCAAGCGTCGCCATCGGGACCAAAGCCCTTTCTTACGCCCGTATTGGCATTTGAGGTAGCGTCTGCCACGTTGCCGCTGTTTTGGTCAAACTTGTAGTAAACCTGCAAGCCCTCATTCTGTGCAGCAGCCACACCAGCCTCATCGAGGGGTTTTGAAATGTAGCCTTGCAGCTTTTCGGGCTTGTTCTCATTAAAGGCAAAGTTCCACACTCTGAACTCGTCGACAGTGCCCATCATAGGCGCATCGTCAGTGCCCAGGCTAAAGGTTGAGAGTTCGGGTATTTGTTGTATTACCGAACTATAGTCTTGCTTTTCGCCATCGCGGAAGAAGCATACAATGCCCGGAGAGCTGTAAGTCACTGCATAGTGATGCCACTCGTTGGCAATGACAAAGCCATCGCTTGATTGTGCACATTTGCCACCAATGTAGAGGCACATCTTGCCCGTGGCGGTGGTCATGAATTCGAAAGTTGACTTGCTCTCGCCAATGCCATTACAAGAAGCACGCAGCGAGTTAGGACGCATCCACCAGTCAATAGTGAAGTAGCCCTGACCTTTGGTTAAAGGTACTTTCGACAGTTCCACCTTGGCGCTGCCCTCTGGCATAAAGCTCAGGCCGGTCTTGCTGTCGGCGTTGCATACTACCAATGCACGGTTCATGGTAACCTCGCCGCTGCCCACATCGTTAGTAGCCTTGAAAGTGACATCGTAGATACCTGGCACTTCAGGACGGAAACTCACGTCGAGTCCTTCGCATTGCATAGCCGTTTGTGCGCTCACCAGCGTCCACTGGCCATGTTGCGGGTTGTAGAGCGAGTGATTAGTCAGCGTCACATCGTCGCCCTTCATCACAATGGCAGGACTCACATCAAACGACACCTTGGGAACCACACCCTTCACGCCTATTTGCTGTGTAGAGGTAGCCTTTTGTCCGTTGGCATCAGTCACCTCGAGCGTCACATCGTAGGTGCCGGTAGCATCGTACGACACCGTTACATACGGTTGGTCTGATGTGCGGGTCGAAGCCCCGGCCAGGGTCCATTTGTAAGTAGTGCCGTCATACACCTGTACAGGCATAAATGTCACACGCTCGCCTGCAGTCACCTGCTGCTTCGTCATCTTAAATGCAGCGTCGGCCTTGGGTGCCTCGGCCACATCGATGCTGATGGTATTCTCCTGCGTCTTTCCTTTTACATCGGTGGCCACCACCTTAACCTCTTGCTTGCCCGCCTGCTTAAAGGTGGTGGTCAGAGTCGGGGCCACAGTTGTGCCGCCGTCGGTGCCGGTAGCGGTCCACTCCATCTTCACAATGTTGGTTGAGCCTTTGGCACGCAGTGTTACGGGCTGTCCTACCATCACCTTCGTGTCGGGTTGCACAATGCTCACCTCCGTCTTCGCGGTATAGCCCAGCGACTGTGCCCAACCACTGTTAACGCTGAAATTGCTGTTGGCAAATGAGGCATGACGCTGTCCGGCTGTATGGTCGCGCAGCAAAGTTTCGCCGCCCACTTCAAACGTGTCGCCTGGGTAGTAGGCTATCAAGTTTTCGGGCAGTATGCCATCGGTATACATCAGCTTGTAGTCGGCACTGATTTCGGCCGCCGTGCGTGCCTTGTTCCATATACGTATTTCGTCGTAGTAGGCGTGCTGGTCGCTGTTAGTACCGCTGCCGCTAAACGCCAAGTCGCCAAAACCGCCTATGCCGCTGTAATTGGCAGATGTTATGCTGCCCTTCTTCACACCATTTACATAGGTGGTCAGCGTGTTACCATCTACCACCATTGCAATGTGAGTCCATTGGTTTTGCTTCAGCACGCTCGACAGTTCCATGCGGTCTGATCCAAGCCCCCAACCGGCGGTAAAGTTGCCATTAGCGTTGGCGTGGAACATAAACTGCCCCCAGCCCGGGCCAGCGCTTTGGTTCCAGTTCGACAGCGACATCGGACGTATCCAATACTCTATCGTAGCCTTGTCATATTTCGAGCCGAACACACCAGGAATGGTAAAGCCTGTGTGCTCTGCCCTCAGGCACTTGTTGCTTGTCGACTTGGCCGGCACGGTGGCACTTACGCTCACCGACTGCTTGCTGCCATATACGGCCTGCACGGCATACGAGCCTGCAGCATCTTCGGGCAGCGCATATTGTGTGGTGCCGGCATCGAGTGTGGCCAACAGTTCGTCAGTGCCCTTGTACACGCGGAAACCTGTCAGCACATTTTTCGAGGCAGCGGGCTTGCTCCACGTCAGCGTGTTTCCGTTCACAGCCACATTAAGCGGTGCTCTGTAGCCGCGTCCGGGCACTACAACTGTCAACACAGTACGGTTTCCCTGATTTTCAACGGTCACCCCATTGTCACCCGTGTCAAAGGGAATTTCCAGCCCCTTGCTGTCCTGCGCATAATCGAGTATTGAGGCTTTGTACACATGTCCTGTGCCCTTGGCCCAGCTCTTGGTGTCTATAATAAAGAAGTACTTCAGAGGTTCGTTGGGGTCGAGGTTGTCGCTGAGGTCTGTCAGGTCGTAGCCAAACTCCATCGGCTCTGTGTGCAGTGTGTTGTCAATCCAGCGTCCCAGCATCGGTATTTCGGGAGCGGGGTTGGTATTACCATTGTTGCCATCGCCAGCATACTGAAAGTGGTGGAAAGGCACAGAGTATTCGGGCTGCGTGGCATTCAAGTCCTTGGCCACACCGCCCGACAGGCACAGCTCTGAGCGCCGGCTATAGTCCATCTCCACCTTGATAGTACGCAGCGGGCGGTAGTTTTTGCGCACCTTATACACCTCGGGCGTCCACCAGTTGCCAGTGAATTTGCCGTCGGCGTTGAAGGTAGCACCAGCGTAGGCGTAGGGGCAATATATAAAGCCGCCATCGGCCCAATCGTCGCCCCACGAGTTTACCATTATCCACGCACCGCGCTCGTCCGACTCCTGTTCGCCATACTTGCCGTTGCCGTTAAGATCGAACTCTATTCTGTCGTCGTAGCCCACAATAGTCATAGCATGGTCTACGGTAGTGCCCCAGGCGGTGAGATAGTGTTTGCCCACCACACCAGCAGCGGTGTTGGCCGGGGTGGTTTCGATAGCTTTCATTTGTATGCCCGACGAGGCACAGCCAATGCCCGCAATACCGCCCGAACTGAAGTCGGAGTCGCCATTGTGGTTGTAAAGCCAGCGTTTCAGCGCTTCGCGTCCGGCTTCTGTGCCAAGGTTCTCGCTGAAGTGTGCCGGTTTAAGCATGCGGTTGAACATAGCTTCGTACCACTTGTCGTAACCCGTCATCCAGCCAAAGTCGTTCTGCGACGCTTCTTGATAGCCGAACAACTTCGAGGTGGTCTGTCCGCCGTAAGTTGCAGCCGAGGGCACGCCCACATACTGCACAAACTGGTCCTTGCCCGAGTTGCCATAAGTTAGCAGCCACACAAAGTGTGACGGATAATAGTTGTGGGCATCTTTGCCATCAAGATTGCGGAAAGAGTTCAGCTCATGCGAAAACATGTAGCAGATGCGTGAGGCCGAGCCACAAGAGCCACCGTCCTGGTTGAGCACGGGCGGAAAGTAGCGTGTTTCGGCGTTATTTACATAGTCGGGCAGCCCCGTAACGCTGGCGGCCTTCCCCCTCATCTTGCGGGATTGCATCAGCGAGGGGTCTGGGTTCACCTTATCCGAGTAATCCGGATATTTGCTGCGGTCTACGTTCTGTGACCACGCGGCGGTAGGTAGCAGCGCACTGAGCAGCAGCAGTTTCTTTAGGTTTAACTTCATTACATTAGGTATTATGTTGGTAACTTGCTTGCAAAGTATAGGGGGTTAGGAGGTTAGGGGGTTAGAGGGTTAGAGGACGGGTAAGTTAGTCAAACTTTTACGCTAACACTACTTAAGTTTCGGATTTAACAAAGACGGGCTGAAAGCCCAATGTTCTTCATAGCCCAGGGCAAGCGAAGCGGCACCCTGGGTATCGCGTG
>ERZ1034949.62-NODE-62-length-69806-cov-23.067053_pt1 | contig 69806 bp, 64 predicted proteins | sample MGYA00520590_ERZ1034949 | MGnify/ENA primary metagenome ERZ1034949 (study PRJEB33766, sample SAMN09781752) | gut metagenome | biome: gut microbiome | host: Homo sapiens | place: Madagascar | study: EMG produced TPA metagenomics assembly of the PRJNA485056 data set...
GAAAATACATGTATAATCGGACTCTGCGAATTAATCAGCGCTTCCCTGGCTAAAGCTGCACCCACCGTTCTCAGACAATCTCCCCCCCCTTTGCGCGGCCATCCCTCCACCCGCGAGGGGAGGCTGGTGGGTTCAATGGCGGCGCCAGCCGCTGGACCTCAACTCTCAATGTTACTCTCAAATCTTTCTTTGAAAACCCCGTCATAGTCATTCACAAGAAAGATCTCTCGACTCGTCGAAGCTGTAGCGATTTTTACGACAGAAGAACTTAGCATGCTATCCCCGCTCGAGATGACGCAGGGCGGTTAGTGTCAAATCGTGCAGTGAAACTGCTATACGTTAGCCTCCTTCCTTGGAAGGCGAAGGTGCTGCAGAGGACTGTTGAGCCGGGCCCAGGTTGGTGCCTTTACTGCACACTAAGGCACCTTCCTTTTGTGGCCCGGCCGGTGGATGTCACACAGTGACAGAGGAATTCTGATGGGTCGGCGGCCTATCGGGTTGTAACACCGTCACAGGCATTTACCAGAAAGATTTCTCGACTCATCGGAGCTGTAGCGATTTTTAAGGACGGAGTCATTAAGCATGATTCCACCGCTCGAAATGACGAGATACGTGCAGAGTCACTAGAAGGGCGGCGCCGCTGGTGGTTAGCCTCCTTCCTTGGAAGGCGAGGGTGCTTCGGTCGGGATCTAAGGTGCTCGCTTGGTGTGCAGATTATGCTCGCAAAAGAGCCCGGCTTGGGCATCCTCTGCAGGATGCCCACAGAGGACCTTCGAGCCGGGCCCAAGTTGGCGCTTTTACTGCCCATTAAAGCGCCTTCCTCTTGTGGCCCGGCGGTGGCTGCGAAGCAGACGGAGGTTAGCTGATGGTAGCGCCGCAGGCTGACTCTCTTCCATCTATCGTCTATCTTCTATCGTCTCTTCGACGGAGCCACTATCGTGGTTCATAAGGCGGCGCTTTCAACAGAATCTGCGGCCTATCGGGTTGTAATACCGTCACAGGCATTTACCAGAAAGATCTCTCGACTCGTCGAAGCTGTAGCGATTTTTAGAAATAGAGTCACATGGCATGCTGCCTCCGCTCGAGATGCAGCAGTCCTGCAGAGGACTGCTGAGCCGGGCCCAGGTTGGTGCCTTTACTGCACATTAAGGCACCTTCCTTTCGGGGCCCGGCCGACCGAGTTAGGGGTAGTGTCACATAGTGCGGCGAAGCCGCCGTCGTATTTCATAAGGCGGCGCTTCCCAATCTGTGCGCCGCCACCTTCATTTCTCATTCCTCATTCCTAACTTTTCCAGCCCCCCACCCGTTCGCACGGATCAGCTGCAATTAAAAAGCGGCGCCCTTCGGCGCCGCTTTGGGAAATCAGTTTGTCCTGATATCTCCCTGGTCCCTTGTTTCCGCACCTTCTGCGGGGCTGGGATAGAAGTACATGATCCGGTCGGGGCGGAACATGTTGGTTGCCAGCCGTTTTGCCAGGATCGGGGTCATGGCCTGTTCGAAGTCCACCACGTCCCTTGGGGAAAGGATGGTGTCTTCCACCAGTACAATGATGACCGGGTTCACTTCCGGCGCGTTGTCCGGCACTTCGCTCCGGTCCAGGGGAATGCTGAATATGAGCCGTACGGTGGCCACGTACTGTTCTTTGTAATCAAAAATCGTACCGCGGTACGTATTTTCCCACAGTGTCCGCATCAGGTCGATGCGGTAGGGATCCTGTTTCATTTCATCTGCCATAGAAATAACCTCCCATTGGAGCCTGCGGCTCCGTAATGTATCAGTATTATTGTACCCCATGGGCCGAGTAAAGGGAAGAGGGCTCATAGGAAACGGTTGGAGTCAGCTGGGGCGGGGCTGCTAGCTGTTAGCTGCTAGCAACCAGGAAGGCTCATAAGCCTGCGGCGCTTCAGCTATGCCCCTTTGGCTGCTTTTTCATGCCGTAGGCAGATCAGTTTTCCTGGAAGCTAGAAGCTAGGAGCTAGCAGCCCCGCTCCTACTGACTCCAACCGTAATCCCCCTACCCACGTAAAAAGCCCGGGGAAATGGATTCCATTTTCCCGGGCTTTCTTATGCGCTTATTCTGCAGAAATGAACATGGGGTACAGGGGCTGTCCGCCATCGTACATTTCAAAGGTAATATCGGGGTACTTCTTTTCTGCCTTGTCCAGTTCTTTCCGGCAGTCCTCTTCGGAGAGGTCCTTGCCGTAGTACACGGTGACAATTTCCGTATCTTCCGTGGTAATGAGGCCCAGAACTTTTTCGAAGCAGGTGGTGAAGTCTTTTTCTGCCACCACTTCGTGGTTCTTGGTGAGGCCCATGAAGTCATCCTTGTGAATCACGGACTTGCCTACCACGCTGTCCCGGACGGCGGTGGTGATCATGGCGGATGTGATGTCTCCCATCCGTTCTGTCATGGCGGTGAGGTTATCTTCTACCATGTTCTCCTCGGAGAATGCCATGGCTGCAGCCAGGCCTTCCATGGGGTTCGTGGAAGGAACGATGTGAACCTTTTCACCCAGCATTTTCTTCAGCTGCTGGGCAGCGAGGATGATGTTCTTATTGTTCGGGAGGATGATGTATTTTTCATACTGCCCGTTGTCCATGCCCTGGTTCAGTTCCTGCACCGAGGGGTTCATGGACTGGCCGCCGGAAACCACGTCGGCTCCCAGTTTCTTGAAGAGCTCTGTCCATCCGTCACCGGAAACTACGGTAAGGATGCCCAGGGGTTTCTTGGCCATTTTCTGCTGTTTTTCTTTATTCTTGTGGAACTGGTCCACCATGTTGTCGCACTTGATGTCGTGGAGGGTGCCCCAGTCGGCAGCCATGTCGAGGACGTGGCCCGGACGCTGGGCATGGATATGAACCTTGACGAGGTTATCCCCTTCTGCCACGATCATGGATTCGCCCCAGGGGGACAGTTTCTTTCTGACTTCCTTCGCCCTGATCTTGCAGGGGCTGATGATGAATTCGGTGCAGTAAGGATATTCAATGGAGAAGGTTTCGCCCTTCGCTTCCAGACGGCTGATGACCGGTTTCACGTCGACCTTTACGTCTTCCACCTTGCCGGTGAGGCCATTCAGGCATCCCATGAGGAAGAAAATCAGTCCCTGGCCGCCGGCATCGACTACGTTGGCGTCCTTCAGGATCTGGAGCTGTTCCGGTGTCTTTGCCAGGGCTTCATTGCCGCACTTGATGGAGGCTTCTAAAATTTTGGAGAAATCAGTCTCTGTGCGGATGATTTCCCGTGTTCCCTTGGCAATGCCCCGGGCTACGGAAAGGATGGTCCCTTCCACCGGCTTGGTGACAGCCCGGTAGGCATAGAGGATGCCGTACTGGAAGGCTTTACTCATCTGCCCGCAGGAGGCGGTCTTTTTGCCGTGGAGTCCCCGGCTGATGCCGTGGATGATCTGGGACAGGATGACGCCGGAATTGCCCCGGGCCCCCATGATGGCACCGGCTGCCGCTTTTTCCGCCAGGATGCCTACGGGCTGGTCCGGTTTTTCATCGGCCACCATGCTGTACATGGATTTCAGTGTGTTCAGCATGTTGTTTCCCGTATCTCCGTCGGGTACGGGGAATACGTTCAGCTGGTTGATGATTTCGTACTTTTTCTGGAACAGCTGGTACGCGCCGATCAGCATGTTCTTGAAGCAAACCCCGTCAATAATATTATACATGTTCTATTCCCCCATTATTTGGCACTTTCAAATATAATTCCTGTCAGCCCGGGCCCCAGGTAAGATGCCAGAACAGGGGTACCGGTGGAAAGGGTGACTTCGATGTCCGGATACTCTTCCTGCACCCGGGCCTGGAGGGCCTTTCCTCCCTCTTCATTCTCTATATGGACGATGCCGATCCGCTTGCACGGAGAATTGGCGCGGAGGTAGTCAATCATGGCGGCGGTGGCTTTCTTGCTCGTCCGTACTTTGGCCAGGACGTCCACTTCATTCTTGTCGTTCAGGAAAATGACCGGCTTGATTTTCAGGATGCTGCCGATGAGGCCTGCGGCTTTACCGATACGGCCGCCCCGGCGGAGGTAGTCCAGCGTATCCACGGTGAAGGTGGTTCTCATGTTTTCCGCGGATTTCATGAGGGCTTTGCTGATTTCTTCAAACGAAAGGCCCTGGTCAATGAATTCCAGCGCATCTTCCACGATTTCCATCATGCCGATGGCGGTGGTCCTGGAATTGATGACGGTGATGTTCTTCCGTCCGCTCTGGCGCGCGGCAAGAACGGCACCGTTATAGGTACCGCTGACGCCGGAAGTAATGCAGATCACGATAATGGGGTCTTCCTTCGGAATGGTTTCGAACATTTTGAGGAAATCCCCGGTACTGGGCTGGCTGGTAGGAACCGCCTTTTTTGTGCTTTCGGAATAGTCGATGACCTGTTCAATGGTGGCTTCGTATTCCGGCACGTACTCCCCTTTCACGGAAATGAAGAGGGGAATCACATGTACATTGGCATGCTTTTCCAGAAAGTCCTTCGGAATGGCTGCCGTACTGTCTACTACTAGCTGAATCATGGGTGAGCGTCCTTCCTTGTTATTTTTGTTCTTTCGCTTTTCTTTCTGCTTTCCTGGCTGCTTTTCGTTCCGCAAATTCCTTCAGGAGCTGCTGGTAGTCATCATCGTCGTAGCCATTGGTGGCAAGGATGTATTCTTTAATTTTCTTGCGCTGCAGGGCCACGTTCATGGCAGAAAGTTCGAAGGGATCCAGGGAAATCCGGGCAAGCATTTCGCCGGTGGAAGAGTACCCCACAATACCCTCCCCCAGGAGGTCCACCAGCTTTTCTCTCTTCACAGATTCGCAGAAGGTGCGGAAAAATTTCTCCGCCTCTTTGATCATACGGTCGCGAATCCGCTTGTATTCCTCCGCTTTGTCCGCAGGAATCCGGAATCCATCGACTTCGACATATTTATTGGGTAAGTTAAACATAGTATCACCTGTTGATTTTATATTTATCCACTATACCTAAGTGTATCGCCCATTCCAGTTTTGGTCAAGCTGAATCGGTCAATTATGTATAAAAGATAGGAGATTGAGACCGAGGTCGAGGGTAGGGATAGCCGCATTTACGTGCGAACGGGCGGGGCTTGGAAAAATCAGGAGTTAGGAATGAGGAATGAGGAATGGTGGTGCGCCGCATCAGAATAAAAAGCGGCGCGATTTTTGTATTCAGCCGCTTCGCGGCGGGTGTCGGGTGGATGAGTGTTGATGCGAACGGACGGGGCTTTTAGCTGCTAGCTGTTAGCAGCCAGGAAAGCTGGACAGGCCCTGCGGGCCGGTCCCATCACCATCTCTCAGCCGTTGGCAGCTCTCTTCTGAGAAGAGAGCCTCCTGCTGAGTCAATGGGACATTTTAGGGATAGAGTCATCAGGATTCCTGTCGCGGCGAAGCCGCTGGTGTCCTCGATCTCGGTCTCGACCTCGATCTCATTTGACGGAGGTTAGCTGATGGGTGCGCCGCAGGCGGATTTGTCTTCAACCTCCCCCATCTATGGGGGAGGTGGCGAGCGCAGCGAGACGGAGGGGGTTCTCGCTAAAGTGGCTCTTACCGTTCTCCGCTAAAAGTCCCAGCCGATTCGCTGCCACCCCTCCACCGCTGACGCGGTCCCCCTCCCCTCTAAAGAGGGGAGGTAGGGGTGTTTTTACGGCGAAGCCGCTGGACCTCAACTCTCAACTCTTTATTCAGAAGTACACTTCCGTCACGCCGGCGCCGCCGTTGGCGGGGTCTGCTTCGTGGAATTCGGTGACGAAGTTCAGGGTTCTCAGGTAGTCCTGCACCCCCCGCCGGAGGCTGCCGGTGCCTTTGCCGTGGATAATGCGGACTGGGGATACGCCGGCCATGAAGCATTCATTCAGGAAGCGGTCCACTTCCGGAATGGCTTCGTCCACCGTTTTTCCGATGATATTGAGTTCCGTATGCACCGTGGACACGGAGCGGGTCATGGGCGCTTTTTTATGGGCGTAGGGGTTCTTGAAGGCTTCTTTCTTCGGTTTCACTGCCTTGAAGAGATGGTCCGGCGTCACTTTCACCTGGATCAGGCCGCAGCGGACGGTGACCTGGTTACGGCTCACGCTGACGATGGAACCTTCGCTTTCGATGGTGTCGATGTATACCCAGGTTCCCTTTTTAATGTCTTCCTTGGGCAGCGGATCCCGCCGGTTTTCCCGGCCCGGCACGGTGATGCCGTTCACCCGGCCCCTGACTTCGGAGATCTTGTCCCCCAGCTTTTCCCGGGACAGGGCGCTGGCGTTCTTTTTCAGGTCCTTAATGATGGATTCCGACTGCACCCGGAGGTCCCGTTTCATGGTTTCCGCCTCTTCCCGGGCCTTTTCGAGGATGCTGTCTTTCCGTTTATAGAATTCATCCCGGGCGGACTCGAGCTGGTTCTTCAGCTGCTCCGCCTGGGTGAGGGTCTTCATGGTTTCTTCTTTTTCCTTCGCGATTTCCCGGCTCTGCCGGTTCAGCCGTTCCATGACTTCGTCCATGTTGTGGAGGGGCGATTCATTCTTGAGCTGGATGGCCCGGCCAAGGATTACGTCGGGCATGCCGAAGCGGCGGCAGATATTGAAGGCGTTGCTGTTCCCCGCCACGCCGATGATGAGGCGGTACGTGGGGGCCAGGGTCTTTTCGTCAAATTCTACGAAGGCATTCTGGATGCCCCTTGTTTCATAGGCCAGTTTCTTCATTTCGCTGAAATGGGAGGTAATGATGGCGGGTGCCCCCTTCATCTGGAGGTATTCCGTCACCGACTGGGCCAGGGCCGCCCCTTCCACAGGGTCCGTACCGGAGCCCAGTTCGTCCAGCAGTACCAGATCCTTTTCCCCCACCGTGGGCAGGAAGGAAACGAGCTGGGTAATGTAGCTGGAGAAGGTGGACAGGTTATCCTGGATGCTCTGTTCATCGCCGATGATGGCATAAATATGGTCGTACACCGGAAGGCTGGATCCCTCGGCAGCCGGAATGAAAAGGCCCGACTGATTCATGAGGGAAAGGAGGCCCGCCGTCTTGATGGCGATGGTCTTGCCGCCGGCGTTGGAGCCAGTGATGATGAGAATATTAAATGTCTTCCCCAATGTCATAGACACCGGCACCACTTTATCCGCCGGAATCAGGGGATGCCTTGCTTTCCGGAGGTCCAGTACCTGTCCCCGGGACCGCTGTGCCTTCACCGCTTTCATGGACAGGGCCAGTTTGGCCCGGGCGAAGATGAATTCCAGTTCCGTAGCCAGGTGGCAGTTATTTCTCGTCACTTCCACGGTCTTCTTCACTTCTTCCGTAAGGTCCTGGAGGATTTCCTGGATTTCCTGTTTCTCCGCCGCCGTCATTTCGGCCAGGTCGTTATTCAGCTCCACGGACACCATGGGTTCCATGAACAGGGTCTGCCCTGTGGAGGACCGGTCATGGACGATGCCGGAGAACTTGTACCGGTACTCTTCCTTTACCGGCACCACGTACCGGCCATTCCGCTGGGTAATGATGGCATCCTGCAGGTAGGGCGCCATGTCCTTGTCCTGGAGGATGTGCTGGAAGGAGCGGCGGATGCGGGACTTCACGGTCTCCTTCTGGGTCCGGATGCGGGACAGCTTCAGGGAGGCACTGTCCTTCACTTCCCCATGGTCGTCAAAGACCCGGTGAATCCGGTCAATCAGGCTGTCCTGGGGCACGATGAGGGCGGACAGTTCTTCCAGGGCGGGATACAGGAGATGCTTCTCCCCTTCGAAATAGTGGTGCATCTTTTTATAGGTGTCCAGGGAATTCGCCAGGTCCAGGAATTCCTTCGCCGAAAGGACGCTGTCCTTTTCCGCCTTTTTCAGGAGGGGCCGGATATCGTAGGTCTCTCCCAGGGGCGTGGTGATTTCCTTCTCCAGGAGCACCGAAGCTTCGTCCGTTTCTTCCAGGCTCTTTTCCACCACCTCCGGCACATAGGAAGGGGTGAGATGAAGGGCCCGCTCTTTGGCCAGGGTAGACGGCGCCAGGTCCGCCAGTTTTTCCCGAATCTTATCAAATTCCAGTATTTCCAGTATATCTTTTTCCATTACATGACTCCTCTGAAGAAGTGGCCCCTTGTGACATCCTTTTCTTCATCCGGTGCCGGAGCCTTTCTTTTACCTTCCAGTATGTCTATCGTTTCACGAACCAGGGGTTCTATATTTTTATCTTCGCTGCGCAGGTCCATGACCAGCCCCGTAAGGCCGCTCTTTACCAGGCGGTCCAGGTAGGGCCTCATGGAGAGGACGCTGCTGTTTAAAATGTGCATGTGGCACCATTCGTCAGTCCGCACAGGGAAACGGCGTCCCTTTTCATCTTCCAGGAAATAGCGCCGTTCCATGCAGTACCCGGGGCAGTGGTTCTTGTCCACCTCTCCCATGGCGGCGTTGATGGCGCAGTATTCGGACACCATCATTTCCGTGCGGCCGTAAACCAGGGCCCACAGGGGAATGGCCGCCTTTTTCGCCATGTCCCGGATCTGGGGCAGCGTGGCCTCTTCGGAGACCATGGCGCCGCTCATGCCCCACTTTTCTATTTCCCCCACGGCGGGGCTGTTGAAGAGGTTGAAGGAGGTGCCGGCAATGAGGGGAATCGAGATTCCCTTCTGCGAGAGCACTTCCAGCACCCCCGGGTATTCCGCCATGAGGCCGTCAGGCTTGAGGGAGGCCAGTTCTTCCAGGATCCGGTCTTCCTTTTCCCTGTTCTTTTCCCGCACCACCCGGGGCAGGGCGAAATAGAGGGCGCAGCCCTTTTCTCTTGCAAAGGACAGGGCCTTTTCGTACTCCTCTTTCCGGACAGGCCGGTGGTCGTAGGATTCACCGCCGAAAATAAAGGCCCGAGAGCCCCCTTCGTACCCCTCTTCCAGCTGGCCCAGGGAATTGGTACGGACAATGACATGGGGCTTTTCTTCTCCCGAAAGATGGACTCTTTCAAAGGGATGGAATGTGACCTTTCCCTGGGCCGGGATGGCCGCTTCCTCTCCCTCTGCCCGAAGGGTGGTCATCCTGTCCACCGCCTCCTGGCGCATGTGGTTCAGGAGGCTCTTGGGCACCATGCAGCCTTCATTATGGATGTCCGAAGAAACGAGGGTGTACCAGGTATTTCCCAGGCGGGAGAGCTGCTTTCTGATATCCTCTTCCGAAGTGACCCGGGACTCCGCTTTTTCCGCCACGTACTCCGATGCCAGGGATACTTCATGGCCTTCGTCGTCTTTCACCGTAAGGGACAGGCTTTCCCCGGGGCGGGCCTCAAAACGGGCGTGGAGGGGAATCTTATGGGCCAGGTCCTTCATGGAGAGCGGCCGTTCTTCCTTTTCCAGCACCCAGTACACATGGCCCCCTTCTGCGGGCCGTTCTTTCCAGAATACCTTATAGCTCCCATCCCTTTGTTTCCGCACATCACTGGCGGAAACAAAGGCGATGGTCTTTTTCTTCGTGTCGTAGGAAAGGCCGGTCACTTTCCCCTCGGGCACCGGGAAAGACGGACGGAAGAGGAACGTGGTCCCCCGGATGTCTTCGGCCTTTCCTGCATCGACCCCATGGTTGCCGGGAGCCAGGGCCGTAATCATGTGGCCGCCGATGTGGTCATCCAGGTAGGACGAAGCGTAGCCCCGGTTGAACTCCTCTTCCAGGGAAAGGACCAGGGGCTCCGTGGACAGGGACCGCCCTGCCTCGGCGGCATCGATGGCCTTTCGATAGAGGGATACCGTATTGTACACGTATTCCGGGCTCTTCATGCGGCCTTCCACCTTCAGGGAAGTGACGCCGGCTTCCAGAAAATCGGAAATACGGCTGATGCCGATCATGTCTTTCAGGGAAAGAATGTAATTTCCTTTGTGGTTCCATACTTTATGATTTTCGTCCACCAGATGGTAAGGCATGCGGCAGGGCTGGGCACAGGCGCCCCGGTTTCCGCTGCGGCCGCCGATGAAGCTGGACATGAGGCACTGGCCGGAATAGCAGACGCAGAGAGCCCCATGGACGAAGACTTCGATTTCCACTCCCGCCTTGTCCACAATGTTCCTGATTTCCGGAAGGGACAGTTCCCGGGACAGCACCACCCGCTGGAAGCCCTGGGATTTCATGAACAGGGCGCCGTCCAGGTTGGAAATGGTCATCTGGGTGCTGGCATGGAGGGGAATGGACGGAGCCAGCTGCCGCACCAGGGATACCACGCCGAAGTCCTGCAGCAGGAGGCCATCGATGGGAAGGGATTCCAGAAAAGAAAGGTATTCCCGGAGAGATCCCATTTCCACATCGCCGATGAGGGTATTCAGGGTCACGTACACCGCCGCCCCGTGGAGATGGGCTTCCCGGACAGCATCCTTCAGTTCGTCATTGGAAAAGTTGCCCGCAAACTTCCGGGCGCTGAAGAGCTTGCCCCCAAGGTAAACCGCATCAGCCCCGGCGTCCAGGGCCGCTCTCAGATGAACCGGTGATCCGGCGGGTGCCAGTAATTCCATGATGTACCTCCTGTAGGAAAAAGATCGAGATCGAGATTGAGATTGAGATCGAGGGGATAGGGCCGGAGGCCCTGAAAAATGAGGAGTGAGGAATGAGGAGTGATGGTGCGCCGCGACAGAATAATTGGGCGGCGCTAGCTTAGATTCAGCTTACAGCTTTCAGAAAGCAAGTTCCTTCACGGCGAAAAATTATTGAAAAGGTACAGGCTCCCGGTGAGATATTTCCTGCCCACGCAGCCCTTTATAGAAGGGCCGCGGCCAAACCGCAGGATGGATTGCCGCAGCCACGGAATCTCAATTCTCTTTCCTCAAATCTCAATTCTATTTTTTAGCAATCCCAATCATTATAAAATAAAAAAGGGAGACATTCAATGTCTTGAATATCTCCCAAAAGATCGAAATGAATTATTTCACTTCAGCCTCGTAACGGGCCAGGGTAAAGCAGAGGTCGGAGAGCCGGTTCAGGTAGCGGATATCCACTTCATGAACATCTTCGGTCTCGGCGAGGCGCCACATGTTTCTTTCGGCCCGGCGCACCACGGTGCGGGCTACGTCGAGGAAGGAGGAACTCTGGGTATCGCCGGGGACCAGGAAATGGTCCAGGGGCGTCAGGGATTCGGTGTACTTATCGATGATGTGTTCCAGGTTCGTCACATGGTCCGCCGTAATGTTCGGTTCCTTGCCAACGCTGGCCACATCAGCCATGAGAAGCCACAGTTCCTTCTGAAGTTTATAAATCGTTTCTTTCACATTGTCATGAACTGCAAAAGCACGGGCTTCGCCCAGAACGGAATCTGCTTCATCTACGGTGCCGTAGGTTTCGACACGAAGACTTCCTTTAGATACCCTCTCGCCGGTGTAGAGGCTTGTCTTGCCCCTGTCGCCGGTACGTGTATATACCTTTGCCATGACAGTCACCTTATTTCTTCAATTCAGGGAACCAGAGAGCAATTTCTCTTGCTGCTGTTTCCGGAGCATCAGAAGCGTGTACTACGTTTTCGTCGATGGAGGTAGCGAAGTCGCCACGGATGGATCCCGGTACTGCTTCCAGGGGATTCGTAGCGCCATTGATCTGGCGAACTGCTGCTACAGCGTTTTCGCCTTCGATAACCATAGCCAGTACGGGGCCGGAGGTGATGAAGTCGATGAGAGCCTTGAAGAAGCCTTTGCCCTTATGTTCAGCGTAATGTTCTTCAGCCAGTTCTACGGGAACCTGGATCATTTTGATTGCATGGATGGACAGGCCTTTTCTTTCGAAACGGGAAATCACTTCACCGCAGATGTGTTTCTTCACGCCGTCCGGTTTTACGAGTACAAGAGTTTTCTGAATGTCAGCCATAAATATGACCCTCCTTAATTAAGAATGCATTTTTGCTGCAATTTCACGCAGCTTTTCCACACGCTCCTCCGTGGAAGGATGCGTTGAGAACAGGTTCGCCATACCGCCGGCTCCTGCCAGGGGGTTGATGATGAAAAGGCCTTCCGTAGCCGGTGTAGCATTGGCCATGACCTTGTGATGGGCATAGGCGTCCAGTTTCAAAAGGGCATTGGCCAGGGCCAGGGGCTTTCCGGAAATTTCCGCACCCGTGGCGTCGGCCATGAATTCCCGGGACCGGGACAGGGCCAGCTGGATCAGGGTAGCCGCCAGGGGGGCCACTACGATGGTCACGAGAAGGGCAATGGGATTGGACCGGTTGCCATCTTCATCACGGGCTCCGCCGAAAAAGGCGGCCCACTGGGCAATATTGGCGATATAGCTGATAGCTGTTGCAATGGAAGCAGCCAGCGTCATAATCAGTGTATCACGATGGCGGATATGTGACAACTCATGACTTAAAACTCCTGCCAGTTCATCCCGGTCCAGCATGGAAAGGATGCCCTCCGTCACCGCCACGGCAGCGTGGTTTTCGTTTCTGCCAGTGGCAAAGGCATTCGGCACTTCCGTGGGAATCACGTAGAGCCGGGGCATGGGCATGTGGGCTTTCGTTGTCAGTTCCCGGACCAGTTCGAAGAGCTCCGGCACGTCCTGCTCCGACAGGGGCTGGGCATTGTAGGCATTGAGAGCCATTTTGTCACAGTTCCAGTAGGTATAAAAATTAATGCCGAAGGAAATAAGAAGCATGGTGAGCGCCCCGCTGCGGCCCCCGACTACCCCGCCGATGGCCATGAGAATGACACTGAGCAGTGTCAGCAGGATCACCGATTTGACTCTGTTCAATTGAAAGACCTCACTTTATAAATAGAAAAAAATGAATGTGTGAAAATAAAAAAAGTGGTCGGAACGACATGATTCGAACATGCGACCTCTACCACCCCAAGGTAGCGCTCTACCAAACTGAGCTACGTCCCGACATCGGTTACAAGTAATAGGATACACAATTCAGACTGAATTGTCAAGTGTCTGTTAAGAAAAGATTTGCAGTAAGCCCTATGTAATCCTATACGTGTAAATGGGGCTAAGGGTTGTGGATTGGCATCGCTGCGCTCGCCAACCGGGTTGCAGGCGCTTCGCGCCGGGGGCATAAGGTAGTAAAGCTGCCATTGGCAGCGGACCCACCTTATGCCCCCGCTTCAACGAGTGCAGCAAAGTTGAAGCCACCACCCGGTGAACAAGCAAAGCGTAGTTCACCCACCACCTTCAGCCCCATCTACCTGCATGGCTTTCTCACCGGATCATCCGATCAATTCTCCACGATCTTCCTCACCAGTTTCCTTGTAATGGTACCGAAGAAATCCTGGTCTTTGAAACGAATGAACCGGAGGGGTTTGTGAATGGCCCGGATAAAAAGATGGTCCCTGTTGCTGAAAGCGCAGCTGCAGGCTCCATCTAAAGAAATCATAAGGGACTTTTCCCGTTCCGGCGCCGTGATTTCTACCAGGTCCTGATCCTTCAGCACCATGGAAAACCGCTGCAGCGTATGGGCGCACACGGGAACCACGATGATTTCCTTTGCCGAAGGCCCCAGCACCGGTCCTCCGCAGGACAGGGAGTAGCCCGTGGAGCCAGTGGGCGTAGAAATGATGAGACCATCGGCGGCGTATTCCTGGATGAAATGATGGTTGATGGACAGCCGGATTCTCGCCAGCTGGCCGATGGCACTGTGCCCCACCACCACGTCATTCAGCACATCCGGCAGGGTCTCTTCTTTCCCATCTTCCCTCACAAGGGTGGCAGACAGGAAAAGCCGGGATTCCACTTCAAAATCCCCCCGGAAGATCAGGGACAGCCGATCGTCCAGTTCTCCGCAGGTAATGGAATTCAGGAATCCCAGTTCCCCCAGGTGTACGCCGGCCATGAGGACCGGATAATTGCGGAATGTCCTGGCAGCTCCCAGAAATGACCCGTCTCCGCCCACGGAGAATACGATATTCCTGTTTCCCAGCTCTTCTATGGTCTCAAACTTCCCATTTCCAAAGCCCAGGCGGCTGAGCCCTTCCTTCATGGACAGGGGAAAGGTATAGTCCATGCCCCTGTCTTCCAGGGCGCCGCAGAGTTTCTGCAGGCATTCCTTCAAATTTTCTTTTCCAAGATTCGGATAAATCCCAAAATTCATGCTAATTCCCTTTCTGTGGAATATGATACGCGGCTCTTCATACAGATGTAAGGACCTCGAGGTGGTGGGTGAACCAGCCGCTTTCAGCGGCTAACCTGCCTCACGCCCCCGCTGCGCCAAGGCGCCAGCCCTGGCATGCAGCCACAACCCGGTCAAGCAAGCTGAGCGCAGCTTGACCCACAACCTTTATGCCCCCTTCATACGCATGGGTGATCAGCTAGGGAAGCACTGATTAAATCATTGTTCGATTATACTCTTGTATTTTCATGCAATACAAGGAATAATCCGACCCGATTAGCGAGCTATTTAAAGCAGCAGTCCTGCATAGGGCTGCTGAGCCAAGGTAAGTTGGCGCTTTCTCTGCACATTAAAGCGCCTTCCTTTTATCCTTGGCCGGATTATGACGCAGTATTGCATGAAAATACATGTATAATCGGACTCTACGAATTAATCAGCGCTTCCCTGGCAGCCTATTCAGCCGGCCGAAGGCCGCTGCCCTTTAATCCGGTATGTGCTTCTTCCACCACCCGGCGGATGTCCTCTTCCGTAAGGACTTTTTCCGGCTCATCATACCGCATCCAGCCCAGGAATTCAATATTTCCCGAGCCCCCTTTAATCGGCGAGTACGTCAGGCCCCAGCAGTGGAGTCCTTCCTTTTCAAAGGCCTCCAGGGTATCGACAATGACTTCTTCGTGGACCTTGGGGTCCTTTACAATGCCCCCCTTGCCCACTTTTTCCCGTCCCGCTTCGAACTGGGGCTTAATGAGGATCACCAGGTCCCCCTCCTTCTTCAGGATGGAATGGACGGCGGGAATGATTTTCGTTACGGAAATGAAGGACACATCGGTGGAAATGAAATCCACCTGCTCCCCCAGCATGTCCTCCGTCACCACCTTGATATTGGTCTTTTCCATATTCACCACCTGGGGATTGGAACGGAGTTTCCAGTCCAGCTGGTTCGTACCCACATCGATGGCAAAGACCTTCGCCGCTCCGTGCTGGAGGGCACAGTCCGTGAAACCGCCGGTGGATGCGCCGATGTCTGCCATCACCTTTCCTTTAAGGTCGATGGGGAAAGTGGAAATAGCCTTTTCCAGCTTGTAGCCGCCCCGGCCCACATAGGGCATCACATGGCCCTTGATCCGGAGTCTGGCATCCACGGGCACCTTCGTCCCCGCTTTATCCACAGGTACATCATTCACCAGAATGATGCCTTCCATAATATGGCGCTTCGCATTCTCCCGGCTCTCAAAAAATCCCTGCTCCACCAGGAGCACGTCCAGCCGTTCTTTCTTTACTTTTACTTTCTGGTTTGCCATAGGTTACCTCCTGATGAAACTATGAATAACTGTACGTCCCATGCGAATGAATGGGACTAAAGGTTGCAGGTGAACATCGCTTTGCTCGTTCACCGGGTGGTGGGCGCTTCGCGCCAGGGGCATAAGGTACATAAGCCGCCTGCGGCGGCTGGTACCCCTTACGCTCCCGCTTCAAAAAGCGCAGCGATGTTGAAGCCACAACCCGGTTGGCAAGCGTCAGCGACGCCAACCTACAACCTTTATGAACCATTCTTCCATTTGAGGCAAATGCTCTACACCACCAATCACTTTTTCCTGTTCACCATAAGGTCCACCAGTTCCGCAAGAACATCGGCAGGCCGGGAAAGGCGTCCCAGGGCCTCCTTCGCCTTTGCCGCTTCTTCTTCGGCGTAGTGCTGGGCTTTATCAGCGCCCAGGATGGTGACAAAGGTAGACTTGTGATCCTTTTCATCCTGTCCCGGCATTTTGCCCATTTCTTCCAGGTTTCCCTTTTCATCGAGGAGGTCATCGGTAATCTGGAAAAGGAGTCCCAGGTGGGAGGCAAAATCGGCCAGGGCTTTCCGGTCTTCTTCGCCGGCTCCTGCCAGGACCGCCGCCATTTCCACAGGCGCTGCCAGAAGGCATCCGGTCTTGGAGGCATCGAGGATTTTCAGTTCCGCAAGGGACAGGTCCCGGTTTTCCGATTCCATGTCATGGGCCTGGCCGCCCACCATGCCGGCGGGACCGGCGGCCCTGGCAGCGATGGAAATGAGACGGGGCTTTATTTCCTCCGGAATATGGGGATCTTCAGCAAGGAGCTGGAAGGCAAAGGTCAGAAGGCCGTCTCCCGCCTGGGTGGCCATGCCGGCACCGAAGACCTTATGGTTTGTGAGACGGCCCCTGCGGTAATCATCGTTATCCATGGCCGGCAGGTCGTCGTGGATGAGGGAGTAGGTATGGATACACTCCAGGGCGCAGGCCGCGTCCACATAGGGAGCGCTGTCTTTTCCCAGGACCTCCAGCACCGTCAGCAGGAGGAAGGGACGGATCCGTTTTCCCCCGGCCATAAGGCTGTAATTCATGGCGTCGTAAAGGGTTTTATGTTCTTTCCTGTCCGGCACCAGCAGTTCTCCGAGGCGGTGATTGATGATTTCCTGTTTTTCCTTCAGCATTTCCCGAATCATGGGAACATCTCCTTTAGCATAATTTACATCCTGTGTTCGGCCATACCTGTGAATGGGGCTAAGGGTTGTGGGTTGGCATTGCTGCGCTCGCCAACCGGGTTGTGGCTGCATGCCGGGGCATAAGGTGGATCAGCCGCCACCGGCGGCATTATATAAGGTTTTCCTTCCTTTTAAGCGTCAGCGCCCAACCCGATTGACGAGCGGAGCGATGTCAATCCGCAACCCGCTTTCACGAGCGCAGCGACGTGAAAGCCACAACCCTTATGAATCCTCCACAGGTTTGGGTAAACTGCTTACCGGCTGCCCTTATGCCTCATGAAAGCGCCGAAGGCATTTCCGGTGGCGTTGTCGCTGCTCACTTCCGGCGATGCAAAGTAGGGCACCAGGTGGAGGGATCGGAGGATGCCATCCAGTCTCTTCCGGAGGTATCGGTTCGCCAGCACCCCGCCCACCGCAATGAAGGGCATGCCTTCTTTAAAGGGAATGGTCCGGAGTTCCTTATCCAGGGCTTTCCCGATATGTTCCAGTACCCCTTCCGCTATATCTTCTTTCCGGTACGTTCCGGTCCGGATATCCCGCTGTACCTTCGTCTCGGGGCCGGAGAAGCTGAAGGCCCCTTTGACGGAGGACCGGGGTATGTGATACGTCCCATGGCCGGAGAGTGCCAGTTTCTCCAGTTCCCTGCCGCAGGGGAAGGGAAGGCCCAGGGATACCCCTACCCGGTCGATGAACTGGCCGGCGGTAATGTCCTTCGAATCCATGAGGGTCCGGATATCCATGACCTCCCCCTTCCAGGAAGCCGAAAGGACATCCATGGTGCCGCCGGACATGTGAATCATGTAGAACGGTTTCCCCCACAGGGCCGGAGCCTTCGCCATGGCTGCCATGGCATGGTTTTCCTGGTGGCTGAATTCATAGACCGGCACATGGAGGGCATAGGAGAGGTTATAAGCAGCTCCTTTGCCAACAAGAAAAGCGGGCATATACGAATCTGCCCGCCTCCGTGGAAAAGAAGATACTCCGATTCCATCTATATCCTGCAGAAGAGGAGATAATTTCTGCAGAATGGGGGGAAGATTTTTCGTATGCTGGAATACCATATTGGACTGGGACAGCCCGCGGCTTCCCTGTTTCACAGACAATACGATCCGTTCTTCTCCCAGAATCTTTCCGGAAGAATCATAGACTGCTGCACTGGTGGTGTAGCAGCTGGTATCTATTCCAAGAAATCTCGCCATTATTTCCCTTTCATCGCTTCATCGAGAACGCCGTTGATGAAGCGCCAGGAAGAGTCCCCGCCGTAAACCTTGGCCATTTCAATGGCTTCATTCAGGATGACCTTGCGCTGGGACGCCTGGTCGCCCAGATAGTTGAACTCCGCCAGTGCCAGAAGGAGGATATTCTTATCCACCACGTTCAGCTGGGACAGGGACCAGTGCTTGAGATGGCCCTGGAGCAGCGTATCCAGCGGTTCTTTATGTTCCGTGACGGCCCGGATCAGGGCATTCGCAAAGTCCTTGTCCTTTTCGGACAGGGACTTTCCTTCCCCATCAATGGCTTCTGTCTCCGGATTCAGTTCTCTGGAATACAAAACCTTCAGCGCATATTCTCTTGCACTTCTCCTGCTCATAATGACCTCTTTCAATTGACTAAATCTGTTATTGTGATATCGATGCCGGAAATCTTTTCGTCAGTCACGGAAAGGAGGAGATTCCGGACCACCATCTGCACATACCGGGCTGTTTCAATCACCCGGCAGTTCTTATGGAGGGCCAGAAAAATATCCACCTTGATCCCCTCTTCCCGGCTGCGCCGGAGAAGGAGCCCCTTGTGCCCCTTGTAGCCGAAAGCCTGTCCAATGCCGGAGAGAAGGTCCTGGAATCCTTCGGAAGTGAAATGGGATACCTCCGGTATGGCAAGAACCGCTTTTTCAATTTTGTCGTAGATTTCCTCCTCCGGAATGACTACGACTGTCTCATCCTGGCTCATTGTGATTTTCCTCCGGTGTCAAAAATAATTCCGGAAATATTCACATTCACCGCTGCCGTCCTGATGCCCAGGGAGTCTTTAATCTCTTCCTTCACCGCTTCCTGGAGCTGCAGGGCAATGGCAGGAATGCGGCCGCCGTGGCGGACACAGACATAGAGGTCAATCACAGCGGCTCCGTCCTTGAAGCCCACATGGACCCCTTCCCGTTCCCTGTCCGTGAGGACCGAGGAAAGACTGTGGAGAAAGGTCTCCCCCATTCCTGCAATGCCGGGTACCCGGAGGGCCGCCGCCTGCGCTGTTATGGCGATGACGCGGTCACTTATCCGGATAAGGCCCAGTTCATTTTCTACGGCTGCAGTTTCCATAAAGAATCAGACTCACTTTACACGTTCAATGTAAGCGCCAGTACGGGTATCGATACGAAGCATTTCGCCTTCATTGATGAACAGCGGAACCTGTACGATGTAGCCGGTTTCCATTTTAGCCGGTTTGGAACCGCCGGTAGCTGTATCGCCGCGGATACCAGGTTCCGTTTCAACGACCTTCAGTTCAACGGAGTTCGGAATATCGACGCCGATGATATTGCCGTTGAAGAACATAACGTTGCATTCCATTTCTTCCTTCAGAAAGTTGATCTTGTCACCGAGCTGTTCCTTGGTGAGCATGATCTGTTCATAGGTTTCGGTATCCATGAAGCAGTAGGAGCCGTCTGCTTCGTAGAGGTACTGCATCGGTTTTCTTTCTACCGTTGCGGGCTGCAGTTTAATGCCTGCGTTGAATTTGCGTTCAACAACAGAACCGGTCTGCAGGTTTTTCAGCTTGGCACGAACGAAAGCAGCGCCTTTGCCCGGCTTTACATGCAGAAATTCCACACACTGCCAAACCTGTCCGTCCAGTTCGACGGTAATTCCGGGACGTAAATCATTACTAGAAATCATTTCAATTTTCCTCCTGCTACACTCTTAAAAATTTTTTGGGAAATAGAGTCAGAATGGAAATACCATCCTGCTTTATAACAACCGTATCTTCGATACGGACTCCACCGGTTCCGGGGACGTAAACGCCAGGTTCCACGGTCTCCGTCATATGGGGTTCCAGAAGGGACGTATCCCTCTGTGCCAGTACCGGGGCTTCGTGGATTTCCAGACCCACACTGTGGCCCAGGGCATGGGTGAAATATTCTTCCAGTCCATACCGGGCAAAATATTTCCGGGCCGCCGTATCCGCCTCATTGGCGTGCATGCCGGCCTTCAGGATGCTTTCCACATATTCATTGCATCCAAGCACTTTATCGTAAAGGAAACGCTGCCGGTCGGAAATATCTCCCACCGCCACGGTCCTTGTAATATCGGAATGGTAGCCTTTATAAATGGCGCCAAAGTCGAAGGTAATCATTTCTCCTTCACGGATGACCTTGTCCGTAGCCGTGCCATGGGGATAGGCTCCCCGTTCACCGGAAGCCACAATGGTATCAAAGGATTTCCCTTCAGATCCGGCCTTCAGCATCTCACATTCCAGCACCGCCTGCAGATACCGTTCGGTTACGCCGGCTTTGATATAGGGAATGGTATTTTTAAAGCCTTCATCGGAAATCCGGCAGGCCTCTTTCAGGAGTTTCAGTTCCTCCTCCGATTTGATGCGGCGCAGGTCATCCACCGGGCAGAACTCAAAGTCCACCTCCGGCATGGCCTCATCAAAGGTGAGGTACATACGGTAGGAAAGGACGGATTCGATTCCCAGCTTCGTGACGCCATGCTTTTCAGCAAGGGAGGCCACCGTATCGGCCAGCTTCCCTTTGTAGTCCACCACCGTGAACCCTTTGGCTTCTTCCTTTGCCTGTTCTACGTAGCGGCTGTCGGTAAGGAAATAAAAGCTGTCCTTCGTCATGAAAAGATAACTGTCAGAACCGGTGAATCCACTGATATACCGTAAATTTTCATCCTTCTGCACAAAAAGGCCATTTACATGGCTCTTTTCAAGGAAATCAGAAATCAGTTGTGTAGAAATCATAGAATCACTCTTTTCCATTACCCTCTAATAATACAGTATCCGGCCCGTTTTGTCTAGAAAAGATGTGATGGGAGATATGAGTGAATGCCGCTGCATAGCGATGAATGGGGCTGAGTGTGGTGGTTCGGTCGTCCCTAGCCCGACCGGGTTGCAGCTGCATGCCGGGGCTGATGCCTTGGCGCAGCGGGAGCATAAGGGTAAATAGCCGCCGAAAGCGGCGGATCCACCTTATTCCCCCGGCGCGAAGCGCCCACAACCCGGTGAACAGGCGAAGCACTGTTCACCCACAACCCTTAGCCCCAGATATCCCCATGGGGTAACGCTTAAGGAAGCACTGATTAAATCGTTGTCAGATTTCATTCTTGGATTTTTATGCAATGCGAGGAATAGCTCGACGCGAATAGCGAGCTATTCAAGGAGAGCTATGACGAAGCAGTGCATAAAAATTCTTATGAAATCTGATTCTGCGAATTAATCAGCGCTTCCTTAAATCATTCGCATGCAAAAAGGAGCTGTGAGTTCACAGCTCCTTTGAGGTTTCATAGCCCCACCATGTCGTTAATTGCCGTATTTTGAGTCTGCATATTTGCAGGTGGGTGTCATCGTGAAGGGCTTGTTGTCAGTCCCCTTGCGGGGCATTGACTCATCGATTCAGCTCAGGACTCCCGTTATAAAGGTGTTGGTTCAAAATAAGAAGGCTTGGCGTGCACAGCAGGGTTCCTTCACAGATAGTGTAGCAAAATCAGAATGATTTTACAAGTCTGTTACAGGTTAAATTAGAAATTTACAACTCAGGCCTTTTCGAAGAGGTCCTTTTCTTTCTTGATATCCACTTTGATGTGGAGTTCTTTCAGCTGCTTGTCAGCAACTGTGGACGGTGCCTGGGTCAGAGGATCAATGGCGCTCTGGGTCTTCGGGAAGGCGATGACATCACGGATGGAATCCAGGTGCAGCATCAGCATGACGAGACGGTCCAGGCCGAGGGCAATGCCTGCATGGGGCGGAGCACCGTACTTGAAAGCATCCAGGAGGAAGCCGAACTTCTGCTGAGCTTCTTCATCGGAAATACCGATGGCTTCGAAGACCTTCTTCTGCAGGTCTTCCTGGTAAATACGGAGGGAACCGCCGCCGGCTTCGACGCCGTTCAGGACCATATCATAGGCCTTGGCATAGACCTTGGAGGGGTCGGTGAGGAGGTACTGCACATCTTCATCCCGAGGTGCGGTGAATGGATGATGTTCAGCTACATAGCGGTGTTCTTCTTCGCTGTATTCGAACATGGGGAAATCGGTGACCCAGCGGAAGCAGAATTCGTTGGGATCGATGAGATTCATGCGGCGTCCCATTTCCAGACGCAGTTCGCCAAGGGCCTGGGCAACCACCTTCGGCTTGTCGGCGATGATGAGGACCAGGTCGCCCTTTTCCGCTTCGCAGGCTTTGCCGATTTCGCGAATCTTGTCTTCTCCGAGGAACTTGGTAATCTGGCATTTCAGGCTTCCGTCTTCGTTGAAGCCGATCCATGCAAGACCTTTGGCGCCATAGTGGCCTACATAGTCCACAAGGCCATCCAGTTCACGGCGGGGAATACCGGCATCCCCTTTGACATTGATGGCTTTAACGACGCCGCCATTGTCAAGGACGGAACGGAATACCTTGAATCCCGTATCCCGGAGCAGGTCGGAAATGTTGTAGAAATGCATATCAAAACGGAGATCCGGTTTATCGGAACCGTAGAGATTCATGGCATCGTCCCATTTGATTCTCTTGAAGGGGATTTCAATGTCCCGGTTCAGGACTTTCTTGAAGACCCGCTGCATCATGTGTTCCATGAGGTCCAGGATGAAGTCCTGGTCTTCAAAGGACAGTTCCATATCCAGCTGGGTGAATTCAGGCTGGCGGTCAGCACGAAGGTCTTCATCACGGAAGCAGCGGGCTACCTGGAAGTACCGTTCCAGACCGGATACCATGAGCAGCTGTTTAAAGAGCTGCGGGGACTGGGGCAGTGCATAGAATTTTCCCGGGTTTACACGGCTCGGTACCAGGTAATCTCTGGCGCCTTCCGGTGTGCTCTTTGTGAGCATAGGAGTTTCAATTTCCAGGAAATCATGTTCATCCAGGAACGTTCTCATTTCATGGACAATCTTATGGCGCATGATGAGATGGTTCTGCATTTCCGGACGGCGGAGGTCGATGTAACGGTATTTGAGACGTACGTTTTCATCGACGTCAATGCCATCTTCCACGTAGAATGGCGGGGTCTTCGCCTTGTTCAGGATGCGGAGTTCGGAAACTACCACTTCCACCTTGCCGGTCTTCATCTTCGGGTTCACCGTGTCTTCGCTTCTTTCACGGACTTTGCCCTTCACTGCCAGCACGTATTCGCTGCGAACGGCTTCAGCTTTGTGGAAAGCTTCTTCCCCGTACTGTGGGCTCATGACGAGCTGTACAATACCGCTTCTGTCACGGAGATCAATGAAAATCAGACCGCCGTGGTCACGGCGGGTATTTACCCAGCCGGCCAGTGTCAATTCTTTGCCAACATCATTTTCGCTTACTTTACCGCATCCGCAGGATCGTTTCATCCCTGCCATTGTTTCCATATAAGAGCACCTCTTTAAAAATTTATTTAAACCTCCCGGTCCCCTCTTCTCAGAAGGAAGGGTGCCTGAAAGGTTTGAAATCAATACAGATTATACCATAACTCCCTGTTATTTGGAGTCCTGTTCTTCTTTGGCAATGTAAGATGCCACTTCTCCGAAGGGAATGTCCTTCTGGGAGCTGTCAGCCATGTTCTTTACAGCGGCCGCGCCCTTTTCCAGTTCGTTGCTGCCGATGATGACTGTAAACTGGGATCCCAGCTTGCCGGACTGTTTCATCTGGCCCTTCAGGCTTCTTCCCTGGAGGTCCATGTCAGCAAGGACACCAAGACGGCGGAGTTCTTCCTGGATCTTGAATCCCTCTGCCACCGCTTCTTCCCCGAGGGCTGCAATGTACACATGTTTCTTTGCCTTCGGTTCCGGGATAAGATGCTGCATTTCCAGAGCCAGCAGCAGCCGTTCCAGTCCGATAGCAAAGCCGATGCCCGGTGTGGAAGGACCGCCGATTTCTTCGACCAGTCCGTCGTACCGGCCGCCGCCGCATACAGCGCTCTGGGCGCCGAGGGGCGGATACTGGATTTCAAAGGCCGTATTGGTATAGTAATCCAGGCCCCGAACGAGGCGGGGATCTACGGTATAGGAAATACCGAGGGCATCGAGATATTTCTTCACCGCATCAAATTTAGCCCGGCAGTCGTCGCAGAGATAGTCTGTGATTTCCGGTGCTCCTACGGAAGCCCGCTTGCATCCTTCTTCCTTGCAGTCCAGGATGCGGAGGGGATTCTTATAGAGCCGTTCCTTGCAGTCATCACAGAGCTGGTCCTTCTTTGCTTCGAAGAATTCAATGAGTTTCTTCCTGTACGCCGGACGGCAGTTCTTATCACCGATGGAATTCAGATGAAGGTCCAGGTCCTTCAGGCCCAGGCGGTGGAAGATTTCGCAGGCCATGGCAATGACTTCTGCATCTGCCAGCGGAGAAGAAGCGCCAAGCACTTCCAGACCGAACTGGTGGAATTCCCTGTACCGTCCGGCCTGGGGACGGTCGTAGCGGAACATGGACCCGATGTAGAACATCTTATGCACCTGCTGGTCCCCGTACATCTTGTGTTCCAGATATGCACGGACGGCGGATGCCGTATTTTCAGGGCGCAGGGTGACCGAACGGCCGCCCCGGTCCGTGAATGTATACATTTCTTTCGTTACCACGTCTGTGGTGTCGCCGATGCCCCGCTGGAACAGTTCGGTGGCTTCAATAATAGGAGTCCTGATTTCCTTATACCCGTAACGGGCACAAACATCGCGGATAACTCCTTCCATATAATCCCACTTGTACATTTCTTCAGGCAGAATATCATGGGTTCCTTTTAATGCCTGCATAACCACACCTCTTTGGTTCAGCCCTGCCAACCACGCAGGAAACTGAAAAAATGATCTTTTGGAAAAAGAAATAGCTATTCCTTTTCGGTTACATTAACAAACTAAATTGTACCATCTTACAGGGTACATTGGCAAATAATTGTTGGAATATTGCGGCAGAGCTGCCGAGTTGATCCCCATTCGTATGAATAGTTCATAAGGGGGACGGGGACATAAATTGGGCAGCCGCCTTTGGCGGCAGATGCACCTTAGCTCCCGGTGCGAAGCATCTGCCAGCCCACCACCCTTAGCCCCATACACCCATTTGGAACATTCCTTCATTTAATTAAAGCTCATGGTTCTTCTTTGCACAGTCCTTGCAGTAGCCGTAGAACTTGAGCTGGTAATCCACAATGTCGAAGCCGCTTTCCTTTTTGATTTTGTCCCGGATGTCATTCAGGAAATCATAGGAAAATTCAGTGACCTTGCCACAGCCCAGGCAGATGAGGTGGTGATGGGAATGGTTGATATTCCGGTCATTCAATTCGTACCGGCTCCTGCCGTCGCCGAAATCGAGCTTTTTCAGGAGTTCCAGCTGCGTGAAAAGTTCCAGAGACCGGTAAACCGTGGCCAGTCCGATATCCGGATTGTCCACCCTTACGATTTCATACACGTCTTCGGCGCTCATGTGGTTTTCCCGGCTGTCCAGGAAGGCCTGCAGGATAATCTGCCGCTGGTTTGTGAATTTATACTTATGTTCCCTGATTTTCTTCTTCAGGGTATTCATGATTGCTGTTTTCTTCATGCTTCTCGAAAACCTCCCGTTACCTGACGTTCTTATACCTGTCGTAAAACCACATGTGCTTCAGAAGAATCTGCAGTACTGCCACCAGGGGCACTGCGATGATGGTCCCCACCACGCCGAAAAGCTTACCGCCAATCAGTACACCGGCAATAATGGATACCGGATGGACATTGATAATACTGCCCATGAGCTTCGGCATAACGAAATGGCCATCCACCTGCTGGACAATCACGTAAAAAATAATGACCTGGAACATGACCGTGGTCCCCTGGAGCAGGCCCAGGAGCACCGGCGGAATGGCTCCGATAATAGGCCCGATGAGCGGAATGGTTTCCACAATGGCCGCCAGGAGCCCGATGACCAGGGGATAGGGTATATGAAGGGCCATCATGCCGATGAATACCACAGTCCCCATGAGTGTCGAAAGAAGAAGCTGGCCCCGGATATAGGCATTGAGAACGAAATGGATTTCCTTGAAAAGTTCTTCCAGATGGCGGTGATAGCGGTCCGGGAAAATGTGGATGAAGGCATTTACAAAGTAGCCCCCCTTCTTCATCATGTAGAACGTGATGAAGGGAACCACAATGAGCTGCACCACAGTGGAGGCGAAGGAGAAAATGGCGGACAGACTGAACTGCGCGATTTTCAGCGTATATTCGCCGATGTCCTGGAGAATCCTGGCCAGCAGGGACTTCGCTTCCGGAGGCATAAGGCTCAGGTGGTACTGCTCTTCCAGCTGCGGAATCGCCTGCTGCACCGCTGCCAGCATTCCCGGCACGCTTTTGACGAATGCCTGGAATTCTGTAACGAACGGAACAAAAATATGGACGGCGATAAAGTAAATCACCGCAATGAAAATGGCAAAGGATGCCAGGATGGCAAAATCATAGGGGAAATGGGGTATCTTCCATTTCTGCGCATAGTAGTAAACCCTGTGGGCCACCGGATTCAGGAGGGTGGTAATGACAAGGGATACGATGAAGGGAAACAGTACCGACGGTGCCAGAAAGAGCAGAAGGACAAAGCCCGCGGTAATGGCCACCCGCATCCAGAATTCAACGCCCCATTTCATAAGGCTCCTCCATTCAGGAACGGGTTGCTCCGTTTTTCTTCACCAATGGTGGTCTGGTTTCCATGGCCCGAAAGGACCACCGTGGAGTCCGGAAGAATAAAGAGGTTCTTTTGGATATTCCCCACCAGTTCCTTCAGGCTGCCGCCGGGAAAGTCCGTACGGCCGATGGACCCCTGGAACAGGGAATCCCCCGTAAACACAAGGCCATCCTTTTCATCATAAAAGGAAATACCTCCCGGTGTATGGCCGGCGGTGTCGATGACCTTGAATGTAAAGCCGCAGGTACTGATACTATCGCCATCCTTGACCCAGTGGTCCGCATCGTCCACCAGCACCGGCGTGGGAAACATGTATGACAGGTTTTTTTCAGGGTCCCGGAGAAATTCCCGGTCCCTCCTGTCCATGTACATTTCCGCTTCCGGAAAGGCTTTCCGCAGTTCATTCATGCCAGCCATATGGTCCACGTGTCCATGGGTCAGAAGAATAGATTTCAGGTGGATTTTCTTCTCTTGAATGGCATGGATATACTGCTCCGGTGAAAAGGACGGGTCCACCACCAGTCCTTCCAGGGTTTGTTCATTATAGACGATGTAGGTATTCGTCATGAATGGTCCAAGGACCATGTACATAATTTTCATTGTATATCACCTGATTGATTATTGTTTCGCCGTATGCTCCACTCGGCTGAATGGAAGCTGAAGGTTTTAGGATAACGCCGCCGCGTTTTCCATCACAACCTTTATAACCCCCGTACGACTGCTTTTTTGCTCAACAGACCGGCGTAATTCTTTAGAATTCTTTGCTGCTGTCCAGGAGAATCGTCACAGGTCCGTCGTTTTCAAGGGCCACCTTCATGTAGGTGCGGAAAGCACCGGTACCTACATTGACTCCCCCGTCCCGGACCAGGGACACCACCTTCTCATACAGGGCATCCGCTTTGTCCGGAAGTTCCGCTTCCGTAAAGCTGGGACGCCTGCCGTGGCGGGCATCACCGTAGAGGGTGAACTGGGACACGATGGATACTTCCCCGCCAATATCGAGGATGGAAAGATTTAATTTTCCCGCTTCATCTTCAAAAATCCGAAGGTGCAGGATTTTATCGGCGATATAGGCTGCATCTTTTTCATCGTCCCCCTTTTTCACGCCCAGAAGGACGGAAAGGCCTTTCCCAATGGAAGAGACTTCCTTTCCCTCTGAATCTACCTTACACCAGTTGCAACGCTGAATGACTGCTCTCATGTTATTCTCCCTGCATGGAATGCATGCGGCGGACGGAGTGGACCCCTTTGATCCGCCGGATTTTTGTCATAATATAATCCAACTGCTGGAGATCCTTGATCTGGATTCCCAGATGCATGACCGCCATGCCGTTGTTTTCTACTTTTACATTGGCCGTGGAAACGGACAGCTTCATTTCTGTCAGGGCCGCCAGGATATCTGCCATAAGGCCGGTCCGGTCGTAGCTGATGACTTCGATGGTCACGAGGAACATACTGTTCGTCTGTTCTTCCCAGGACACGTCAATCATGCGGTCCTTGTCAGGGAAGTTGATGGCATTGGGGCAGTCCGCCCGATGGACGGAAACGCCTCGGCCCCTGGTGACAAATCCCACGATATCGTCGCCGGGTACCGGATTGCAGCATTTGGACAGGTGCACCACCAGCCCCTCTTCCCCTTTCACCAGGATACCGCTCTGGGAATGGGATTTCACATTTCGCATCTTCAGGTTTTCCAGGGCCTTGGCTGTCTTCTGGGGCATGGATTTCTGGGCGTTCTGCTCCCGCTTGTACATTTCCGTAAGCTTCAGCATGACGCTCTTTACGGCAATGCCGCCAAAGCCGATGGACGCCAGCATGTCTTCCGCCGTCATGTTGTTGAACGATTTAGCCACTGCCGCCAGCCGGTCCTTGGCAATGAGTTTCTTCCATTCGTACCCCAGACGGTCTGCTTCCGCCTGCAGGGCCTGCTGGCCCCTTTCGATATTTTCACTGCGGTTTTCTTTCTTGAACCAGCTCCTGATTTTCGCCTTGCTGTCGGCGGCACCCACCATATTGATCCAGTCGTAGCTGGGCTTGCCGGTTTTGGAAGTGATGATGGAAACGATATCCCCGTTTTTCAGCTTCGTATCCAGCGGCACAATCTTATTATTGACCTTTGCCCCGACACAGCGGTTCCCTACTTCCGTATGGATGCGGTAGGCAAAATCAATGGGAATGGATCCCTTCGGCAGGTTGATAACGTCCCCCTTCGGCGTGAATACGAAGACTTCATCTGAGAACACATCGAGCTTCAGGGCGTTCATGAATTCCTTGGGATTCGATGTATCCTGCCATTCCAGAATCCGCCGGAGCCAGCTGATTTTGGCATCGAAGTCCTTGGACCCTGCCTGTTTTCCTTCTTTGTACCGCCAGTGGGCGGCTACGCCGTATTCGGAAATATGGTGCATTTCCCAGGTACGGATCTGGATTTCTACAGGCTGCCCCTTCGTGCCGATGACCGTGGTATGGAGGGACTGGTACATGTTGGGCTTCGGGACGGCAATGTAATCCTTAAACCGGTTCGGCAGCGGTTTCCACAGGGAATGGGCAATGCCCAGCACTGCGTAACACTGGGGAATGGTATCCACAATGACCCGCACCGCATAGAGATCGTAAAGCTGGGACAGATCCTTATTGTCCCGTTTCATTTTCTTATAGATGCTGTAGAAATGCTTCGGCCTGCCGGTGATGGTGGCTTTGATCCCCGCTTCCTCAATGTGGTCATGGAGCACCCGCATGGTATCGTTGACGATTTCCTCCCGGGCTTTCCGCTTCTGCTTCATCTGGCGAACCAGGTCGTAGTATTCTTCAGGATGGAGGTAGTGGAAACAGAGATCTTCCAGTTCCCACTTGATGTTGTAAATACCGAGGCGATGGGCCAGGGGCGCATAGATTTCAATGGTTTCCTTCGCAATGCGCTGCTGTTTTTCCCGCCGGAATACGCCAAGGGTACGCATGTTATGGAGACGGTCAGCCAGCTTGATAACCACTACCCGGATATCCTTGGCCATGGTCAGGAACATTTTCCGGAAGTTTTCCAGCTGCTGGTCTTCCTTATCCTTGTAATGGAACTGGGACAGCTTCGTTACTCCGTCCACCAGGAAGGCCACTTCGTCGCCAAACATCATTTTGATATCGTCAAGGGTATATTCCGTATCCTCCACCACATCGTGAAGAAGGGCTGCAATGATACCTTTGGGATCCATTTCAAGCTCTGCCAGGATGTAAGCCACTGCCAGGGGATGGATAATATAGGGTTCCCCCGTGGCCCGGACCTGGGCGGCATGGGCCTTGTCCGCCAGTTCATAGGCCTCCCGAATGGCATCGAGGCTCTTTTCATCTTTAATGTAGGTCTTGATTTTATCGATAAGCTTTTTGTACTCTTCTTCCTTCTCACCGGCCCAGTCTGTCTTTTCTTTCTGCTTCTTTACATACTCTTCCTGGTGAATCAGGAATTCCGCCAGCGTCGATGCAGATGCATCGGTATGAATGGTCTCTTCATTCAGGTTCTTGTTGAATACGCCGGCCAGATTCGTAGTTTTGGGAACAACAGCGGTTTCCTTTTCCGGAGTTTCCTGTATGTTCTTTTTCTCTGTCTTGTCCATGTCACTCATACCTTCCACCTCACTGACACATATGCTTTCTATAAACCGAAGAAGACAGGAGATCCAGCTTCTTTCTTACGATTCGTTTCTGGTAAAAATCTTCCCCATTGCGGCTGAACCGGGACAGGATTTCAAGTTCTTCAAACACCGCCAGCGCCATGCCCAGCTTTACGGGGTCCATATGCCCAACCGTTACGAGCTGGTAATGGACCTCTTTCACCGGCTTTGGCATGTCCTTCAACACAGCCATGAGTTTCCTGTAGACATCGACCAGATAATCCCGGTCCAGGATTTCTATCCTTTCCTGCCGCAGGTCTTTCCCGATGAGCTGTACATGTTCCCCATACCATTCATGCACTTCCAGTTCAAAGACCATATCCACCACGTCGCCGGCCTGGCAGGGACTGTTTTCCCCGCAGCCCCAGAATATGGCGTCCACCAGCCCTGACTTTCCGGAGAGCTGGCATTTGAAATGACGGCCATCGGCTCCCATGTGCCGGGTCGTTTCCACAAAAGCCCCGGAGGTTGAGAAAAGGGGTTTTGGATTATCACAGCCGCAGGGTTCCAGAAGATCCAGGGAATGGATAAAATCCAGGGTAATATCGTCTAAAGGCAGGTTTTCCTCTACCTCCAGCACCGGCAGACAGTCTTCTTCCGTCAGTACGGACCGGGCGTAGTCATTCATCCGTTTCCGGAATTCGGGAATATTTTCCGGAGCGATGGAAAAACCCGCCGCCATCTTGTGGCCTCCGAACTGAAGGAGCAGATCCGACTGCCTGGAAAGGGCTTCGTAAATATTGAAAGCCGGAATGCTGCGGCAGGAGCCTTTCCCCACCCCATTCCGAATGGTGATGACAAATACGGGGCGGTGGTAAATTTCCAGGATCCTCGACGCTACAATGCCGATGACCCCGGGGTGCCAGTCTTTACCGTCCACCACAAAGGCCATGTCCTTATCCATGTGAAGCTCCGCAATCCGCTCCCTGGCCTGGTCAAAAATATCTCTTTCAATGGTCTGCCGGGCCACATTGGTCTCACACAGCTTCTGGGCCAGAGACTCCGCCTCTTCCATGGAGTCCGTGGTCATGAGCTTTACCCCTTCACTGGCCTGGGCAATACGGCCGGCCGCATTAAGCCTTGGCGCCAGGCCAAAGGATACCTGGTCTGCCCTTTTGATTTCTTTCGTATCCTCATGAACAATGCCGGAAGCCTTCAGAAGCGCCGCCAGTCCTTTGACCGGGGTATGGAGGAACCGCTTCATTCCTTCCTTCACAATAATCCGATTTTCCCCGGTCAGGGACACCACATCCGCAATGGTCCCCAGAGCTGCCAGCTCCACGGTACCGTCGTAATCATGGCCTTCCCGTTTCATATAGAGGGCCCGGCACAGGGTATACGCCACTCCGCATCCCGCCAGCTCCTTATAGGGATAATGGCAGTCCTTCTGGTGGGGATTGATGACCGCCACACATTGGGGAAGGACATCCGGCGGCGTATGGTGGTCTGTCACAATGATATCGAGCCCCTTCGGTGCCTCCGCAATAAGGTCTGCAGAACTGATGCCGCAGTCCACGGTAATGAGGAGTGTGTATCCCTCCCCTGCCAGTTTCTCCAGGGCTTTGCCGTTGAGACCATACCCTTCAGTTTCCCGCTGGGGAATATAGTAACCAACATTTCCGTGGAGCCCGGTAAGCCCGCGCACCATGATCGATGTGGACGTAATACCATCCACGTCATAATCCCCGTAAATGACAATTTTTTCTCCCCCATCCAGGGCCCTCGAGATCCGGTCCACGGCTTCCTTCATTCCCTTCATCAGGAAGGGATCTGAAAGATCGGACAGGTCATCGTAAAGGAAATGGGACAGCTTCTCTTCGCTGTCAATCCCCCGTCGCAGGAGAATCCGGGCCAGCCCCTCCGGAATACGGAAGGATGAAAAAAATCCCGGTATACTTCTTTTTTCACTGCCCTGTGCTTTGATGTTCCATTTATAAGTCTGTTTCTCCATATAACGTCCTCAATTCATACTTATTTTCCTGTTTATTTTATCACTTCTCATTATCATTTGCCACGATAAGATTATCATTATCAATGAGAAAGGAAGGAAGATAAGAGCCCGGACGGAATTATCCCGCGGGCCCCATGAAAGTACCCATGCGGCCAGGTGTACATTGGGAAGATTCGGGGACTTTCAGCTGCCGGAAATCCCCCTGTAGAGGTACACATGCCCCATGGGTACCACAGGGCACACCTGCCAATGTCCAAAGAGGTCCCCCAAGGGAGCCTCGCTGTGTCTCCAATAAAAAACAGCGCTCCGAAGAGCGCTGCGGGGCCAGGAAAATTATTCCCAGGCTTCTTTCATGATGTTTTTGTATTCCGTATTCAGGTGATCCACCACCACATCCAGAACGACGCGGACAATTTCCGGATCGAAGCTGTCATTGGTGCTGGGCAGGCAGCAGTCCAGGAACAGGGAGCCATCTTCTGCTACCACATATTTGAAGACTTTGTAGCTTCTGTTCAATGTATTGATATATTCCAGGAACCGGGTCTTATTGCTGTCCTTTACGAGCTGGCTTCCTACCTGTACACGGATAATCGTGTAAATGGTATTGTCCGTAATGATGCCCATGGGAATGGTCTGGCCTTCTACTTTGATATTGGACTGGAATACGATGGTTTCCGCTTCATCCTTCATTTCTTTTTTTACGAAGAAATTCATCTTATTATCGGTAATATACTTTTCAAATTTCTTTGCCTTCAGATTTTCTCTTTTTTCTTCTGCCATTTCTTATCCACCTTCCATTAAACAATAGGAGCTGCTCCATTTATTGTAACCTGCCTTGCCATTTATTTCCACTTTGATTATGATATTTTCATAAGCTTTTGCAGGATTCCTGCAAGGGAATAAGGAGTATACCATGACCGATTCAGAATACATGCAGTTTGCCCTCAAAGAAGCCCAAAAAGCCGCAGAAGAAGGAGAAATTCCCATCGGCGCCGTCCTTGTCTACCGGGACATGGTCATCGCAGCCGGCCACAACCGCAAAGAAACGGACAGGGACCCCACAGCCCATGCGGAAGTCCTCGTTCTCCGGGAGGGGGCCCACATTCTGGGCAGATGGCGTTTGACGGGGGCCTCTCTTTATGTTACCATAGAGCCATGTCCGATGTGCGCAGGGGCTCTCCTGAATGCAAGGATTTCGAGACTGGTCTACGGATCTCCCAATCCCCAGTACGGAGCTATAGAATCAAGATTTCACATCACCGGTGAAGGCGTATTAAACCACACTATGGAAATCACTTCCGGCGTCTGCCGGAAAGAATGCCAGCAGCTGGTAGATTCATTCTTCAACTCGAAAAGAGGATAAGCCAAAGCACTGACAACGGCACCAATTCCATAAGGAGCAGTATCGAAGCGGTCATAACGAGGCGGACTCGAAATCCGTTAGCCCTTCGGGGCCCGTGGGTTCGAATCCCACCTGCTCCGCCAAATGCAAAAGCACCCGAAAAGGGTGCTTTTTTGATGGAAATAAATAATAGCCGTCAATACATTGTGCCGGTAGTCAGCTATTTTTCCACCTTCCGTTCAAATCTCCATTTTTGCCGGGCGGCAGGATATTTTTCATGATCCACTTCTGACATAAACATGGAAAGAGGTCTTGCATAAATGCCGAAATCACCATAAAGGGCTCTGTAAACCACCAGAAGGTCCCTCGTTTCTGTATGAGTGGCCAGTGTTATGATTTCATAATCGTGGTCCTTGAAATGATGCCAGATTTCACCGGCCCTTGGATTTTCTCTCATTCCTCTACTCCTCAGTTTCAAGTTATCCATCGTCTGGTACAAACCGGTACTCATGAATGGAATAGGACTGATAAAAAAAGTTGGAATTTGGAGGGAGGAGACCAAAATCCATTTGACCATAACAGGCCAATTGGGTTCCTGATCTTTACTCACAAATCCCAACTTCTATATTTATGCTTTAGCTGCGGCTTCCATGGCTTTATCTGCTGCTTTGATGGTCTTTTCTATGTCTTCGTCACTGTGGGCATAGGACATGAAGAGTGTCTCAAAGGGAGATGGTGCCAGATAAATGTGCTGGTCCAGCATGGAAAGGAACCAGGCTTTGAACTGGTCCCTGTTTGCTGCGCAGGCATCGGTGTAGTTCAGCACGTCCTTTTCCGAGAAGAAGATGCCAAACATGGAGCCGGACTGATGGCAGATAAGGGGAACTCCCTTTCTGTCGGCCGCTTCTTTCCAGCCCGCCAGAAGGGTTCTTGTCTTTTCTTCAAGAATCTTATCAAAGTTCGGGATGGCCATCATCTGCTTCAGGGTTTCAATGCCCGCAGTGACTGCCAGAGGATTGCCGGAAAGGGTACCGGCCTGGTAGACAGCACCTTCCGGAGTGATGCAGTTCATGATTTCTTTCCGTCCGCCATAGGCTGCTGCCGGAAGTCCACCACCGATGATTTTGCCAAGACAGGTCATATCGGGATGAATATGGTACCGGGCCTGGGCGCCGTGGAAGGTGGTACGGAAACCGCACATCACTTCATCAAATATGAGGATGGTACCGTGTTTTTCCGTTTCCTTCCTAAGGGATTCCAGAAATCCGGGAATCGGAGGTACGCAGCACATATTACCGGCTACCGGTTCCACGATGACAGCGGCAATATCGTCGCCCTCTTCATCCATGGTCTTTGTAAAGGCTTCGATGTCATTGTAGGGAACCACCACCGTATCTTTGGCGGTACCCTTTGTGACACCGGCACTGTCGGGGCTGCCGAATGTGGCAGCGCCGGAGCCCGCTTTTACGAGAAGGCTGTCGCCGTGGCCATGGTAGCATCCTTCAAATTTAAGGATTTTATCCCGGCCCGTATAGCCCCTTGCTGCCCGAAGGGCACTCATGGTGGCTTCGGTACCGGAATTCACCATCCGCATCTTTTCGATGGATGGATACACTTCATGGATAAGTTTTGCAATTTCTGTTTCCATGAGGGTAGGAGCACCGTAGCTGGTACTCCGTTCTGCAGCTTCCTGAATGGCTTTAATCACCTTCGGATGGGCATGACCCAGGACCATGGGGCCCCAGGAACCTACGTAATCGATGTACGTATTGCCATCGATGTCTGTAATATGGGAACCATGGGCTTCTTTAATGAAGGGAGGCGGGCATCCCATGTGGGGATAGGACCGGACAGGGCTGTTTACCCCGCCGGGCATGTATTTCTTCGCTTCTTCGAAGGCTGCTTTGGATTTGGAAAGGTCGATCATTTGCCCTGTTCCTCCCTGATCCATTTAGCCACTTCCGGTGCAAAGTAGGAAATGATAATATCAGCGCCGGCCCGCTTCATGCAGAGCAGGGATTCCATGACGATTCTCTTCTCATCAATCCATCCTTTGGCAGCAGCTGCCTTGATCATGGAATATTCACCGGATACATTGTAAGTAGCTACAGGGCGGTTGATATGGTCCCGTACCTGGCGGACAATATCGAGGTAAGCCAGAGCCGGTTTTACCATGATAATATCTGCTCCTTCAGCCAGGTCCAGGTCCACTTCTTTCATAGCCTCCCGGCTGTTGGCCGGATCCATCTGGTATCCACGGCGGTCACCGAACTGGGGGGCAGAATCGGCAGCATCCCGGAATGGACCATAGTAGCCGGAGGCATATTTTACAGCGTAGGACATGATAGATACATTCTGGAGATCATTGGCATCCAGGGTCTCACGAATTTTAGCTACCCGGCCATCCATCATATCGGAAGGAGCCACCATATCGGCACCACATTCGGCCTGGGACAGGGCTACTTTTGCCAGGAGTTCCAAGGTAGGATCATTATCTACTTCATGGCCCTTGAGCTTTCCGCAGTGGCCGCTATTGGTGTACTGGCAGAGGCATACGTCCCCTACGATGACCAGGTCCGGCACCGCTTCTTTGATAGCTTTGATGGCCCTCTGTACAGGGCTCGTCATATCCCAGGCAGAGGAACCGATATCATCTTTGTATTCCGGGAGGCCAAAAACTTCTACCGCCGGAATTCCAAGTTTATACACTTCTTCTGCCACTTTCACCGCATTGTCCACGGAGAGATGGTACTGCCCGGGCATGCTGGGGATTTCTTCCTTAACATTTGTGCCCGGTACTACAAAGATAGGGTATACAAAGTCATTGATTTCCAGGGAATTTTCTCTCACCATGGAACGGATGGCTTCCGATCTTCTAAGACGTCTTGGACGAAGGGTATTCAGTTTCATTTCTTCTCGACTCCTTTTTCAATTGCATTGACAAGGCCATCTATCGTATAGATTTCAGAAATGATGGATGGTTCCAGTTTATATTTCCGGCATGTATCGGCCGTAATAGGTCCGATGCAGGCCAGTGTGATGCCTTTCAGAAGTTCTGTTCTTCCATCGATCTGGTCCATAAGGTTGTAGACCGTAGAGGAACTGGTGAATGTGATGATATCGGCCCCGTGGTTTGTAAGGACATCCAGAAGTTTTTCCCGGCTTTTTTCGTCAGGTACGGTCTGGTAAGCTTCTACCACGTTCACCGTGCATCCCCGGGCCCTGAGGCCTTCAGGAAGGACGCTTCTGGCAACCTTTGCACGGGGAATGAGGATTGTTTCATTACCCGAAAGGGATGGTTCCATGACTGCCAGGAGGTTTTCAGCCTTATACTTTTCCGGCACCGCATCGGCATGGATGCCGTGGGCCTTGAGCTGCCGAGCCGTAGCCAGCCCGATGGCGCCGATTTTCGCATGGCCAAGGGCTCTCGTGTCCATTCCCTTTTCATAGAGCCGGTGGAAGAAATAGTCCACCCCGTTCTGGCTGGTAAAAAGAATCCAGTCGTAAGAGGGAAGGTGTTCCAACGCCCGGTCCATGGATTCATAGCCATCGGAGGGTTTCCTGATAGAAATCGTAGGAATCTCGATAGTTTCAGCGCCTTTTTCATTAAGCACATCCACCAGCCGGGAAGCCTGGTTCCGGGACCGGGTGACAATGATCCGTTTTCCAAAGAGCGGGCGGTTATCAAACCACCGCATATCCTTCCGAAGGTTCACCACGTCTCCTACAATGAAGACAGCTGGAGGCCGGATGCCAAGCCGTTCCACATCCGCTGCTGCTTCCCCAAGGGTAGTAGTAAAGGTTTCCTGGTAAGGCCTTGTCCCCCAGCGGATAAAGGCTGCCGGCGTGTCTTTACTTCTTCCATACTTCATGAGCTGGTCCGCAATCATTTTCGTATGGCCTACTCCCATAAGGAATATGAGGGTATCTACACCGCCGGCCAGTTTATCCCAATGAATGGAAGATTCATTCTTCGTGGGATCTTCATGGCCTGTAATAACAGCAAAGGAGGCCGCCACTTTACGGTGGGTCACAGGGATTCCTGCATAGGCAGGCGCCGCAATAGCACTCGTTACGCCAGGTACTTCCTCAAAGGGCACACCTGCTTCTTTCAGTACCTCGATTTCCTCGCCGCCCCGGCCGAAAACGAAGGGGTCCCCGCCCTTCAGACGGGCCACAATATGACCCTGTTTTCCCTTTTCTGCCAGAAGCCTGCTGATTTCCTGCTGCCTCATGGTATGGCAGCCGGCCTTCTTCCCTACATAAACGTATTCTGCATCGGGTCTCATAAAGCGGAGTATTCTCTTATCCGCCAGGTAGTCCCCTACCACTACGTCCGCTTCTTCCAGACACCGTTTCCCTTTAAGTGTCAGAAGTTCCTGATCTCCGGGACCTGCCCCGATCAGGTATACTTTCCCTTGTTTCATGTTTATCTCCTCAACTTATTCAGATTTTTGACAGTTTTTCCAGAATTTCCCGGCCCCCCTCATCAAGGAGCTTTTCAGCAATAGATGCGCCCGCCTCTTCTGCATGGTCTACAGTGCCATCAGTTTCGCCACGGTAAAGCTTTTTCCCGTCAGGCGATGCAATAAAGGCTTCCACGTGGATGCCACCTTCCCCTTTCGGTACGGCATAAATGCCGGCAGGCACCTTACAGTCTCCGCCCACCTTTGCCAGGAAGGATCGTTCCGAACGAATGCAGGATGCCACATCCTCATCATGAAGGAAAGACAGGAGGGAGAGTGTCTCCTGATCATCACTCCTTGCCTCCACCGCCATGACGCCCTGTCCAGCCGCCGGAATACTGTCATCCGTAGAAATATAGGATGTGATGCGGTCTGCCAGGCCGAGACGCTTCAGTCCTGCCGCTGCCAGGATAATGGCATCAAACTTTCCTTCATCCAGATGGCGCAGCCGAGTCTGCACGTTTCCCCGAAGGGTACCGATGGACAGATCCCCTCTCCAGTGAAGAAGCTGGGCCTGCCGACGAAGGCTGGATGTCCCCACCTTTGCATGAAGCGGCAATTCTTCCAGAGACTTGTACTTATTGGAAACAAAGGCATCTCTGGGATCTTCCCTTGCAGTAACAGCAGCTATGGTCAGGCCATCAGGGCACTGGGCGGTCATGTCCTTCAGAGAATGAACTGCAATATCCGCCTTCCCTTCCAGAAGAATGACCTCCAGTTCCTTGATGAAGAGGCCCTTGCCACCGATTTCCACAAGGGGACGGTCGAGAATCTGGTCCCCTTTCGTAGTCACCGGAAGAAGCTCAACTGTAAGGCCGGGATATTTCTCTTTTAACCTGTTCTCTATGTAATGGGCCTGCCAGAGAGCTAGAAGGCTTTCCCTGGTGGCAATGGTAATTTTATTTTTCAAGCTGCTGCCCCTTTCTTACATCCAGTTTAAAGAGCCGGGCCACGGCGGATTTATCTTCCGATTCCCATTCAGTACCCGCATATTCATTGAGGTGCATCATAGGTTCCCTTAAAATCTTCCGTACAATCATGTGGGTCATATGGGAGAGAACTTTCTTATCTTCCTCCGTGAGGCCTTCAATCTTCGCCAGGCCATGGCGGAGTTCCCTTTCCCGAATGGCTTCCGCCTTATCGGAGAGGGAAACCATGACAGGCCGGGTAGAAAGGTATTTGAAACGGTCTTCAATAGAATCGATTTCTTCCTGCACAATAACTTCAGCCCGCTCCGCTTCTTCCTTACGAAGGCGGATATTATTGGCCACGATTTCCTGAAGGTCATCCAGATTATAGAGGGTCACATTGCGGATATCCCCCACTTCCGGCTCAATATCGCAGGGCACGGCAATATCGATGGCCACAAGAGGCCTTGTATTGCGGCGCATCATCAGGTTCCGCACATCCCAGGCCTTCACGATATACTGGGATGCCCCGGTAGCGGTTACAATAATATCCACATCATCCGCATGGGACAGGGCGCTCTTGAACGGCACCGCTTCGCCGCCGATAGTCTTTGCCAGGGCTTCTGCCTTGTCCATATGGCGGTTGGCAACTTTCACATTTTTAAGACCTTTTCCCTGGAGGTTCTTCACCAGGAGTTCCGCTGCTTCCCCGGCGCCAAAGACCATGGCGGTCCGATCATCAAGACCCCCAAGAATCTTTTCTGCCAATTTCACCGCAGCATAACTTACGGAAACGGCACTGTAGGAAATCCGTGTCTCTGTGCGTACCCGTTTCCCGGTAGTAATGGCCCGGTGGAAGAGGGTATTCAAAATGGTCTTCGTCGCTTTTTCTGCAAGGGCCATGGTATAGGCAGTCTTGATCTGGTTCAGTATCTGGCTTTCGCCGATAACCATGGAATCAAGTCCCGACGCCACTTCGAAAAGATGGCGGATGCAGGCTTCCCCTTCAAAGTAGAAGAAATATTCTTTCTTTGCTTCACTGTTTCCGGAAAGGGCCAGGAAGAACTGTTCCAGCGTCTTCCTGGCAGAACTATCCTTCAGTACGGCGTAAATTTCTGTCCTGTTACAGGTGGACAGCACCACGGCTTCTTCTATGCCTTCCTGTTCATCCAGATGGCGAAGACCGCTCCTTGCGCTTTCTTCTGAAATAGCAAACTGCTCCCGAATATCAACGGAAACGGTTTTATGGTTGAGTCCCAATACAACCAGTTGCATGACGTACACACTCCTCTGCTTCGTCTAATTTCCCTGAAAGGACCAGATCCATGATCCGGTCACTGAATACGGTGTGCCAGAAATCCTCTCTGGCATGGCTGTCTTTTAATTTTTCTTTTAATTCCAGGCGGATATCCCCCACCCGGTCCAGCCACACACCAAAAGAAGGGGGAATCTGGCCGGCAAGCCAGTTCTTCACATACTTCGCCATGGCCGGTGACCGTCCATTGGTGGATACGGTGAAGCGGATTCCTCCCGTTTCAAAAGTGGCAGGCAGAAAACAATTCCCCAGTTCCGGGAAATCTGCGCTGTTATATAAAAATGTAGCATCCAGTGATTCCTGATGTACCGTCTCCGCCACCTTACGGCTGCCGGATGCGGTGACTACAAAATGATAGTTACTGGCATCTCCTGCTTTATAAAAAGCCTTTCTCCAGGAAATTCTCTTCTCCCTGGATAATGCCATGAGTTCTTCACAGATTTCCGGAGCCAGCACCGTCACATGGGCCTGCTGGTCCAAAAGCCTTTTCACTTTTCGGAGCGCCACATGGCCACCACCGACAATGAGACAGGATACGCCATCCATTCTGAGATTGACCGGATACAAGAAAGAATCACTCTCCTGAAATAAGAATAAAAGTATATCTTATGCCACATGTAAAATTGTATCACCATGAGAGAAAGATGACAACAAAAGAACCCCCAGGAAGGGGAGTTCTAATTGGGCATAAAGATAATATAATTTAAATGTTTATATTGATATAACAATTGGTCGGAAAGACTGCGGTCCTGCGTCGGCCCGGTATATATGTAACAGGACCGCGCCTTGTGCTTTTAGACCTGTGCCAGGGAATCGAAAAACTGTATGTGGTAAGCCCGGATGGTCTTAATCTCATCCCTGCTGCTATTTCTCTCCATTCCCCGATGTAAACTTTCTCAGCACCATACTTTTTACCGGTTCAAAGCTCTTCCTGTGAATTGGCGTAATGCCCAGTGTCCGGAGCGCATCAATATGCTCCGCTGTACCGTATCCTTTATTTCTGGCAAACCCATAGCCCGGATACTGTTTATCGTATTCATCCATCCGATGATCCCGATGCACTTTGGCCACGATAGAAGCCGCTGCTACAGATGCACTTCGAGCATCACCGTGAATCAGGGATACCGTGGGAAACGGGAAATGGAGGGGCATAGCATCTACTATGACTGCCTGGGGCTGGACTTTCAGGTTTTTTACTGCTTTATACATAGCCATCATGGTGGCCTGATAAATATTGTAATCATCAATTTCCGCAGGCGAGAGACTCACGATGGATACATCCACCGCCTCTTCGAGAATTTTTTTCGAGAGGATTTCCCGATGCTCCGGAGTCACTTTTTTAGAATCATTAAGTCCCGGTGCAAACCAGTGGGGTTTCAGGATGACCGCTGCCACCGTCACCGGACCTGCCAAAGGCCCCCGGCCCACTTCATCTATACCGGCAATATAGTTGATTCCTTTTTTGTAAAAGCTGCTTTCCACTTCATACATGGACTCCACCCGGAGCCGTTCCCGGCTTTCCCGTTCCAACCGTTTCGTGTAAGAAGACAGGAGCTGCTGCACCCCCTTCCGGGGGTCTTCCACGATTTCCTTCAGTACTTCTTCCGGCACATTATCCTGTTTCAGAAGTGCCCGGATTTCTGCGACCGTCATGGTTCCTCCTTCGGCAGGGGATCCAACGTAATACGCCCAAGTTTGCCGTTCCGGAAATCCCGGAGCACCGCCATTTCTGCCCGGTCATAATCGATGGCACCACCGGGAAGAAGACAGCCGCGCCGACGTCCTGCATCTTCCAGCAGAAGTTGGGGATCCCGATTCACATCGTCAATACCGTATACATCTTTTAATACCTGGGGAGCTGTTTCCGCAAGAGAAGACAAAAGGACCGGCACCACTTCATCCGGATTGAATACGTCTCCGGCAATGGCCCCGGTAGCCGCCAGACGGAGGGCTGCCGTCTGGTCATCAAACTTCGGCCAGAGCACCCCAGGAGTATCGAGGAGATCCAGGCCATCAGAGAGACGTACCCACTGCTTGCCCCGAGTATGGCCCGGTGTATTGGCGGTCCGGGTAGATGCCTTACCGGCAAGAAAATTAATGAGGGACGACTTACCTACATTCGGAATGCCGAGAATCATGAGCCGCACAGAACGGTTTTTAAGCCCCCGTTTCCGCCATCTGGAAAGGATAGGTTCCGCTGTTTCCCGGATGAGGGAAAGGAGCTTTTTCTTGTTTTTCCCATTACCCACAGTCATAGGTACCACGGAAATTCCTTTCTTCTTATAGTAAGAAATCCAGAGATCCGTCTCCCTGGGGTCCGCCAGATCCGCCTTGTTCAGGATAACGATGCGGGGTTTCCCCTTCACCAGTTCTTCCACCATGGGGTTCGCACTGGACTGTGGAATTCGGGCATCCAGAAGCTCCGCCACCACATCCACCGCTTTCAGGTGGTCTTCAATCATCCGTTTTGTCTTTGTCATATGGCCCGGGAACCATTGAATCAGCATAGTGCACCTCCCGTATACCCCTTTAGGGCATACTGTATGAATATGTATATTATTTTATCATAGGGATAAAATTTTTAAAATAATCGATGAAACCGGATTTCTAAAAATAACGAATTTACAGGAAGAGCCAGCATATATAACCTGAAACCATTTGATCCTCCTCCAGCCGGAACCCTGAATACCATGAAGACAGCCTGTGGGTCAAATAAAAAAGGCCGGAAAACCAGGTTCCGGTCCTTTCTTATTTTTACAATACATGTTTAATTATGAGATATATGAGGGCCCCTACGGCTGCGGTACAGGGAATGGTCATAATCCAGGCTGACACCATCTGGTAAGCCACGCTCCAATGAACTGCACGGAATCTGGTAGCCCAGCCTACACCCATAATAGAACCTGTCACTACATGGGTGGTGGATACGGGAAGGTGAAGCATGGTAGCGCTGAAAATGGTAATAGCCGAATTCAGGTCTGCTGCCAGGCCATTGACCGGCTGCATGCGGAAAATTTTATTTCCCACAGTTCTGATAATGCGCCAGCCGCCGACGGACGTACCAAAACACATGGCACAGGCACAGGCTACCTTTACTTCCCAGGGCACTTCCAGCTGGCCGATATAGCCGCCGGAAAGAAGGGCCAGTGTAATAATCCCCATAGATTTCTGGGCATCATTGGATCCATGGGAAAAAGCCATGAGCGCCGCTGATATCATCTGGATATGAGTTGCCACATAGTTCACCCGGGATTTCCCCACATTACGAAAAGCGATGTAAAGGATAGTCATCATGATATATCCTGTAATAAGGGCACACACCGGCGACAGAACAAGGCCGATAACGATGGTCAGCACACCGGCCAGATGAATAGCACCTGTACCATAGGAAATAATGACTGCTCCAATGACTCCACCAATCAGGGCATGGGACGAACTGGAAGGGAGGCCAATGCGCCAGGTAAAAAGATTCCATAGGATAGCCGATGCAAGAGCTGCCGACAGCACCACGGAATCTACCATATGGGGAGATGTGACGATTTCGCCGCCGATTGTTTTGGCAACTCCCGTTGAAATCATAGCCCCCACAAAGTTTAAAATAGCCGACATAATGATAGCCACCTTCGGACTCAGGGCACGGGTGGCCACGCAGGTGGCAATGGCATTGGCAGTATCATGGAATCCATTGATAAAGTCAAAGCACAGGGCCAGGACAATGACGATTCCGATAATGTATGTATCAGGCATACTTCATGACCACCTCTTTAATCAGGTTCCCCACCTTTTCTGCCCGATTGGCGGTATCCTCCATGGCTTCCATGATTTCCTTCCACCGAATGATTTCCATTACCTCATGGGTACCATCAAAAAGGTCAGAAATGGCGTTTCTGTAAATTTCATCTCCTTCACTTTCAAGAGCATTGATCTTTCTTGTGCGCTCTGCAATTTCCGTTTCGTTTTTATCAATATCCTTGAGAAGTCGGAAAAGGACAATCATTTCTGAAGACATTTCTACAAGAATATCAGCCATACGCAATGGCAGCTTTGAACCGATACCGGCATGGTAAAGCTTCAGGCTCATCACTACGTCCTGGATATCATCTACACAATCATCAAGAGATGTGGTAAGCAGGAAGAAGTCCTCCCGATCAATAGGAGTAATAAAAACATGACGCATTTTGGCGGAAATATCATGGGTCACTTTATCTGCCGAATGTTCCAGATTCTTGACTTCCTTTGTATACCGCTCAAGCTTCGCCGGGTCCTGCAGTACTTCCCGAGCCATAACTGTCCCCTTGTGGAAATATTCCGCATTGGTAACGAGAAAATCAAAAAACTCTTCATGCTTGTTGACAAGACTGAACATGGTGCCCTCCATAAAAAACGAACAAACCGTTACGTCTATGTTACCTTACCTATGTAAAATGTTTGTAAAGATTGTAGAAGAAAGATAAAAAATCCGATCTTTTGTAATTTTCTGTTTATATCATTATGACGCATCTTAAATTATTTTGAAATAGGAAGTATACATTATATTTCAATGAGAAATTGATTTTCCATTACATGGCAGTAACAAATAATAAAGAAAATTTAAGACGTCCCTCTGCCGGTGTGACTTTGAATAGGATTCACATCTCTCGCAGCTTCTTTTCATTTCATGCACGGTATGCTGAAATTTCGGCATGCATTATTATTGTCAAAAATAATCTAAAATCTTTCAGTAGACTTGCCTATATTTTTTAGGAATTATAGTAAAAATCTCATGATTTGACTTTTTTATTTAATACATCTATACTTAAAGTGTGCGGCAGGTCACACAATAACATGCATCATTATCCTGCTGGTTTAAAAGGAGGATTTTATTATGGATGAAGCAAAAGTATTAGAAGAAATGAAAAGACTGAAAGGCACTCAGACAGAGAAGAATCTGCGTGCAGCTTATGCCGGTGAATCCCAGGCTCATGTAAAATACAACCTTTTCGCCAACGAAGCCGAGAAGGATCCGGAATGCTCCCGTCAGATTGCTGACATCTTCCGGGAAACAGCAAATAATGAAAGAGCCCATGCCAAGATCTGGTTCTGGCTGGTTGGCGATCTGAAGAAAACCACTGCTGAACATCTGAAAATGGCAGCAGAAGGCGAACATGGTGAATGGACTTCCATGTATCCTGCATTTGCTGAAACCGCTAAAAAAGAAGGGTTCCCGCAGATTGCATTCCTCTTCTCCAAAGTGGGCGAGATTGAAAAATCCCATGAAGCACGGTATAAGCTGCTTCTGGCTAATGTAGAAAATGGACAGGTCTTCAAAAAGGGCGAAAAGAAACTGTGGATGTGCGCTAACTGCGGCTACACTGTAGAATCTGTGGAAGCTCCGCAGGAATGCCCGGTATGCGGCCATCCGAGAAGCTTCTTCGCTATCAAGGCTGAAAACTATTGATTTCATTCTATTAAGATAAAAAGAAACTGCGAAATAAAAATTTCGCAGTTTCTTTTTTTACTCTATTCAACTCTTGGAACCTGATTATTCTACAGAAACCAGTTCAATTTTGAAATTCAGTTCCTTTCCTGCCATTTCATGGTTGGCATCAAAGGTAATAGTAGTTTCTGTCTTCTCCGTCACGGTCACTGGGAAACGGTTGCCCATAGGATCTGTCAGTACAATGCGCTGTCCTACGGAAAGCTGTTCCGAACCAGGCATCTGCTCCTGATCAATAGTGAGAATATTTCGGGGATCCGGCATTCCATAGGCCTCTTCCGGCATGAGATGGATGTTTTTGATTTCCCCTACCTTCATATCTTTCACCGCTTCATCGAAGCCCTTGATCATTTGTCCGGCGCCGCAGGTAAATTCCAGCGGTTCTCCACGATCATAGGAAGAATCAAACTTGGTTCCATCATTAAATGTCCCTTCATAGTGGACACGGACCTTCTTATTCTGGTTGCTCATAATTTTCTCCAATCTATGTAATCCCTGTAGGGAAATATGGTTTTATTATATCAGAGGAATATAGAAATGGAAAGATTGGAAAACTGTACCCCAAAATAATGTACTCTCTTCACTTTTACACCATAAGAAATTCGGGTATTACTGCATCAGTTTTTTTATTTCAATCGGTTACCAATGCTGCAAAAAAGGCTGTGAGCACACTTCACAGCCTTTTCTATATTTCTCTTCCAATTACCACATGCGAACAGCCGGTTTAGGATCACCAAAGCGATGGATTGTTTCAATGAAACGAACGGTACCTGTCTTGTAACGAAGAACAAGAGTACTCGTCCTCGCGCCGCCGCCAAAGTAACGAACCCCCCGCAGCATGGCACAGTCTGTAATAGCAGTTTCAGAGAAAATGCAGTCATCCCCTTTTACAAGGTCGTCCAAGGTAAGGACTTTATTGGGGTCATCGATACCCATTTTATGGAGCCTCTTGATTTCCTCTTCCGTATGGGGCAGAAGTTTTGCCTGCATATCACCGCCAAGGCACTTAAGTCCGACTGCAGAAAGAACACCTTCCGGAGCACCGCCAGAGCCAAGAACCATGTGAATGCCACTCCCCTGAATACCGCAGTCAATGGATGGAACTACGTCTCCATCAGTAATAAGGCGGATACGAGCACCTGCTGCCCTGGCTTCACGAATAATGTTTTCGTGTCTTTCACGATCAAGAATAACTACTGTAAGGTCGGAAACTTCTCGATCCATTGCGTCTGCTACATTCTTCAGGTTTTCCGTAACCGATGCATTGATATCGATACGTCCTTTTGCCCGGGGTCCTACACAGATTTTCTGCATATACATATCCGGAGCATGAAGCAGACATCCCTTCGGTGCAATAGCAAGAACCGCAATAGCCCCATTCTGGCCCTTTGCTACAAGATTGGTTCCTTCCACCGGATCCACGGCAATATCCACTTCTTCTCCGCCAGCACCTACATGTTCACCAATATAAAGCATCGGTGCTTCATCGATTTCACCTTCCCCAATGACTACGGTGCCGGAAACGGGAGTCTTAGCAAACTGCTCATGCATGCCATCAACAGCAGCCTGGTCAGCCCCTTCCTTATCCCCAATACCCATGAGGCGACCGCTCCGAAGGGCAGCCTGTTCTGTAATTCTTACAAATTCCATAGAAAGTTGTCTGTTCATTGTATGCCTCCACAATAGTATACTTTCTCTTTCACAGTTGCTCTTATTGTATCACATTTAAAGAGAAAATGGAGTATACATTTTTAAAAAATAGATTTGATATCTGGGTCTCGGTAGAAGCAGGACTTTATTCAATTGCAGTTTGTCGGGCTGTTGGACGATTGGAATTTTACTCGCATGATATGAGCAACGCCACAAGTCTTGAGCCCTTAGCTTTGAGCTTTGAACTGATCAGCGTCTTCGACGCAAAAGTACCCCATTCAATCGCCTTTGGCGACAGCCCTCTAAAATGGGAAAGTAAGGTTCTTGCATTCCTCACCGAGAGAAGTCGAAGTCCCGCGAAGCGGGCAAGGGTACACATTTACCGCTATGCGGCCGTCCAGCACAAGTCTCGCGACTTTACTCATATGCATGCTAAATGAGAGAAACCGTTAGCTCGATAAACTGAAATAGACGAACCTCTTCATGATGTACTGATAAAATCGTCATCGGACTTTATTGATTTATATGCAATATACGGAAAGAAACACCTGGAAGAATAAACTTTTTGAAGAGATCAAGACAGCAATATTGTATAAAAATCTTCACCCCATCTAACTCTGCGAATAAATCACTGTCGCCATAGATTGAATGATTCTCACCGGAAAAAATCATAAAAATACGCCGCTACACAAATGTGTCGCAGCGCATTTTCTTCAGATTCTTTATTTTTCCAATATATCCAACAGTTCCGCTACTCCCTTTTTACCGAAGTGTACATCGCTGTCGTTCACAATGAGACAGGGGACGCTCATGATGTTGTACTTTTGCTGAAGCTCAGGATAGTGGGCAAGATCATAGACATCTACAGTGATATGAGGATTATCCGCTGCGATTCGTTCAGCTGCCGCAACGAGGTCCGGACACATGGTGCAGGATAGGGACACGGCAATAGTGATCTGTTTCTTTTTGGAAATGGATCCGATTCGTTTCTGCATGTCCTCCCCTATGTCCTGTCCGGGACCGGCTGTGTTATACATAGCCAGTATGAAGGAGTTGAATTCGTGTCCCCCCGGGACTCCATGGAAGCTGAGGCCTGCTTCTTTACCGTCAGAGCCAAGGATAGAAATAGTATGTTCTTTTCCTGCCGGAGCATCCACAGTTTCATAGGACACCTTATCCGACAGAGAAGCCAGCTCTTTCAGCAGTTTTTCATCTTCGTAGGACAGATCCGTATCATCTTTGTAAAGGCGGAGAGTGATAGGATGGGTGAACCGGTCCAGCACAGGTTTCAGGGCCTGCCGGGTCTCTCCATCCAGGAAGGCGCTGTCATCGGCTGTTTCTACCGGTGCCTTTGGCTCTTCTTTCTTTTCCACCTTCTTCACGTAGGTCCGCTTCATATTCAGTTTCCTGTACTGGCTGCCCAGGTATTTTTCCAGAGACGTAGCCGCCACGGCACCATCAGAAACGGCGGTCACCACCTGCCGGAGTTCCTTTACACAGATATCTCCGGCTGCATAAACACCATCCACACTGGTCTTCTGGTTCCTGTCAGTTATGACATAGTCCCGGGGATCCAGGTCCACCTGCCCCTTAAGAAGTTCATTTTCCGGTGCATAGCCTACGAAGACAAAGACACCATAGAAATCGCCTTTAGCTGCGTTGTATTCTGTCTCTTTACCTGTCTTCCGGTCCTTCAGGAGCACGCTGCGCACGGCACTGTCTCCTCCCACCTTTTCCACTACCGTATGGTAGAGCACGTGGACATGGGGATTTTCCTTCAGTTCCTCCACGGCGGCAGAGTTGATGGAGAAATCATCGCCTCGAACCACCATAATAATCTCCTTGCCGTACCGGATAAGGAAAAGGCCTTCTTCCACCGCTGCATAGCCGCCGCCGATGACGAAGATAATGCGGTTTGTGAAGAATTCGCCGTCGCAGGTGGCACAGTAGGCCACGCCGTGACCTTTGTATTCCTCTTCCCCCGTAAAACCGGCCAGCCTTGGATGGGCGCCGCCGGCATAGACAATACCCAGGGTTTTGAAATCACCACGGCTTGTGTGGACCGTCTTGAAATCCCCTTCCAGGTCAAGGCCCGTCACATCGGCCGTCAGGAACTGGGCACCGAAGTTCTGTGCCTGCCAGACCATGGTAGACGTCAGGGCTTCGCCGGTGGTTTTGAGAATACCGGGATAGTTCACCACTTCCGAGGTAATGGTGATCTGTCCACCCATTTTCTCTTTTTCAATCACCAGTACATGAAACCGGGCCCGTGCCATATAAATAGCGGCGGAGAGCCCTGCCGGTCCTCCGCCTACTATGATGGCATCATATGTTTTTTCCATGATGCCTCCTGTAATTATAATTTGCCGACCAGGTCAAAAGACGGTTTCAGTGTCTTTTCACCAGGATGCCATTTTGCGGGGCATACTTCATCGCCATGTTCATAAACGAACTGAGCTGCTTCTACTTTACGGAGAAGTTCATCCGCATTGCGGCCGATGTTTCCTGCGCTGACTTCATAGAGCACCACTTCACCCTTCGGGTTGATGACGAAGGTACCTCTTTCGGTGACACCATCAGAAGCGATGTAGATGTCCAGGTCCTTAGACAGGCAAGCAGTAGGATCACCGATCATGGGGAACTCTACCTTGCCGATCCGTTCAGAAGATTCATGCCATGCTTTATGTACATAGTGGGTATCACAGGATACGGAGTAAATTTCGCATCCGATTTTCTTGAATTCGTCATATTTATTTTGGAGATCTTCCAGTTCCGTGGGGCATACAAAGGTGAAATCCGCCGGATAGAAGAAAAGAACGCTCCACTTACCGATGAGGTCCTTATCACTTACATCGATGAAATCACCGTTCTGATACGCTTTAACATGGAATTCGCTGATTTTCTTACCGTTTAAAGACATAATAGTTTCCTCCTTGGAAATAAAATATATGAACTGTCTGCTTCGTTTACACATTTAATGGTGACGAAGCATATTTAACTTTCTGAAAGTATTATACCATCCATATCTGTAAATTTCAATATAGTTTTTAAAAAAACGGAAAACCTTTAGTATTGTTACTTTCCAAATTGGAATTAAAATCGAAGAGACGAGGACTAATAACCCGCCATCATCAAAATTGACAAGATTTCATAGATAAGTGACGTCAGAAAAATACCATAACTCACTCCCTCTTTCTCCAACTGAAAAAGGAAGGCATATCGTATGCCTTCCTTCTCAGATTCAGAAACTTACGCTATATAGCTTCAGTAAGTGATCAGCCTTCAACTTTTACGTTAGCAGCCTGGGGTCCTCTTGCACCATCAATGATGTCGAAATCGACCTTCTGGCCTTCATTCAGTGTCTTGAAACCATCAGCCTGGATAGCGGAGAAATGAACGAAAACATCGCCGCCTTCTTCTCTTTCAATAAATCCATAGCCTTTTTCTGCACTGAACCACTTAACTGTACCTTTCATGGAAATTCCTCCTAAAAAAATTACTACCATGCCCCGATTGGGCACAGATTTACAATACCATAAATCTATGATTGCGTCAACCAAAATATAGAGAAATACATAAAATTTTAGAAGTTTTGGACATCCCTTTGAAGGCGTTAATCATTTATGCATTCATGCATAAATATGCAATATTTAAAGTGTATATATCGGGCTTTAAAAATATGGGTGCCAAACATTGAAAAGCAGCTGAGGCAGCTACAGTACCTGGGACAGGAAGAGTTTCGTTCTTTCTTCCTTTGTATGGTTGAAGACCTCATCCGGCGTACCCTGTTCTACGATGAGACCGCCATCGATGAAGAGAACCCGGTCCCCCACTTCCTTGGCGAATCCCATTTCATGGGTAACCACGACCATGGTCATGCCTTCTTCCGCCACTTCCTTCATGACATCCAGAACTTCATGGACCATTTCCGGATCCAGCGCCGATGTAGGTTCATCGAAAAGAAGGGCCTTCGGTTTCATAGCAAGCGCCCGGGCAATAGCCACGCGCTGCTGCTGGCCGCCGGACAGCTGGGCAGGCTTATAATCCGCCTTATCTTCAAGGCCCACTTTCTGCAGAAGGTGCATGCCCCGGTCATAGGCTTCTTTCTTCGTGATTTTCCGGACTTTCATAGGAGCCAGCATGATATTCTGGATCACCGTCATATGGGGAAACAGGTTGAACCGCTGGAACACCATGCCCACTTCGGTTCTCACTTCGTTAATGTTCTTTTCTCCGTTCACCGGAGTGCCATCAAAAATGACGGAGCCGCTGGTGGGCTGTTCCAATCCGTTAATGCAGCGTAGGAGAGTACTCTTGCCGGAACCGGACGGTCCGATGATGACCACCACTTCCCTCTCCTTCACTTTCACATTGATATCTTTCAGCACCGTAAGGTCGCCGAATTTCTTTCCTACATGATTGATTTCTATTAAATATTTATCTGCCATGATTTATTTTTTCTCCAGCCAAGCTACTACACGGGAAATTGCCAGTGTCATGATGAGGTACAGGATGGCAACAGTTGTCCAGATTTCAAAGGATCCATAGGTCTGGGCGATGATGAGCTGTCCCCTTCTGGTCAGTTCTTCAAAGCCGATGACAGAAACCAGGGAAGAATCCTTCAGCATGGCAATGAATTCGTTGCCCAGGGGCGGAAGGATGTTGCGGACTGCCTGGGGAAGAATGACATAGTACATGGTCTGCCACCAGGAGAGACCGAGAGACCGGCCCGCTTCCATCTGGCCCACATCGATGGCCTGGATGCCTGCACGGAAAATTTCAGATACATAGGCACCGCTGTTGATACCGCAGGCAGCGACAGCCGCCACAAACGGTTCCACCCGCTGGCCCGTAACAATAGGCAGAGCAAAGTAAATAAGGAAAATCTGGACCAGAAGAGGGGTACCGCGAATGCAGTCCGCATAGATGGTCGCAATGATGCGCAGGATTTTCACCTGGCAGATGCGGGCAATCCCCACAAAAAGACCAATCAAAAAGCCTATAGCCACACTGACGGCAGTGATTTCAATGGTAACCCCCGCCCCCACCAGCAGCATAGGCAGGGCATGTTCAATCAGTTCAAAATTCATCGGGTCTTACTCCTTACAATGTTAAAGCATAATTTGAGATAATACTTGTATAATTATACTAACTTGAAAGGAGAGCGTCAATAGGAGAAAAGCGGCAAAACCACTGATATCGAGACCGGGGGCAAGATCTGGGGAACAGGCCTGCGGCACTAGAGCGGCCTCATCGCTTTGCGGCATAAAACCACCGTAACCATAGGCAGTACCGGATGAGATATACCCTAATCATGCATACACATGGAGAAGTGCCGCAAAAAAAGCGCTGGATGAATTTATGAAATACTAATTACCATAGAAAATAAGGTACTTTCTACATGGGAAAGTACCTCATATTCATTGGACTCCACGGATCAGATACAGGTTCTAAAACCACCAATCCACCGTAATCTCAATCCCGGATTCGAGTTCTATCTCAATATCAATGCAGGTTAAATGTGACCGGTACCCTTGAGTTAGCCGTAATAGCAGTTCCATTCTGTTTAGCCGGAACAAATCGCCATCCATAGACCGCATTCACTGCAGCACTGTCCAGTGTACCATTGCCGGAAGAGCTTTCCACCCAGGCACTGGAAACAGAGCCATCGGTGCTGATGGTCATACCCACCACAGTGGTGCCGGAAATTCCTGCCCTGCGGGCAGATTCGGGATAAGCCGGAGCCGGTGCAGAAAGGAGCTGGGGACCCGATGTTTCACCGGTCTGGGCGCTTCCATCACCGGAACCATCTCCATTACCGCTGCCATTGCCGCTTCCGTTACCACCGCCACTGCCGGATCCGCTGCCTGGGCCCGTGCCGCTTCCATCACCGCTGCCAGTGCCGCTTCCATTGCCACCGCCACTGCCGGATCCGCTGCCGCCGGAATCGGAAGAATCAGAGCCGGAAGTATTGGCTGAAGAATCGGATGGCTGGGCTGCCTGATCCGTTTTGGGTGCTATTTCATGAACATCATTTTCCGCCTGTTCATCCTGCTGCTGGGGCGGAGGCGGAGGAAGCGTTGGAGTCGCTTTGGCTTCGTGGATTTTCGGAAGCTCCTCTTCCTTCGCTTCGGCGCCGCCACCTCCTCCACCACCGCCGCCACCGACATCGGCTACGAGATCCACTTCAATCGGTTCCCGGTTCGGCTGGGGCGGTGGGAAGAGAAGCATAAGGCCCGCCACGGCACAGAGCAGCGCGCCATGGCCCAAAAGGGAAAGTCCAAACGCGGAGGGCCATCCGTACTTTATTTTACGCATGACACCACCTCATCAGGAGTTGGAACCGGTCTTTGACTCTGTGGCAATACCGATTTTGCTGATGCCCACAGATTTCAACTGGTCCAGCACGAATACAAAGTCCCCATGTTCCGATTTGGCATCTGCCCGAAGGACAATGGCCACATTCGGATTCCGGTTCTTTTCGATTTCCATACGCTTCCGGAAATCATCTTTTGCTATTTTTTCTTTTTCTACGTAAATGGTGCCATCGGAGGTGATACTGACAGGAAGGGTCTGTTCCACATTCACCTTGGCCGATGCCGTCTGGGGCAGGTTCAGGTTGATGGATTTCTGCACCACCATGGAAAGCATACTCATCATGAAGAATACGAGGAGGAAGAAGATGATATCGATCATAGGAATGATCATAATTTTCGGCTTCTTCTCCACATTCATCGGTTCCAGTTTCATTCTTTATCCGCCTCTACAATAGCCAGATAGAGGGAGCCCAGTTTTTCCATCTGGGAAACGAAATTGCTGACCTGCTGGGACAGATAGGTATAGGCAATCAGGGAAATAATAGCCACGAAAAGGCCGGTGGCCGTGCATACCAGTGCTTCCGCTACGCCTCCGGTTACGGCAAAGGGCTGGCCATTAGAAACAGAGAGCACATTGAAGGAACCAATCATACCGATAACCGTACCAAGAAGTCCCATGAGCGGGGACAGTGTAACGATGACATCCAGGTAATTCAGGTAATTCTTCAGGAGCCCTGCCGCATGGGATGCAGCGCCTTCAATGATGGAAGTCTGGCTCGCTTTCAAGGAAAGGTGTTCCACTCCTGCCAGAATCACAGACGCCGGAATACCGCCGTCCTGCTTCAGGTCTTCTTTCAGGCCCTCCACATCACCGGCAAGGAGATATTCAGGAATATCCTTCGCCAGTTTTTCCACATTCGATCGGGATGCATGGTAGTATCGGAACCGTTCAATAAAAATAGCCACCACAATAATAGACGCAAGAATGAGCGGATACATCATGAACCCGCCGGCACGGAACAAATGAAGGAAATCCATCAGAAAAGCCTCCTGAAAAATAAAATTTCTGAGATTACTTATTAATCTCTAACCAATACATATTAAGATTATCATTTTTATAGATTCCCGTCAAATTTAATATTTTGTTCATCATCTTATAAAGTAGATAGCTAAGGTCGAGATAGAGATGGAGAAATGCGGGCTTACAGCTATCCCGCTTACCATGGAAGAAAAGGTAACTGAATCGGCGCAAGGAACTTAAAGGACTAAAGAATCAGGCCCGTGGATGGAGAGCGTTGTACTGTACAGGACTTTGGGGCCGATTGTTGTCATGGCCGAGTGTACATACAGCCCTATGGAGCCTTCCAGCAATCAGTTGTCAGAAAAACTGATTTGCCTGCTGCGTTCCCTATTAGATTGACGCCACCTTCGTCATAGCTGCCTCAGACTCATTTTCACATTTCCTGTCCGAGGAATTTTCGCACATAAAAAACTGCAGGATTTTCATCCTGCAGTTTCCTGGTATAAGGTTATAACCAAATCAGTATCCGTTTACTTCGCTGACCACCCGGAAGTTGTCTACATTGAAAGACTTGCAGATGGCATTGAAGAAAGGGCCATAGAGCATGGTACGGAACATTTCAGACCTGGTAATCAGAAGGAGCCGCCCTTCATCATAGATAATGCGGTTCAGGCCGTTATTCACGTATTTATCGAAATCCTTATCCGCCATTTCCTTCTGCAGTCTTTCCAGGGCTTCCCGTTCCGGTCCTTCCTGGTACTCCGGCCGTTCCATGATAGGAATGAAGCGAATTTCATAAATCTTGGAGGTATATCCTTTGGACTCTGCGGAATATCTCTTTCCTTTTTCCATTTCTTCCATCAATAAACACCTGTCCTTTGCAGTGAATTTTTACCAATTACTATTATATCATTTTGCGGCGTTCTGCGCATAATAATGATAGAAATTACAGAGCAGAACTTTACCACAGGACCCCGGGAATACAGAGATCAAGCCTGAAATTAATCCGATTGTCCGTGATTCAGCCTTTCAGTGCTTCAGGGACTCCCTCACCGGGTTCCAACCGGGTATTTATATAATTCCCCTCTCATGAAGGCTGACAAAGGTACCATCCCCTATGATGACATGGTCCAGGACCTGCATATCCAGCAGCCTGGCACCGGCAGCGAATGTTTTTGTGACTTCGATATCTTCCTTAGAGGGCTCCGGGTATCCGGAAGGATGGTTATGAAGGAGAATCATACCGTATGCCTTATAGCGGATGCCCCACTTCATGGCTTCTTTAATATCCACCGGTGCCGCATTGAGGTTTCCCTTTGAAATTTCCTGGTACCCCAGAAGCCGGTTCTTAACGTTGAGGTAGGAAACCAGAAAATGTTCCTGGTTCTCATGGCGCAGTTTTTCCATGAAAAAAGCGGCCACCTTATCGGGAGCACTGAAACTTACCAGCTTCCTCCTGCTGCAGAGAAGGGAAAGCCGGCGTCCAAGTTCCACTGCTGCACAGATGGTGACCGCCTTATCCGGTCCTATTCCTTTAATATCGATGAGATCCCGCCAGTTTAAATCCTCATAGCCATTGATACCGGAGCTTGATTCCAGCATATCCACCACTTCTTTAGCCACTTCCATGACAGAATGGCCCCGCCTGCCGGTACGAAGAAGAATAGCCACCAGATCCGTATTGCTGGCCAGCTGGGGGGATATGGCAAATCGTTCTCTCGGCTTGTCTTCGTGACGCATTTCCTTAATGAGCATAGTGTTCACCTCAAGGTTGGAATCAGGGAAGGAATAGAATCTATGAAATTGTAATGATACGCCCTATCGCCGAATCAACTGCACCTTGCTATGGCTGCAGGCTCAATCAGAATTTCTTATACAGCCAGAATGCAATCAGGATACCAATGATACTGATAAGATTCGGTGCGAAGCGAATCCCGAAATGAAGCTGGAGAATGCCCAGATTCAGGGTGATATCCTTCAGGTCGAAAATTTCAAAGGTCCTTGTCAGATACGGCATGAGGCCCACAAAATTAGCTCCCTCCAGCAGCTGTCCCAGAATACCGCCAATGAGGGCACCGGCCGCCAGAAAAAGAAGCAAAGGGAGAAATCCCTTGGAAAAACGCATATAAAGACTCCTATAGCTCTTATACTTTAAAATTCACTGCCCAGGGCAATCTTCCCGGCTACCCGATCTGCCAGGGCCCGTCCGGTTTCATCGCTGCTGCGGTACTGGTAGATGACCCGCCATACCGTATTCTTCTGGGTAAATATATATTCCTGCACCGTGAGATCTGTTTTCCGGCCCTTGGAAGATTCAGTCAGCGTAAAAACAAGTTCCGTTCCCTTGATATCGCCGGAGGTAAAAGATTTCTTAGAGGACTTCAGGTTGGAGATAGCGGAATCCTTTTTCAGCACCTCTTCCGCTTCCGATGCCAGCTTCGTCTCATTCACATCATCGGAGACCCTGTTGCCGGTCACCAGAATCTGGAGATGGGCATTGTGGCCTTCCGCATTCACCTTCGACACATCCCGGGCCCCCAGATCCACCTGTTTTCCATTGGAAACCAGTTCAAAGGGCGTAGAAATCGTGATAGTCTCATTATCACAATGAATGCGGTTTTTCCCAAAGGGGAACTGATCGTCCAGACTGTTGCCGCATCCCGCAAAAAGGAGCGTTCCCAGAAGGAGGCCCGCAGATAATAAAAGTTTTGTTTTTTTATGATTCATAGCTCAACACTTTCTTTGGAGTTTATTTTTCTCATTATACCATAAGAAGGATTGCTATGATAAAATAAAAAAAATTAAGCCGTAATACAGGGAGAAGTACAGAAAATGACGAATAAAATTACAGGTATCGTTGCGGAATGGAATCCATTTCACCGGGGCCATGAGACAATGCTCCAAAAGCTGAAAGAGAACAATCCGGATATGTCCATTTTTGGTGTCATGAGCGGTTCCTTTGTGCAGCGGGGAGAGCCGGCTCTCTTTGATCCCTGGACCCGGGCAAAGTGGGCCGTAAAAGCCGGCGTGGATGCGGTATTTGAACTGCCGGTGCTCGCATCCCTCCAGAGTGCGGACCGCTTTGCAGAAGAAGGGGCCCGGCTCCTTTTTTCCCTGGGCTGCGGTACCATCTATTTCGGCACCGAATCCCTGGAAGCGGAAGAGTTGAAAGAAGCAGCATCCTACGGCCTCACGGAAGCATGGAGGGATTGGCTGCACCAATTCCTGAAAGATGGCCTTTCCTATGCCCAGGCTTCGGCGGAAGCCATGAGAATCTACTCCCCCCATCTGTCAGAAGAGCTCACGAAGCCGAACAACCTTCTCGGCTACCGCTACGCCACCGCCATTCTCTCCCATCAATGGCCCATGGCCATCCATGTGTTCCATAGGGATATGGAACATAACATTTCCGCCACCACCGCCAGAAAAGAACTTTTGGAAAACGGAACCGCTTCCCTGCTGCCATTGGGGGCCAATGAAGAGGCAGAGGAGCTCATGGAAGAAGGCCGCTTCACCGATTTCCACCGCTACGAAGAGGCATGCCTCCTCACCTCCCGCCTTCTGGATGAGAAAGCTCTTTCATCCACCGGCCTTTTTACAGAAGGCCTGGAACATAAATGGTTCCGGGAATCCCAGCGGGTCTCCTACAAAGACATGCTGGATCATATCAAAAGTAAAAGATATCTTTACAGCCGTCTCAAGCGGATCGGCGCCCAGCTCCTCATTGGCGGCACCGGCCCCTCCCCTTTCACTTCCCGGGAAATTCCATCCTATGCCCGTCTTCTGGCTCTCCGGAAAGAACAAAGCAGACTTCTGAATGATATTCCCATCCCAGTCATTACCTCTATGGCAAAAGCCCTGCGAACCCTTCCTCCCACCATCACCGCTTCCCTTCTTCTTGACATAGAAGCCAGTGATATCCGCTCCTGGTGCCTTCATGAAGAAAATTTCAGAGCCGCCAGACAGGAATATTATAAATCCCCCATGGTGCTGTGAACCCGTACGGCAGCGGCTCCCTTCTCACCGGCTCTCCCAATTTTTCCCTTTACTTTACTCCTCTAATCCTTTATCATTTATAGATATATAGCATTACAAAAAGGATTCGACCATTTCGAATCTATCATGGGAGGAATTATTCATGGATTTGGAACACAATTGGCCTATAGCCCTGGCCTTCATACTCTACCTGGTGGTCATGATGAGTATCGGCATTTACTATTCCCGCCGGCAGAAGAACCTGTCGTCCTATATCTTAGGGGACCGGCAGCTGGGACCGTGGCTCACCTCCATGAGCGCCGAAGCATCGGACATGAGCGGCTGGATGCTCATGGGCCTTCCGGGATACGCTTACCTCCATGGTCTTTCCGCCTTTTGGACCGGCATCGGCCTCATCATCGGTACCTGGGCCAACTGGGTTCTCGTTTCCCAGAGACTCCGTAACTACACGGAAGTAGCCAATAACAGCCTCACCATCCCGGACTACCTGTCCAACCGGTTCGAAGATAAGAAGAATGGCCTTCGCCTCATCTGCGCCCTCTTTATCATCCTGTTCTTCATCATCTATACTTCCTCCGGCTTTGTAGCTGCGGGGAAACTGTTCAATACCATCTTCGGCATTCCCTACCTTCATGCTCTCCTGCTGGGGGCCTTTGTAGTGGTATTCTATACATTTCTCGGCGGATTCTCCGCTGTAGCTCTCACAGACTTCATCCAGGGCACCATGATGTTCTTCACCGTCATTTACGTTCCCGTAGCCGGCATGATTGCCCTTGGCGGCCCTGTACCGACACTGGACATTCTGGCCGGGGAAGGCAGGGATTTCTTCTCCTTCTTCCCCGACTCCACCGGCACCGCAGCCCTCGTGGCCATGATGGTTTCTTCCCTGGGCTGGGGCCTCGGTTATTTCGGGCAGCCCCATATTCTTGTAAAATTCATGGCCATCGGTGACCCGAAAGAACTGAAAAAATCCACCCGCATCGCCATGACCTGGGTACTTCTCTCCCTGTCCTTTGCCATCGCCATCGGCATCGTAGGCAAGGCGTACCTCACCACCCCGCTGGAAAACGCCAATGCAGAGCGGGTATTCATCCTCATGGCCCAGCAGCTGTCAGCGCCCTTCATTACCGGCATCATCTGGTCCGCCATCCTGGCAGCCATTATGAGTACCTCCTCTTCCCAGCTTCTCGTCACTTCCTCTGCCGTATCCCGTGACCTGTTCCAGGCATTCATCAAAAAAGATGCCTCCCAGAAAACACTCATCCGCGTCTCCCGGCTTTCGGTCCTCCTTGTATCGGCAGTGGCGGTCTATCTGGGCAGCGACCCGAACAGCTATATCTTCTCCATCGTTTCCTACGCCTGGGCCGGCTTCGGAGCCTGCTTCGGCGCTACGGTGCTCCTCTCCCTCTACTGGAGCCGCATGACCCTGAAAGGCGCCTACGCCGGCGTCATCGTAGGCGGCCTCACTGTTCTCATCTGGAAACAGTTCGAATGGTTCGGCCTCTACGAACTGGTACCGGGCTTCTTCTTCTCCGTCATCGCCATCGTGGTGGTCAGCCTTCTGGATAAGGAACCATCGATAACCATCAAAGAAACATTTAAAAAAGCACTGGAGCTTTCAAAATAAAAAATAAAAAAAGGAACCGGAATGAATAACCCGGTTCCTTTTTTATATTCCCATAACTGAAACATTTGAAAAATGAGAGTTGAGGTCCAGCGGCTCCGCCGTTGTCGTGTACCATAAGGCAGCGCTTCCCAAGGGTGTACCATAGCCAATCCCTCGGTCACCTCCATCACTTCAGCCTGCAGCCCCTCTTTCAACTGCACCGCAGGCTGGCCTGGTAAGCTTGATAGCTGAGAGCCTCTCTGCCAGCCGCGAGCTCCCTTGCCCGTCCCTGTTTATTGACGAGCCATTAAATATCAAAAAATTGGTTGTGATTTTACCCTCGAAATGGCCTTTTAATATATGGAGGGGTAAATCAGAAGTCCTCTTAAGAGCAGGACATTTTCACAAAAGTATGACCTTCTTCCCAAATCCTAGGCAGGGAAAGAGATCAGAAAAGGAAGTATCCTGTTTGCGCAAGGTCTTCTCCTATACTCCCCCCGCTCCCGTCCGGACAGGAGCGGTCAGCAGAATTCTGCATAGCAGTACCCAGTTTCACAAATACGAAAACACGGAATATCGCCACTACATATCTCTTCACTGAACGGCAGGCTTTGACGACCAATCCTAGAGCAGCCTGCGGCAGAGAGGGAAAGCCCCGCTTATCCCACCAATCTTCCGCTGAGCTAATGCGCTGATGCCTGATTCATGGCGGCCTTCGATGTATGATGGGATCCGGCGTAGGGTTCCGTGTTTTTGTGGTGTCTGAATTTAGGGCCGATACGATTACAGCGGTAGAGTAACTAAATATACCTACGGACGGGTAAATGACTCGGGCCTTGAGCGAAACAGGCCCCTGAAGGCCGATTCCATCAGTGCCCATCACCATTCCTTACCCCAGTGGGGAGCTCCTTTCTGAGAAAGGAGCCTGCTGTACAGTCAATTGCACGTTTCCGGTGCAGTGTCATCAGGAATCCAACTGCGGCGAAGCCGCTCTCCGCTTGGACACCAGCTGCCTTGACTTTGACCACATTAAATACCTGGAATCAGCAAACTGTAAACACGCCAAAAAGACCCGGTGTCCGTAAGATGCAGGAATTTGTCCATTGAATCAGGCGCCGGCGTAAGGATGGGAACCGAAGTTTCTCCCCAAACCGAACCGGTCGTCAAAGAGGCAAAAGTGCGTGCTATCGGAAGGTCCTTGGGCCTTATATTGTTGTATGGGTAGTACAGACATTGTGGCATATCCGGATGGTGTCAAAGTGGCTAATAGATGCTAAATCCGGCTTCTCGGTGCCTCGGGCCCATTACTTTCTGTACTTCTCCACGAATTCTCCCATCCGCTTCAGTGCTTCTGCCAGATTTTCCCGGCTGGCGGCATAGGAGATGCGAACATGGTCCCTGCCCTGGGGGCCGAAGCAGGTGCCCGGTACGACGCCGACTTTAGCTTCTGTCAGGAGGCGGTCGGCGAATTCTTCGTCATCCATACCGGTGGAGCTGATGTCCGGGAATATGTAGAAAGCTCCCTTTGGTTTGAATACGGGAAGACCCATCTTGACGAGACCATCATACACCATCTCCCAGCGGGCGGCGTATTCGTTGTACATGGCCTTTACGTCGTCGTCGCAGTACCGAAGAGCTGCAATGGCACCGTACTGGCTGGTGGTGCTGGCGCAGAGGATTTCATACTGGTGGACTTTATAGATCTCTTCCAGTGCTTCACGGGGACCGCAGACGTAGCCGATGCGGAGGCCTGTCATGGCATAGGATTTGGAGAATCCATTCATGGTGAGGGTTCTTTCTCTCATTCCCGGCAGGGAAGCGAAGCAGGTATGGGTCCCTTCATAAGTCAAATCGCAGTAGATTTCATCGGAAATGACGATGAGATCATGCTTTTCTGCAAACGCTGCCAGCTTCATGAGAGAATCCCTGTCCATAACGGTACCGGTGGGATTGTTCGGGTACCCGATAAGGATAGCTTTTGTCCGGGGAGTGACTTTCTTTTCCAGTTCTTCCACGGTGAGTTTGAATTCATCTTTCTCGTAGGTAGGTACCAGTACCGGTTTTCCTCCTGCAATGGATACGCAGGCCGGATAAGCCAGGTACGCCGGGTCCGGGATGAGCACTTCATCTCCCGGGTTCAGGAGAGTAGTCATGATGATACCGATGGCTTCGGATACGCCCACGGTCACCATGATTTCATCCTTCGGGTCGTAGTCCACGTGATACCGGTTATGGAAAAGTTTTGCAATTTCTTCCCGCAGTTCCAGAAGGCCCCAGTTGGAGGTATAGGAGGTCTCCTTCCGTTTCAGACTTTCGATGCAGGCATCAATGACTTTGTCCGGCGCCGAATAGTCCGGTTCTCCTACGCCCAGGGAAATGACGTCTTTCATGGTGCTGGCAAGGTCAAAGAATTTACGGATGCCCGAGAAAGGCACCTCTTTGATATTGGATGCGAATTTTTCATCCCAATTCATTGGTTAGTCTCCTTAATTGATTATGTATAATAAATGGGCGAAATGAAAGAGGATATGTCACAAACGTATGGATGATTCATAAAGGTTGTGGCTGCATGGCAAGGCTCGCGCCCTGGCGCAGTGGGGCGTAAGGGCATTGCCCGCCGCAGTCGGCGCCTCCACCTTACGCCCCGGCGCCACAGCCCCCATCACCCTTAGCCCCATATATACTATGGAGCAAAAACATTACTGTGGCAGCTGTGGCATCCTACTTCGTCTCCGCCACTTTCTTCCCCAGTTCTTCACATTTTTTCAGGGACGGTTCATCGGGGTAACCGTAAGCCAAGAGGGGCTGGGCTGGAAATTTAGCACCGGCGAAGTGAAGCTCATTATACCAGGAATTCAGCCAGGCCCCGCGGCTCCAGCCGCAGGATCCAAAGATGCCCATGATTTTCCCTTTGAGGTAGGGTTTCAGCTTGTCGCAGAACGGTTTCATCTGGGCTTCTTCAATGACTTCCACGCCCCAGGCAGAGCACCCAAGAATAATGTGGTGATAGGTGTTTCCAATTTCCACGGGGTCCACATCGGAGACCGGTGCCAGAAGGACTTCGGCGCCCGTGCTCTTAGCCCCTACCGCCACCGCTTCAGCCATGGCTTCCGTGTTCCCTGTGGCGGAATAATAAATAATTGCTACTTTTTCTGCCATAATAATCTCCTCACTTTCCTGCCTATGAAAAAGGAGCGTCCTTTTTCAAGAACGCCCTTTTTATAAGACCCAATCAGGCTTTAGCTACTGTTTCGCCCAGCTTCTTGCATGCGGCCAGTGCATCATCGTCCGGATAGCTGTATGCTTTGACCGGATCAGCAGCCAGAGCAATGCCGGCTTCGTCGAAACGTTTCTTCCAGTTTTCAATCCAGTCGCCCTGGTTCCATGCGTAGGAGCCGAAGATGGCAACCACTTTGCCCTTCAGTTTCGGGAGAAGTTCTTCAAAGAATGGTTCGAATTCATATTCTTCCAGTTCTTCGTTACCCATAGCCGGGCAGCCGAGGATGATGTGATCAAATGCAGCTACATCGTCAGCATTGGTATCGCTGACAAAGCTCAGTGTAGTTTCTGCACCTGCAGCCTTTGCACCTTCTTCTACGGCCTGTGCCATAGCTTCTGTGTTACCGGAACCGGACCAATATACAATTGCAACTTTTGCCATTTGTAAAGCCTCCTGTCAATCAAACATGATAATTTGTCTTACACTTCTATATTACTGATTCCCGTTGTCCTTGTCAATTTGAAAAGAACGGTTATTCAAATTCCGTAAGGGATGTGCCCCTTTTGGAAAGGTCCAGCAGGTTCACTTTCTCAGGAAATTTCCTCCTGGAAATCATCTTCCTGAGACTATCGGTGATATCACTCCGGTCTCCATCGGAATTGATGATGCCCAGGGTAGTGAAGTAGCCATCGCACTGAAGAATGAGGGTATAGGCTTCATGATAGGTGATATCCTGTTCCTTCGTAGTGATGGTAACAAAACCTTCCCACCGGGGGTGTTTTTTATCGTCGATTTTCTTTAATGGTGCCGTCCCCTCAAAAGAAGCACCATCGGCCATGAGCTTCCGGTTCAGCCAGTTTGCAATGACGTCCATCTGGTCCAGGGGGTTGTCATCTTTATGTCTGATTTCCCCGATTTCCAGAAGGAAAGGTATTCCCGTTTCCTGGGACATGGCCCAGCCATAGGAGAAGTCAGGCCCTTTTTTCCAGGTCATGGTATAGTAGTCACTCTTTGTCATGCCATTGCGGATGAAGAACCGCTTTGTGCCGCCTTCCGCCGTGAAGGGAAGTGCATTCTGGGGGCCCTTTTCGAACGTGATATTCTGGGGAACATCCATGGTGCCGATGCCCTGAAGGTTCAGCCGATTGGCAGCGCCGGCAGTGATGGTACCGGCCATGACGCAGCCTGCAGCCAGAAGGGCCATGAGAATCTTCTTCATCATTATGCTTTGGCCTGCTTCTTCTGGAGTTTGGCCCAGGTATCCCGGAGACCTACAATGCGGTTCACCACGATATGGTCTTCTGTAGTGTCCTGGTCAATGATGAAATACCCTTTCCGGAGGAACTGGAACCGGTCGCCCACATGGTATTCCTTAATGGACGGTTCCACTTTGCTGTGCATGACGGTGAGGGAATTGGTATTCACCTTTTCCATAAAGTCACGGCCGTCTTCTTTATCATCCGGCGGAATGAGGTAATCATAGAGACGGGATTCCACATCCACCGCCGTATCAGCGCAGACCCAGTGGAGAGTCCCCTTCACCTTGCGGTCAGCACCGGGGGTACCGCTGCGGGTATCGAAGTCAACGGTGCAGTGGATTTCTTTGATATTTCCTTCATCATCCTTTACCACATCTTCGCATTTCACGATGTAGGCTCCTTTAAGGCGTACTTCTTTTCCCGGGGTCATACGGAAGAATTTATGGGCCGGATGTTCCATGAAATCTTCCCATTCAATATACAGATTTCTGCCGAATGGAACCTGGCGGCTGCCCATGGATTCCACTTCCGGATTGTTTTCAAGGGTCATGTATTCGATTTTACCTTCCGGATAGTTCGTGAGTACCACTTTTACCGGATCAATGACAGCCATAATGCGGGGTGCCTTGGCCTTCAGGTCTTCCCGGATGCAGTATTCCAGAAGAGACACATCCACCACGTTATCAGCCTTGGCCACACCGATGAGATCGCAGAAATTACGGAGAGATTCCGGTGTATATCCCCTTCTCCGAATACCGCTGATAGTAGGCATACGGGGATCATCCCAGCCGGATACAAGACCTGCTTCCACCATTTTGCGGAGCTTTCTCTTACTGGTAATCATGGTGGTCACGTTGAGGCGGGCAAATTCAATCTGCCGCGGTTTTTCCTTGCCGTCGAAAGCCTGGAGGCACCAGTTGTACAGGGGCCGGCGTTCTTCGAATTCCAGGGTGCAGATGGAATGGGTAATCCCTTCCAGTGCATCAGACAGGGGATGGGCAAAATCGTAGAGCGGATAAATGCACCACTTGTCTCCGGTCCTGTGATGGGTGGCATGGAGGATACGGTAAATAACAGGATCCCGCATGACCAGGTTTGGAGAAGCCATGTCGATCTTGGCACGGAGACACTTCTCTCCGTCCTTGTACTTGCCGTCCTTCATTTCCTGGAAGAGTTTCAGGTTTTCTTCCACGGAACGGTTTCTCCAGGGGCTTTCTTTTCCCGGATGGGTCAGATCTCCCCGGGTATTATGAATTTCTTCGCTGCTCTGGTCATCTACATAGGCCAGACCCATGCGGATGAGTTTGCAGGCGAATTCATAGAGCTGGGGGAAATAGTCCGAAGCGAAGTGGACCGGCTCTTTCCATTTGAAGCCCAGCCATTTTACGTCGTTCAGAATGGATTTTACGAATTCTTCGTTTTCCTTTGTCGGGTTCGTATCGTCGAAGCGGACGTTGGTTGCGCCATGGTATTTTTCACCGATGCCAAAATTAAGGCAGATACTCTTTACATGGCCGATGTGAAGATAGCCGTTCGGTTCCGGCGGAAACCGGGTCAGCACACGGCCGCCGGCATATACGTTATTCGCAATGTCCTTATCAATTTCCGCTTCAATAAAGTTAGCGGGTTTTCTTTCTTCTTCCATTATTTTTCCTCCGTTCTATCGGATAAATTAGTTGCTTTCTGTTATTTTAGCACATATGGGAGTAGATAGAAAAGGGGCGGAAGTCGTGAATGGTACGTACCAATCGGATGAATGGGGCAAAGGCTACAGGTGAACATCGCTGCGCCTGTTCACCGGATTTTGGCTTCTATATTGTTTTGCTCATTGAAGCAGGAGCATAAGGTGGTTTTGCCGCCAACGGCGGCTATTCAACCTTTATGTCCCGCTTTACCGGGTACCAGCCCAAGTAAAACTACAACCCGGTTGGCAAAGGCCAGCAATGCCAACCGGCCACCCTTATGAACCATATATGCGTTTCGCCATGCTCCTTATCAGTAATAATTTTCCCAATCTATGCTATAATAAGTGAATCAGCAGATAAACATATGTATACTACAGAAAGAAGGCACACCATGCAGAGACTTGTTTCTTATAACCATAACGGCCAGCGCCAGTGGGGCGTTCTCACCAGCGATGGTACCTCCATTTATTCCGCAGAAGATCTGGAAGAGACCTACTTCATCCCCCTCGGTGAAACGATGGAAGAATTCATCGAAACCGGTGAAGAAGGACTCCTGAACCTGGCCAAGGCACTGGAAATGAATGAAAAAGACCAGTCCATCGAACCAATCAAACTGGAAGAGGTCAAACTGGAAGTCCCCTTCTACCCCCGCCGCAATATTCTCTGCGTCGGTAAGAATTACCAGGCCCACGTAAAGGAATTTGACCAGAATGTAAATGCAAAGAATCCTGAAAATCCCATTTTCTTTACAAAAGCCACCACTTCCGTCATTGGACCTGATGAAGAAATCGACCGCCATCCTTCTGCCACATCCCAGGTGGACTACGAAGGAGAACTGGGCGTAATTATCGGGAAGCGGTGCACCAATGTGGCCGCAGAAGATGCCATGAAATACGTGTACGGCTACACCATCATCAACGACGTCACCGCCAGGGACCTGCAGAAAAAGCACGTCCAGTGGTTCCGGGGGAAGAGCCTCGACACCTTCTGCCCCATGGGTCCCACCGTCATGGTCGGTGACTGGCCGGTCCCCTTTACCATCTACACCAAAGTCAATGGGCACCTCCGCCAGGAAGGCTCCACTACGGACCTTATCTTCTCCATTCCAAGACTGATTGAAGTCCTTTCCGATGGTATGACTCTCCTCCCCGGCGACGTCATCGCCACAGGTACCCCCCAGGGAGTAGGAATGGGCTTCAACCCGCCGAAATTCCTCCAGAAGGGAGATGTGGTGGAAATCACCATCGACCCCATCGGGACATTGAGAAATACGGTAAAATAAGGAAAGGACTATAGCCTGCCCAGACTGAGAATATCAAAAAACGCTGTGAAAAGTATTCATTCACTTTTCACAGCGTTTTTTTATGGCCTGGAAATGACAGCTTATATCTGCCAGCGGACTGATATAAAACAGGGACCGGAGGCCCATGTGCAGCTGGCAGGCATACAAACATGGGGACTACCGGTTTCCACCAGCAATTTGTCAGGAAATCGGATCCCCCTGCGGCACATCCCTGTTTATGCGCCGCCATTCCTTTTCGCTGCGGGCTATTCCCTCTCTAGGGAAGCGCTGATTAATTCGCAGAGTCAGATTTCATAAGGATTTTTATGCACTGCTTCGTCATAATCCTCCTTAAATAGCTCGCTATTCGCGTCGAGTTATTCCTCGCATTGCATAAAAATCTAAGAATGAAATCTGACAACGATTTAATCAGTGCTTCCCTAGCTGACTATGAAAAGGGCAGTATCCTTCAGCCATTTTCTTTATACCTCACTCGGTTTGCATAAACTATAATTCCCAGGGCCAGCTGGATCAGTCCTGCGGCAGCATAGACTTCCCACAGGCCGAAGGTCATGGATATGGCAGAGGACAGGAGGGGGCCCCACATGTTTCCAAACTGCTGGGCCGTATTGGAAAGGCCAAAAACCCGGCCACGGAAATCGGAAGGCGTAAACTTAACGAGGGCTGCATTAATGGAAGGATTCGCACCGATAACAAAACAGCCCGCTAAAAACTGGCAGAGTCCGAATCCTATGACCGAATCAGGCAAAGACTGAAGAATGGTAATGCAGCCTGCCAGAGAAAGGGTTACCGTGATGGCCTTGTAATACCCCTTTGACTGTCCTAATTTTCCCCAAAGGGTCGTGGTCAATGCACCGGCCACTCCGCCGCTGGACATGATGATGCCGGAGACAAGCTCTATATTTCCGCTGTGATTCATGAGCTGGCTCACATAAAGAGAAGTTACAGGCTGGATCATGAGAAGCGTAGTCTGCAGGAAAAAAGTAATAAGCAGGAGCCCACGAACATGGTCATTTCCAAAGGCGTACTTCAGGTCCGCCGTGATGGATGTCTTTTCCACCGGCTTTTCTGTTTTCGTTCCCTTCTTTTCCCTGACGAAGAAAATAACCGCCCCTGCCACGATCCACAGAAAAAGAGCAGAAAGATAAAAGGTATTTTTCATACCTGCCACGTGGGACAGTGCGCCCCCCATGAGAGGGCCGCAGATACCGCCTACCACAAGGGACGTCTGGGCCATGCCCAGCGTGCCTCCCAGTTTTCTGGAGTCCGCACTGTCGGAAATAATAGCCATGGCAGCCGCCACGAAGCCATTGGCAAATCCCTGGAACGCCCGGGCCGCCATGAGCTGGTACTGATTCTGGCAGAGACCGCAGAAAAGATAGGAAAAACCGAGCAGCACCGCCGCCCGGATGGCCATCTTTTTCTTTCCCCCCACATCCGCCAGCTTCCCCCACACCGGCCCCATGACCGCAGCCACGAGGAAGCAGCTGGAGAAAACAAGACCGGTCCAAAGGGAAATTTCCCTTTCCGGCACCCCCATTTCCTCCAGGTAGAGAGGCAAGAAAGGAATAACCATGGTGTAGCCGGAGGAAACCAGAAACATACTGGCTATGAGGGTGATGATATTTTTATTCAGACTCAGGGCATTCCCCTCCTTTCGAAAACAACGTTCGACCACTCTATGTGAATAAATAAAAGGGCAGTGCCTTCGCCCAGGCTCCGCCTGCGGCATGGCTATGCGCAGAATGGCGAAGGCTGCCGCCTGGGCTCAAGGAAGGAATAGTATAAATCTGCGGCGCTATATAATCTGTGTGCCGCACCTTCAGCCCTGGCCAAAGGCCACTGCCTTGCCGACAGGCAGCGCCTTGCCACTCATAACCCCGGCCGCAGGCCGCTGCCCGAACAAAGCTCATTCATTCCTTGAAATCCATACACACTTTGAGAATGTTATTTAAGGAAGCGCTGATTAAATCGTTGTCAGATTTCATTCTTGGGTTTTTATGCAATGCAAGGAATAATCCGACGCGAATAGCGAGCTATTTAAGGCAGCAGTCCTGCATAGGACTACTGAGCCAAGATAAGTTGATCGGCCAGCCGCTGAAAGGAAAGCGCTTTAATGGGCAGGCAAAGCGCCAAAGTGCGGCTGGCTTGCAGGTCCTATGCAGAACCTGCACACTTTCTCTGCACATTAAAGCGCCTTCCTTTTATTCTTGGCCGAATTATGACGAAGCAGTGCATAAAAATCCTTATGAAATCTGACTCTGCGAATTA